>Ga0310811_10000469_pt1 | contig 53115 bp, 46 predicted proteins | sample YCmetagenome_FD_207642 | JGI IMG/M metagenome (GOLD analysis project Ga0310811, IMG submission 207642) | Soil microbial communities from experimental microcosm in Duke University, North Carolina, United States - YC | ecosystem: Engineered > Artificial ecosystem > Soil microcosm > Unclassified ... | reverse complement strand
GGTAAAACATATGCGATGCTCAATGAGGGGCATCGCCGCAAGGAACGTGGCACAGATGTTGTGGTTGGGCTGGTTGAAACCCACAAACGAAAACAGACGGAATCTCAGCTCAGGGATCTTGAACTGATACCCCGCAAGCAGATTCAGTATCGTGGGGTTACGCTTGAGGAGATGGATACGGATGCCATCATTGCCCGTCATCCTCAGGTGGTGCTGGTTGATGAACTGGCGCATACCAATGTCTCCGGTTCGAAGCATGTGAAGCGTTATCAGGATGTCCACGACATTCTGGATGCTGGTATTGATGTCATTGCCACGCTGAATGTTCAGCATCTGGAGAGCCTGAATGATCTGGTACAGAGCATCACAGGCATTCAGGTCCGTGAGACACTGCCCGACAGTATTCTTGATCAGGCGGATGAGGTTGAGCTGATTGATATCGCTCCACATGCGCTACGGCAACGTATGCAGCATGGCAATATCTATCCTGCTGAACGTGTGCCTGCGGCGCTGAATAATTTTTTCCGTGAAGGGAATCTGACGGCGTTACGCGAATTAGCGCTCCGACGTACTGCTGATAAGACCGAGTCGCAGCTCCAGCAATACATGACCGACCATAAGATCACGACGCAGTGGTCAACGAATGAGCGGGTGCTGGTAGGTTTTGATCATCGCCCCCAGAGCCGTTCGATCATTCGTGATGCCTGGCGTCTGGCGCATGGTATGCATGCTGATCTGATTGCCGTCTCGATTGAGTTGACTGGTTATCCTAAATTGATGCATCGCATTACGAACTGTTTCCGCTATGGGCATCGCGCTCTGGAGTGGCAAGAGACACGGCGGCAACGGGTAGAAGAGCATGCGTTACTGGCTGAAGATCTTGGTGCCGATGTGTTACGCCTGACCAGTAGTGATGTTGCTTGTACGCTGGCGGAAATCGCGAAACAGCGCCATGTGACGCAGATCGTGTTAGGGCAACCCGCGCATAGCACCTGGGAAGTGATGCTCTATGGATCGGTGATTAATCGCATCTTGCGCCTGACCTCTGATGTGGATATCCATCTTGTGCCACTGGAGCGGAAGAAGAAGCCTGAAGGCTAGTACAGGGAACATCTGCCAATTATTAATTCCAATTGTTGTGTGTTTACTGTACTTCCGGTTTTTTTGCAGAGTGTCTGCACAGAAAAGTGCTGTGCAGACACTCTGTTTGTTTATTCTGGTTAGCTGTTTTGCGCTAGAAATTCGCGCACCGTTGGATAGAAGATATCAGGATATTCTAACCATCCCATATGACCGCAATTTGGTACAAATTTCGTGGTCACATTTGCATTCGCGAATACTGGTTTTGTTTCTTCCGCACATTCAGTGCCAAATGGATCATTTTCACCAAAGAAGATTAATATGGGAAGTTGTAATGGAGACAACTGATCACGTATATCATAGCCTTTTATAGTTTCCCAGGTTTTTCCATTGATTGCTGGCGTCATTTCCATCTCAAGTGAGGAGAAATTAAGAACAGGCGTATACGCAAGAAAGATCTGTGCTAACCTCTCTTTGGGATCTGTTGATAGTTCTGTCGGTATGATGCCCTGTTTTTGTAATGCCTGGACACGTGCATGTAATCGTGCAATGGCTCTCTGCTGACCCGACCATGTTGGTGGTATACAGTCGATCAGCAGTAACGAACGAGTTTGTTCTGAATACTGTGCGGCGTAACTCATAATTACCATCCCACCCCAGGAATGCGCTAGCAAATGAACTTTTTTTTCCCCGGCAATAGCGCGTCGTACGGCTTCGAGGTCCTGTGCATAGCTCAGTAGATCAAGGTTATCGGGGATCTTTCCTGGCAGCTCTTTCACCTGACCCTGTTCTTGGGTGATGGATACACTGCGACCACAGCCCCGCTGATCGTAGCTCACGACCAGAAGTTGGTCGCTGGCAAGTTGTTCTAATCCGCTCAAGTAGCGATGAGAAAGCCCAGGACCACCGTGAACGAGGATAAGCACGTTGTCGGCTGCGGGATTACCAGTGGTGCGCACATAGAGTTTTTCTGCGGCATTAGTAACATATAATTCTCGAACAGGTTGTGTATAGCTCATAAAACTCCTTGTATATAGATGCCTTCTGGCAAATTTATATTTAAGGTTATCCATAAAAGGCTGTTCAAGTCAATAATGCATGCGTTTTTTATCTGAAATTGAAGTGTATTTCACTTAAAATCGTGAAATTTTTGTGAAAAGGAAAAATAGAATTTCCCTCCTCTTTGTGGCCGTCAAATAGCCACTATCCACTCTGTGTCCCCTTGCGTTTTCATTTCCCAGGCTGTAGAATCAAGTATGGTTCCACACGTTTTTGGTACCGTAGGATCATGCCGGATCGGTTACCCGCCCTCAATCTCTGACATGCATCACACGAGCCAATCCCCAAGAAAGGTAGCACAAGACTGAATGACCATCACTACTCGACCACGCACCATCCGCGAGTTGCGTGAAAGTGGCTATAAGGTGCTTACTGTTAAAGAAGAGATGCGAAAAAACCTCATCCAGAAGATTCGCGATGGGGAAGAATTGTTCCCAGGGATTGTTGGATATGAAGAGACTGTAATCCCACAAATTGAAAACGCGATTCTCTCAGGACAAGACATTATCTTTCTGGGTGAGCGCGGACAGGCTAAGACGCGTATGGCGCGTAGTCTGGCGAATTTGTTAGATGAAGAAGTTCCTGTCGTTGCTGGCTGTGAGATCAATGATGATCCTTATACCCCTATCTGTAAAGCGTGCCGTGATAAAATCGCAGAGCAGGGTGATGATGTAGAGATAGATTGGTTGCCGCGTGATCGCCGTTATGGTGAGAAATTAGCTACGCCAGATATTACCATTTCGGATCTGGTTGGTGAGGTAGATCCTGTGCGTGTTGCAGAAGGACGCTATCTCTCAGATGAATTAACTATTCACTATGGAATGATTCCGCGCACACACCGTGGTATCTTTTGTATTAACGAACTCCCAGACCTGGCAGAGCGTATCCAGGTTGGTCTTTTGAATATCATGGAAGAGCGTGATGTCCAGATTCGTGGATATAAGATCCGCCTCCCATTGGATGTCTATGTTGTCGCGAGTGCGAACCCGGAAGATTATACTAACCGTGGTCGTATCATCACGCCTTTGAAAGACCGCATCGGCTCTGAGATCCGCACACACTATCCTCGTACGCTCGATCATGAGATTTCAATCATGGAGGAAGAGAGCAACCACTTTGCGTCTGATGGATTGGAAGTCACGTATCCACAGTTCATGAAAGAAGTGGTCGCGGAAGTCACGCATCTGGCACGTGTGAGCAATGATATCAGTCAGCGTTCAGGTGTGAGTGTACGTGTATCTGTATCGAACTACGAAAATGTGTTGAGTAATGCGTATCGTCGTGCGTTGCGTTTGCGCGAGCGACAGGTTGCTCCCCGCGTCAGCGATCTTGAAGCAATTATCTCGTCCACCAGTGGCAAAATCGAGTTAGATGCCGTTGGCGATGTGAAAGAGGAGAAGGTTGTACGAAAGCTGATTAATGGTGCCATCGTACGAGTTTTCAGTGATTACTTCGAGTCACGTGAGTTTGAGCAACTGGTCGCGGGCTTTGAGCGCGGTTTAAATGTCCAGGTTGGCGATGACATGGCCTCAATGGAATATGTCACGCAACTCTCAAAGGTTGGTGGCTTGAGCAAAGCTATCGACAAGCTGAACGGACGTGGCAACCCGGCAACTATTGCTTCCGCAGTAGAATTTATTCTTGAAGGTCTGCATTTAAATAAGCGCCTGAATAAGGATACTGTTGCTGGTAAGACGCGTTATCGACGTTAGCAGTCATAAGGATACATACCATGTTCGAACGCTTTGATAGAAATCGATATGGGTATTCACGTTGGGATGGCACTCAGAATATCGAAGGCCTGGATGCTGACGATATTCTGAACGCGCTTTCTGATGATTATATGGAAGATGGCAATCTGCAACAGGCGCTCAAACGCCTGATGCGGGATGGCATCAAGGGGCAGGATGGGCGGCGTGCGATGGGTCTGCGCGAAATGATGGAGCGCATGAAGAATGCACGCAATGAACAATTGAGCCGCTATAATATGGCCTCTGGTGTGATGGATGACCTGCGTCAGAAACTGGAAGAGATCAAACAACTGGAACGTGATGGTATCCAGCGGCGTTTGGATGGTTCTGATGACTCCGGTCAGCAGCAGGGACAGGGGCAACCTGATGGTCAGCCACAGGCAGGCCAGTCTGGACAACAGGGCCAATCTGCTCAACCGCAGGCAGGTCAATCCCAGCAAGGCCAGTCTGGTCAGGCAGGACAGAGCAGCCAGGGACAGGAAGGTGGCGGCGATCTTTCACCAGAGCAGATGCAGCGCATGCTGGAAATGATTGCCAAACGTAAGCAGGACTTCCTCAACGATTTGCCACAGGATATTCCGGGGCAGATTAAAGGTCTTAGCGATTATGATTTCATGGATGAACAGGCGCGTGAAAAGTTCAATGAACTGGTCGCGGGCCTGCAACAGCAGATGATGCAACAATTCTTCCAGGGCATGCAGCAATCTCTGCAGAATATGAGTCCTGAAGATATTGCGAACCTGCGTGAAATGATCCGTGACCTCAATAAGATGCTGCGTGAGAAGCAAGAGGGACTCAATCCTGATTTCGACTCATTCATGCAGAAGCATGGTCAGTATTTCCCCGGCGTGAACTCGCTGGAGGATCTGATCGAGCAGATGCAGCAACAGATGGCGGCAATGCAGGCGGTGATGGATAATCTCTCACCGGAGCAGCGGCAAGAGTTGCAAGAACTGATGGAACAACTGATGGGCGATGACCGCATCCGTGTGGATATGATGGAACTGGCGATGAACCTGGAAAACATCTCGCCATCACAGGAGCGGCGTTCGCGTTTCCCCTTCCACGGCAATGAAAGTTTGCCTTTGAACGAAGCAATGCGCATGATGGGGCAGATGCAGCAGATGGAAGGTCTGGAAGAGCAAATGCAGGAGGCCCGACGTCTGGACAACCTGGATGCTATCGACAGCAATATGGTCAAAGATTTGCTGGGCGATGAAGAGTATCAGTCGGTTGAGCAGATGAAGGCGCTGATGAAAACGCTCGAAGAGGCTGGTTATATCCAGAGAAAAGGCAATCGTTGGGAACTGACGGCGCGTGGCATTCGTAAGATTGGTCAGAAGGCATTGCAGGACATCTTTAACAAGATGAAGCGTGATGGCTTTGGCAAGCATGTTAGCCCGTTCCGTGGTCTGGGTGGCGAGCGCACTGATGAAAGCAAGCCCTATCAGTTCGGCGATCCATTTATTCTGGATCTGCAAAAGACCCTGATGAATTCTGTGCATCGACGTGGTACAGGAACACCAGTCCAGTTGGCACAGGAAGATTTTGAGGTCTATCGTACCGAGTTCACCACGCAATCATCGACCGTCTTGATGATTGACATGAGCTTGAGTATGATTTATAACGGTTGTCAGCAAGCGGCGAAGAAAGTGGCGGTCGCGCTGGAAAGCCTGATCCGTTCGCAATTCCCTCGTGACAATCTGTATATTGTCGGTTTCTCTTTTGCCGCCCGTGAGTACAAGCCAAACGAACTATTGGAACTGAGCCGTTACGATAATGAGCGTGGTACCAATATGGCGCATGGTTTGATGCTGGCGCGACAGTTGTTGGCTCGTCAGCGCGGTGTGAATAAGCAAATCATTATGATCACCGATGGTGGTCCGACCGTATGGTATGAAGAAGAATACGGTGGCTGGTTGTTTGATTATCCTAGCCCCTATGCTGAACAGCAGACCTTGCTGGAAGTGCAACGCTGTACACGTGATGGTATCACCATCAACACCTTTATGCTGTACGATGATAGTTGGATGGTCGCATTTGTCAACCAACTGGCAGAGATTAATCATGGTCGTACCTTCTACGCGGACAAGGATAACCTGGGCGAGTATCTGTTGGTTGATTATCTCAATAGTAAGCGGAAGTTTGTATCATAGATGGCTGAAGAACGATCTGAAGTGTTCCTTGCCGGATTACGGCAATTGGACTTAATGAAGTTGGACATGGTGGGGGAGGATGAGCAATTCACACTCTATCGCGCCTTTATGACGTATCGACGGGAATTGCTCGATTGGAACACCCGGATGAATCTGACCGCAATCAAAGATCCAGAGGAAGTGTTGAGTAAGCACTTCCTCGATTCTTTGTCGTTGCTGCATGTCATTGATGGACCGGAACTGCGTTTGCTGGATATTGGTTCTGGTGCGGGTTTCCCCGGTATGCCCCTGGCTATTGCTCGTCCGGACTGGCATATTACCTTGCTGGAAGCGACAGGGAAGCGTGTGACCTTTTTGCAGCACATGATCGACATCTTGCAGCTCGAACATGTACAGGCTGTACAGGGGCGAGCCGAAGACCTTGGTCGTCAAGCGGCGTATCGTGGTGCCTATGATGTTGTGACAGCACGAGCCGTCTCCTCATTCGCTGTGTTGTTAGAATACAGTGCTCCCCTGTGTCGGGTTGGTGGGGTAATGGTCTATCCCAAAAAAGGTGATCTGACTGAAGAGATCGCGCAGGGCAAACGCGCCGCATCTCAGGTTGGTGCGCGTCTCATGGGTGAAGAACCTGTACAGATCGCAGGCATCGATGATGGTCGCCGCTTATTTGTCTGGGAGCAGCAGAAAAAGTGCCCCGAAAAATTTCCTCGTAGTGGTTCGCTGATCTCCAAAAAGCCTCTTGGGTGAGATATTTCATTGGGTACATGTAGAAAAGATTGAATATGGATGGGGAGTATTTCTGTACTTACTTTATATGTATTGGAAATTGACTCTCCAATCTATATCAGTGCGAAAAATCCTTCTCTTTTGCCACTTCTTTTACTTTTAATCTCAACATGCTCTGATTATAACAAATGACAGGAAGAAACAAAAGAATCACCCTCATTTTTCTCGAATGGTTCTTTGAGGGCTTTAAATGCTTTCAGCGTTATTATCAGGAACATCCTCAAGTAAATCTCTCACTGATACTCCGATAGCATCAGCAATACGATTGAGTGTGTACAAATTGACATCTTTATAAGGATCGACGCAAAGCGAGTGGACCGTGTTGTAGGCCATATCAGCTCTGCGGGAAACTTTAGCCATTGTGAGTCCTCTTTCATCTAGTACTTGTTTAAGCCGTAATCTAATCATGATCCTACCTTTATATGAAGTTTTGATTACTATAATCTACCTATCATATCAGCTCAACATGATGCTGTTAACGTGATTGTAATGAGTAATATAGAGTTGACTTACTGAATGTTGTAATGCTAAACTTAGTTAATGGAATGATTAACTTCGGGTGATTATCATCGACAGGAAAGGACCACATCTTGAGTGAGATTGCGCGGTTGCGGAGGCAAATCGAGTTAGAATGTGAAGCTATGAAGCAAGCTCTCAACGGGTTTATGGTAACTGCTTCACATGACATCATCCATCACCGATACGACTGCATTGGGGATATACAACAGCAGCTTATATCACTGGTAGGGGAGCAAGAAGCAGCCAGAATAGCCGTTGAGGTCTACATCCAAACTATCGGATAGCTGGATGTTTGTGGGGAATATATCGAAGTATAGAACTTAAAATGAGCATACCATTTTTCATTGCCGTGAGGCGGAATATATGTGGACAGATAGGAGTGAGCAATGGAACGCAAGCCAACCTTATTACAACTACGCAGATACTACAATATTACCTCTGACCAGTTAGCGCGTGCAGCAGGTCTACCTCTCTATCAATCCTATATCGTCGAAGTGGGCGGATTTACCAGCCGACATATTGCGGAGCGTGTTCTCCTGGCGTTTTCGCGTTTAGTACGGCGACGGTTTACCCTGACGGATATCCATATAGTCAATATGAGTTGATATCGCAATAAAGGGGTGTGGCGGCAACGGAAGGATGGAACAGGTTGATAGAACAACCAACCTGTTTGTTCCCTGCTGTTTTTGCAGAAGCACGTATGTAACTTACATCTTTGATGGTGTTATACTGTTGCGGCTTTTGCCTCTAACTCTTCAATGGTGTGCATAATCAGATCTACAAGGGACTGAACCATGTTGGCATCCCAGGTGAATCTGGCTCCAGCTGCTTCGAACAGTTCTGGGAGGGTTCTGGTTGTACCGAGCGAGAGGCCATGACGATACTGTTGTATCGCAGCCTGTGGATCTTGCAGATAGTTACGCCAGACCTGAAGCGCTCCAATGCCCGCAAAAGCGTATTCAATATAGTAGAATGGCACACCGAAGAAATGGAGAATACGCTGCCAGTCAGATTCAAGTTCAGAGTCAAGACCGCTCCAATCGATGTCAGGATGGAAGCGCTGCGTGAGTTCGGCCCATTTTTGATTACATTGTACAGGATCGCTGGCCTGTTCTGGATGCGTATAGACCCAATGCTGGAAGGCGTCACCTTGTGCAATCATCGGGAAGAGGTGAAGCAGTGTATTCTCTAAATGTTGGATGCGCATTTGTAGGGCTTCGGTCTCAGTACAGATTCCCGCCTGTTGCAGATGCATCGCTCCAATATATTCCATGCTGGTTGATGCCACTTCAGCAAATTCTATCGGGAGAAAGGCTTCCTTTCTTTGGTGCATATATTGGATCGGCAGCAACTCTAAGACATGGAAGGCATGTCCGGCCTCATGGAAAATCAGGTCGAGACTATCATCGACCGTTAATGCCCGCCCGAAAATGAATGGCTTGCGTTTGACTTCCAGCGCGAGATTGTAGCCGCCGGGTGCCTTATTAGGGCGATCATCCAGATCAAAGATCTGCTCTTTGATCATCGTCGCGAAATAGGAGCCTAATTGCGGATCGACGAGATTGAAGACCGTATGACATTGGTGTAGTAGCGCATCTATATCGGTGATCCGGCGTGGAGCCTTCTGTTGTTGTGGGTTGATTTTTTCATCCCAGGGGCGCAGCGTCTCGATCCCCAGGCGTTGACGACGTTTTTCCCAGATACGACTGGCGGCGGGCACAATAATTTGTTCAATTGTCGCGTGGAATGCTTCACAATCCTCTGGTGTGTAGTCAAAACGATGTAGCTTTTGCCAGCTATACTCCCGGTAATTTTTATAGCCTGCCTGTTGAGCAATCTGTTGACGTAGTTTGACCAGTGATGTCCAGAGCGTGTTTAACCGTTCTCTATCTACCAGTCTGCGTTCACTGACGGTACGCCATGCCTGTTCGCGTCGTTCACGGGATGGTTCTCCCAACATCGGGAAGAGGGCCGCTGTACTTACTTCCTCACCTTCCCAGGTCACCATTTGTGAGCCGATGATCTGATTATATTCCACATTAAGTTGCCGCTCCTGATTGAGCAGAGGAAGATTTGCTTCACTGAAAATCGCGCCTTCCGCATGCATAATGCGGAGTGGGACAGCGAAACCTGCGGGTTCCAGACCGCTGTCCAGCAATTGTTGTTGTAACTGTTGTTCCTGTGGTTGTATCTGTGTATAAATAGCATCGAGAAAATGTTGTTGGCGTTGCACGATCTCCTGATCGGCGATATTGCGGGTTGTTGCTATTTCAAAGCGCATCAGTGTTTCATCGACCAGCGCGTTCAGATCGGACCATTGTGTCAGCCACGGAGATAGCGTTTCTGCTGAGAGTGATGTTGCTGCCAGCTCCTGATAGTATGGTTCAATCTCCGACCATGCAAGTTGTTCAAAAGCCTCGCTGGTCTTTGGTAATAGTGAGTATGTTGTATTCATGAGAATTCCTTTTGCTTATATCCAGGGATAAGGAGGAGCAGAAGCGCATAAAAAGCCCCCCTTTATAGAGACGTATGTTTCCATTGTGGTGTAAACAAATTTTTGCTCACATACTTGTGTACGAGAGCCTATTTCTTATCGTTTTTATGAACTGTTGAGCACATTATCCGACCAGCGATCCTCCGTAAGAAGAGGGGTCTAATACATCCTTGATGTGGATCGTTTGCCCTCTTTCAGGGCCGACCGAAACCATCATAATAGGCGTTTCAAGCACATCTTCTAAGCGTTTTAGATAGTTTTTTGCAGCGAGTGGTAAATCAGCATAAGTGCGGATAGCTGTTGTATCAGATTGCCAGCCTTCAAGTTCTTCGTAAACGGGTTCACAGGCGGCAATATCTGAGAGATTGGCAGGGAGACTATGGATGGTTTGACCTCGTAGATTATAGGCGGTACAGATTTTGATTGTTGAGAACGTATCGAGGACATCGAGTTTAGTAATGACGGCAGCATCCAGACCATTGAGTTGCGCGACAAAGCGACCAGCCACGGCATCGAACCAGCCACAACGGCGTTCTCGTCCTGAATTCGTGCCATATTCATGACCGCGATCCCGCAGGTATTCTCCAGTGGCATCAAACAGACCCGTGGGCATCGGACCGCTGCCGATTCTGGTGGTGTAGGCTTTGTAGACACCAATCACATGATCGATAGAACGTGGAGGCAGTCCGGCACCAACGGCGGCATTCGCAGCCATCGTCGAAGAAGAGGTTACAAACGGGTATGAGCCGAAATCAATATCAAGTAATGCTCCCTGTGCCCCTTCTAATAAGAGCATTTTATGATTGATTGTGGCCTGATGTAACATTTTCTGAGTATCAGTAATATGCGAATGGAGTTGTAGACCATACTTAAAATACTCACCGTGAATTTCTTCAAGCGAGAGTGGCGGTTGACCATAAATCTGTGTAATCATACGATTTTTTTGCTGGAGGATAGTAGAGAGTTTGGCACGAAATGTATCGACATCAAGTAAATCTGCCATACGAATACCAGTGCGTGCGTGTTTATCAACGTAGGCAGCTCCCACACCACGTTGGGTATTATCTGCCCGTTCCACACCCCGCGCCTCCTCTTCCAGACGGTCGAGGACAAAATGATACGGCATAATAACATGGGCGCGTTCGCTAATATAGAGCCGAGAAAGGTCGACCCCTTGTTGCTGTAAGAGATCCATTTCTTCGATCAGAGCTTTCGGGTCTACCACCACACCATTGCCAATAATGCAGGTTGTGTTGGGATAGAGAATACCAGAGGGGACGAGGCGGAAAGCGAACTCACCATTGTCGTACACGACACGATGACCGGCGTTGCTTCCCCCTTGATAACGCACGACATAATCAACCCGCTCTGATAATTCATCGATAATTTTACCTTTCCCCTCTGCCCCCCACTGGGCACCAATAACTGCTACTACCGCCATGATTCTATTTCCTCTCAGCTTTCTAGGTGTGTTACCCATGCAGTGAAGTCGTGATGTATTGATTCGAGTCACATTACATCAAATTTTTGGCTGCTGTCAATATTCAAGGCTGCTGTATATAGTTGAGTAATAGTTGGTCTGTAATTTGTTCAATCGGGGCGCGATTATCGGTAAAGACAAGACCACCATTGGGATGTCCTTGTTGTACAACTGGTTCTACCTCGTTTGCGACCTGTCCCATCGTTGAGGCCGGGTCCAGACGATTGAGGTTTGCTTTGAATGTTGCGATCGAAGTTGGTTGCATCGTTGCCATGATTTCAGTATTAAATGTACCAGGAACATTAAACACATAGACACTGGGGAAGACCTGACTCATTGTGTTGACAAATGCCTGTACGAGCCGATAGTCAGTCTCCGTGTGACCAGTATTGAGCGCGATGACGCCGTTGGCTGAAAGATGATCCTTGACTTCGGTAAAGAACTCACGTGTGGTGAGTTGAAACGGGATGTATGGCTGGTCAAATGCGTCAACCGCAACAACGTTGTACTGGTTGTGTGTTGTTTCCATAAACGTGCGCCCATCCTCTTCGTAGACATGCAGGTTGGGTTCATTCATGCCGAAATATTTTCTGCCCACATTGACAATTGCCGGGTCGATCTCGACGCCATCGATCGGCACTGGTCCATAGACCTGTGTGAATTGATGGGCAACTGTGCCCGCTGCCAGACCAATAATCGCGACCCGATGCAGTTGTTGTGGTTGAAAGTTTGTATTGAAATATGGGGCAGCAAGAAAGTAATCCCAGTACCAGCCAGTAAGTACCTGATTGGAGTTGACATAGTAAATCGAGTGGATGGCTTCGCCTTCATTCAGAATAAGACTGCGTGTGACGGTGCCATCGGATTGTTGCGTTTGTGTAACCTGGATATAGTTATACAGCGATTCTTGATTATAAATAAGGTTCGGGATATCTTTGAGTGGTCCAAGTGGCAGGACAAGCAGGATCAGAGGGAGCGCAAACGAAGGACGCCAGCGTGGTCGTAATCCCCAGAGAGATGCCGCGAACAGCAATGTTCCAAAAATCAACAGGGTGCGGCGAACTCCAAAGGTAGGGATCAACCAGAGCACGGGCAGGAATGCACCGAGAATACTACCTGCGGTAGAGATCGCGTAGAGTGTACCGCTGGTGCGTCCACTCTTCCCCACTTCTTTGGTCATCAAGCGAATGGCGAAGGGTGAAACCAGACCCAACAATGTTACTGGAATAGCAAAGAGTAACATCGAGCCAACGAGCGAACTGAGAAAAATACTGACAGAGATCTCATTCATACCGGTCACGGCCAGATTGAGAATCCTCTGACAGACAAAAGGAATGATGGAAATAGAGAGTGCGGCGGCGGCGGTTAAGACACATAAGAATTGCGCGTGCGGATAGCGATCAGCCAGTTTCCCGCCCAGGAAGTATCCTATCGTAAGATAGATCAGGATCAGGCCAATCAAGTTGGCCCAGATATAGAGTGATGTTCCAAAGTAGGCACCTAGCAGACGCGAAGCGCACATTTCAAGTGCGAGGCTCGTCATGCCCCCTATGAACACCAGGCCAGTCAGATAATGTTTCACGGCTTGTTGCGTGCGCAGCAACCCTGGGGATGAGGAACTGCGCTCCTTTCTTCCAATAATGTGAGCGGAACGGTGAACGCAGAGTCACACTATCGTGTCATGGAGAATGTTCCTCATGAGCAAGAGAGAGCAAAATGTGTCTTCCTGACAATGCCCACATTGGCAAAGGGATGTATGCACGTTGCGCCGTTCAGCATACGCTATTGTGTAAATTGGAATTGGTTAATCATCTTATTATAATATGTCGCGCTGGCCTGAGCAAATTGTGTTTGTAATGCCTGCGTTTCGATGATGAACGCATCATTCTTATAGACCGTAGCATAAATGGTTATGTTTTCGGTTTGTCCGGTTGCGTCCTTGACCGCTAGATCTCTGGTGGTCCAGGTAACACCGCCAATGGTTGTCAGGCGTGCAGCATTCAGGGCTTTATATCCTGACTTATACATATAGTTTGTTTGGATATCTGTTGCCATAATGGTGTCGGCTGTTTCCGCCGTTTGTCCCAGGGCTTTGATGTCGATGGCCTGATCTATCTGATCAGGATTGACGAAGTTGACACCGTTGGCGTCAGCTATTGAATTTAGTTGCCAGTTGGTTGGGTATTGGATATTGAAGCCATTCGTGATGCATGATGTACTACACCATATGTAACCAGCCTGTACTGATGCCGTGCTTTTGTTTGCAGACGTGAACAACGGCGTTGATGTGTTTGATGTGGATGTTGTGCTGTTTTGGGTAGTATCTGGCTGCTGTTGAGTGATCATATGTGCTGCGGTAATACTAATTGATGTGAGCACTAAGGCCGCCAGACAGAGACAGATGATGAGTAGTGATGGAAAGGCATAGTGTGTTTGTGTTTTCTTGTCTGGTACAGGTGGTGTCTGAAAAATACCATCCATAGATATACCTGTAAATGATGAGGATTTATCGGCTGTTATTTGATATTCAGGCAGAGAGGGATGGTTGATTGCTCGTGGATTGTTGTTGATGCCGGGCAGAGAAGGGTGGTTGAAAGATTGTGGATTGCTGTTGATACCGGGCAGAGAAGGGTGGTTGAAAGATTGTGGATTGTTGTTGATGCCGGGCAGAGAAGGGTGGTTGAAAGATTGTGGATTGTTGTTGATGCCGGGCAGAGAGGGATGGCTAAATGCTTGTAGATTGTTGTTGATATTGATACCGGGCAGAGAAGGGCGGTTGAAAGATTGTGGGTTATTCATCTGATCTGGTCTCGCTTGTTTCGAGGTGTTTCGTTGTGCCAGGGCATCGGCTGGCGGAAATACATTGCTTATAGAGCCTGTTGGCAGGGAGGCAGGCATTGAGGAATGTTTAGTTGTTGATTTCCTGCCAGCATTATCAGATGGAATTTTGTTTGCTATTTGTTGTTTAGCAGACTGGCTGGACGTTTTTTGCGTCTCTGGATGCGTCCCCTTCTTCTGTGTGCGTTTATGGTCTGGATGCGCATTCTTCAGATCCGGGTGTGAGAAAGAATAAGCACCTGATGATCTTGTAATATGTCCGATGGGCTGACCACATTCTCCGCAAAAAGTTTCCCCAAGGTCAAGTGGATTGCCACAATGTGGACAGCTCAAATAGCTTTGGCTCATGTGAAAAAATACCTTATTTCTTTACATTCAGATATGAGTGAGCATATGAGATGCGGAAATATCATTGTCGTCGATATTCCTTTCCGCAGAATGTTTAAGTCCGGTCAATGCACAGGCGCATGATCCAGGTTTGTGGTTTGTGGTAGGCACATCAATGAAAACTGACCCCCATCAGTAGTTATCTCTCTCTGAATTGCTTGAAAAGCATAGCTGGCATAACTATAAATATAGTTGTTTGTATACAGAGAATGAGATAATCCATATTCATGTATATACAAAAATACAAATAACCTATACTATTATAGCCTATTTGCTGTGTACTGAATAGCTGAATAGCCATATATGTAATAAAAGTTGGTCTGGATATGAGGAGAGAAAAGGTCAGGCGCAATCATAAAACAGGTTTCTTGATTAGTTGGTATATCGTGCACTATTTTACGCTGTCGTGATAATAGTAATGGGTTGTAAACCGGCATCAGGCGCGTAATGATGATATGCGAGAAGTATTCCTGTAGATGGAGTAGTATATGGTGGAAGAGGATTGATTGTTTCGGCTTGAAAGGGACCACAGACAATTAACCAGACCCACGGGATTTGTTGCTCACAATTCACGCGATACATGTTTTGTTTATCGGTAATACTGGCCCGTGGGTAGCCTGTTGGGTGACTATGATAGACGCCGATGATCTGACCGGGATAGGTAAGTTCGACGGTAAGCAGTTCTTCTGGATCAAATTCAAAGTAGACTGGTGAGGAGGCGCTATTTTGTAATGGCAGGATCTGTTGCGCGTGCCAGTTTCTCTGTTCGTCTATCTGTCCCAGCAGGACACCACAGGCTTCCATCTGCCTTCTGTGAACACTATCAGCATAGATTGCCTGCAATGTTGATGCCGTGAGGAATAGTTGAGGGTATTTGACCATTGTTAATCTCCTCATTGATTGTTTGCTATAGTCTAAAACGTGTTTATAGCAGCAACAGTGGACGGTGTTTGTGTATGTATAGTTATAATAAAGACGATTATGAGGATGTGTTATTCCTTCCATCTCATCTATGAGCATGGAAGGAATCGTGCTGCTTTATGAAGCAGTGGTGCTGTTATAAAATTGACTGGCTGGAAGTTGTTGAAGATCTTTCAAATGTTCGACAGATACATCAGGTATAAATCCTTCTGGGAAGCCGGCGTTGGCATATTTTCCCTGTTTGACAAATACGGTGGTCAGTTTATCGCCGAGCAGTTTTTTCATATCCGCAAGAATTTGTGGTTTATCGTCGATCATTGCATAATGATCAGCGGGATAACGCTGCATTATTTCTTCAAGATGATGCTGTTTGTGGATATACAGCAGAACGCGTCCACCGACAGCTTCAGCTACTGCGCTGTTGAGAATTTTCTCCGCCTGATAATTGAGATCGCCATCGGAGACAATGACGGTGGTGCCAATGCGATTTAGCGCCTGTAGTGTTTCCAGTGCTTCTGGATACAGGAAGTTATAAAAAGGGAAATTATCAAACATTGAATGGGCGTGACGATACGTATAGTCGTCAAGTTCTGAATGCGGTATCTGTTCGCGGAAGCGGCGTAATGTGAATGGGATATCCACAACCCCTTTCTCTTTACGTACCTGTTCATAGGCATCCCAGTAGCGTTTTGTCAGTTCAGGACCCAGTTCCGATTGCAAGAAATCGTCTTGTCGTTGTTTGACATCATCATTGGCAAGCAAAGTGTTGTCAACATCTATCCAGAATGTTAGTGTAGGCATAACAGCTTCTTTCTCTTTAGTAGAGTAACCGTTTATAATAGCAACTGTGCTCTTTCTGTTTGATTGCTCAGTGGTTAATAAACGTTCACAGACAGGACAAGGGAATAGTTGAGTTAACCATGACTAAATATGTCTATATTCTTCCTATCCTGCTTTCGTCTTGTCAGCAAGCGCACTGTTTACTAAATACAGATATATCACATTAGCAAAGAAATTTGTATCGGATGGGTGTTTCAAATGTGTATCCGGAGGGTCTTATGGACACTGTAGATGAGCGTATTTTGTTGTTGATGTCACCTGCGACGTATCGAGCGGGGGCTTTTTTTCATGCAGCCGAGCATCTGGGTTTTTCGACCATCGTCGGTCTGGATTTACCGCCAGCCTTAGCTGAGTACTGGCATGTGCCACTGGGACTTGAGTTCGCGAAAATTCAGGTTTCTGTGAACGCCATCGTTGAGTATGCGCGTGAGTATCCATTCTCCGCGATCCTCTCGGTTGATGATAGCGCGACCGAACTGGCGGCTTATGCCAGTGCTGTGTTGGGGCTGGCTCATAATACTCCTGAGTCAAGCGAGGCGGCCAGAGATAAATTGATTATGCGGACAAAAATGGTGGCAGGTGGTGCGCCATGTCCCGTCTTCCGTAACTTTTGTTTAGCGGACGATCCCGTGGCTCTTGCTGCGAACGTGCCGTATCCCTGTGTGCTGAAACCGCGTCGTCTTTCTGGTAGCCGTGGTGTTATTCGGGCAAATGATCCACAGGAGTTTGTGACTGCTTTTTATCGCCTGAAAAAGATTCTGCTCAATGAAGGCTATAACGAGGAAGATACCACTTTCCTGGTAGAAGATTTTATTCCAGGCTTTGAGGTCGCCGTCGAGGGTTTATTGACCAGAGGCAGTTTTAAAGTGTTAACCATTTTTGATAAGCCTGATCCATTGGATGGTCCATTTTTTGAGGAGACAATTTACGTAACCCCATCGCGTTTATCTCAGGCTGATCAAGATGCGATAGAGCGCTGTGTGGCGACTGCTGCCGCTGCTATTGGTCTGCGACATGGGCCAGTCCACGCCGAGGTACGTATTAATGAGCAGGGGCCGTGGATGCTGGAACTGGCTGGTCGTTCTATTGGTGGGTTGTGTTCGACTGTGCTGGAATTTGGTTCAGGCATCGGTCTGGAAGAGTTGATTCTCAGACATGCCCTGGGTCAGGATGTGCTCTCGTTGGAGCGAGACCAACATGCGGCAGGAGTGATGATGATACCGATTCCCGGGGCAGGCATTTTGAAAGAAGTGTGTGGTGTTGAGGAGGCAAAGGCTGTTCCTGGTATTACCGGCGTCGAGATTTCCGCGCCACTCAATCATCAACTGGTCCCATTGCCAGAAGGAGCAAGCTATCTTGGTTTTATCTTTGCGCGTGGAGAAACTCCAGCGGAAGTAGAAACCGCGATTCGTCAGGCTCATCAGAAATTGCACTTCACCCTGAAAAAGGAATTGCCCGTGCTCAATGCTGCATTGATGCGCTGAAATAGTTGAGCGTTGAGGAAGAAAAAGAACAAAAAACCCCTCACCTGCGGAGAAAGATAGAAAATGGTTTTATGTACTTTTATCTGAGAATATGAGATACTTGCCACAAAACCGTATTCGTGTGTCAATGGAGGTTTTTGTATGTCCTCGTCGTTCTCTTTATATGGTTATGTGTCAAATGCGACATGTGCACGTTGCGGATCATTTTTGGCCCAGCCACAGGCACCCTGCACACATTGTGGATATAGTGGTAATTTTGAAAGAAACATTAATACCTCTTTTCCTTATGCATCTGGAAGTGCGCCGAGCGCGGGGATGCAGCAATCTGGCGCAAGGAATGGTCAGGATGTGACCAGGAAAACGCCTCTATTTCTGGGTATGGTTATGGTTGTCGCTCTGCTTGGCAGTGGTATTGTTGGCTATGCTTTGATGCAAAATGTTCCGGGTGATAGTTCCTGGTTTCAGGGACAGAGTGTTTCAGTCGCCCCGACAGAAGAATTCGCGGATCAATTTGTGGATAACAGAAATCATTGGAATGTTCAGCGGGAAGCAGACAGGTATGCTGTTGCTATTACCCATGAGCATCTCGTTTTGCATGATATGAATAATAGCCTCCTGCCAGTGGTGCTGCCAACGAATATGGTGTACAGCAACTTTCGTCTGGCGGTTGATGCAACACTTGATCAGGGCGATGCGAATAACGGCTATGGGATTTATATTCGAGCTGCATCGGCCCAGGATGGTGGCCTTGCGACGTTTTATCGTCTGGAACTTTATGGAGATCGCACATACGCTATTTTCAAAGGCAACCTCGACGCAAATGGGAATCCACAACCTGAGCCTGAAAAACTGGTTGATTATACTTATCAGTCTGCGATCCAGCCACAAGGACATGTGAATCATATGCTGGTCGTCGCGAATGGTTCTTCGATCACCTTGATTGTCAATGGTCAAACACTGAAGACGTTGACCGATACTACTTATACTGATGGTGAACTTGCGTTCTTTGTGTCGAACATTCAGCATGCTTCCCGTGGTGCGCAGGCCAGTTTTTCACATCTGGCTATTTATCCTGTTAATAACTAAACAACCTGTGATAGATTTTTTCAGCAAGTAAAAGAGCCGTCCCATGGGCGGCTCTGTTTTTTTGTGGCAGCGCAATTATGATGTTTTGGTTGTGAGGAGAGCCTGCGCATAGACTGTTGGGTCAACATTGCCACCGCTGACAATACAGCAGACACGTTTGCCACGGAAACGTTCGGGCTGTGTCAGCAACGCCCCGATAGAGAGTGCGCCAGTTGGTTCTACTTTCAGATTATCATAGCGGAAATAGGTGCGTAAGCCTTCAAGGGTTGTCTCATCGGGTACTTCGATGATATCAGCGAGTCCCTGGCTCAGAATTTCCCAATTGAGTTTTCCCAGACCAATCGTACGTGCGCCATCGGCAACGGTTTGTGGCTCCACTTCATTTGGGATCAGTTGACCGGCACGGAATGAGCGCGCAGCATCATTTCCAGGCAGCGGCTCGGCACCAATAATTTCGGTATCGGCCTGTGCATGATCGCGAGCGATGACAATACCCGAACTTAAACCACCACCACCAACAGGTACAATAATGGTGTCGAACGATCCATGCTGGAGAATTTCCATGCCCAGCGTAGAGTTTCCGGTTACAACGCGATAATCATCATAGGCCTGCGCCCAGAATGCGTTTGTGTTCTCTCTCATGAGCTGCTCTACACGTTCGTTACGTCCAACCTTGCGTACATCCACCAGATCGACGTTGCCGCCATATGAGCGTACGGCATCTATTTTGACCTGGGCGGATGTTTCGGGCATGACGACGGTGCAGCTTTTGCCGAGCAGTTTGCTGGCATAGGCGACTGCCTGACCGAAGTTGCCGGAAGAGGCTGTTACAATGGTTGTTTGCTCGATCTGTGAAAGCAAGTTATATGCGGCGCGGAATTTAAAGCTACCAGTATATTGAAACGTTTCGCTTGCAATCGTCACATCGCATTGCAAAAGCTCTGAGAGATAGCTGCTTCGTTTTAAGAATGTTGGACGGATATGTTGTGGTAATGTCTCCCACGTTTGTTGTACATAGACGTCTGTCAATTGAGAGGCTGTCGTATAGGTTCGCATAGTGTCACTCCAGTAAATTCTTCTGGTTCGCAAGTGGAACCTGGACTGTTCTATATACTATACTACGTGAGGAAGCATTCGTGCATTTGGGAGTTCCACACTCTGGCATGCAACACTGTCAATTTCTTTGTTGCATGGTGGGTATAGTTCTCTCCGAAGCACAGTATTAGAAAGAGTTCTATTATTTATGTCGGATAAACAAGCTGTACAAGAATATATTCAGTTTCTGAGACAGTTACGTGCTGTACGCTCATTTCGTTCGGAGCCTCTATCAAAAGAGATCCTCGGCGCTCTGTTAGAGGTTGCTCGTTGGTCAGGAAGTGCGAACAATGTGCAACCGTGGGAATTTATTGTCGTGCAGGAGCGGAAAACGCTGCACGCGCTGGCGCAGGCGGAAGGATTTGTGAAGCATCTGGAAAGTGCAGCAGCCGCCATTGTACTGGTGATGGCTGGTGAGGCAGATCAGGTTGCGCAGGAAACGTACGATGAAGGACGTTTAAGCGAGCGGATCATGCTGGCGGCTTCTGCCTATGGCGTAGGTTCTTGTATTGGCTGGTTTTACAATAGCGGACCAGCGACAGCGAAGAGTGTACTTGGCCTACCTGAAGGACGTCTGGTTCGTACCGTTATCTCTCTGGGCTACCCTGATGAGGAAGCGCTAAGCAAGCCAAAGAACGCGCAGGCGCGAAAAGCATTGGATACTATTGTGCGCTATGAGCACTACTAATTAGAGCGTAGTCATGAGCAGGCAGTCTGCTTGCTCATGATTCTGTTGGATGTGTGGTACCATTCGGGTTCTGGTTGTTGGGGTTTGCAACTGCTTTTGCGTTGGAACGTAATATAGAGCGTATGTATGTATATATTGATATGCAATAGATGCAACGTATGAACGAAATTTGACGCAGGTATTCATGATATTTCACAGTTTGAGTCGGTACCGACAGTCAGGCCATGCTGTGGAGGGAACTGTGGGATAGTTGAGCCTGTACTATGAAGGAGAGGTTGCTTCGTATGACCACAACGCAGCCGAAAGCCAGGCGTCGTTTCCCCGAATTAGATCCAGTTGTCTTGCAACATCCCTATGATCGCAGCGCGTTATTTGCCTTGCAGAAAATCCCTGGCCTGGATTTCATTGTCCGTAAATTTATCGAAGTTTTCCCTGAACGTGTTGCTTATATTCAGAATGTTGCTCAAACAGTTCGTGTCTCTAATAAACAGGCTCCTCAGATTTATAATTTACTTCATGAAGCATGTGCCATTCTTGATGTCAAGGAGCCAGAATTATATATTGCGCAGACCCCTACCCCGAATGCATACACCAGTGGTCACAATCGCCCATATATCGTACTGACAACAGGCATTATCGATCTACTTACCGAAGATGAACTTTTAGCGGTCATTGCTCATGAACTGGGGCATATCAAATGTGGTCACGTGCTCTATAAGACGATGGCACGTGGGATCAGCTTCCTACTGACGTTGCTCAGTGATGTCACATTGGGGATTGGTAGAATCCTCGGTCAGTCATTTGAAGCTGCCTTGCTTGAATGGGATCGTAAGTCGGAGTTTACGGCTGATCGTTCCGCGCTCCTGGCTGTACAGGACCCACAGGTGATGCTCTCGTTGATGATGAAACTGGCGGGTGGGACACTATTTCAGAAAGATCAGATGGATGCGAACGAATTTCTGAAGCAGGCGGATCTCTACGAAGAAGTAGATATGAACATCATTGATCGCATGTATAAGTTTATGATGATTACGACTGTGAATCATCCATTGATTGTCGTTCGTGCGCGTGAAAGTATGAACTGGTCTGAGAGTCGGGAATACAAAGATATCTTAGAGGGTCATTATCCTCACATTGTCAATGTGAATGGTTCTGCCAGCAGCACCACCGGTTACGCGGGCCGTGAGACGAACAGGAATAGCGAAGGGCCGATTCTCTGCCCTCATTGTGGACGTGAGCAAGCGAATAAGCGCTATTGTAGCCTCTGTGGTGGCACTATTCTTTAGTTGTTTGTTGATAGCAATAGAAATAGCAAAGCATCCAGTCAGACGTAACGACTGGATGCTTTTTGACTTTTGTCTGGCTTCATGCGATGGTGAGATTCTTTTGCTTCCATACATGAATAAACAAATACTTTACTTTTTTATATTTAAAGTGTAAATGCTTATTTTTATGTACTTTTTATCGTGGATTGGTGCATAAAATGAAGTAGGTTGTCCACTTTCATTATTTGAACGGTGTATATTCTTAATTTTTAGTTATTCATGTATTAATATTTTCATGATATAATCTGAAGCGTTTCGGTACATATTCAGGGCGTTAGCTCGATAGGTAGATGTGATGTTGTGTCAGTATAATGAATGGTGGTATGGCATATAGATGTGTCACTTTGGTGTGATTTGGTATATAATATCAATCCCTGATCCAGGTGAAATGTTAACGCCTTTGTACGCATGTTATACTGTTTGTATCGGTATCGCATCGATGCGTCCTGTTTAGTAGAGAAGAAGAGAAGCGTATGGACTCTAATGTTACCAATAATACTCGTGCGAATGGTGCCAATGGTGCAAAATATCAAGGTCAGAATGGCAAAAGGCGTTACAGGTCGCTCAGCAATAGAGGAAATGCTATTACCGAAGATGAACGATTACTCACTCGCCCCACACAACCATTGATTAGCCCCCATGCACCCGTTCCAGGTGATAGGCAGCAGGAACAGGAACACGCCGTTGAACGTGCCCTCAATATCGATTTCACGATTACTGATCCCTGGCGCGTGTTTCGCATTATGAGTGAATTTGTGAATGGCTTTGATAGCCTTGCTCATATACCGCCTTCTGTTGCTTTCTTCGGTTCCGCCCGAACGAATGCTAATAACCCCTACTATCAGGCTGCCGTTGAGACGGCACGCTTGCTGGCACGAGCAGGTTTTGGCATTATTACAGGCGGTGGTCCTGGCATGATGGAGGCGGCAAACAAGGGAGCGCAAGAAGGTGAGAATATATCAATTGGTTGTAATATCGAACTGCCTTTTGAGCAGCATTCTAACGCATACCTTGATATTGACCTGGAGTTCAAGTACTTCTTTGTGCGCAAGACGCTGTTTGTGAAATATTCCTCGGCCTTTATCATTTTCCCGGGTGGTTTTGGGACGATGGATGAATTGTTTGAAGCTCTGACATTGATCCAGACGGAGAAGGTGAATAACTTTCCAGTCATCCTCTATGGCTCTCGGTACTGGCAGGGTCTGCTGCAATGGATGCGTGATACGATGCTGTCGGTTGAAAACATCTCTGAGAAGGATCTGGCGCTATTACAGATGTCTGATGATCCAGAGGAGATCTGCCAGATCGTTTGCGCGGCGTATGAAAATAACAGGCGGCTAGAAACGATAGATCCCGGTAGAGAGACTTCTATTCGTTAATAAGTGCTGAGATCAGGAGGGAATCGATCTTGACTCCCTCCTTTCTTGTATTATTTTTCTTTGTCTGTTTCTGGTTTGACTCCGGTTGAGCCGGGGCTTTTTTTGAGTGCGATGGTACTCAGGGGAGGTAATGTCAGGATCAGTGAATGGGGACAGGACTGCCAGAAGATGGGTGCGCTGGGCATCTCCTGATCATTGATAATGCCGCTGCCACCATACTTACTATGATCACTGTTGAGCACTTCGTAATATTGACCATCCGCGGGTACACCCAGGCGATAGCCATATCGTGGTACAGGAGTGAAATTGCAGACGAAGACCAGGGTATCATCCTCGGCTGGCGCACGGCGGATAAACGAGATGACGCTGTTATCAGAGTCGTGGGGGTCAATCCATGAGAACCCGCCGGGATCAGTATCCAGGGCGCTTAATGCTGATTCTTTGTGGTAGAGTTGATTGAGGTCGCGCACAAAGGATTGTAGCTGTGCATGACGGGGATCGCTGGGTGGTTGGAGCACATGCCAGTCCAGACTCTCGGTAAAGTTCCACTCGCTCCATTGCCCAAACTCACCGCCCATGAACAGCAGCTTTTTGCCCGGATGACCCCACATATAACCATAAAAGGCGCGGAGATTCGCGAAGCGTTGCCAGAGATCGCCCGGCATTTTGTTGATCATCGCCCCCTTCATATGGACGACTTCATCGTGTGAGAGTGGCAGAATAAAGTTTTCGGAATAGGCATACATCAACGAGAAGGTGATGTTGTTATGATGGTAGCGGCGGTGGATGGGATCGAGATGGATATACTCCAGCATATCATGCATCCAGCCCATATTCCACTTGAATGTGAAGCCTAAGCCACCAACATAGGTTGGACGTGTGACCAGCGGCCACTCACTGGACTCTTCGGCAATCGTGATTGTCCCAGGCATCTCGTGATACACCGCTTCGTTGAATTGTCGGAGAAAATCGACTGCTTCAAGATGTTCACGTCCACCATATTGGTTGGTGATGGTTTCGTATGGTTCACGCATATAATCCAGATAGAGCATCGAAGCCACCGCATCGACCCGTAAGCCGTCGATATGGTATTCGCGTAGCCAGAAGATGGCGCTGGCAATCAGGAAATTCTTGACCTCGCTGCGACCATAGTCAAACACATAGGTGCCCCACTGTTTATGTTCACCTTTGCGCGGATCTTCATATTCGTAAAGATGTGTGCCATCATAATAACTCAGAGCATGACCATCTTTGGGAAAGTGGGCTGGAACCCAATCGAGCAGTACCCCGATCCCCTGCTGATGCATGTAATCCACAAAGTACTGAAAATCTTCAGGTGGACCGAAGCGACTGGTAGGTGCGAAATAGCCAGTTACCTGATAGCCCCAGGAGCCATCAAAGGGATATTCCGTGATGGGCATCAGCTCAATGTGGGTGAAGCCCAGATCTTTAACATAGTTTGCCAGCGCGGGAGCCAGTTCGCGATAGGTCATGAAACGATCTTCTTCAACCGCCCCTTCCTGATGGCGCTCCGGCACATGTCGCCATGAGCCGAGATGTACTTCATAAATTGATATTGGTGCACTGAATTGCTGCTGTTGTTCACGATTTTGTATCCAATCATCATCTTGCCATACGTGTTGATGAATGTCTGTCACGATATTAGCTGTCTGGGGGCGTAACTCACAGGCGAAACCGTAAGGATCAATTTTGTCAGCGGTATAGTTATTGTGGCGTGAGTAGATTGAGAATTTGTAGAGCGTACCCGGTTGGAGATCAGGAACGAAACATTCCCAGATGCCCAGATCTTGATGACGGAGCTGCATCGGAGTAGCGGAGCGATTCCAGTTATTAAATGAGCCGATGACAGATACTGTGCGGGCATTTGGTGCCCAGACCGCGAAATTGACACCCTGAACGCCATTTACGGCACGTGGATGTGCGCCCATCTTTTCGTAAAGATGATAATGTTTGCCCTGACCAAAAAGATATAAATCGAACTCGCTAAAAATAGATGGGATTGGTGATGTTGCTAGCTGTGGCGTATCCTTCTCATGTGATTGTGGACCATGTGGTACTGTCATGCGCCATTCCGTCCTCTTTTTTTATCTTAAAACAGCCTTTGCACTTTTAGCATAGCATACTGAGCCAATAGTTCGCGTTTTCTCCCTACATATATGCTATTGTAGCAGATGTCGAAATGCATGCGGGACATAATCGGTTAGTTTGAAAATCAACCATGTATGTGAGGCGAACTTTCGTTGCCGTTCGTGTATTCACTACACGGAATTCTCTTCTTTCCGGATGATGGGTATACGTTAGAGCAGAGGGCGTAGATCTGGCATATGTGGTGGTTGACTGACCAGGCAGGTGCCTCTTACCAGCGGCATGCTCAGAACAGAGGATGGGTTGGTAGAAAGGACTGAGTGAAATAGATGGCTATTGATGTGAAAATAATGAAGCAACGTCTGGAAGCGAAACGCAGAGAGTTGCAAAATGATAGCGCGGACTTAACAGAGGCACATCCAGAGCCAGTAAGCCCTGAAGAGGCCAGTGAGGGGCCGCAGGACTTTGAAGAAGTGGCTGTTGACTTTCTGGAAATGCAGACAGAACAATCGATTCTGGTGAATCAGCAGGCGTTATTAACCGAAGTGAATGATGCGCTGAAGCGGATTGAGCAGGGAACCTATGGGCGTTGTGTGGACTGTGGTAAACCAATTCCCACAAAGCGTCTTGAGGCCATTCCCTGGGCCGCTCGCTGTGTTCAGGATGAAGAGCGCCTGGAACAACAGAACCTCGCCCGTGCAGAACTGTACGATAATACCGATGTTTGACAAACATCAACGATGAGTATGAAATAAAGCACCGGGAGCAATCATCTGTGCCTGTCTCGTCCTTTTTTCTTAATCTCCTAAATTGCTTTGATATGATACAATAGACATGCCCTGGAAGGTATTGTGGCAGTCAAAGAAAGAGGGATAAGAGAATCGTGTCAGTCAAACGTGCTCGTTATTATGATCTTCTGGCATTTCTTGTTGTTGTTCTCGTTGTAGGACTTGATCACTGGACAAAAGCATTAGTTGTTCAGCATATTCCGCTCTACGGTGTCGTGCCTCTCCCGGTTGTTGGTCACTATCTGGTATTGTATTATATCCAGAATAATGGTGCCGCTTTTAGTATGTTTGCGCAAGGGTCGGGGCCAATTATCCTCTCGATACTGATACTTGCAGCGATTGTCGTGGTTGGGTATCTGTATGTGCGCATGCTGAATACCGGGCCACTTCTTTATAAGCTGATATTTGGCTTGATTTTGGGTGGAGCGTTAGGTAATCTGGTGGATCGCGCTATTCATGGCGGATATGTGGTAGATTTTATCTCCTTCCGTATCCCTGCACTCCATTATTATTTTGCGGTCTTTAATATCGCGGATGCCTGTATCTCTGTTGGCGTTGTGCTCCTCTTGCTTTTTGTGCTGTTTGGTGGCTTAAGTCATACCGCTGAGGATGGCGATCAGCAGCAACAGCAACAGCAGCAGGATATCGCCGAACGACAGCAGGCAGCAACGTTCGAGGAACAATCTGACTCAGTGCATGCGACGGAAAATAATGGTTAAGAACGATGAGTAATCAAATGCAGACAGCATCAGTAACAGAACAGAAATGGATAGTTGAGCCTGAACAGGTTGGAACACGTCTTGATCGTTTCCTCTCCACTTGCCTGACAGGTGTCTCTCGTACCTCTATTCAACAACTTATTCAGGATAGTGAAGTGCTTGTAAATGACAAGAAGAGTAAATCAGGCTATGCTCTCCGTCTGGATGATGAGGTTGTTGTCTTACATGCCACGACAAACAATACTGTGCAACATCTGGTTGCGACTGATATCCCACTCGATATTGTGTATGAAGATGACGATATCCTGATTGTCAATAAGCCCGCTGGTCTGGTGGTGCATCCGGCCCCCGGACATTATGAAGATACGCTGGTGAATGCATTGCTGGCTCATTATCCGCAACTGGGTAAAGACGCGGCGGATCTGCGTCCAGGTATCGTCCATCGACTGGACCGTGATACATCAGGATTGTTGATTGTCGCGAAGAATATCCGCGCACAGGCTGCTCTTATCGAGCAGATGAAAGAGCACGTCATTGAAAAGCGCTACCTAGCCCTGGTTGAGGGGGTTGTGGCGCTGGATCGTGGCACTATTGATGCACCCATCGGACGTGATACGCGCAATCGGCAACAGATGACCATTACCTCTGTTGATAGCCGTGAAGCTCGTACCCATTTTAAAGTGCAGGAGCGCTTCTCTCGTTTTACGCTATTGCTCTTGCAATTGGAGACAGGCCGCACACATCAGATTCGTGTCCATTTACAGGCGATAAAGCATCCCGTGGTTGGCGATACCGTTTATGGTTCTGGACGTGTGTTTCCTCATATTCAGCTACAACGGCAGTTCCTCCATGCCTATCAATTGCGCTTTAAACATCCCATCTCCAACGAGTTGATAGAAGTAGAAGCCCCCCTGCCTGATGACTTGCAGGCTGTACTCAGTGACCCAAATGTGCTATAGACATCTGGAATAGCCGAGCGCAGCTATGGTATACTATGCATAATCACTAAATGAAGTGCTCTTGTTGCATTTCATTTGGTTTACTACATCTTATCATTATGCGTTCATATTGTAAGGTCAAATGTCGTATGTGTTGACGGTTGTGGTAAAGAGGAACTCATAGCATCATCATAACTAGCTAGATGTTCGTTGGCTTGACAGCATTGATTTTTACCCTTAAAATAGAACATACGTTCTAGGATAGCGGGGTAACTCTATGAGGGAGAAGCAAGGAAAATAAGCGCTGTTTTTCGGTTGCGGAAGGTGATCTGGAGTTTTATGAGAGGAAAATTGCGCAATGTCAATACAGGACTCAACGAACAACAGGATTGCACCAAAGAGCATATTAAGGCATCGTCCCATTGAAGAGCGGCCAAAGGATAAGCAAAAGGTGGCTGATCTACTTGGGACGTCTTTGCCATCGACTCCCCGTGCGTCTCGTCCAGAAACCAGCAAAGTGGAGAGCGGTGAGGTTATAGCAGAATGGCAGCGTGTCAAAGAGCGTACTCGTAATGTAAGACTGCGAAACAGCGCGAATCATAAAAATGTGTTTTCCGTGTGGTATGAGAGATACATTGGATCAAAAGGGATGCGAACGCGGATAGCTCGCCAGAAGACACATATCTTTGCTCACCCCTTCTTTTACCTCGCTCTGGGTATGATCATCATGTTGCCGTTCTGGATTTTCTTCAGTTCTTTGCTTGGGTGGGTTCATACATTTCACAACGATATTGTCTATGGTAGACCTCGTACCTATCAAACAGATGCCTGGGTGGGACATAACACACAGACTGGCAAGCCCAGCCATTTTTTAGCGCTAAATTTAAATGGTCGTATTGAAGTGATTGAGTTTCCGGGTGGTGACGCGACGCAGGCGCATGTCTATGTTGGTCCACAATTGTATGAGGCAAATAGTGATTTGATACCGGTAACATTGCGTTTTTCTGATGTAAATAATGATCATAAGTTGGATATGATTGTGTTATTCCAGGGTTCAAACATTGTATTCATCAATGATGGCACTGGCTTTCGCGCCCCGCTTCCGGCGGAACGGGATCAGGTGGAGCAGACTTTGCAGCATTTATCGGGTTGATGAGCACTACTGATACATATGGAATAATAGTACATTTATGGTTCGCATTGTGTTGGAGCCGTGTTTTCATCTATATGCAGGGCGATATGATCGATAAAAGTCTGCATCTGTTGAAAGACGATCTGGCGTTCGGGACCAGTGGTAATGACGTGATCGGAGCGTTCAAGCCAGTATGTGCGTTTCGGGCTGGCATGTGGTGTTCGTTGTGCTAATTCAGTCGCGCAGGCAGGATTGACAATCGTATCTTTTCTACTATGGATGATGAGCAAGGGGGTGCGCAAACTGCGTAGCTGTTGACGGCAGATGTGCGTGAGTTGGAAGAGTTCCGCTAATGCTGGAACGGGGATACGGACCTCGCGTTTGAGGTTGATGATGGTTCGCTGATCTGCAAAATCTATCTTTGTGTTTATGCCACGTAATCGGGCTTCTTGCAGGATCATAAACTGAGATTGGGGATCTTGTAGGTCGAGTTTTGCCAGCGGATAATGCCATTTGATGAAGAAACGAGCGAGTGGAACAATACGTGTCTGCCAGTTAGCAGTGAAATGTGTTGGTGTTGATAGTGCGATGACTCCAACGATTTTTTCAGGATGTCTGATGGCTAAAAGTAATGACAGGATGCCTCCCATTGAGAGTCCTGCCACGAATACCTGTGGATAGTGCGCGATCTGAGCGAAGCCTTCCTCTGCGGATGTGATCCAATGCTGTCGGTTTACAGGTAAGAGATCTTCAGGATTGCCGCTATGTCCAGCAACACGCATGCCGTAGACGCGTATACCCTGTTGCGCCAGAAATGTCCCTGCTTCGCGCATTTCAGCAGGACCACCCATAAAACCATGAATGAGGAGACAGGCTTTGGTCGCGTTTTCTGGTCCCAACCAGAAAGTTGTATCTTGTCGCAGCATAAAAAAACCTCCTAATCATATTATGCCTGGGAAAATGGACACGTGTGTTTCAGCATAACATGGTAGGAGGTATGGCTGCAATGAATGCTAGCGTGCGGAACTGGCCTGGCGCATTTTTGCTCTACCATTCTTGGATGCGGCATCTTCCGCGGCCTGTGAGAGTACGGCCCCAACGGAGAAACCAACACGTTTGCGAGCAGGAATCGTGATTGGCATGCCTCCGCGAATCGATTTCACACGGCGTGGTGCGACATCGCGCAAATTCCAGGTGCCAAAGCCCATCAAACGTACTTCTAATCCCTGAGCTACTGCTTCACGGACTACCTCGGTAAAGGCATCAATAACTTTATTGGTTTCTTTCAGATTCATGCCAGCTTTTGCAGCGATCTGGTGGATGAGTTCATCTTTGCCTACGACGACGCGATCTTTATCTGTTGCGTTCTTCATGGATTTTTTTACTCCTCACAAATGTAATTACAGCGAGAAATAGTGTCTTCGCTGCGAATCTCCATGTGCTATTCTTATGAGTATCACAGATACAAGTGATTACTCTTTACATTGGTAATCGACAGATTTGTTGTATCAGCACACGGTTGCCTACCTCTTTCACTATACAAAGTGGCACCAAATAGTAGTGTAAGAGCGCGTAAGATGTTGTTTCGCGGCAGTTATTCCTCACAATGTATATGGTGGTTTTATGCTGTTTGCGAGGAGCAATGTTCATGGGGAGATGTATGCGATACATATCTTTGTGGTTGCTGGTGAACCCTGAATATATCATGGGGGATCACCGGGTGCATAGAACACATATGATCCACGGAGGAGCACAGAATAATTATGCTCTTCCCGTGGATCATGCATGTACAGATGAGGCTGTTTGTGGCTCTATATCGTTGGATCAGGCGTCTTTCATCTCTACCCAGGCTGCATCTTTTTGTGCGCTTTCCACTGTTTTGGTGATGAAGAGCATTCCGCGTAGGCCGTCGTAAACGGTTGGGTAACCGCCAACAGGCTTTTCACCGGATTCTACACGACGAATATCGGCGATAGCCATTTTATAGATGTTCGCGAAAGCCTCGAAGAAGCCCTCTGGATGTCCTCCGGGGGTGCGTGTTGCCTCTTGCGCGGCATCACTCATGTAGGGCATCGCGGTACGTAACACCTGTGTTGGTTGGCCTGGTTGTTTGAAGAGCAGGGTGTTTGGCTCTTGCTGATGCCATTCCAGACCTGCTTTTGTGCCATAGACGCGCAGGGTCAGACCGTTCTCTTCACCGGCAGCAATCTGCGAACAGGTTAAAATGCCTTTGCCGCCATTTTCCAACCGTAAGAGAATGTTGGCATCATCATCAAGTTGGCGTCCAGGGACGTTAGAGCTAAGATCTGCACTGAGGGAGGCTATTTTGACCCCGGTTACAAATTCCAGTAGATTTTCCGCATGGGTGCCGATGTCACCGATGGAGCCGCCGATACCGGAACGCTGTGGATCAGTACGCCATTCAGCCTGTTTGTTGCCGGATTTCTCCTGTGCCTCCATTAACCAGTCTTGCAGATATTCAACCAGCACCTTGCGGACCTCGCCTAACGCGCCGCTTTTTACCAGTTCTCTGGCATGGCGAATGGTCGGGTAGCCAGTGTAGTTATGGGTAAGTGCGAAGATCAGATTTTTACTTTCGACCAGCGCTACTTCTTCCTTTGCCTCTTGCAGGCTAAAGGCCATTGGCTTATCCGACACGACGTGAATGCCCTGTTGCAGGAATGCTTTCGCGACCGGGAAGTGCATATGATTGGGGGTCGCAATAATAACAAAATCAATGCCGTCAGGTCGTTTGGCTTCCTCAACGGCCATCTCCTCAAAGCTATGATATGAGCGTTGTAAGAACCAGGCTTTCGCTGATTCGTCTGCTCGTTGAGGATTAGTGGACATCGCGCCAGCGACAACCTCGGCCTGTCCATCTAATTCGGCTGCTACGCGATGGACTGCACCAATAAAAGAACCTTTGCCACCACCGACAATACCAGCGCGGAGTCTGCGGTTCGCAACATCTCTAGCCATTGTCGTCTTCTCCTATCTATCAGACATCCATTAGAAATACGTTTATATGCTGACAGTTTGTCATGTCTTACGTTATGGGGCAAGGACAAACCGTCAGCATACATGAAAAATCGTGATGGTGATTGTGAGTCACACGCTTTGAATACGATACGCGTATCGTATTTGGCTCATTACAGTCGTAGCATGTTGCTACGGAATGTGTGTTTAGCGGTCCTCACTCCAGGTATGTTTGCCCGCCTGCAATGGTGCAGGTCGCTCACATTGACTGGTTAATTCGATATGTTTCCCTTCACGAGAAGAGTCATGGAATGCCTGCATAATATCGAGCACATGATAGGCAAGCTCACCATTGGCACGGTGCTGGCGACCTGAACGGATCGCGTAAGCCATATCAGCTATGCCAATGCCACGGCTATTCTCAGTGTAGCCATGAGTGAGCGGAATTTCTTGCCATTCTTTCTCATGTGCTTTGCGCAGATAGACCGGACCACCAAAGGTGTTGGGATCTGGTACAGAGAGCGTGCCCTCAGATCCGTATATTTCGATGCGTGGCAACTGGTGGGACCAGACATCGAAACTGGTGATAATGGTTCCGACCGCGCCGTTGGCAAAATCCATTACCCCTGCGATGTGGGTAGGTGTATTAACCTTGATTTTTGTGCCGTATTTCGGTTTGCTGGTAATGGTTCTCTCGGGGAAACTGATCTGTGCTGATCCGGTGACACGGCGTACTGGTCCCAGCATAGAGATCAATGCTGTAAGGTAATATGGCCCCATGTCAAACATTGGACCGGCACCGGGCTGATAGAAGAACTCTGGATCGCCATGCCAGCCTTCTGGTCCATGACTAAGCATAAACGCGGTTGCCGCGACTGGTACACCGATCTGACCCTCATTGATGAGTTGAATGCAGGTCTGGATACCACCACCGAGGAAGGTATCAGGTGCGCAACCAACACGCAAATTATGGGCTTTTGCCGTATTGAGCAATGCCAGACCCTGAGTTCGATCAACGCCGAGTGGTTTCTCACTATAGGTTGCTTTCCCGGCTTCAATTGCTGCTGTCGCGATTTCAGTATGGACTTTTGGAATAGTTAGATTTAAGACAATATCTATATCAGGATCGGCGAGCAATTCTTCAACAGAAGTACATACTTTTGGGATGCCAAATCGTTCCGCCTGTGCTCGTGCCCGCTCCTCGATGATATCTGTACATGCTGCGATGTTGAGGATATCAAATTTTTTCGGAGCCTCACAGTAAATGGAACTGATGATACCGCATCCGACAACTCCAATGTTGACTTTTTCGCTGTTACTCAAAGAAATACTCCTCTTCTGTTTTTGCAGATCTGGGAATAAATGGGTGCTTACTAAATATCCGTTGTCTATGAGTTTATACAAATCATATCATGCAGAAGCTCAATTTACCAAATGAAATCAAAGAGTTTCTTGCCTGGAATGAATATAGTGGGAAATGAAATTTAGCTATTGTGACCGATATGAGATATACGAAGGGTAATTTTTCACCGATCTTTGGTCTGGAAAATACAGAGCAAGTGTGTTTTTTGTCTTTCATATCAGTTGTTGCATAACTATATACTCCTCTATTTCACTTTTAATAATGTATATCTCTTAAATTATGCCTGTATATGGCTGTGTTTATACTGTAACTGCAATATTGTTTATGTTTGATATTGTGGCAAACAAATTCTATCATCTACTTGATAAGGATAAACATTGATTTTATATGTACCGTCAAGTTGATCTGTGCAATTGTACAGGCGAAATTTGTTGCGTGTCTGAGCATGGGAGAGCTACTGTTGCTCCCTTGTCTGATTGGTAGTGATGAGCAGGTAAGGAGCGTGAGACATAATGCATGATAGGCAGCATAATCATGATGCATATCAGAATAGTGAGATACCTGTCAAGCATCCTCTACGTGATGAGAAGCCAGAACCAGGGGAACCAGTGGAAAATCCCGCGCCGGTAGTGCATAAAAAGGCAAAATTGCGTATGGGGACACTGATTTTGTTGGGTTTTCTGGGCATCATATTATTTGGTGCTGGCTTATTTACTGGTTGGCAGTACGGCAATCAGGGAGGTGGCTTGCAGTCTAGTGAGCAAAGTATGCTTTTTACCTCCTCTGAAAATGCTGTCGAGGCGTTACGCGAGCAGGTTATTGGGAAAGTGCAGCCTACGGTGGTACAGATCAACGTGCTCAATGATCAGGGGAACGATCTGGGTTCAGGTGTCATTATCGATAAAAAGGGGTATATCGTCACTAACTATCATGTGGTCGCGGGCAGCCAACAGATCCAGGTTGTTTTGTTTGATGGCACTACCTTATCTGCGAAGTTGATTGGCACTGCTCCCGCTGATGATCTCGCGGTGATTCAGGTAACTCCGCCCAAAACGGGCCTGTATGTGGCGAAGATGGGGGATTCCGCAGACCTGCAAGTTGGTCAGGATGTCCTGGCAATTGGGAATCCACTTGGCATTACACAGACGGTAACGAATGGAATTGTGAGTGCGTTGGGTCGCAATGTTGCTACCGGTAGTAATGGGCAGATCTTAGCCAATACCATCCAGACGGATGCCGCGATTAACCCTGGTAATAGTGGGGGGGCTCTGGTTGATCTGCATGGGCACCTTGTCGGTATTCCGACGTTGACCGCCATTGATCCACAGTTCAAAACGCCCGCGAATGGTGTCGGTTTCGCGATCCCGGTCAATCGGGTGAAATTTATTGTGCCACAATTGATCTCTTATGGCACCGTGAAAAATACCGGACGAGCGGCACTGCGGGAGCAAGTAACCGATTTTGACGCTATCGTCGCGCAAAAAACACAGGTGCCGGTGCAACAGGGTGTGCTGGTGGTGGGGATCACACCTGCGGATGCAGTGGCGCAAAATGGTTTGAAAGTCGGGGATGTGATTGTGAAAATGAACAACACGTCAATCGCGAATATGCTAACCCTCAATGATGCATTGTTACAGCAAATGCCTGGGGAACGTGTATTGTTGCAGGTCTATCGAGGCAAGCAGTTATTGACGTTATCTGTAACGTTGGGTGAGCTTTCTGCCTGATAGCTGAGCACTAAATGACTAAAATTGTGTGTATGTGATGAATGATGGTGTGAGAGATAATAAACTGGTAATAATTGAATAAATACTTTAAATGAGAGAAAGAATTTATAATACTGGTAATATAGTGTCTTTCGTGAACAGTGACGGCAGAAAGAGTGATATACTCACATGGGCGAGATAATTGTCTGGCCCTATGTTCCATCGAAGAGGAGACATTGAGTATGGCTATAAACTCACCTTCGTTAACACAAAGTGCTGCCTGGAAAGCACTGGAAGGGCATTATCAAAAGGTAAAGGATGCGCATCTGCGAGATCTCTTTGCTGAGGATGCAAAGAGAGGCGAGCGTCTGACATTAGAGGCCGCAGGCATCTATTTTGATTACTCGAAGAATCGTGTTACCGATGAAACGATCCAGCTTCTGCTCCAATTAGCGGAGTCTGTGGGGCTGCGTAAAAGAATAGATGCAATGTTTAGCGGTGAGAAAATTAACATCACCGAGAAACGAGCGGTTTTGCACGTCGCTCTGCGTGCGCCCCGGGATCAGAAGATCATTGTGGATGGGCAAGATGTCGTTCCTGAAGTCCATGCGGTGCTCGATAAGATGGCTGGTTTCGCCAATCGAGTGCGTAGTGGTGAATGGAAGGGGTACACTGGTAAGCGCATCCGTAATGTTGTCAATATTGGTATTGGGGGTTCTGATCTTGGCCCATATATGGCCTATGATGCATTAAAATATTATAGTGATCGGAATATTACCTGCCGTTTTGTCTCAAATATTGATGGCACCGATTTCGCTGAAGCCGTTCATGATTTAGATCCTGAAGAAACATTGTTTATTGTCTCTTCAAAAACCTTTACGACGCTTGAGACATTGACGAATGCTCGTTCGGCACGTGCATGGTCCCTGGCGACGTTAAAAGATGACGCGGCAGTAGCAAAACACTTCGTTGCGGTTTCGACCAACGAGACAGAGGTTGCCAAATTTGGTATTGATACCGCGAATATGTTTGGTTTCTGGGACTGGGTTGGTGGTCGTTATTCCTACGATTCCGCCATTGGTCTGTCCTTGATGATCGCGGTTGGACCTGACAATTTCCGCGAGATGCTGGCTGGTTTCCATGAGATGGATGAGCATTTCCGTACCGCACCATTTGCGCAAAATCTGCCTGTTCTGCTGGGTTTGATTGGCATCTGGTACAACAACTTCTTCGGTGCGGAGACGGTGGCAATTCTGCCTTATGATCAATACCTGGATCGTTTCAGTGCTTATCTCCAGCAGTTGGATATGGAGAGTAATGGTAAGCATGTTGATCTTGAGGGCAACGTTGTCAATTATCAGACCGGACCGATTATCTGGGGTCAGCCTGGCACCAACGGCCAGCACGCGTTCTATCAGCTTATCCACCAGGGGACAAAGTTGATTCCCGCTGACTTCATTGGTTTCAATCAGACCTTGAATCCAGTCCAGCCACATCATGATCTGCTGATGGCGAATTTCTTTGCACAGACCGAGGCTCTGGCCTTTGGTAAGACCAGCGAGGAAGTTGCTGCTGATGGTGTGCCTGATTTCCAGGTTCCTCACCGCACATTCGAAGGCAATCATCCAACCAATACGATTGTGGCTGATCGCCTGACACCCGCGACGTTAGGAAAGCTTGTTGCGCTTTATGAGCACAAAGTGTTCGTACAGGGCACCGTCTGGAATATCAATTCGTTTGATCAGTGGGGTGTTGAACTGGGTAAAGTGCTGGCTAATCGTATTATTCCTGAACTTCAGAGCACTGAAGCACCCAAACTGTCTCATGACAGCTCAACCAACACGTTGATTGAGCGCTATCGTGCGCGTCGCCGGGCGGAATAACTCTGCACTGCGGAATACATGATTGCAATTCCAATGTAGAAAAGCATGAAGTTTGCATTATTAGCTATAAAGTATGCAGGCTGCATGCTTTTTTGCCTCTATTTTACTTGTTGTTTTTCCCTCTGTATGCCTGTACTGATGGATTTATCAATTGTTGTCTGTACTGATAGAATCTCCGGCAGCTGTTGTATGCTGCTGCTGCTTTGTAGTAACTGCTGGTTATTTCCGCTGCGACATTCGATTTTTAAACGAGTAGTGCCTGTTTGTGTGGCATCTGTATGGAATTCCACGCGCTCGATCTCAATTTTTGCCTGTGCCAGAATATCATAGATCCGTTCGATCAGTTGTCCGGTGATTTCCTCTTTTGTAGTGATAGTGATGACCTGTATTGATGGTGTACCACGCATGAGTAGTTTTGTTTCCAGAAGGCGTACACCGATGAGAATGACCAGCGAGAGCAAGGTTGCCAGTGCCGCTACTGCGAACATGCCTGCTCCACATGCCATACCGACCGCTGCGATCAACCAGATACACGCTGCTGTCGTGAGCCCCTTGACTTTGTGTTGATCCTGCCTTAAAAAGATAACTCCTCCACCGATAAAGCCAATGCCTGCTGTAATGTATGAGGCGATACGGGTTGGATCTATTTGTACATGCGGGTAGCTGGTAAATTCAAGAAAACCATAGCCAGAGACAACTGTAAGAAGTGCGGTCCCCAGCGCGACCAGAGCATTTGTGCGTATCCCGGCATTGTGCTCATTGTATTCACGCTCCCAGCCAATGATGATGCCAAAAAATAGGGCAGCAACGAGCCGGAGGGTGATGGTGGGTAAGATGTTGTCCATCTTGAATTCCTTTCGTTTCATTCGTTTTTTGTCAACTGTGACGTTGCGCTGAAACGAAAATCGCATGGCATACGAGGTATATATACAAGTCGTTTTGCTCTTGCATCTTGCTTGCAAGAGAGATAAGTCCTCAATAGATTTTTTAGTTCCATTATTGATACGAATAACAATGAGAAAAAGGACAGTAACGCTTATTCCTATAGACCTTCTGTGATGATTATGAAGGTTTTTGCTTTTTCTATGGATACAGGTTCAAATTTGCTTTGAACCTATGTCCATAACGTATTCCTGCTTTCAGGGAAGCGTATAAAAAGTAATTTGGGTTAGCATGTTGGTGGCCCTTGATGAATGATCTTGCGCACATCATCAACTGTGTCACGTCCTATGAAGCCCTCCTGCCACCATGTGACCCCGGCATCTGCATAGGCTTGCAGCTTTTGCGCGGCCTCCGCTGACGTGTGATTTTCTATATGCCCAACGATGACGATATCAATGGACTCATCAGTAGAACGATATTTCCGCATATAGGCGAGCATTTCGCGAATATCTTCTGGCTGAACCATATGTTCTGTACCAATTGGGAAATAGCCATCCCAACGTGCGGCGCGGCGTAGAGGAGCTTTGTTAGGCCAGAAGCCCGCGACCCAGATGGGAACGTGTGGTGCTTGCACAGGCGTGGGTAGGAATTGCATGTTATCGACAGTGTAGTGTTTTCCTTGATAACTAAAGGCTTTGCCACTCCAGAGGCCAACTAATATGTCTAGTCCTTCATCGAGTTGGGCCGCATGTAATTTGTCATCCGCTGATTCACCAAAGCCACTGTACTCATGATGCCACCGATCGCTGCCAATGCCGACGCCCACAATAAGACGACCTTTCGAGAGATGGTCAAGCGTCGTAATTTCACGAGCAAGTTTCCAGGGGCGACGACGAGGCAAAGGGGTAACCATCGCACCAATTTTGATCCGCTCCGTCTTCAGCGCAATTGCAGAGAGGGCAACCCAGGGATCTGCGACGGACAGTCCCACCTCTGATTGGATATGATCCCAGATAAAGAAACCATCCCAACCCGCATCTTCTGCTTCATGTGCAAGGGCCGCGAGTGTGTGAACATCGGCAAAATCCCCGAAGGCGGGCAGGTTCAGTGCATAGCGCATAGATGTCTCCTTGAAATAAAGTGACAATAAAATGTGGCTCAGTCGTAGCCGTAAGTTAGATTTTTTACAGTCTATCTGGTAATCCTGACAACATAAAAGATAACACCTCTTTGTTGACATCAACTGTCATATATTGACTGATTATGGTGATGTATTGCTATGCATTGTTTCTTCTGATCAATGAGATGGCGCTCTAAACTTTGCCAGAGTTCGCATTTTGATAGGTGAATGTGAAATACTGAAGACATACAATGTCCCATCAAGCAGAGCGTTGTATGTCTTTTCTCATGCTTGAAAAAGTGCAGGAGTTGTAGCGATGGAAAAACGGAATCTGGGTTCAAGTGGTCTGCAAGTGCCCGTGATTGGAATGGGAACCTGGCGCACATTTGATGTCCGTGGCGCGTCGGCTCTCAAGAACGCTCGACATATTGTTGAGACTGCATTGCAGCAAGGCTCCAATTTTTTTGATTCGTCTCCCATGTATGGGGCGGCTGAGCAGGTACTCGGCGAGGCGCTAGGCGAACAGCGTTCAGAGGCATTGATTGCTACCAAGGTCTGGACCTCGAACAGAAATGAAGGGCAGGCGCAGATCAAACGTGCTTTATCCTACTTTGGTAACAGGGTTGATGTCTACCAGATTCATAATCTTGTGAACTGGTTGGAACATCTGGCGCTGCTGGAAGAGTATCGAGAGAAAGGTTATGTGGGGGCGATTGGAGCCACGCACTATAGCAGTTCCGCATTTGGTGAACTGCGCAGAGTGATGAAGACCGGACGTATCTCGGTTATTCAAATTCCGTATAATCCACTGCAACGTGAGGTTGAACAGGACATCCTGCCGCTGGCTGCCGATCTCAATATCGGTGTGATTGTGATGCGACCGTTTTATGAAGGCGGTTTGATGCGGCGATCACCATCCGCTGAAGAGCTGAAACCTCTGGCTGAGTTTGGCGTGATGACCTGGAGTCAGGCATTATTAAAGTGGGGATTAAGCGATACGCGTTGTCACGTGGCAATTCCCGCTACATCCCATGTCTCTCATATGATAGAGAATGCCGCCGCTGGCAATGCACCCTGGTTTGGTCCTGAAGAAAGAGCATATGTCGCCCGTCTCGCGAGATCACATTGATCTCGTGAGGTCAGTTCCAGCGTGAAGAGACAATTAACTTTCGCTGGCTGTTATGGGAGCAAGCAGTGGAAATACCCCGTGCATTTATGATATGCTATCTACCATGAGGTGGTAAACGTTTACTATTCGAACATGGTTCACGTGTAACAGTGTTTTGCTGTAGCGTGTTCGGTTCGTAGGTAATGCTCCACGTGTGAGCGAGAGGAACAATGATGAAGTTCGGTATCTGTACCCCTTATCAGGATGTCTTGCAAATTAAAGAGCGGCCTTTTGAGTATGTTGAAGAGAATGTCCAGAGATTTTTAGTGCCTGAAGAGCCAGAAGAAGTCTTTGAAGATCACCTGCGTGCTACATCCCAGTTTTCTCTCCCTATTGAAGCGGCAAATTCATTTTTGCCGGGTAGTATATCTCTAGTTGCCACATCTTCCCAGCAGGTTGATACAGAGCGCATAAATCGTTATGTGCAGACAGCTTTTCGGCGTGCGGAACGGGCTGGCATTCGTGTGATTGTATTTGGTAGTGGTGCTGCCAGAGCTTGTCCACCTGATTTTGCGAAAGACGAAGCGCTTGAACAGCTTGCGCAGCATCTGACGTGTTGGAGTGAATGGGCCGTTGAGCATGGAATTGCTCTTGTGCTGGAGCCACTTCGCTATGAAGAAACCAACACCTTCAATACAGTCGACGAAAGTGGTCAGTTTGTGTCGCGTCATGCGGCATCAGGTTTGCGTTTATTAGCTGATGTCTATCATATGGCCTCAAATCGTGAAGATCCTGCCACAATTGTCCCCTGGTCATCTTTGCTAACTCATGTGCATGTTGCTGAATTACAAGATCGGGCAGCCCCTGGTCGTTATGGTGAAAGTTTTTCACCTTATTTCCGGGCATTACGTCAGGCTGGTTATGATCAGCGTATGAGCATTGAATGTCGTTGGATTGACAAGGAGCATGAGATGAAGAAAGGTATCCAGGTCTTGCGCGAGCAATGGGCGAGCAGTGTCTCATGAGGTCTGGCTTAAAGGAGGAAGGAATACCTTATCAATCACTGCGATGACGATGAATAAATAGCTACCTACTATTACATTGAAGGAGAAATATATCTATGGCAGAGAAGCTCCGTTTTGGTATTGTTGGTTGTGGAGTCATTGGACCAACGCATGCGGCGGCTCTTGCGAGTCTGTCTGATGATGCTGTACTGGTGGCGGCGGCAGATATCGTTCCTGAGAAAGCGCAGGCATTCGCGGAAAAATATCATTGCAAAGCCTATTCTTCTCTCGAAGAGATGCTTGAGAGTGAACAGCTTGATGTTGTTGATGTGTGTGTTCCCAGTGGTTTGCATGGTGAGCTTGCCTGTAAGGTGATGCGTTCTGGACGCCATGTGATTGTTGAAAAGCCAATGGAGATCACGCATGAGCGCATTGAGGAGATGTTGCGCGTGCAGCGTGAGACGGGGCGCAAGATGGCTGTTATCAGTCAGCACCGTTTCGATGATGCCGCCGTACAGATCCATAAATTGGTGCAGGAGAACGCGTTTGGTCGCCTGGTGCTGGGAAATGCAGCGATTCCCTGGTGGCGTTCGCAGAAATATTATGATAGTGGTGCCTGGAGAGGGACGTGGGCATTAGATGGCGGTGGCATCTTGATGAATCAATCGATTCACTCAATTGACGTATTGCAGTGGTTGATGGGGCCTGTCAAGAGCATTCGTGCTTATACTGATACGCTGGTGCATAAGATGGAGACGGAAGATGTTGCTGTCGCGGTGCTCCGCTTTGAGAATGGAGCATTGGGTACGATCTCGGCAACAACTGGCGGCTACCCTGGTGCGACCACGCGTATTGAAATATTTGGTGATCGTGGCTCGGCTATTATCGAGAATGATCGCTTAGGCTATTTGCATCTTGCGCGTGATGACGCGGAAGAGATCGGGCCATATGGTGGCGCGAAGCGTCAGACTGGGGCCGGTGAAGAAGGTGGCGCGACCGCTAGCGATCCAGCAGCCTTAAAAGCTTCCACACATGCGATGCAGATCGCTGATATGATCAATGCGATTCGGGAGGATAAGCAGCCCGCCATATATGGCGAGCTTGCACGTCATCCAGTAGATATCATTCTTGGTGTTTATGAGTCAGCTCGTACCGGCAAAGAAGTGACATTGTAATCTGACGGATGACTTGTTGATTTCACTGTGACAGCTTGAGCAGATCGTCATTTGTCGTCAGATCAGAACAGATCGCATTCCATTCTTTCACAAAAAGAAGGTGGAATGCGATCTGTTTGTTATTGTTCCTCCTCTCTGTTCCTGGTGGTGTCATTTCCCTGCGTTGATGGATACATCTTTTCGAGCAGTTGTTTGAGATTGTCAAACAGAGCGCAGTGGGCTTTTCGCGCCTGTGCATAGATGATGTACATGAGCAGGCGGGGCGCGGTAATTTCAATATGTTCTGTAATGCGTGTCCCTTGCGCTTCGGTCCGGCATGTCGTTGTATTATGAAGAATTACGCCCGGAAATCGATAGGCGTCTGTAGTGATGTCGCCACCACTGTTGACGTTCATAGTGACAAAGTAAGTGACATGATAGGTGAACAGCCACTGGTGTATGCGGTCACGAATACGATAGTGCTGGATAGAGTTTCCATCGGCTGTGACGGTAGTATAGAGTTCCTGTGCATCAATAATTAAAGGATGCAGACGTGCCTGGTTGCTTAATGTGGAGAGGTAGTCTTTGACTATTAGGGTTGGTACGGTGAGAAAAAGGTCGTGTTCAAATACTCTGTGCGTCATGTACATCAAATCCTTTCGATGAAACGATGCAGCGTTTGTTGATGAATGGTAATAAGTGTTTTACATGCTTCATGCAATTTTGAGTGATAGATATATATGTATAGCGAGATGAGTGAAGTGCAGTTTCCTTTAAAATAAGAATATATAGAAGATATATATTTCTTAGAATAAAGGAGTATATAAAAATAATAACAGTGTAATAATATTTTTGTCAATATTGGATGTATTAATTTCATTAAATAAACATAAATATTTCTTGTGTAGAAGCAGGTTGATGTCAGATGGCGTATTGCAAAAAAGCTGGATCATGTATTCTGGTTGAGGGAAAGGATGCGTAAAACATTCTTTGAGCACTGGATGTGTTTGTATTAGTTGTTGAGTTGGACAGAGCATTGCCCGATGTTTTATACTACTAGTTAGACTAACTAATTACTTTGCGGAAATAAGCAGGAGCCTCGCACAAGGGTAAAGGTTTGTATATCATGACTGAATTTCATAGTTCCTCTGAGCATCCCCATGCTGTTCCTGATGCTGCTGATGTCCTCGCCATTGCTGATCGTTTGCGCCCTATATTGCTGCGCTTGCATCGGTATCTGCGCTATGAAGCGCACGAAGTCGGTGTAACGACCATTCAGGCAAGTCTACTTGGGGCGATGTCACGTGCTCCGGGTATTGGTTTGACCGAACTGGCGGCACAGGAGCATATGAGTGCTCCGACGTTAGTAACCCACATTGATAAGTTGGAGGCCGCTGGTTTTGTTGAGCGCACGCGCAGTAACCCGCAGGATAGGCGTCGTGTTGGTCTCAGCGTGACGGAAGCAGGTCGCCAGATTATTCAAACGTTACGTGAGCGACGTACCGCCTGGTTGGCGACGCGTCTGGAAATGCTGACACCGGATGAACTGGCAGTGGTGGCTCAGGCGATAGAACCACTACAACGATTAGCAAGGAGCGGCTCATGAAGGATACGGAAACGGTTGAGCGCACTTTAACTCCGATTGGGAAAATACTTGGCTCGCGCACATTTGTCAGTTTGCGTGTGCATCATAATTACCGGCTTTATTTTTCTGGTCAGTTTCTTTCACAAATTGGTACGTGGTTGCAGAGTGCTGCTATGGCCTGGTTGGTGCTGCAATTGACTCATTCGGCGCTGGCTGTAGGCGAACTGACCTTCTGGCAGTTTGGTCCTTATATTGTTCTTGGTCTATTTGGTGGTGCGATCAGTGATCGTCTGGATCATCGCCTGACGTTGATTGCGACGCAGGCGGCGCTCGCACTCTGTAGTGGCACCATCGCGGTATTGACGTTATTCCATATAGTTACTGTCTGGGAGGCGTTTGTTATCGCGGCGATCCGTGGGACGGTGCTGATTCTGAATAATCCGAGTCGGCAGGCATTTATCTTTCAGATGGTCGGGCGTAAAGAATTGCCGAACGCGATTGCGCTCAATTCCAGCGTTGCCAATGCGACGCGTATTATTGGTCCTGGTCTGGGTGGTTTGTTGATCGCGGCTTTCGGCGTCGGCATTTGTTTTGGCATCGATGCCATCAGTTATGTGGCTGTGATTGTGGCGATGCTGATGATGCGTGTCGATGAGCTATTACCGATGGAGCATCGTGGCAGGCCGTCGGTGTTACGTGGGTTGGCTGAAGGGCTGAATTATGTCTGGCGTACGCAGACGGTTTTATTAGCCTTGCTGATCTTCTTTTTTATTTGTACGGCGAGCATTAACTTTACTGTGTTATTGCCGCTGATTGCGAGTAATACACTGCATTCGGGGGCTGAGGTCTTTGGTCTGTTGACGGCTTGTTTTGGTGCCGGGGCATTGATTGGCGCATTGATATCTGCTTCTATTGCGCGTGAGAGCTGGCGTATTCTCCTTGTGAGCGCGTTTGGTTTTGGTATGAGCGAAGTTTTGCTTGCTATCCAGCATACGATTATCGGGGCTGTGTTGGCGCTCTTGTTGACGGGTATTTGCTATACGATGTATACCTCAAATACCAATACCTTGATTCAACTTGCCACGCCGCCTTATCTTCAGGGAAGGGTGGCTGGCCTTTACAGCTATATCTTCTCTGGCACCAATTCATTTGGTTCTTTGATTGCTGGTGCGTTGGCTGATACGGGGGGAACGGCACTGGCCTTCTTTGTGGGTGGTGGAACGGCGCTTGTTTGCGCGGCAATCGGAGTTTCTGTCCGCTGGCGTACTTTATTCGCTCCAAAAGATGAGATCAAGAGCGATCCAGTTCCATAGTATGAAGACAGGCGGTAATTCTCATCACAGAATTGCCGCCTGGCTATTTTTTCTTTTATCACAGTTTTTTCTGTTTTGTATATTTTCTGTCATACATGCGATATAAACATTTTATAGGCCGTTATCGTGATAGTGTTTTTCAGTTATTTTTTGACTGCTGGTCGTGGTTGCGCGAGTGGAGCCTGTTTCTTCTGCGGAGTTTTGCCGAGTCCTGAAATGCGCACAGCGACTGGAATACCCACGATGAGCATGCTGATGGCGTACATCGCGATTGCCCACGTTGAATGCGAGTCACTACCTGAGCCGATGCCGTGGATGAGCGCGAAGATGAAGCCCAGGAAGGTGAGCAGGTGGAGACGACGCCACAGGCGGTAGCCGATTTTCGGACGCATCCAGGTGCTGATACCAACCGCGATGCCGAGATAGAGCGCGACGATGCCCATTCCTACCCAGAGTGGTCGATAGCCGCTGACGAATGGGATGAAGACAGCGCTCAGCCCGAAATGGGTAAAAGGATCAATCCAGACCGCCAGAACATGGATGACGATAAAGATGAGACTGAGTAACGATAAAAAATTGTGTAGTTCGTTCGTAATCAGGCGCGGCCATTTAGCTGGCGACTGCCAGCGTAGCGAGAGCATCAGCCCGGCAAACATTGCGAGTGTCAGAAGAATATATGCTGTGATGCCACCTGAACGCGCAATAGACCAATCGATATTACTCCATAATGTACTCATAGGTATAGTTGCTCCATAGGTTGCATAAGGTTTGTCGGCCAGGGACCAGCGGTTGTCCATGTCCCGTCTGTTCTTACAAGGATGCCTGCCATTTTGTGTTGCGTCAAAAAATCTCTCCCCTCTTCCTGATCAAGCAGAAAGGCGGTTTTTGCTGCTATTTCGGCGTAGATACAGTGGCTGGCGACGGTGGTAACGGACCATAAACTGCTTTGCGCGGATTCGCCAGTGCGTGGGTCGATTAAATGATGGCGCATCTGTGTTCCCTGTTGCCAGCGTCGTTTCGCGATCCCTGATGTGGCGATGGCTCCCTGACGCAATGGGATTACCCACGTTTCGTGTTTCCCCTGGATGGCGATGGACCATTGATCATCTTCAGGTGGCAGTCCACGTACTGCCAGATCGCCACCAGCGTTGACGAGTGCCGGGGTAATACCTGACTGTTGCAATTGCTTGAGTGCGGCATCGACTGCCATCCCTTTTGCGATGCCACCGAAGTCCACCCCGACTCCTTCGGGGAGGGTCACAGTACGGCGGTGCGGATCGAATTGAATGTTGCGCCAGCCGCCCCCGGGTTGCGCTGGTAATGTTGGTGTCTCTCTCCTGGCGTGTTGGATATATTCGAAACTGCGATCATACCCAATTGCGATCAGTTGGTGCAATAACGTTGGATCATAAAGACCATTGGTTTCGTGCGCGGCTGCGAGTGCTGCCTGTAAAACAGTTGCCATGAGCCTGCTTACGCGCACCTCTGTTCTGGCACGTTGATTGACCTGTGAAAGTTCGCTCTCCGGTAGAAAACGGCTGAGGGCTTGTTCCCATTCACTAAAAAGTTGCTGAACCGTTGCCACACCCTCATAGAATCTGGCTTCAGGAAGTAGCAGCGAAATGGTTGTCCCCATTGCGCGGAATTCCATTCTACTCATCCCTATCGGAACTGTGTAGTGCTTAAGAGACTCCTGATCCGGTTGCTGGTGGTTGGATAGTGTTGTTGTTTTGTCCAAAGTTATATCCTCCATCCCCGCCTTGTTGTTGTTGGAAGAAGCCACCATTTGATGGATCGTTCGGAGAAGTGGTTGACGGTTGTTGTTGTGTCGTTGAAGATGATGGGGCGGAATTCTGATTTTGAGCTGCGGCTGTCCCTGAGAATTGTGTATGTCCTAAGATCAGACCACCAAAGAAGGTAAAGCAGGCAATCGCGGCAGTAATCCCCCAGTGTTTGCATGTCCGAATGATGCTGCGCGCACGATCTTTGGGCATTGGGGGTGTTGTGGATGTACGCCGTTGCTGTTGTGTGGGTCGAGGTGTGGTATTGGGTATGTTTTTCGTCGCACCAGGATACATTTGCTGATAGGCATTTCCCTGTGCTGGTGGATAGAGATGGGTAGTCTGCCCTGGTGACTCTTTATACAAATTGCCTGTAGGCATGAAATGAAACCTCCATCATGTTTTTGTTATGCTATAAAAAGAAGTTAAAGAGCAATGAAACTCTCTAACGGGAGGTATGGTAGCACTTGAAGATTGGATTTTTATTGGAATAAACTTTTTAGACAGAGAAGAAAGATCTGCGGTTCCATCCGTCCCACCATAATCGTGTTCATCTCACGTTGACCTATTTAGTGGCAGCGAGTTTACGCTCAAGGCGTTGTCGGGGGTGCGCAGTTGCAACGAACTGGCGACTGCTTGCGTGATAGAGCTGTGCTTTTTGGGGTGTGCCCTGAATAAGTCCCGCTCGCACGCGTGTACGTACCAATTTATGGCTGAAAGGATATGGTAATACTGGCTGCCCATAAGGTGCCTGATAAAAAACTGTTGTAAGCATATACTGAACCCTCCCACCTGTACTTTATGAACGCACGAATACTTTTGTATAACAGTATCAGAGATGTTGATTTCTCTTGACATGAGTTATGGTAGCACTCGAAGATTGGATTTTTATTGGAAAGACATAAAAAGTTCACATCTTTTCAAATGATCATTTGGTATTCGCGCTTAGAGAGTTCTAATCTTTTTCCAATTTCGCTATTCTAAAATAGGAGTGGAGCTATTTTTTTACGTGTATGGGGCGAGTGTCGGTAAGAGGAGGCGTGGCATACCGTATCTGACGCATCTGAATAGAAGAAATAGAAGAAAGGCATAGAATTCATGCATATTCTGGTGGTAGAAGACGAGCAGCGTCTGGCTTATTTATTACGTCGCGTGCTTCTGGAAGAGCGACATATGGTGGATCTTGCGCATGATGGTCAGAAAGGGCTGATGCTGGCGGAAAGTGGAACATATGACGCGGTCATTTTGGATGTGATGTTGCCAGAGATGGATGGGATTGAGGTCTGTCGGCAGATGCGTGAAGATGGCATTACGTCGCCAGTATTGATGTTGACAGCGCGTGGGGCGGTGGAGGATCGCGTGCTGGGTTTGAATGTAGGGGCGGATGATTATCTGACCAAGCCGTTTGCGATGGAGGAACTCTTAGCGCGGGTAAATGCCTTATTACGTCGTCGTGATCGTAGCTATGAAGCGATATCACAACTGGTTGTCGCTGATTTGACGCTTGATATGGTACGTCATGAAGCCTGTCGGGACGGGCAGATTATTGAATTAACGGCGAAAGAGTTCGCGTTGTTGGAATTTCTGATGCGCCATGCGGGTCAAGTATTGACGCGTACACAGATTATTGATGCGGTATGGCGTTATGATATGGATGCACTCTCAAATATTGTCGATATCTATATACATTATTTGCGTGATAAGGTTGACTATGGTTTTTCGCGTCCATTGATCAAAACTGTACGTGGTAAAGGATATAAGATCGATGGATGAACACCATTGCTATAAAAAGGTTAAACAGGTATGACCAATCTGAAACAACTCTACTGGGATTTACGCTACCGTATACAGCCTCGTAATCGTGAACCTGGAGCAGCGCTTTTTAATGGATTGCGCCTGCGCCTGACGTTCTGGTATAGTGGTATACTTGCTATCGCCTTGCTTCTCTTTTGTGTAGCACTCTATTTTGGCGTACAGCGAGTGCTCTATAATTCTGTCCAGTCCAATATTTCATCCTACATGCAGATACGACAACAACAATGGCAACACGATCCTAATACATTATGTGCCCCTTTTGATCCTTCGTCACACCACGACGATGATCAGAATGGCGATCACGATCAATCGTATCAATCATATCTTCCGAATAATACATTGCTTGTCTGCTATGATCAGAATGGTGTGTTACAGCCATACAACAATAGTGATATGAGTGCGCTTCCTAAAGCATTCTTGTCGAACGATTTAGCCAAACAGGTTTTACAGACGAATAGACCAGCGCACAACATCGTTACAGACAAGAGTGAGGGAGATATTTATCGTTACGCGATGGTCGTATGGAATCCAAATGATCCAGATCAATGTCTGGTCTTGCAGATGGGTGAGCCGATAGAGCAGCAGGAGAGTGCATTACATATCCTGTTGATTCTGATGCTGATTGTCGGGGGCGTCGCGTTGCTTGGTGCTGGATTGGGTGGTCTGTTTCTGGCGAATCGGGCGTTGACTCCGGCGCGTCTGGCCTTTAATCGTCAGCAACAGTTTATTGCTGATGCATCTCATGAGTTGCGGACACCCCTGACGTTATTGCGTGCGGATGCCGAGGTACTCTTACGTGGACGGAATCGCTTTTCAGAGGACGATGCTTCCTGTTTGGAGGATATCGTGGCGGAGACGAACCATATGGCGCGTCTGGCAAATAGTATGTTGTCGCTGGCACGATTGGATGCGGTGAGCAGACATCAAGAGTTTGAGATTGTCAATCTGGATGATCTGGCGCGTGCGGCGGTCCGTCGCGTTTCGGCTCTGGCGGAGGAGAAACATATCACTGTTTCGGGTCTTTACAGTGACAGTGCCCTGGTGATCGGAGATCCGTTGTTGCTGGAACAACTGGTATTTATTTTGCTGGACAATGCGATCAAATATAATCGTGCTGGTGGACAGGTGACAATTCAAACTCAGGTACTTGATAAGCAGGCGGTTGTGTCCGTGCAGGATAGTGGCATTGGTATTGCAGCGGAGCATTTGACGCGCCTTGGAGAGCGTTTCTACCGTGTGGATAAAGCGCGTTCACGTGAAGCAGGCGGTACGGGTCTGGGCCTCTCTATCGCGCATGGTATTGCCGCTGCTCATAAAGGAACACTGACGATGGAAAGTGTTATCAATCAGGGAACGACTGTCACGCTTCGTTTGCCGAGTGCGCGTCCTCATGAGCAGCCTTCATCACCTTCCGCCTTGCGGGAACAGAGATAAATCGGCATAGAACGAGAATCATCGATAATATTATATAATGGTTTTGTTATCTACTTCCTGCGTGGTGGGAAGTACTGAAAGGTCGTAACTCTCATGAGGAATTGAGGTTCTTACAAGATTGGTTGCATTATCAATTATGATCGAGGGGCAGTATGGTTTGACATGGCCCCACTGGAAACAATTGGTGACTGAAGTTGAGGCGCTTGGCTTTGCTGGTTTATTTCGTTCCGACCATTTTACCAATGCTCAACCGCCTGATCTGGATTCGCTGGAAACTGTTGTTTCTTTAACCTATCTGGCATCGCATTCAGAGAAATTGCATTTTGGGCCGCTGGTCGCTCCTGTCTCTTTCCGTGAACCTATTATGTTTGCTCGTCAGGCTGCCGCGCTCGATGATCTGAGCAATGGTCGTATGATCATTGGTCTGGGTGCTGGCTGGCAGGATCGTGAGCATGAACTCTTTGGCTTTGAATTGGGCGATATGAAAACGCGTATGGCCCGTTTCGAAGAGGCTCTGGAGGTAGTGACACGTCTGTTAAAGAGTGATGAGCCTGTTTCTTTTGAGGGACGTTTTTATCAGTTGCGTGGAGCGACATTACTGCCGCGTCCGCAGCGTCCGGGCGGCCCCTCTATCTTGATTGGTGGTAATGGCCTCAAACGTACCCTGTCCCTGGCGGCGAAGTACGCGGATATCTGGAATGGTACTTTCCTTTCTCCTGAAGGTTTCAAAGAGCGCTCTGTTGCGCTTGATGGCTTTATGGTGAAGGCTGGACGCAAGCCTGAAGATATTCAGCGCACGCTGATGCATACACTTGTGTATGCGCGTGACAATGCCGATTTAGCGCAAAAAGTCCAGCAAATGCAATCGCGCCAACCTGAATTACAGGGTCTGTCGGTTGATGAGGCGGTGGCGCGGATTCAGCAGACTCAGGCTCCTGGTGGTGGTGCTGTGATTGGTACACCAGAACTGCTGATCAAACAGATTAAAGCGTACGCTGAAGTCGGCGTTGAAGAGCTGATGTTACAGTGGTTTGATCTGGATGATATGGCAGGATTGCGCTCGTTCGCGACCTCGGTTCTTCCACATCTGTAAGCGGATCGCGTTGCTATAACGACAAAAAATTTTTTGCAGAAACCGGAGCAGGGCCATAGAAATATGCCTTACCCCGGTTTCTTTTGTATTTTACAAGATGTTAAAATGTTCACAGGTTGCTTCTTTGATCCTAACTGCATCTTTGCTCAGGCTTTTTCTGTATAATAGTATAATATAAATGGCTACATGCGGATATAAGTATTGGTGTTTTTGTAGCAATTATGATATGGTATAAGCCAGGGATTAGGTATCATTTTATTGGGAACAGGTGAAAATGGGATGGAAGTTGATAATCATGTGCAAGAGGATGTGTGGGGGTTACTCCAGAAGCTTCTTCCACTTGTTCAGGAATATATTCCACAGTCTGAGCAATTACGACGTCAGCCAGTAGAGACTATTCAGGCGATGTTAGATGCGAAGATGGCTCGCGTATTGATGCCGAAGCAGTGGGGTGGCTATGAGTTGTCGTTTGATTTGTTTGTACGTATGACTACTGAAGTAGCAAAGGTAGATGCGTCGGCAGGTCTTTGTTTCTCTTTTTTGTTAATTCACCCCTGGTTTCTGGCTCTTTTTCCTGAGCAAGCACAACGTGATGTCTGGTCGTCCACACCAGACGTTGCGCTTGCGACTTCATTAGCGCCACAGGGACAGGCGTCTCGTGTGGCAGGAGGCTATCAATTGAAGGGGCGCTGGGCGTGGTCGAGTGGAGTTGATCATTGTTCATGGAATATGCTGACTGCGTTGGTGACTCCATCGCCAGCGGGTGGGGCACTGGAACGGCGTATTTTCCTGTTACCACGCAGCGATTATGAGATTCTGGATACCTGGCATGTGGCGGGTTTGAAAGCCAGTGGTAGTAATGATGTGATTGTGCAGGATGCTTTTGTGCCCGAACATCGTACGGTGAACCTGTTAGATCTGGCTCGTGGTATGAGGAGCAGGGCCACGACCAGTCCACTCTATAGTTTGCCTCTTTTCTCTGTTTTTCCTATCTCATTGACTTCTGTGCTGGTCGGTTCCGCATTGGGCGCGTATGAGACATGGAAAGGGCATAGCCACAAACATCTAGCGGTGTTGACTGATCCTGTGAAGCTTGCGATTATGGCACCGCTGTATGTGCGTGTGGCGGAGATTGCGACGACTCTGGATACAGTACAACTCCTGCTGCAACGTGCGTTGACCACATTTAGCGATGGTGGGCCATTGACAGATCCTATTCGCATGCGAAATCGCAGAGATTTTGCGTATATTGCGCATACCTGCCAGAAAATCGTGAATACAGTTTATGAATCTTGTGGCGCATGGGCGAATTTTGACTGGCATCATGTGCAGCGCCATTGGCGCGATTGTAACGCGCTCGCGGCGCATACTGCGTTTAAGTTTGATGTCATCGGGCAGATCTTCGGTCGGGCCGAACTTGGTTTGCCGCAAGAAACGCAAGAGACAGTGCTCTAATCATCGGTCAGATGTTTGGGCCATGTGGAAGGGGAATATGAGCTATGGTTAAAGGATGGCTAGGACATGCTGCCCTCGCATGTCATGATCCGCGAGAGCAGGCACGTTTTTATCGCGAGCTATTTGCTATGCAACTTGTGGGTGGTTCGCCGAATGGCGAGACTGCGTTTATCTGTGGTCGAGTTGACGAGGAGAGTCATGAGATCGCCTTTTTTCAGGCGCAACCCGGATTGCATCATCTGGCATTTCGCGTTGCGTCCCCGGAAGAATTATTAGCGGCTTATCAGGCAGTGAAAGCGCGTGGTATTGCACTTCAGCATAGTTTTAATCATGGCGTTTCGCTGGCGATCTATTTTCCCGATCCTGAAGGAAATCTCATCGAAGTCTACTGG
>Ga0310811_10000467_pt1 | contig 53336 bp, 47 predicted proteins | sample YCmetagenome_FD_207642 | JGI IMG/M metagenome (GOLD analysis project Ga0310811, IMG submission 207642) | Soil microbial communities from experimental microcosm in Duke University, North Carolina, United States - YC | ecosystem: Engineered > Artificial ecosystem > Soil microcosm > Unclassified ... | reverse complement strand
TACCAGCGCAGCCTGGAGCCGTCTGACATCAGGGGCGACGGCTAGCAGGCCGCAAGCGCGCCGGACACGCTGGCGACGAGGTATGCGGCGGCGGTAGCCCATATCGCGTAGACGACCGGTTCTCGCCCGGGGGAGCGGGGGAGTGGTACGCGCCCCGACCCGGGCCGTTCGGCAGATGTCGTTTGCGGCAGGCGCGGAGGATTTTCGATCCGCGGGCGGCGGCGCGCGCCGGTCGTGGCCTTGGCCTATCCTTTTCGCATGCCGCAAGCTGGACAGTCGAAGCAGACCGATTTCGTGGCCTCTTTGGCGAAGGGCCTCGAGGTCCTGCAATGCTTCAACCGCGACCGCCCCGAGCTGACGCTGAGCGAGGTCGCCGAGGTGACGCGGATCACTCCGGCGGCGGCGCGAAGGTCCCTGCTGACCCTGCAGGAGCTCGGCTTCGTCACCACGAACGGCCGCAGGTTCCTGTTGACCCCGCGGGTACTGAGGCTGAGCGAAGCCTTCCTGTCTTCGGTGAGTATGCAGGAGGTCATGCAGCAGTTCCTGCAGATCGCCGTGGACGCCACCGGTGACAGCTCGTCCGTCGCGGTCCTCGACGGCAAAGAGATCGTCTACGTCGCGTCAGTGTCCGCGCGCCGCAGCTACCAGCTCACCCCGACGATCGGCACACGCTATCCGGCGTACTGCACTTCGCTCGGCAGGGCGATCCTCGCGCATTCACCCGCCGGCGTCGTCGACCGCGCACTCGACCCGGAGTCGTTGGTCACGCTGACCGAGCACACCGAGACCGACCCGGCGCGAATCCGCGAGAAGCTCGCCGAGGCCCGGCAGACGGGCATCGCCGGGATCCAGGACGAACTGGCCTACGGCGTCGTCTCTGTCGCCGTGCCGATCCTTGACCGCCACGGAGCGGCGATCGGCGCGGTGAACTGTTCGACGTCGCCCCTGCGGACCACGCTGCCGGCCATGCTCGAGTCGCGGGCACCCATCCTCCGGGACGCGCGCGACCAGATCTCACTCGCGCTGGTCCAGCACCCCGTGCTGCTGCACTCCGTGACGGGCGCTCGCGGGCTTGGTCACGAAGGCGTGGCCCCCGAGTAGTCGATTTCTCGCTCGGCCGCGACGGCGAGGGCGAAGCCGATCGGCGTGTCCTGTTCCTCCAGCAGGTGCGCGACCAGGCTCATCGTGCGGCCGATCAGCGGGATCCCCTTCATCGCGCGCGCCGGAAAACCGGCGTCGAGCAGCACCGCCGGGATGGCTCCCGACACGTTCAGCGCGAGGCGGCGACCGTAGACCTGCTCGGTCGCCTTCACCACCGCATCGAGCGCGCGCTGGTGCGGCCCGTGCACGCCCACCGATTCCGCGTACGCGAGGAGCGCTTCGGCGCGCGGGTCGCGCTCGCGGTGCAGGGGGTGGCCCACGCCGGGCACCGGCCTGCGTTCACTCCGGAGCCTCTCCACGGCTGCCAGCGCAGCGGCTTCGATCGAGCAGCCCCGGTTCGCCGCGTCCTGCACGATCTCCGTGAGCAGCAAGGCGGTGTCCTCCGAGCTACCGAGTATCACCGAGCCGGCTCCGAGCAACCCGGCCGCGACCGCGCCGTGCAGCGCCTCGGGTGACGCGGCATAGGTCATGCGCGCCGCCTGGACCGACGGGACCAGGCCGTGCTCCGCCAGGGCGACGATGCACGCATCGAGGATCGCGACGTGGGTCGCTGTTGGGCGCTCGCCGACGACAAGCACGTAGAAGTACTCGCTCGCCGAAGTAGTCCCGATCAGGTCGCGGGCGAGGTCGAAACCCCGCACGACGACCTGATCCGGCGTCGGGTGGGCGATGGCGGTGGTAAGGCGCGTAGCGGCCATGGTTCCTCACATCTTGACAGCGGGCGGTGGCGAAATTACTCTTTCACGATACGCAAACATTTGCGATATGCGCAAGGCGAGGGAGCGGCGTGTGACCACCGTTGAGCAGGCACTGGAGACCGCGGACACCGGGGAGAGCGCGGACACCGACGCGCGCGGGACCGGACCGTTGTCAGGGCTTCGCGTCGTCGAACAGGGGGCGTTCATCACCGGCCCCTATGCGTCGATGCTGTTGGCGGATCTCGGGGCAGAAGTCGTCAAGGTGGAGCGGCCCGGCATCGGCGACGCCTTCCGGGTCTACGACGGCACCATGTACGCCTCGACGTACCAGGCTTTCAACCACAACAAGCTCGGGATCACGATCGACAACAAGGATCCCGAGGATCAGCGCGTACTCGACGAGCTGATAGCCAGCGCAGACGTGTATATCCACAACTTCCGCGTCGGGGCGGCCGAGCGCCTCAACGTCGGAGCGAAGCGCCTGCTCGAGCTCAACCCGCGGCTGATCTACTGCGCGATCAGCGGCCTCGGCGCGGACGGGCCGTACGCGACCCGGCCGTCATACGACACGGTCGCGCAAGCCTACAGCGGAATGCTGAGCATGACGCTGGATCCGCTGGCGCCGAGGATCGGCGGGCCGGCCGTGGCGGACGCGGTCACCGGACTCTACGCGGCCCAAGGTGTCCTCGCCGCCCTTGTCAGGCGCGGAATCGACGGCAAGGGTCACGTCGTCGAGATCTCCATGCTCGAGGCGATGTCGCACTTCCTCATCGAGCCGTACGCGAGCTACTTCCGCTCCGGCTTGGAGCCCGGGACCTACGGCCGCGCCGCGTCCTCGCAGAGCTTCGCGCTCGTGTGCTCCGACGGCGAGGTCGTCGCCCTGCACCTGTCCAGCCCGGAGAAGTTCTGGCTCGGCTGCCTCGAGGTCGCCGGGCTCGAGCATCTGGCGAGCGACCCGCGTTTCAAGGTGCGAGTCGACCGAATCGCCCACCACGAACAACTGCGCCTCGAGCTCCAGGCCGCCTTCGAGAAGCAGCCCCGCGACCACTGGCTCGGCAAGCTCGTCGCGGCCGACGTGCCCCACGCCCCCGTCCTCAAACTCGCCGACGCCCTGCGCGACCCGCAGTTCGCGCATCTCGGGATCGCCGTCGAGACCATGCATCCCACCGAGGGACTCATCCGCACCATCCGTCCCCCCCATCGCTTCGACGGTCGGATCGAGACGGACGTGCTCGCGCCGCCGACGCTCGGAGAGCACGACGCGGAGATCCGCGCCCGCTTCAGCGCCGACGAAAAAAGCAAGTAGTACATTTCACGCAACGAATACAAAGGAGTACTCTCGTGGCGGATCCGGTGAGCATGCGGCGCGTCGTCGCATCGGCCGCAATAGGCACCATCGTCGACTGGTACGACTTCTTCCTGTACGGAACGGCATCGGCGCTCGTCTTCCCGAAGCTGTTCTTCCCCTCAGCGAACCACGCCATCGGCACGCTGCTGTCCTTCGCCGTCTACGCCACCGGCTTCGTCGCCAGACCCCTGGGCGGCGCGCTGTGCGGGCACTTCGGCGACCGTCTCGGCCGCAAGCGCGTGCTCATGTTCACCCTCTTGTCCATGGGGCTGGCCACCACGGCCATCGGCCTGTTGCCCACCTACCGCTCCATCGGCGTCGCCGCCCCGATCCTGCTCGTCGTGATCCGGATCATGCAGGGCTTCGCCGCCGGCGGTGAATGGGGAGGCGCGTCGCTGCTGACCCTCGAGCACACCTCGCGACGCCGCGGGTTCTGGGGAAGCTTCCTGTCCGCAGCCGTGTACGTGGGGCTGCTGATCGGCAACCTCATCTTCCTGATCCTCAACGGCACCCTCGGGAAGGCCGCGGTGCTCGACTGGGCCTGGCGCGTCCCGTTCGTGCTCAGCATCCTCATCGTCGCGGTCGGGCTCTTCATGCGGCGCGCGGTGGATGAGACGCCGGAGTTCGAGCAGGTGAAGACGACGGGCGCCCGTGCCCGCTTCCCGGTGTTCGATGCCATTCGCACCCATCCCCGCAACGTGATCGCGATCTTCCTGATGCGCGTCGGACAGAACACGTGCTTCTACATCGTCTCCGTATTCTGTCTCTCCTACGCGACCGGCACACTCGGTATCTCCAGCCAGGTGACGCTGACCGCACTGCTGGTCGGCGCCGGGGTCGCGGTCCTGATGTGCCCGGTGTGGGGATCGCTCGCCGACCGCTTCGGCTTCGGCAGGATCATGACCTTCAGCCTCCTCGCCGGCGCGGCCTCCGCCTTCCCGCTCTTCCTGGTGCTCAGGACGACTCAGGCCGTGCCCATCGTCGTGTTCATCGCCGCCGTGATCGCGATCGCCAACGCCTCCAACGACGCCATCCAACCCGGCTACTTCACCTCGTTGTTCGGCGCGAACATCCGCTACAGCGGCATGTCCGTGGGCCGCGAAGGCGGCACCATCATCGGCGGCGGGCTCGCACCGCTCATCGCGACCTGGCTGCTGAGCACGTTCGGTGGCTGGTGGGCCGTGGCCGCGTGGATCGTCGTGACCAGCCTTGCCGGCGTCGTCGGCGTCGCCCTCGTCAGCGAACTGCGGTCCGAGGAAGCGGCCGGAAGCGCCCCGATCATGTCGGAGGCGCGTCCGCAGGGCACGGTGGCCTGACGCGGAGAACAGGGTGACGGGACAGATTCCCATGACGGTCCCGTCACCCGGCACTATGGCGCATTACTGCCTCGGGGCAGAAGTTCCGGAACCTGTCGAGTTCGACGGTGGTTCTCGGTTGCACGTGGCTGACGGCGAGGGCCTCGCTCACGTTGCCCATGGTCGCCCTGGTCACCGTCATCAGCGCCCGTCTTGGCGCGCACCGACCCGTGAGGGCACTACGAGCGGTTGAGCAGGTAGTCGTAGTAGTCCTCCGGCGCGACGAGGACGGCTTGGAAGTAGAGCGGGCGCCTGTCGGCATCGAGTGGCACTTCGTGGCCTGCGTCGCGGGTGAAGCCGAGCGAGAGGCGGGGGACGACGGGGTGGAGCGGTTCGTGGTGGTTGACCGCGTGTCCCATGGACTCGATGCGTGTGAGCAGTTCGTGGGCGGGGGTGGTGAAGACGTCGATGCCGCGGAAGCTCACCGTGATCGTTTCGGGGCCGGGGCGCGGGATCCACACCTCGGCGGCGGTCAGGGTCTTACCGTCCTCGATGAGGAGGGTGATCTCGAACTGCGGGTGCAGCGCGAGGACCTTCATGTGGTGGAACGGGTCGTCGGAGCCCTCGTCTTGTACGTCGATGCGGCCGAGTGCGGCAGCGGCTTCCTTGACCTGCTCGGCCGGTGTTCCGAAGGGGAAACCGGTGATACCGGTGGGCGGGTCGAGTTCGATGTCCATGGCCCCTCACTTTCTCCTTGATCGCGGCGTCGTACTTCGTGCCGTGGACGCGGCGGATCTCGTCGATGTCCATCTTCATCGCCTCGTCGAACTTGCCTTGCGAGATCAAGCCCGCCTGCCCGAGCGGGCATGAACCGTGCCGTGCGTCGCCAGAGGTGCGCCGTCCCCAGATGTCGATTTCAGCGGAGCGGACGATGCGCCCGTCCGCGGCAACGAGCTGGTCCTCGTATCGGTATCCGGTCGCGTGGCCGAGGCTGTTGGCGACGAGCGTGAGACAGCGAGTTGTGTCGTACTCGAAGGTCGCCGAGAGGTACCCGTCGTCCCCGATGCCCCGCACGATGCATTCGGGCCGTTGCCCGGTTCCCGCAGCGTGCGGTAATCGAGCGGGCCGTCGGCGGTGATCGCGACGTATGGGGCGAGTCCGCCCATAAAGCGGCCGGGCCCTATGGCCACCGTACCGCGCCGGAGCGGCAAGCAATATACGCTGATATTCCGCCCCGTTCACGACCGAGGCCGCCCCGCGGAGCTTCGGCCTTGCCATTGGAGTCCGATGAGCCCCGAATCCCAGGGCACGCCGCCGCATCCACCGCAGCCGCGCAGGATTTCCGACGTCCTCGCCGCCGAGGCCCTGGCATTCGAGGGCGGCCAGGTGCAGTCCGCGCCGACACCGGAGCCCGCCCCGGTCTCCGGGCCCGCCCGCCCCGTCGCAGACGTCTTCGAGCCGTCGTATGTCGAGCCCGAGCAGCTTCATCAAGGCTACGGGGCTTTTGTCGAGCCGGCGCGGCAGGCAGGCGGTGCGCCGGGCCACCGAACCGGGCCTGCGCTGCCTTCGCAGCCGATGCGGCAGCATGTGATATTCGACGTGACCGAACCCGTTCCCGTCGCCACAGCGGACGGGGACGGCGGTTCAGGGCGAGCGCGGCCTCATGTCGAGGTTGAGGTGCACCGCTCAAGTTTCTTGACCGGTGTGTGGGCGCGCCGGGGCGGGGTTCTCGTCATCCTGGCCGCGCAGGCGATGCTGTCGCTGCGCAACGACAACACCGCGTTCGTGGACGAGGCGCTGTACCTCTATTCCGGTCATCTCGAAATCGCGCAGACACTGCACGGTACGCCGACGGGTGCGAACTTCTGGTCCTTCTTCTCCGGCGCCCCCGTGCTCTACCCGATGCTCGGCGCGATGGCCGATGGCATCGGCGGTCTGTTCGCGGCTCGACTGCTCAGCCTCGCGTTCATGCTGGGTGCCACCTGCATGCTGTACCTGCTCACCCGACGCATGCTCGGCACGCGCGCCGCACTGTTCGCCGCAGCCGTGTTCAGCTGCACCGAACCGGTCATCTTCGTCGGGAACCTTGCCACCTACGACGCGCCAGCACTGTTCCTGCTGTCTCTAGCCACCTGGATCGTGGTGCGCTACGCGCGGTCGTCCAAGCCACTGTACCTGCTCGCGGTTCTCCCGGCCGCGCTTGCGGTGGGCACCAAGTACGCAGCTCTGATGTTCGTTCCGGTCATCGTTGCGATTGCGTTCCCCGCCGCGTTTCCCGAGTTCGGCAAGCGAGCGCTCATCCGCCCGGTAGCGCTGGCCGTCGGCATCGCCGCCACGCTCTATGGGGCCCTCCGCTTCGCGGGCGATACAGCGCTCAAGGGCGTCGAGGTCACCACGACCAGCCGCGCGCAGGGCCACAACACCGTGTCGCAGGTGCTGACCGACGCCGGGCAGTGGGGCGGGATGTTGTTCCTCATATCCCTTGTAGGCGCGGCGTTCCTGATCGCGCTGCCGGACACGCACGAACTGCCCTACCTGCCCAAGAGCCGCTGGCTTCGGATGTGCCTGGCCATGCTGTTGTGCGGGACCGCACTGATGCCGCCGTTGTACCAGGCGCACCTGCACACCACCATCTCGCTGCAGAAGCACGTCGGCTTCGGCCTGTTCTTCGCCGCGCCGCTGGCCGGCTACGGCCTGGCCAGGATCGCCGACAAGCATGTCCTACGGGCAGCTGGGGCCATCGCCTTGCTGGGCACGACGATCGCCCTCGGCGCGTCCCAATCCCTGACCCTGTTCCACGCCTGGCCCAACTCGAGCGCGATGGTGAAGGAGATCGCCCAGAACGAGAAGCCGAACGGCCGCTACCTGGTCGGCTCGGACGCCGTCGCCGTCTACGGCCTGCGTGCGACCTGGGGTTTCAATCCGCACCAGTTCATCGATACGTGGTCATTGTCCTACCGGAACTCCAAGGGCCAGCTGCTGAGGGGCACCGCGGCGTTCACCGCGGCCATCCAGGCGGGCTATTTTCAGGTGATCGTCTACACCGGCGCCGAGAACCCGCCGGTCGAGGCGGTCATCAAGGCGGACCTGAGCCAGGCGGCGAACTACAAGCTGGTGGCCGTGATCCCGGAACACACGAGCGGTGGCGCGTTGAGCTACTACGTATGGGTGCGGCAAACCACGGTCAAGCGGTGAACGCGCGGACCGGGACGCTTGGCCCCACATACGGCATGATCCGCGGTTCGAACGAGCCGGGCGCGAGCGAGCGCTGCTTCATGGCGAGCGGGGCTGCCGCGTTGATTCACATCGGATAGCGGGCAGCTACTTGGTGCTGATCGTATCGACGTAATTTGTGCCGGTGGTATACAGGCTGCTGACGGTCTGCTGGACCTGGGCGAGGCTCATCGACTGCTGGGAATTGTAGTAGAACCAGTTGACCTGCGTGTCCCACTGCCGGGTGCCGGAGATGGGCTCCTTGAGGTCGACGAACCAGGTGTTGAAGTCGGCGGACATGGATTCGCGCGGGTAGTACTTGCCGGAAGTGGTGAACAGCACGTTCCCGTCGATGGAGTAGGTGACAACGCCGTTGACGGCCGTGATGACGAGGGTGTGCCAGCCATTGAGGCTGATCGTGTTCTCCTTCGTCTCGCGGTCGCAGCCGACTACGCTCTGCGAGGTAGTGACGTTGTCGCAGTTGTAGACGCTGTACCAGCTGGTGGTGTCCAGGCGTGGTCCGGGTGCCCCCCAGCCGCCGTTGGGCTGGTATTCGGCGTCCAGTTCGCTGTAGTTGGAGTTGCGCGGCGAGATCATGTAGAAGTCTTCGTTGATCGGGTCGCCGTTGGTGCCCGACGTCGGAGAGTCGGTGAAGTGAATCCGGGCGGCGTACGTCCCGGTGAAGAACGGGACGTTCAAGCTGTCGATCTCCGCCTGGGTGGTCTCTGACTTCGTGCCGTTGGTCGTGGCAGTGAGATTGAGTGCCTCGCCGCCGTCTGCGCCGGAGACGGCGGGGAAGGAGACGCCGGAGGCCTTCCACGTGCTGAGAACTCCCGGCCCGCCGGACGACGTGCGCACCACCCAGCCGTGCTTGCTCAAGGCGGGGTCGTCGGTGCCGGAATAGTGGAAGTCATCGAAGTACGTTCCGGCCGCGACCGCCTGCGCATTCGTTGCAGGCGGTTGAGCGCTGCTGCCGGACGGCACCACGCCCCACACCAGCGTGCCGCCGACGTAGGCCGCAATACGCGTGTTCGGGCGGTATGAGGCTGGCTGTGCGCTGTTATACGAATAGTCGGCGGACTGGGCGATCGAGCCCCCGCCCGGTTCGTACAGCTGGAGCTCGATGGATCCGGAGTTGGCAGCCGGCTTGAGTACGCCTGCGCCTGAGGCGAAGGTGACCTCCAGATAGTGGTCCGCGCCGGTGGCTGCGGTACTCAGCGCGACGATGTGCTCCGTGACCTGCGAGCAGCCGAACGCCGCGTAGATGCAGTTTGCGGCGTATGCCTGACTGCCGTTCTGCTTGAAGTAGTAGCGCAGCGTCAACTTGCTGAGATCGACGTTCTGCTGGGAGACGTTCACGATCTGCAGCCATGGCTGTACGGACGAGGTGCTCGAGCCGGTGGTCCCGGAGCGGTACCGAACGGAGAGCGTCTGCTTGGCGGACGTCGAAGCCTGGGTCGCGGCCGCCGCCGACTTCGCTGTCGACCCCGACTTCCCGCTGTGCCCGTCCCACAGCGGCTTGCTGGCGATGATGACGCCGGCCACCAATGCGAAGAAGACCGTTGCGCGGAGCGCAGTCGCCAGTTTGCTGTCCTTGTGAGTTCGGCGACGCCCTTGGGCGGAACCCATTTTCGCTCCTACGGTGTTGCGCTGCGACACCCGAGGGGCGTCTTGCGAGAACTGAACTGAGGTGGCTCGGCTACCAGCGGTACTGCGTAGGGCCGTCGGGTCGGGAGCCGTTCGTGTCCGCTTCGTCGAACTCGTCCGGCGCCGTCTGGATCGCGGGGAGCACGGCGGTCTGCGCCCAGGCATCCGCCGACGCCTGCGCGCTGGGCTTCCCCGACCTCGACCGAACGGGCTGGTACGCGTCGATATCGAAGGCGGACGGGTCGGCGCCTGTGCGGTGATCGTCCCGAGGCGCCTCGGGGGCCGCCGCGATCGGCATACCCTCGTTGTCGCCGCCCACCTCGACCGAGGACCGGGTGCCCCAGCTGTTGCGGCGCAGGGTGGCGAGTGAATACACCCGGAGCGGCAGCAGGAGCAGCAGGTTCATGATCGCGTACAGCGGCGCGCAGAGGTAGGTGAACATGCGGTCGAAGAAGCCCACCGTGATTGCACCGCGCAGGTAGTGGATCGACCGTACCCACGACATGACGCACATGTAGGTCAAGTAGACGGCGAGCAGCTGCCAGCTCGTCGGGTGCGTTCCGATCAGGATCAGCGCACTGAGCAGTCCGAATGTGAAGATGACCCAGGTGGCCAGTTCGACGAGGTTGAGCCACCAGTAGAGCCGCCCGATGCGGAACTTGCCGAAGAGCAGGAAGCCCTCCCGGATGAACGACTTGCCCCAGCGTATCTGCTGGCGGATGTAGTGGCCGAGGCGCTCGGGGACGTCGGTGTAGCCGACCGACGACGGCTGGATGAGCGAGAGCCCTTCGGTCAGGCAGTAGTACGTCAGCCGCCGGTCGTCGCCGAACGTCGCGGGACGGCCGAGGAACTGCTGTCCGAGGAAGTCGTCGAGGTACTTGCGCACCACCCAGCCGCGGTACATCGCGAGGGAGCCGCAGGCACACAGCACGGAGCCGAGCCGCGAGTACGCCACGCGTTCACCGAGGAACGCATTGACGTACCGCATGTCGATCAGCCGGGTGAGCAGGTTCTTGCCGCGATTGTGGGCGAGAACCAGGCCGGTGACGCACTGGACGCGCCTCTTGCTGAAGGGGGTGGCGAGTTCGGCGACCGCGTGCTCGTCGAGGACGGTGTCAGAGTCCACGCACAGGTACATGTCGGCGTTCGGCGCCTGTTCGAAGCCCGCCGCGAGGCCGTGCCGCTTGCCGCGGTTGTCCGGGAATCGAATGAAATCGAGTCGAACGCCCGCGCTCTCGAATTTCGGGCGCATCGAGTGGATCAGGGCGGCACAGGACATGTCCGTGGAGCAGTCGTCGATCACGGTCAGCGAGTCCACGAGCAGGGTCTGCGCGAGGATCGAGTCCAGGCAGCGCTGCAGCATCGCCGGCGCCTCGTTGTAGACGGTCACCACTCCATGGATGTAGTACCCCTTGACGAGGTGCCGGAAGGCGAGCTCCGGCTTGCGCCGCCGCCGCATCGACAGAAGCAGCTTGATGGCCAGCAGGGATCCGACTGTCGTGCCGTACCAGTGAAGATGGGTACCAGCATGGAGAAGGGTACGCATGCCGATATATTCCCCCCGTGTGATTTTGACTCTGACAGCCTGTGGATCTGAGAGCGTGGGCACCCGAAAGGTAACCCTCAGAGGAAGATCATGTAAAGGGTTCGCCAAGCGCATTGTGTACGTGGCTCGGCACATCTGAGATGCCCGATCTGGTGGGATTTGAGCAACATTGCCCCCGGCTTCCGCGAGGCAGTCGGGGCGAAAAGTCTGATTCACCCGCCTCGTGGACCCACCGTGAAATACGTCACAGTACGGCTGATGGGCGTTTGTCGATCTTGCCAGGCTTGGTAAGCCCCGCCAGCGCCTCGCCGCGGACGGCGCATCCACATCGAGGAACAGCAGCGGGCGTCGCTACAGGCCGGCGGCCTGGTTCACACGTGTACCCCGTCCCCGACCCAGTCGGGCAGAGGTTCGCAGCGCTCGCGCCACTCGGCTGGGATGCCCTCGATGTCGAGCCGGGCGCCGAGGATCCCGCCGACGATGGCGCAGGTCGTGTCGACGTCTCCGCCGACGCAGGCCGTTGCCCAGAACGCCGAGACGAAGTCGCCGGGGTGTTTCGCGGCGATCCACAGGCAGAACGGGACGGTGTCTGGCGCGGAGATGTAGCGGCCGTTGCCCAAAGAGGCGGCGGCGCTGCGCGGATCGTCCAGCGGCAGCAGGGCCATGGCGTTGCCGATGCCGTCGCGCACCAGGCCGGGCGGGGTGCGCTCGGCGATCTCATCAAGGTAGCCGGCTCCGCGCAGCTCCGGCCGAGCGACCGTGAGCGCCGTGGCCAAGGCAACGGCGACCGCTCCGGCCACGCCCTCGGGGTGGGTGTGGGTGACCTCCGCCGACAGCGCAGCCTCGACTGCGACCCGGTCAAGGTCCTCGGCGAAGAAGGCGCCCAACGGCGCGACCCGCATCGCCGCGCCGTTGCCCCAGGACCCGCGCCCGTCCCAGGACTCCGCCACCAGCCGGCGCCAGTTCCCGCCTTCCTGCCGGATCAGCCGCAGCATCCGGTTCACCCCCGCCCCGTAGCCGCGGTCGAAGTCGTGGTGCTCGGCGAACGATGCCGCGAGCGCGTCCTGATCGATCCGGCCGTGCCGGTCGAGCATCGCGAAGACGGAACACGCCATCTCAGTGTCGTCGGTCCACCACCAGGGATCGGACGGCAATTCGCGGGCGTGCAGCGCGGGCAGGTTGTCGGGGACGAAGAAGCAGGAACCGAGCGCGTCGCCCACGGCCAAGCCGCGCAACGACGCGACAGCACGGGAACGGCGGTCGGAAGTCATGACGCCATCCTGGCAGCGGGGCCATGCCGGAGAACAGGGGATATTCAGCGACCAGCAAGAAACCCTATGGGAGCCTGGTTCGGTGAAACCTCCACTACGGCTGACCGCTCCATGACCGCGCACGACCTGATCGGGCTGTGGTCGGCCATGCACGGCTACCACTCCGCGATGGAGGACGAGCAGCTGATGTTCCGCGAGGACGGGAGCGGCTGGTACGAATTCGCCCGCCCCTGGCACTCGGACTTCGTACTGTTCAGCTGGCTGCTCGAAGACCAGGACTGCATCCGCCTCCATCCACACAGCGAGGTCGAGATCAGCGAGCAGCCAGGAGACCGGTTCCTCCGGAGCGAAGAGCTGCGCGGCGAGGAGGTGCTGGAGTGCCAGGTGGCAGAAGCCGAACGCCCGCTGCTCGACGGCGCCGTCCGCGAGCTGCGCATCGCGCCGTCCTTCAGCCTCGCCGGTTTCTTCGCCTTCGCCGGCCGGGACGAGCCGTCCGGTGAGCTCTACCGCAAGGCCGGCCTCCAGCAATAGTGCGCGTCCGGTCGGCGTCAATGGTGCCGCCTCGAAGAGTCTGACGAGCAACAACTCGATTCGCAGCACTCGATACCAGTCGCGGTTCCAGCCGCCGATATTTTCGGCAACGCGCGCGTGGACGACCCGTTGGTCGCGAACACCGGCGCGGAGACCTACGCGCACTACGACCGCGTTGCTGCAGAGTACGAGGACCCGATGGCCCCGGGCGTGGCCTTGGACACGCGAACCGGTACGGCTCCGGCGACGATCACCGCGACGGAGTCCCTCGCTGCCAAGGGCTGGGCCACGCCGACGCAGTGGACGGTGTCCCTACGGTCCGCGGCCTTGCGCCCATAAGGGTTTGCACTGCAAACTTTGCAGTGCAGACCTAGGGCGGGAACCAACTCACAGGGGGCTACATGTCGGCGCAGAATCCGGAGATCGGGGAGAACGCGGCCGTATCCGCCAGAGAGTTGGTCGAGGAACTGCGCGCCGTACGCCTGCGGACGCGGGCGGCGCGGCGCGGATACCGGTTCCCGCTGCTGGCCTTCGGCGTCTTGATTGCTGCTGCATCGCCGTTGTACGCCACGCACGAGCCGCCGCCTGGGCTGAGTATCCGTTTGCCTTCGGCTCCTGTGTGGGTTTCCGGGTTTGGCGGCGGCTCCCTTACTCCGCGCAACGCGTCGCCGAGCACGATCGCGTACTTCTGGCTGGCCGTCGTCGTCTTCGGTGCCGCAGCAGTGGGCGCCTGGTACCGGCGCCGCGCCCTGCGCGCCGGAGTCAGAAGCCGGGTGCTGCCGAGCATCGCGGCGTGGGCGGCCGTCAGCGCGCTGCTCATCGCCGCCCCGCTCATCAATCTCGGTGTCCCGAGGCTCACGTGGTACCAGTCCGTGACCGGGCACGGGACCGTCGCCCTTTTGGTGATCGGCATCGGCCTGTGCGTGCTGGCGGGAACCGAGCGCAGCCGGTACCTCGGCGTCATCGCCCTGCTCTACCTGGCCACAGCGCTCTACAGCACACTCGCGTTCCCGGAGAACACGGTCTACCGGCTGCTCTCGCTCGCCGGAGTGCCCGACAACCAGATGCCCTACACACTCGCGCCGATGGCCACGGTCCTGTTCCCCGCCGCCGTGCTACTGCTCGGCGCAGCCGCAGCGGGATTGAAGCGAGAGCGATGACCCTCGACCCACCGACCGCCCACCCTGCCACAGAGCTCGATGATGTCGTGCATCAGCGAAACCGCCTCGGCATCCTGACCGTTGTCGCCGAGGCCGACGAGGCAGAGTTCGGCTTCCTCCAAGGCACCCTCGGCCTGACTCCTGGCAACCTCAACCGTCACCTGGCCGTTCTGGTGGAGGCAGGCCTGATCACCGTGCGTAAGAAAGACACCCGCGGCGGGCGCCCTAAGTCCTGGGTGAAGATCAGTGATGCCGGCCGGAAAGCACTCGCCCGCGAGATGTCGGCCCTCGAACAACTCCTTCGCCGCCACCAGACCGGCGGCGCCTGAACCGAGAAGGGCGTGCCCGCAAGTCCGCTCATCCGCATGCGCTTCGCTTCCACGCGCCGGGTGCGGGTGGCGCGGAAGCGGCCTGGCGCAATCGCCGCCTCTGAGAGAATCTTCGGGTGACGATGGAGACGGAGCCACAGCCCTTCGCCTATCTCAGTGCGCCGAACGCCCCGCTGTACGGCCGGGTGCTGTCCGTTTTCGCGCGGGCGCGCGACCGGTTCACGGTGCATCTGCGCCCAGAGGACGTGCACGGCGATCTGCGGCGGGACGAAGCCGGAGACGGCGAGACGGTGACGGTGGAGGCCGTGTCGGCAGCGCTGGAGAAGCTCGTCGACTGGGGCAATCTGCGTGCGGACGCGGATACCGGCCGGGTCACCACGGTCGAGGACTTCAACCGTGCCCGCCACATCTATCAGCTCACCCGCCACGGTCAGGCGGCGATCCAGGCGATCGCCCTGTACGAGAACGCGCTGGGGCGGCGCGGGCAGCTTCAGTCCGTCGCACTCGCCGATATCGCCGAGCAGCTCGCCTCGCTGCTCGCGCTGGCCGAGACGTCCGTGGAGCCTGATCCGACGAAGGCGCATCTGTTGCTGCTCGCGCTCAACGATCGGTTCACCTCCCTCGCGGACAACGCGCAGGCGTTCATGGCCTCGCTGCGGCGTGCGATCGACTTCCAGGACGCGGATGAGGAAGGGTTCATCGCGTACAAGGACCAGCTCATCTCCTATATCGAACGGTTCATCGCGGACCTGGCGAACCGGGGCGCGCAGATCGCGGATCTCATCGACCGTCTCGAGGCGGCCGGGGTATCGCGGCTGCTGCTGGCCGCCGCGGGCCGCGAGGCGGCCGACGCGCTGCCGGATCTCGACGGCGCCGACCTCGACCGCGCCGCCGCCAAGGCGACGCGGGGCGCGCTGACGGTGTGGGAGAACAAGTGGCGCGGGCTGCGCGACTGGTTCGTCAGTCAGGGACGCGGGCGTGACTCGCAGGCGAAGCTGCTGCTGCGGGCCGCCCGCAGCGCGATCACGAACCTGATCAACGCGGTGCGGCTGCTCGCGGACCGGCGCGGCGGGCGCTCCGACCGTTCAGCCGACTACCGCTCGTTGGCCCGCTTCTTCGCCGAGGCTCCGGACGACGCGGCGGCGCACCGGCTGTGGCGTGCCGTGTTCGCGCTGAACCCGGCGCGGCATCTGACCGTGGACGCAGTGACCGAGGCCGAGTGGGAGCGGGCGGAGCTCCCTCCGGCCACGGCGTGGGCGCAGGCGACGCCGTTGCGGATCAGTCCTCGTCTTCGGGAGACCGGGAGCTACGAGCGCAGGGGCGCCCCGAACCGGGTGGCCGACCGGTCGGCAGCGCGACGCCTGCTGGACGCGGAGAGCAGACACGAGGCGGAGCAGACGGCCGCCGCCCGGCGGCGCCTGGCGACGACCGACGGACCGGTGCTGCTTTCGCGGCTCGGCGGCCCGGACGGGCTCGACCCGCGCGCGTTCCGGTTGTTCCTCGCGGTGCTCGGTGACGCGCTGGCGGCCCGTGGCCCGGGCGAGGCGTCCGCGATCGCCACCACCGGGGACGGCACCATGGAGGTGCGCCTCACGCTCATGGACGCGGATCGAATCGTCGAGATCGAGACGGAGGACGGCGTGCTGCGCGGACCCGAGCACCTGATCGAGATCATCGACCTGTCCGAGGGGTCCGGTGTTGTGGCGCGCGCTGACGCCGAGGAGGCTCCGGTCGACTACGCGGGGGCGGGCGTATGAGCCCCGCTGCGCTGTTCGATGACGGGGCGGAGCGGCGCAGGGCCGCCCGCGCGCTGCTGGCGCAGCCGCTGCTCTCTCAGGCATCGGAGGAGTTCCGCCTGGTGCGTAAGCACGCTGCGGAACTCGCGGCCTGGTTCTCGGCGGAGGCCGGCTGGCGGCTGGTCGTGGAGGCGGAGACCGCGCGGCTGGTCAAGACCCCGGCCGACCTGCGCGACGCGACCCGGCCCGCTCTGGCGATGCGGTCCAAGGCCGCGTTCACCCGGCGGCGCTACGTCCTGCTGTGCCTCGCACTCGCCACGCTGGAGCGCGCGGACGCGCAAATCACGCTGGGACGCCTGGCCGAGGGCGTGCTCACCGGCGCGGGCGACCCCGACCTGCTGGCGGCCGGAGTCGAGTTCCGGCTGGAGCGGCGCGAGGAGCGCGGCGACCTTGTCGCGGTGGTCCGGCTGCTGCTGCACTGGCGGGTGCTGCACCGCGTGGCCGGGGATGAGGAGGCGTACGTGGCGGATACACAGAACGACGTGCTCTACGACGTCGACCGCAGGGTCCTGTCCTCGCTGCTGGCCACCACGCGCGGACCGTCCACCGTGCGCGTCGAGGAAGCAGGCGGGAGCGGCACGGCTCTGTTCGAGCGGCGGCTGGCGGCGCTGACCGGGGAAGTGGTCCCGGAGACCGACGAGCTGCGGCTGCGTTCGCTACGCCATCGCATGACCAGGCGGCTGCTGGACGATCCCGTGGTCTACTACGACGAGCTGAGCGAGGAGGAGCGCGCCTATCTCGTCTCCCAGCGCATCGCGCTCGCCCGGCGCATCGGCGAGTTCACGGGCCTCGTTCCGGAACTGCGGGCGGAGGGCGTGGCCATGGCGGACCCGGAGGACCAGCTCACTGACGTGCGCATGCCGGAGCAGGGCACGGACGGCCACATCACGCTGCTGATCGCGACGCGGCTGGCGGACGCGGCGGCACGGGGCGAACGGCCGCCCACGCGCCTTGAACTGGTTCGGCACATCCGCTCGCAGGCGTCGGCGCACGCCGCGCACTGGCGCAAGACGGCCCTGGAGCCGGCCGCCATGGCGGACCTGGTCGACCAGGCTCTCGACCGGCTCGCCGCGCTCGGCCTGATCAGCCGCGGCGTCGGCGTCGACGGGGAGCCGACGATCGCCGCGCGGCCCGCGATAGCCCGTTACGCCCTCGCACCGCCGACCATCCGAAAGGCCAAGTCCCGCGCATGACCGTCGACGACCGTGCATTCGACTTCGAACTCGGCGAGGAAGCCGTGCTGCCCGTGCCGGCCAGGGCCCGGTGGCAGCCGCTGCGCGCCGGGCTGGTCGACATCTTCTATTACGACCTCGAGGAGTTCCGCTTCCACGACGGGCGGCTGCTGCTGCGCGGCAACAACGGCACCGGAAAGTCGAAGGTGCTCGCCCTGACGCTGCCGTTCCTGCTCGACGGCGAGCTCACCGCGAGCCGGGTCGAGCCGGACGGGGACCGCAACAAGCGGATGGAGTGGAATCTGCTGCTCGGCGACAAGCACCCCAACCCGGAACGGACCGGCTACACCTGGCTCGAGTTCGGCCGCGTCGCCGAGGACGGCTCGTTCCAGTACCGGACGCTGGGCTGCGGCCTCAAGGCGGTGCGCGGCCGGGGGATCGCGGACCACTGGTTCTTCGTCACGGAAAAGCGCGTCGGCGCCGCGCTTGCGCTGCTGACCGAGACCCGGGTCCCGTTCACCCGCAAGCGGCTGGAGGACACGCTCGGCAAGCACGAGGTCTTCGGCACGGCCACGGCATACCGCAGGGCGGTGGACGAGTCGCTGTTCGGTCTGGGGATCGAACGCTACGAGGCTCTCGTCAACCTACTGATTCAACTGCGGCAGCCGCAGCTGTCCAAGCGCCCGGACGAGAAGCTGCTGTCCAAGGCGCTCACCGAGGCGCTGCCTCCGCTGGAGGAGGGCTTGGTCGGTGAGGTCGCGGAGGCCTTCCGCGGCTTGGACGAGGAGCGCACGGCGCTCGCCGCGCTGAGCGAGGCGGAGGAGGCTGCGGCGACCTTCCTCTCGCACTATCGCCGTTACGCCCGGGTCGCGGCCAAGCGGACCGCCGCCGGAGTGCGTCTGGCGCACAGCCGGTACGAGCATCTGAACAAGGATCTCAAGGCCGCCGACGAGGACCACGAGACCGCGGGGCGCGAGTTCGAGGCCGTCGAACGGGAGATCGCAGAGCTCGAACAGCAGGCGGCGCGCCTCGTGGCCAGGCACGACGCGCTCAACCGGGATCCGGCGATGGACACCGCGCGCGAGATCGATCGGCTCGAGCAGGTCGCGGTGACTCTGCACCGGGCCGCCGAGGACCGGGCGCGGCTGAGCGGGCAGGCCGAGCGCGACGCGGCCTCGCGCGAGGTGAAGGCGCGGGAGGCGCGCGGTCGTGCGCGGATCGACGAAACGGCCGCGGACGACGCCGAGTCCGCAGCGGCCGAGCACGCCCGCGACGCGGGGATCGACCATGCCCGGGTGCGCGCGGCGGGCGACACGGCCGCGATGGAGGCGGCGGGCAGACTCGCCGCGCAGACACGGGCTCAGGCGGTCAACGGCCTTGAAGCCATCGTCGCCCTCATGGAGAAGGCGCGGGATCGGCTGCGTTCGGCCCGGCAGGCCGCCGAGCGCGCCGCGCAGGACGCGACGGCCGCACGGGAACGGGCGCGGGCCGCGGCGGCGGAGGTCACCCGCGAAGGCATCGCCCTCGTCGACGGCTACCGCGCGTGGTCGGCGAGCGCGTCAGAGCTCGTACTTCCCGCGCCCGACGGACTACTCGGACGGCTCGAGGCCTGGGCCGAGACCCTCGACGGCCCGAACCCGGCGGCGGCCGCCGCCGACGAGGCCAGGGCGGCGCGCGCCGCCGTCCTCACCCGGGCCGAGACGGAACTCGACGCGCGGATCGTGGACGCGCGCACCCGCCGCTCGGCGCTCGAAGCCGAGGTCACCCGGCTCGAATCCGGCGGGCACGACGCGCCCCCGGCACCGTACTTCCGGACGGAGAGCGCACGAAGCGACCACCCGGGCGCGCCGCTGTGGCGGGTCGTGGACTTCGTCGACGGGGTCGACGAGCGCGAGCGTGCGGGCGTCGAGGCGGCGCTGGAAGCCGCCGGGATCCTCGACGCCTGGCTCACTCCCGACGGGGCCTTGGTCGATGCGGACGGCGAGATCGTCGTCTCCGGCGCGGAGCCCGCCCACGGCCCGAATCTCACCGCGATCCTGCGCCCCGCAATCGACCGCGTGGACGCCCGGGCCGGGGCGCTCGACGACGCTGCGGTCATCGCCGTGCTCGGTGCGATCGGCCTCGGCGCGTGCGCGCACACGACCTGGGTCACCGTCGACGGAGGCTTCCGCAACGGGGTGCTCACCGGGCGCTGGACCAAGCTGGAGGCCCGCTTCATCGGTGAGGGCTCGCGCGAGGCCGCGCGCCGTACCCGACTCGTCGAACTCGCCGCACTGATCTCTGATATCAGCGCTCTGCTGGAGGATCTGGCCGCGCAGCGGGAACGCCTTCACGAGCGAGGGGCCGTACTCGCGGCCGAGTTCCGAGGACAGCCCGCTGACTCGGCGTTGCGCGACGCGCATTCGAAGGCCTCCTCCGCCGAGGACGCGGCGCGTCACGCGGCGGAGCGCGGCGAGGAAGCGGAGTCCGAGGCGCGCGATCGGGCCGAGACGGCGCGCTCCGCCGAGCAGGAGGCGGCCGAATTCGCGCTGGATACCGCCCTCCCGCTGGAGGCCGAAGCGCTGCGCGGCGTGCGGGACGCGGTGACGGCCTATCGCGAGGCGCTCGCCGCGCTCTGGCCGGCCGTGCGCGTCCACCGCAGGACTCTGCGAGAAGCCGCCGAGGCCGAGACCGATTCCGAAGCCGCGCGGGAACGCCTGGCGGAGGCCGCCGAGGCCGCTCGGGAGGCGGCGCACGGCGCACTGGCGGCCGCCGAGGAGCACCGGACCCTGCTGGAAACCTCAGGGGCCGAAGTCGCCGAGCTCAATCGCCGTCTCGCCGAGGTGCGCGGCGAACAGGAGGCCTGCAAGACCGCGCTCAAGGAAGCCGCGGGACGCCGCGACGACGCTTTCGGCGCCCGGGAACGCGCCGAGGGCAAGCGCCTGCATCTGCGCGTGGCCATCGACGAGTCCGTGGTCGAGCGGTCCCGCGCGATCGAGGCGCTGCGCGCGTTTACGGCCACCGGACTGCTGGCGGCCGCCTTGGACGGACTCGAGACACCGCCGCCCGCCGAGCCCTGGGCACCCACCCCGGCGGTCGCCGTCGCACGGGCCATCGACCAGGAACTCGGCGAGATCGGTTCGGACGACCGGCGCTGGGAGCTTGTCCAGCAGCGTGTCTCGGCCGAGCACAAGGTGCTCACCGACGCGCTCGGTCGGCACGGGCACTCCGTGGGCATGACGCTGCACGACAACGTGATGGTCGTCGACGTGCTCTTCCAGGGCCGCCGCATGGACGTGCCCTCCCTCGCCGCCGCCCTGGCGGACGAGGTCGGGCAACGCGGCCGGCTGCTGTCCGCACGCGAACGCGAACTGCTGGAGAACCACCTGGTCGGCGAGGTGGCCGGAGCGCTCCAGGAACTCGTGGCTGCGGCTGAGCGCCAGGTTCTCGCCATGAATCAGGACCTGGATGCGCGCCCCACGTCGACAGGCATGAGACTTCGCCTGCTGTGGGGACCGGCGAAGGACGCCCCCGAAGGCCTCGACGGCGTGCGTCAACGGCTGCTGCGCAAGTCGTCGGACGCCTGGAGCCCGGCCGACCGCGCTCTGGTCGGCGAGTTCCTCCAGCACCGCATCCGCGAAGAGCGCGCCGAACACCCCTCGGACTCCTGGCACGACCAACTCGTGCGGGCCTTGGACTACCGCGTCTGGCACGCGTTCAAGATCGAGCGCAAGCAGGACGGGCAGTGGAAGCCCGCCGCCGGCCCGGCCTCCGGCGGCGAACGCGTACTCGCGGCATCCGTGCCCTTGTTCGCCGCCGCGTCCTCGCACTACTCCTCTGGCTCCCCGCACGCACCGCGCCTGATCGCACTCGACGAGGCCTTCGCCGGTGTGGACGACGACTCGCGCGCCAAGTGCCTAGGGCTGCTCGCTTCCTTCGACCTCGATGTCGTGATGACCTCGGAGCGCGAGTGGGCGTGCTATCCCACCGTGCCGGGAATCGCCATCGCGCAACTGGCCCGCAGAGAGGGCATCGACGCGGTGCTGGTGACCCCGTGGCGGTGGGATGGTACGCGCCGCGAGCGGTTGGAGCGGCCCGAACCGTTCGTTCCGAGCGCGACCCGCGCCGAACCGGCCGAGACCCCCGGCGTTGTTCGGCTGACGCAGGATCGGTGAATGCTGATGGCGGAAGACGACGGACGCGACCGGCTGCGCCGCCTGCTCGGCGGCCCGGACACGGCATGGCTCGTCGAGCGCGTGCGTGCCAGGATCGCCCAGGGCAGGCCTATCGATGGCACCGTCACGCTGGCGACTGCCACCGACGGGCAGCGGCGCGCCCTCGAATCGCTCCTCGGACGCGCCCCGAGTGCCGGGCGATCGCTCTCCGTACGGCTGCCCGAACTCGACGCGCTGCTGCGCGAAACAGAGCTCTGCTCCGACGGCCTTGCCGGCGCGGTAGCCTCGCTGACCGGCCCCGTGCCCGATCTTCGGGCGGAGGCGGAAGCCGGGCAACTTGCCTGGCGGCACGCGCACGAGCCGTTGCGCGACCTCGCTGCCCGCCGCCCCGACCTCGCGGCGTGGCTCGCCGAGACCAAAAGGTCCGGCCTGCTCAAACGCCTCTCCCACACCGACGCGGTCCTCGCCCGACAACTCGCCGGAAACGCCGCGGCGGCACTCGCCCTGCTGCCCGCCGACGGCGTCGCGCTGCCGGTCCTCGCCGCTCGGGCCCTCGGCGACGCGCACGCCCTCGACGACGGAAGAGCACTGACAGCGCTGGTCCTCTCCGCGATTCGCGCACTCGCCGGGCTACCGACCACGTCGACCGCGAGCGCCGAGGGACGCCGCCAGGCCTGGAGCGCGGTCGGGGTCGCACTCGACGAACTCTCCTCCCGCGTGCTGACTCTCGGACTCGTCGCCGAACCACCCGGCGAGCCGACGGTCCTGACATTGCGCCGCGTCCGCCGCCACCCGCCCGCGTTCTCCGGCGGCCAGGTATTCGTGTGCGAGAATCCAGCCGTGATCGCCGCGGCGGCCGACGAACTCGGCGAACGCTGCCCGCCCGTCGTGTGCGTCGAAGGCCAACTGTCCGCCGCCGCCCGGGCGCTGCTCACCCACCTCGCCGCCCACGGCGCGCATCTCGCCTATCACGGCGACTTCGACTGGGGTGGCATCCGCATCGCCGCGGGCGTCCTGGCGATGCCGAGCGCGGCGCCGTGGCGCTATGACGCGGGGTCCTACCTCGCCGCCGTGCGCCGCGGCGTCGGCGGCCCACTGACCAACGGCACACCGCTCGAGACCCATTGGGATCCGGCACTGCGTGCCACCATCGAGCGGCATGCCATTCGCGTGGAGGAGGAGCACCTGATCCCCGAGCTCCTCGCGGACCTGGCCTGATCATCGAGTCTTCGCGGCATTGCAGGCCCATGCCTCGGGCTGAGGAGGTCTTGGTGTCTCCTCGGCCGGGCAAGCATCGCTATGCCGGGCGGTGGTCGGCCCGTCAAGTGTCTCGACCGGTCCGGCCGTCAGAGGCCTGCGCACGTGCCACAGCACGGTTGACCGGCCTACACGAACGGCCTGCCTTCGCTTGCCACCGGTAAGATGTGATCGTCCAACACGATGGTGAGGAGCCCACTGATGCCTAGACTCTACGGTGTTCTGGCCTCGATCGTGGCCACAGTAAGCCTCGTCATGCTTGGGCTGATCATCCTCGGATACGGCGCATCACCGCTGCCGGACCGCGGCGCGCAGTATGCGGTGTGCGTCGGCGGTCTCGTTCTCGCGGTCAGGCTTGCACGCGAAGCGTGGAGACGCCAGTAGTAGCCGACCAGGTAGCTCCAGGTAGCTGAAGCCTCATTCGTCATGCAGGAAGTGAGGCATTTCGAGCGCTGCCGTGTCAGGGTGGATCCGAGGTCTCGGCTGGTGCGTCCTGGTGTCGTCCGCTGTGGTTTGTTCGTGATCCACTCTCGTCTGTCGTCGGCTGCTGGCGTGCGATTTGCCGACTTCCCGATGGCTCAGGGTTGGTCGGCGGCGCGGAGACGGCCGCGGAGCGTAGTTGAGGGCTCTTAGATGATCTTACTGGTTGACGAAGTGGCCGCGGCACTCGTCGCTGAGGTCGGCGACGTGCGTCAATACCCGCTCACCGCTCATCCGGCCGGCGTGTGTGTGATTGCGCACAGGCAACGTGCGGTGAGGGTTATGAGGGGAACCCACCCGCGGTCTCCTGCTGTCCTTCTACGAGCGCGTTGAAATGGCGCACAGTCATACAGATGACGTCAGATCGGCTGTAGGGGCTTGCTTTCGCTGGCTCGACGGGTCCTGGCTGCAGCAACTGCAGGCCGGATTTCCGTTTGTCCGATTTCAGTGAGCTCCAACTCGGCTGTGAACAGGTCACCGCGGCGGACGCAGTTTCGCAAACGCGGACTGCTTTGCCGCACGACGAAGACCTGCCAGCCGGGTCGTCCCCGTCGCGGCCGTGTACTGTTGGCAGGCATCGCGGACATCAACAGTCAGTTGACTGATGCTCAGATGCGCCCGGATCGGCTGCGGCGATGCATCACGAGATGAGGAGCCGGGAAGCGTGGAACTGGCCGGGACCCGGAGGACGGAGCCGCCGAGAGCGGGTGACGGCGTGGCGCGCCGAGCCGCACTAGGCGGCGCGGGCGCTCTCCTCGTGGGCACCGAGGTCGCCCGCGGCGGCCGGCGCGATGCTCAGCGCCAGCACGACGAGCTGGGTGCGGTTCGTAAGGCCGGTCTTACTGCGAACCCGCCTGAGATAGGTGTCGACCGTGTGCGGACTCAGCCCGAGCCGCCGGGCGATCGCCCGGTAGGTGGCACCCCCGGGCAACTCGGCCAGGATCTCGCGCTCTCTGGGGGTGAGGTCGGGAAGCGAAGCCATGGCGGACTGCATCAGAACTCCTCGGTGGTTGCCGCGATCAGAATGGAAGAAGCTCATCCGCCCCAGGAGCTGTCCCAGCAGGTGGTGACCGGCGGGCAGGCGGTGGCGGTGGCGGTTGTGTCAGCCGGTGCGGCCGCGCTCGAGGACGTCTGCGCGCCGCCCGTCCCGCAGCCGGACAAGACCGTGATCGCCATTGCCCCCGCGGCGGCGAGGCCCGCCAGTGCCGTGATCAACTTCTGGAATCTCATGGGTATCCCTCCTGATTCGCAGGTGGGGCACCACCCTTCCGGGCGCCCGTCCTTTCTGAGATCCAGCCTGCCCGGCGCCCGCGGAATCCTCCACGTACCACGTGCCTCACCAAACTGCCAGGCATTATCGAGACGGGAGAGCATTCATGGGCAATCCGGTACAGAGTGGCGCAATTCCGGAGGCGGTGGCCGCGCTTCAAGACATCGACCTGACCGTGTATTCCTGGGTGCTGGACCGGCAGATCCTGGAAGCCGACGCGATCGCCGAGGAGACCGGGCTCGACCCGCAAGAGGTCATGGAGAGCATCGACCGGCTGCTCGGCGCCAAGCTGGTGCACCGCGATCCGGAGCAGGAGACGCGTGGATACGCGGTGGCTCCGGAGACCGCGATCGCCGAGCTGGCGACCCCGATCGAGGTCCAGGTGCGCGTGGCGCACGAGCGGCTGGACCGCATCCGCGCCGACCTCGGCCGCTTCGTCCCGTACTTCCATCGCCACAGGTCGAGCTCTGATGCGTACGAAGTGCTGGACAGTCTTCAAGAGGTGCGTGTCGCGCTCTCCCGTGCGGCACGGCGCGTCGGGACAGAGATGATCTCCAGTCAGCCCGGCGGCGGCGCCCGGGTGCCCGAGGCGATGCAGGAGGCCTTCTCCCGCGACCGCGACATGCTCGAGCGCGGGGTGTCCATTCGCACGCTCTACCACCACACCGCTCGATTCAACGCCCCGAGCCAGGCATACGTCGCCGCGGCCTCGGCCCTCGGCGCCCAATACCGCACCGCGCACGAACTGTTCGGTCGGCTCATCGTCTTCGACCGCGAGCTCGCCTTCATCCCCTCCCTCGGCGGGTCCTGGGGGGCGGTCTTGATCCGGGAGCCGTCCACCGTCGCCTACCTGTGCGAGATATTCGACCAGACGTGGGAGCAGGCGACGCCGTTCGCCGACGCCGCGGCCGAAGGACTGGAACGCGTCTCCCGCGAGATCGACGAGACGATCCTCAGGCTCCTCGCCGGAGGCCTCAAGGACGAGACGATCGCCCGCAGACTCGGCATGTCGCTGCGCACGACGCGGCGGCACATCGCCGAGATCATGGACCAGTTGAACGCGGAGAGCCGTTTCCAGGCCGGCGTGGCCGCCGCCATGACGGGCCTGCTGCGACCGGAGAAGGCGCCCGGTACCGATATCACGTGACTGGCAGAGCGTCCCGAGTCGCGGCAGCATCGAATCCGCCGCACCACGCTCGAACGGTTCGGCGTGACCTGCCGGAACCGACCACAGGAACGACCATGGATCCCCGCGACGCGATGGGGCGCGCGCCGGATGACGGTGCGGCCTATCTGAGGGAGATCGCCCTCTTCCTCGCCGTCCACCTCGGCCGCCGCGCCGGAGTGCTATGGCCGGAACACGGCCATCCCCTGCTCCGCCATGCCGCCGACCCGAGTGTGCTCGCCCGGCTTTCCGCGGAGATCTCCCGGCACACCGGCCTGCTCGCGTACAGTGCTCCGGGGGCCGAGGGGGCCGAGTCGGATCCGCAGCACGTCCTGGTGCAGCAGGTCGCGGGTGGCAGCACCTGGCTCCTGCCCCCATCGCGAGGGGAGATCCCGCGAACTGCGTGCCTTCGCCTGTACTCCGGGGACGTACTCTACATTCCTCCCGCACACCGGAGAGTGTCGGTGGGGACCGTGCGAGGCTCCGCGTGGATCGTCACCGTCCTTCACCCGGTGGCAGCCCCGTTCGCTACCCCGCCGGAGCCGAAAGCCGAGATGTAGGCGCGCGGCTCGACGGCGGCAGTGTCCAGCTCCAGGCAGCGCCCCATGGCGTGGAGCGCTTCGACGCGAAGACCCAGGATCTCGTAGCACTGCCCCGCGCGATACCAGCCCAGCGCACCCGCGCCGGTGCCGAGACGTCCCGCGCGCCCGTAGAGCTCCGCCGCGGCCGAGTAGTCGCCTGAGGCGGCGTGGGCGTCCCCGGCGATCAGCAGGGCCTCCACGCAGTTCGGGTCGAGGTCGAGCAGCGCTTGACAGGCAGGCAGGGCGGCGGGGATGTCATGGACGGAAGCTATACGGATACGAAGTTCCAGGAGATAGCGGGCGTTCTCCTGGACGACCATCGTGTCGGGTTCGTCCAGCCCGGGAACGACGAGGGCGTCATGGTGTTCCCCGGCCAGCGAGAGGTGCTCGTCCACGCCGCGACGGTCGCCGTTCGCAAGATGGAGGAGCGCGGCGGCGCGGTGGAACCGGCTACTGACCAGCCGACCGTGCCAGCCGTCTGCGACCCGCGCGGTCAGTGTCCCGGCGTGCTCGTAGAACGTCCGCGCATGCTGGGCGGTGCCGCCGTCGCGCAGGCTGTGCCCGACACCCTGGAAGCATGCCGCCAGGGCGAGTTCGGGCTCGCCGGCCTTTCGGGCAAGACCGTCGAACAGGGCCAAGGCGGTTCCGAGATGCCCGGGAGTACGCGCGTGCACGCGCGCGACCTCGTAGGCGTAGCGATCGTGTTCCGGATCGCCGTCGAGCGACACGTCTCCGCAGAGCCCGATCGCGTACTGGCAGAAGGACAACTGAGCCAGATGGAAGACGAGCAGAGCCCGCCGACCGGAGTCGAGGTCGGTGAACCGCTCGAGAGCAGTCACCAGATCCGACCATTCGGCGGTCCGGAGTGCGGGCGGCAACTGCGTCGGGGTGCGGCAGTCGTAGTGGTCGAGCCCGGCATGGCGCAGCACCTGGCTGCGTTGGCCGGGGACGCCGATCATGGAGAACCACGAGCGCCGCGGCCCCTCCGGCTCTGCCAGCCACCGCGCGACGTGCGTGATCGCACGCAACCGCAGCGGACTGTGCGCACTGGGCTGCATATCGATCAGGGGACGCCAGAACAATGCCATGCGGTTGTGCGCGGGATCCGGCGAGCCCTCGCGCCGCGGGAAGCTCCCGCGGCGTTCGACGCGCGTATACCTGGCGTGAATCCGTGATGGGGATGCCATGGGCTTCTCACCCCGTCCGGTCGAGGGAAGCGATGGTCGCGTACGCGCCGTCGTGATGAAGCAGCGGCAGCGGCGAACACCCAGGGCGGGTTGCGGCGTCCGCGAGTTCGCCGACGACCTGGTAGTGGTCTCCGAGCCGTCGGCACTCGATGATACGAGCGGTGAGCCAGGCGGTGCCGTCCAGCAGCGGCACGCCCTCGGATGACGGTCGCCAACCGACTCCGTCGAACCGTCGCCCGCCGCTGCCCGTGAATTGCCGGGCGAGTGGGGCGTGCTCAGCGTCGAGCAGGTGCACACCGAAGTGGGTCGCGCACCGGACGAACGGTGCCGAGGAGGCGCTGACCCCGACGAAGAAGGTGACCAGAGCCGGCTCGAGGGACACGGAGGTGAACGAGGAGGCGGTGAATCCCGCCGGGCCGGGCACGGTGATGATGGTGACGCCGGCTGCATGCCGCCGCAGAGCGGAGCGCAGTAGCGTGGCCGGAGCCGGTCGGCCCGCGGGCGGGGCGGTGGCCGCGGCGAGTGGGGGTGGGGCGATCGACATCGCACGCCGCTCTCAGGCGTTCTTCCGGTATGCCGCGATCACCAGGCCCGAGGCCCAGTCGATCAGGGTCGGCACGAGGTTGGGCTCTTCCATGATCTCCTTGCGGAACTGCTCGACCCTGGGCGGGTGCGACGGGTCCCAGCTGTCCTGGGGCAGGAGATCGTCGGCGACGAGCAGTGCTCCGTCGGCGAGGTGCGCGAAGAGGGCGTCCCGGCGTTCGAACTTCGTCACCGTGGTGTCCACGAATGCGAAGTCGAAGTCCGGACCGTCGTACGCGGTAAGCCAGTCCGTGGCATCGGCGACGACCACCTGGGCGCGAGGATCGGCCGCGAGCACCTTCTCGGCGACGCGGGCATAGTTGGCGTGGACCTCCAGGGTGATCAGGCGGGCGGTGGAGTCCATGCCGTCGAGGAGCCAGCCGGCCCCGACACCGACACCGGAGCCCACTTCGAGGATCCGGCCGCCGGGCTTGGTGGCGACGAGCGTGCGCAGGAGCGCGCCCACGCGAGGTTCGGACGACATCTTGAACTGGCCGCGGTCGGCGATGGCCTGGGCCTTGCTGCTGATCGCGGGGATGGACAGCGGGAGGTCGCTCATCGTTGATTCTCTTTCCGTGACGGTGGATGCGGTTGGTTGGTCGGTGCCGTGTCAGGCGGGTGCCATGCGTCGTGCCGCGATCTCGGTGAGGACGGCGCGCGAGAGCCAGTAGCCCAACACTCCGAGGAAGGCGCCGGTGACGCCGAGCCCGGCCTCGTCCGCGAGAACCCAGCCGAGGGGTAGCTGGACTGCCAGGGCTGCCGCGAGGTTGGCGTTCATGTCCGCGCGCGTGTGGCCGAGGGCGCGGATCACGCTGACGTTGCCGAGGGTCCACGCGATCAGGGGAACGCACAGGCCGACGATCGGCATGACGTCGGCCGCCGAGTCCAGCACCGGTGCGTAGGAGGTGAACGCCATGGCGGCGTACCGGGGTAGGACGGCCAGAAGAACGCCGAGCACCACACCCGGACCCAGCAGGAGGCGCTGCCCGGTGCGCCAGTTCGCGCGCGCGCCGCTCCGGTCGCCGGAGCCCAGAGCCCGGCCGATGAGGATCCGGGACGCGGCGGCGAAGGACATTCCGATGCCGAACAGCAGGACAGTGACCTCGAAGGCGATCCGGCCGCCGGCCAGGGCCGCCTCGCCGATCGTGCCGAGGATGGCGAAGAAGACCGCCATGCTCGCGTAGTCGAGCCCTGAGGAGACCATCGCGGGCCAGATCAGCCGTGGGATCGAGGTGACGAACCCGGCGGGTGCGGGCGGCTCCGCGGACGGTTCGCTCAGCAGGGAGCGGAGATTACCGCGGCGTGCGGCGACCGCCAGCCAGGCCACGCCGACGGCCCAGGCCACGGTCGTGGCCAGCCCGTTGCCGACCGCCCCCCAGCGTGGGAAGGGTCCGGGGCCGAAGATGAGCAGCGCGTCGAGAAGAAGGTTGACCAGGTTCACCGCGAGGCCCGCTGCGGCGACGTGCCGGGCCTGCTTGTGGGCGTTGAAGTAGGCTGCGAGGAGGGTGAAGGGGACCAGGAGCAGCAGGGTCGGCGCGCGCGCCGCGAGGTAGCCGGCGCCGATGTCCCGCAACTGTGCGCCGGGGCCGGAGACCAGGCCGGTCAGTTGGCGGCCGGCCAGCAGGCAGGCGAGGGTGAGCAGGGCGGCGAGCCCGCCGGCGTATCCGATGGACGCCCGCAGGGCACGGCGCAGCCCGAGCGGGTCCCCGCGGCCGACGAACCGGGGAGCCAGGATCTGGAAGCCGATCAGGGACGCCAGAACGAGGTTGGCGAAGACATCGAAGACGGCCGACGTGCCGGAGACCGCGGCGAGTTGCGCCGTACCATAGCGGCCCATCATCGCCGTATCGACGATCCCTGAGACCGAGGAGGAGAGGGCGCCGAGCAGGAGGGGGAAGCCGAGCGCTGCTATCTGGCGGGCCGGGGAACGGGCTCGCGCGGCGGCCTCGACGCCCGGCGAGGTGCTCAGCGGCGCGGCGGTCATCGGACTGCGGCTTCCAGGTACGCGCGGGGCTCGACCGCCGTGGTGTCGAGTTCCAGGCAGTGGCCCATGGCGTGCAGCGCGCCGGTGCGGTCGCCCACCAGATCGAGACACTGACCCGCCCGGAACCACCCGATCGCGCCGGCACCGGTTCCGAGGCGGCCTGCGCGGGTGTACCACGCAGCGGCCTCGCCGAAGTCGCCCGCGGTGGCGTAGCCGTCACCGACGATCAGCAGCGCCTCGACGCAGGTCGGATCCATCTCGTACAGGGCGTTGCTGAACTTCCGCAGCTCGGCGTTGGACTCATCGCCCCGAGCCCGGGCGGCGGCCTTGATCTGGGATTCGAGGATGATACGCAGGTTCTCGTCAGCGACGAGTCGGTCCGCGCCGGTCGGCCCGTCGGCGTACAGCAGGTCGCTGAACCGCACGGCCAGCTCGACCTCGGCCCGCATCTCCTCGGGTCGGCGCTGGGCCAGCCGCAGCAGCGCGACCGCGCGGTGGTACCGGCTCCGCACCAGATGGGTGTGGAGGTCTTCGTCGAAGCCGTCTGCCGTGATGCGCTCGCCGTGCTGCTCAAACCGCGCGGCGCCCTCGACGCCCGCTCCGCTGCGGATGGAGTGCCCGATGCCCTGGGAGCACGCGGCGAGAGCGAGTCTGGGGCTCTCGGCCGACTTGGCGAGCGCGTCGAAGGTCTCGAGCGACCAGCTCGTACGGCCGGGTACGCGTGCGGCGATCCGCGCGACCTCGTAGACATACCGGTCGTGGCCGGGGTCGCCGTCGACGACGACGGGACCGGCCAGCTCGGCCGCGAAACCGCAGAAGGAGAGCTGCGCCAGCTGGAACACCACCAGGCTGCGCGTCGCGTCATCGAGCTCTGCGAACTGCTCGACGAGCTCGACGAGCCGGTCCCACTGCGGGGTGCGCAGCTCCTGCGCGAGACCGGCCGGGCTGGTGCAGTCGTACTGGTCGAGGCCCGCGTGCCGCAGGACCTGGCGCCGCAGTTCGGGGATTCCGATGATGGCGAACCACGAGGTCGGGCGGGGCGCGGGCTGGGCGAGCCACTCCGAGATCTGGCGGACCATGCGCAACCGCAGCGGCGCGAGCTCGCTGTGCGTCATGTCGATGATGGGCCGCCAGAACATCGCGAGCCGATTGTGCTCGAGGTCCGGCATGCCGGTCAGGCGAGGGTAGGAGCCTCGGCTGTCAGCGCGCGTGTAGCGGCGCTGAATCAGCGGGCTGGCGGTCGACGTCGACAAGGTGGGCCTCCAAAAAGGTCTCGATCTCGTGGAACAGGGTCCGGCGGTTGCCGTTCGCGACGACGTGGTGGCCCTCGTCGTCGAAGCGCAGATAGCGGACGGGGACGTCGGCCGCCTCGGCCTTGGCGACGAACGCGTCGATGTCCGTCACGGGGACCCTCGGGTCGCGCACCCCGTGCGCGATCAGCAGCGGAGCGCAGTCGGACGTCAGAGCGTGTGCCGGAGATCGCCGCTCCAACTCTTCCCGGTTGAGCCCGTCGCGGCCCAGGATCTGACGGCGCAGCAGCCCGGATAGCGGCTGCCAGTAGGCGGGCGGGGTCTCGGTGAAGGCGACCAGATCACAGGGCGGGCTGACGGCGACTGCACAGCGCACCAGGTCGGGCCGGGTGCACGCGGCGAGAAGGGCCGTGTATCCACCGTATGAACCGCCGAAGAAGGCGACACGTCGCGGGTCGGCGAGGCCGCGCTCGACCGCGGCGTCGACGGCGTCGTAGAGATCCTGCTGCATGCGCCGGCCCCATTCGCCGTCGCCGGCGAGACGGAAATCCGTACCGAACCCCCTGGATCCGCGGTAGTTGACGTGCAGGGTGAGGTAACCCAGCTCGGCGAGGTACTGGGCCTCGGCGTGGAAGCGCCAGTAGTCGCGGCCGGCGGGGCCGCCGTGCACCAGCACCACGGTGGGCAGCGGTTCGGCGGCCTCAGCGGGACGCATCAGATAGCCGGGGATCTCCAGGCCGTCTCCGGCCGTGAACCGGAAGTCCTCCAGCCGGGATAGAGGCGTGCCCTCGAGGCCGGGACGGTTGGTGAACAGCTGCCGGGCCTCGCCGGTGGCGGGGAGGTAGCGGTCGTAGCAGATCGGCCCGTCGTCCCGTACCCGCACCGTCAGCCAGGTCCGGTCGTCGGCGCTGCGGTCGATGACGACCGCGGCGTCCTGCCCGAGCGCCGCCAGCCTGGAGACGGCGGGCGCCAACCGGGGAGCGAGGGGGTGGAAGGACAACCGCTGACCCATGACAGAACACAGATCCGGCTCCCCGGTGACCGGGTCGAACCAGACGCCCGCGCCCGCGATCGGATACGACTCGATGTCCAGAGATTCGTGCTCGTATACGGTGGTCGTGGCGCCGGTGGCGCAGTCCAATGCCAGCAGCCGCCTGGTTCCTCGGGATCCAGCGGTCAGCAGATACAGCCGCGCGCCGTCCAGACTGAACCGCTCGACGGAGAGTCCGGGCGCGTCGTCGGCGCCGATCGTCAGAAGGGCGCGAGCAGCTTGGGCGCTCTCACCGACGACTATCTGCGCGGAACCGTCGCGCAGCAGTCTGATGCCCCCACGTGCTCGGAGTTCGCCGTCGACCAGCCAGCGGTGGAACGACCCGGCGGCGATGAGTTCGGGGGTCGGGTTCGGCGAGGAGAGATCGAGGTGATAGAGTTCGGGCCGTTTCCCGACGCTGTTGAGGACGCTGTAGGCGATGGTGCCGCCGGGGCCCGCCCACACTTCCCGCACCAGCCCTTCAGCGGCGAGATCGGTGCGGGTGCCGTCGGCGGGGCGTACGGCGGCGAGGCGCCAGCGCTCGCTTCCGCGAGGGGCGTGGCGATAGACGACGGTCTCGCCGTCGGCCGTCCACAGCGGGTGGGCCAGGGCCTGTCCGGGGTGGGAGGCCAGCCTGTGCTCCGCGGCGCCGATGGTGTGCAGCCAGAGCTCCTGTCCGTCGTCGGTGGTACGGACGAACGCGATGCGGTCTCCGGCGGGCGCCAGGCGCGGTGAGAGGTTCCGTTCCCCGGCGAGCAGTTCGCGGCGCACCGCCCGGTCCGATGACGTGCGGGCGTCGGTGACCGTCATCACGATCCGCCCGCCGAACGCGGCACCTGGACGATCGGCGTGCCATTGAAATCGGCACCGTCGCGTCGGCGCGCGCGGCCCATGGTGAGCGTGTACACCGAGGCGTACCGGCGGTCGTCGAGTCCGTGCAGCGCCAGATAGGGCCGGTCCTTCTGGGCGGGCGTGACCAGGGTGTTGAGCCCGTAGGACGAGCCGACCACGATCAGCTCCTGTCCGATGATGCCCGACTCGAACCAGATCCGCCGCAGGCCGTGTTCGTGGCGGTATCTCCACTGGTAGCGGGGAAAATCCGCGACCAGGCCGATCGTCCATGCGGCGGTGGCGGGAGAGTGCATGCCTTGCAGCACATCGATCATCGCGTCGCGGTGGTTGCCGAGGCGGACGGCCCGCAATTCGTGCCGCAGGATGTCGTAGCGATACGTGCCCGGCTCGAGACTGTCGACGGAGTACACGCAGATGTGGATGTCCCAGGCGGAACCGAAGCTGTCGAGGTAGGACAGGGGTTCGTCGGCCGTCGTGCGCTCGCGGCGGGCCCGGACGTCGGCGAGCGCATGCCAGAGAAGACCGGACAACACCGTCAACGGGGTCGGCTCCGGAACGTAGGCGCGGCCGGTCCGACGTTTCGCGAGCAGCTCGGACACCGGTTGAGTCCCCGGCGCCGGAGGCTCGCCGAGCGGGATGCCGGGCCCGTCGGGCAGCATCTCCTGCGGCGGCTGCCCGTCCGCTTGGAGGTAGTCTTCGAGTGTCCGGGCCCGGATGGCGTCGCCCGCATCGTCGGTGTCCGCGTACGGCCAGCGCCGCGAGGCGATGTACGACTGGTCCGAGGGCCGCCAGCCGCGACGGTGCCAGTGCCGCCAGCCGGAGGTCAGCGTTTCCCGGTCGGCGCCGTCGGCGTCGTCCGGAAGCGGGGGCACGCCAGAGGACAAGATGTGCGAGGCGAGCGCCTCCGGCCGCCAGCGGAACCGGCGGCCGGTGACGGTGTCGGACACCTCCACGGCGGCCGTGTCCGGGTCCACCGCGGGCCGGATCGCGAAGCCGGCGGGCCAGTGCGGCTCGGTCGTGGGCTGAGGGATCGTGGGCTGTGGGATCGTGGTCATCGCGCTCCTCCTAGCGGGCGGCGAGTGCGGGACGGGCCGGGATGCGCAACTCCTCGCCCTGGTTGCCGTCGGTGATTGCGACGGTGAGCTGGTAGCCCTCGGCCAAGCCGTCGAGGCCGAGCGCCTGCTCGATCTCCTGGGCGGAGTCGCAGTAGAAGATCGCGGCCGTGAGCCCGAGGGAGCGGGCGGCGATCCGGGCCGTCGCGGCAAGGTGGCCGACATCCATGTGCACGGTGCGGTAGGTGCGCGGTTCGCGATAGCGGTACATGTTGCGTTCGAAGACAGTCGTAAGCACGACCAGCGCCTTGGCATCGAGCGGGAATCTGCGCAGTGTGTTGGGAAACAAGCGGGTCAGCCCGTCGCCGTCGATCGGCGGTCCGTCGAGCCTGCGGAGGCTGAACGGCTGCATCGTGACGTGGTACCAGCCGGGCTCAAGCCCGTCGACGGAGCGCGCCACGACGTAGGCCTCGGTGGGGTTTCGGCCGCCCCCGGACGGGCTGCTACGCCGCAGCAGCGGCGCCGAGTCGGTCTTCGGAATGATGAGACCGGTGATACCGAAGGTCGCCGCCAGCACCTTGGACAGGGCGGAGAAGTCGACGGGCGCCGGTGACACCTCGCGTTGCCAGACCTCGCGAGCGGAGGCGGGCAGCAGATCGGCCGTCAATTCGGGCAGGTCCACGCCGGGCAGGCCGGCGTAGTCCAATTTGAACCGCTCGGAATCCGGCTCAGATTCCTGATACGTCCGCATGCGATCCCGGTCGGCCAGTATGCCGATGGCCTCGGTGTAGTCGACGCAGGGGTAGTCGAAAGCCAGCATGTGGTACTCGGCGGCCTCGTGCCAGCCGTATCGGCTCCAAGCACGCCGGACCGAGACGAGCCAGTCGAGCCGCTCGTCCTGCTCGCGCTCACGTTCATCGACGAGAAGTCCCTTGGCGCTCAGCTGTGACACCAGCGGAAGCCAGTGCTCGGCCGGCCGGCCGTCCGTGCCGCGCTCGGCCAGGAACTCGGCCAGGTCCTCCGGGCTGCGCGGGCGCGCCGCCGCGATGAGCACAGCGATCGCCGAGCGTGAGAGCCGGAAGCGGCGCCGGTCGAGGATGTGCTCCACCGTCCACCGGTCGCCGATCACATCCGAGGGAGGAAGGATTCTGACCGCTGGGCTGAGTCTTACCGTCATGATGCTCGGTCCTCCGGGGGTGATCGGGCAGGGGCCGGTGCGGCACCCGGGCGGAGCGCCCGGGTGCCGCACCCCGCGCCTGCGGGGTTGCCGAGGGCGGCTGTGCGCCGGGTCGGCTTAGTAGACGCCGCCCTGCAGGAGCATGACCTCGTAGGCGTCGGTCTCCTCGGTCACGTCGGTCTCGACAGCCTCGACGGCCTCGATGACGGCCTCGGCGGTGGCGGTGGTCTCATCCATGGGAATCTCCTATTCGCTCTCGGCCGACCGGAAGCGTCTTCCGGGCGGCTGTTCGGCTTGTCGTCCCGTGTTCGGCGACACTTCGAATATCCCGGCTCGAGCCAGGCGGGAACAGTCACGTCTATCCGGCCCCTGAGAACGGGGACCGGCTGTGCGCGGGATGTCTCCCCGCCCGTTCAGGGCACTCCGGCAGCGTCGTCCGCATCGTGGCCGAGTGAGCCGAGTACTCGCGCGCGAGACCGCTGCCACGCGGTCTGGTACTCATTCGTCAGGCCGCCGGCGACCCGCATCGTCTCCAAGCTCGGACCGCCTGCGTCCGAATCAGCATGCCGGTGCGGCGCGTGTACGGCTCCTGTTTCCGCGCCTCGCCTTGTCATCGCCGCCGCTATTCCGGCGAGGGGATCGAGGTGCTGCGCAGTGCGCCGCAGTGCCCGCGCATGAACGCCTTCGCGGAGCGGTGGGTCCGTACCGTGCGCGGAATGTACCGATCGGATGCTGCTGCTGGGCAACGGCATCTCGAGCGGGTAGTTGGCGAGTATGCCGAGCACTACAACAAGCACCGGGCTCACCGAGCCCTCGAACTGCGAGCCCCCGCAGGCACACTGAACGGCAGCCCATTTCCCGCGGCTCGAATCACTCGGCGACCGGTCCTCGGTGGGTTGATCATCGAGTACGAGGCGCGCCGCATGACCCTGAGATGCGCTGAGACGAACGCGCAGTTCGAGGCCATTCTCGGTAATGAAACCTGCAGGGCCGGTGGCGCTGCTTAGGCACCGCCTTCATCCGGTCGCTCGTCGCCATCGCCTGCGGCCGGGTGATCATCACCGGACTCAGCGCCGCACTCGGGTCGGCCGGCTGAGGAGCCGAGATGCCGTCGAACCTGTTCTTTCTATCCCAGATACTGCTGTATCTCGCGCTGGTCCGGGTCTTCGGGGCGCTTGCGCTGCTCGCGCTCGGCGATGGACCGGCGGCGTGGGGTGGCCGGGCCGGGGGTGGGGTGGGGCCACCGCACGGATCACGGGCGTCGCCGTCAGCAGTTGGACGGCGCAGCGGTGCCGGAGGGGATGGCTCCAGCGACGACCGACCACTTGGACAGCGTGGCCGCCGCGACGTCGGCGTCGGCGCAGACGCCGGTGGGGACCGCCTTCTGCGGGATCACCGCACCAGTGGCGTTGACCAGGTGGTAGCTGCCTGAGGCCAGGCCGAGGCCAGTCGGGTTGATGGTGACCGGGTCGTTGTAGACGGTGTTGGAGTTGATATCGGCGAGCGTCACCTGCGCGCTGGTCTTGGCGGAGGAGACGTCTGGTACGACCTGCAGGATGCCGCTGTTGGACAGAGTCGCGTACGCGGGGGCGTACGACGGCAGTTGCGAGGCGGAGGTCAGTACGGTGCCCCCCGCATTCTTGTACGCGGTCAGGTTCGCGTCCACGCCGTTGAGAGGCAGCACCGCCTTGTACTGCGATAGCTTGACAATGCCGGTGTCAACCTCCTGGCTTGTCACTACCGCGAACCCGGCCTGGTAGCCGAACCAGTCGGACTGGGTGGTGCCCTCGGGTGCGGTCAGCTCCGGCCCTGAGGTGTTGCCGTAGGCCAGCGATTCATCGAGGTAGACCGCGACCGGCTGCTGTGGGTAGGACCCGGACAGGCTCTTGAGGTTCGAGACCCAGTTGGTGTAGATCGGGAAGCCGACGGTGTCCTTCTGCGAGCCGTCGTGGATGAAGAAGTCCGTGCCGCCCCCGTCCGGGAGTGTCATGCCGTAGTCGCTGATCCACTGCACGTCCTGGGCCGCCAATTGCGTGCTGTCGGTGGGAGCGGTCCATTCCGTGGCGACGTTCACGCCGTAGGCGCGGCCGAGGCTGGCGAACAGCAGGCTCAGCCCGGTGGAGTTGGCCGCGTCCTCGATCACCGTCGCGTTGTACTTCTTTGCCAGGACGAAGAACGTCTCGGGCACGTTCTCATAGGTGTTGAAGTTACCGACGTGGCCGCCGAAGTAGTAGAACAGCGGCGTGGACGCCGTGACCGCGCGCACGTCGGCGGTCAGTTGCCCGTAGACCTGCTGCACGCTCCAGAGCCGGAACAGCTGATAGACGTTCGCCAGCGCCTGCCCCGGGATTGCCGCCGGGACCTGCGAGAAGGAGGTGTACGAGGTCTTGTTCGCGGTGTTGAACGCCGCGATGGTGCTGTAGGTCTGCGGCAGGTAGACGTTGTGGAACTCGTTGACGTCGGCCGCGGCCCAGCCGTCGAGGGTGCCGCTCACGGTGCTGTCCCACAGGGAATCGAGGCGGCCGTAGTCCAGGACGCTCCCGCCGTATCCGGACTCACCCGCGACGTGCTTGACCGTGTCGGTCACATACGTGAGGTACGCCGGCTCGTCGGTCGGATCCCACCAGGCCGGTGTGCCGCTCTGCGCGCCGGCGTCGTTCACCTCATGGCTGGTCACCCACGGCGCCGGGCTGCCGCCCCAACCTGAGTACCAGAACACGAGGACCAGCTTGATTCCGGCCGCCGACGCGTTGGCCAGATCCTGGTCGAGCTCGGTGAAACTGAACGTGCCCTGGCTTGGCTCGACGGTGCCCCACGGCATGTTCATCTCCGCTGTGGTCAGCCCGTCCGATTTCAGTGCGGCGAAGCTGGACTCCGACCATGCGTTCCAATCCAACTGCGTGGACCAGATCGGCGTGCCCGTGGTGGCGGCCGGCGTCGCCGCGTCGGCCTGGAGGGTGAGGGTTGCGACGAGGGCACCGACCAGGGCCAGGACTCCGAGGGCTGCTGCCGGGGCTGGAATGCGATGCCTGCGTGGGCGGCGACCGTCCGCGGACGGAGGCCGGTCGGCGGGGGACTGCGCGGCGTGGACCTGCCGCGGTCTTTTCGCGAATATCATCGTGTTCTAACTCCTTCGGCAGACTGTAGATCGCCGCATAACCGAGAGCGCAGGGTGGATGCACTTCCGGAATTGGATGCTAGAGCTTTTGTAGCGTACGTACGGCCCACCCGTCGAGACAGTGCGTAAGTTCCGGAACAGGATTTTCGGTAATCGCGGGTCAGACGCCAGTCGCAGCGTGTGTGAGCGTGGATTTCACGGTCCTTGATAAACGCTTTATTAAGGGCGCATGCACTGGTCGCGGGCTGCGGCTCCGGCTGCGGCTGCGGCTGCGGTGTAAGGTCTTCGGTCGAGCTGCGTGCTCTTTCGTGATGGCGCTCATTTCTTTGACAGAGCCGGATGAAAGTCATCTCCATTCCCCGGGTGACCTGCGGAGCCTGTATTGTGCCAATACTGTCGTAGGCAACTATGGAGTCGACACGGTTCAGAACACACCCTCCGCTTGTGTGGCTGTTGGCGTGCAGGTTCGGTCATTCATCAAGGGCTTGACGATGAGAAGCGCGTCGACTGAGTATGATTCGCAATGGCTCGCCTTCGGCCGGCGTAAGTGCGGCAGGGTTCTTGGTCGTGCCCCGTCGCGTTGATCATCGTGAGCTTGTGGCCGTCACCGCTGAACTGCGCGCTGAGGTGCGGCGGGTTCGTCGGGAACTCGAGTGGTTGTGGATTGAGAACGAGGTACTGCGCGAGGTTGCGGCGCCGTTGAATCATCAGGCTGCGGCACGTGAGCGGTTCGCGTTCATCCACGGTCTCCGGAATCGGTTCGTGGTTCCGGATCTGATCCGGCGCGATTTCACGGCGCCGATGCCGGGGCTGAAGCTGACCGGGGATATCAGCTGCTTCCCGACTGGCGAAGGCCGGGTCTACCTCGCGACCGTACTTGATCTATGTGGCAAGGAGTTGATCGGGTACGCGATCGCGCCGCACATGCGCGCGAGTCTTGCGGTGGAGGCGATCTCGACGGCGTATCGTGCCGGGCTTGTCGACGGCAACGCGATCATGAACCGGTCGAACGCGACCTCGACGGCAGCGCCCGTCCGGCCGCGTGCGTGGCGATGCCGCCGACCGGTGGACAAATCCCCAACAGGACAGCCCAAGGCGTCAGTCAGGCGGTGGGTCACACCCATCGGCAACATCACCACTCACATCATCACTGTCAGGCGTCGGGGTCAGAGCCCGAGAACGGCGGCCATCTGACGGTAACCGGGCAGTGGATCATCCGCGCCCAACACCTGCAGGGCGACGTGGTCGGCGCCGGCCTCACGGTGCGCCCGCAGCCCGGCGGCGATCTGCTCGTTCCCGCCGTGCAGGATGACCGCATCGAACAGCCGGTCGCTGCCGTCGCCGGCCACGTCCTGCTCGGAGAAGCCCAGGCGCCGCAGGTTGCTGACGTAGTTGGTCAGGCCGAGGTAGAAGCGCAGCGTGGGACGCCCGGCGGCGCGGGCACGGTCCGGGTCGGTGTCCAGAACGACCTTGTGCTCCGGGGCCAGCAGCGTGTCCGGTCCGACGATCCGCCTGGCCTCGCGGGTGTGCTCTGGCGTGACCAGGTACGGGTGCGCGCCCGCGGTGCGCTCGGCGGCCAGGCGCAGCACTCGCGGGCCGAGCGCCGCCAGCACCCGCCGCTCCTTCGGCACGCCGCCGTCGTCGAGCACGTCGAGGTAATCGCTGAGCGCCTCGTACGGCTTGGTGAACTCGGAGGTGGCCTCGGGATGGCCGGCGCCGATGCCGAGGACGAACCGGTCCGGGTGCCGGGCGACGATCCGCTGGTAGGAGCGGGCGACCTCCTCGGCCGGCGAGCTCCAGATGTTCACGATGCCGGTCGCGATGATGAGCGTCTCGGTGGCGTCGAGCAGCTGCTCGGCGTCGGCGAGGTCGGCCGCCGGGGATCCGCCGAGCCACAGTGTGCCGTAGCCGAGCCCTTCGATCTCCGCAGCCTCGCCGGGCTCGGTCTTACCTCCGCGCCAAACGCCGTACGCGCCGAGCGCGAGCCGCGAGGCGGCGCTGGTCTTGTCTGCGATCTTTGTCATGCCCCCTACAACCGCCCGGGCCGCCGGAAGGATTCCCCGTCCTTCGACGATTGGGCCGAACGTGATCGGTGGTAGACCCTCTCGGCTGACGCGCCGAGGTGAGCGTTCCAGTACGGTGCGATGACCTGCTCGTCGACGGCCGGCCGCTGTGGCTGTTGCCCGCGTTGGCGCGGCAGCATGAACCGGGTCTTCCTCGCCATTTTCCCCGCTCTCCCGTACATCTGACGAAGCGTCAGCGAGACACTGCAGACAGCCCCCGACGGAATTCGTTCAGCTCGCCTGGCCCCGGGTCACCGTGGTGCGCTGCGCGGGTCCGGCGGCCGATCACGGCTTGTAGAGTACGAAGCCCGGTGTCCGCCCACACGCTTCCGCTGCCAGGCCTTTTTCCCAAAAGGCCCGACGGCAGCCACCTCGATCGGCTCGGTCGGGGGCGGCCCGGTGGGGCTCCGCCCTGGCGGGCGGTTCGAGGTGACGGAGTACGGCTTCGAGGTGATGGCCCGGCAGTTCGGGCATCAGCTTCCGCGCGAGCTCGTGTGTGTTGATCACGTACGTTTGCGCGAGGCGCGGGCAGTGCCCGCGGTGGCACGTAGGCGGCCATGACGAGAGTAGTGGTGCCGGCGTTTTCGTCGGCGTCAGCTTCCTCCCGCCGACCGTCTTCCCGATTGCGGGCGCAACGCACATGGCGGGCGCGGTGACGCCACTCCCGTTCGGCTTCTCCTTCGTGCTCGGCCTTGTTCACGCCGGCCCGCAGTGCACGGGCGGCTGAAGTCCCCCGGCACATCGGTGATCGACGGGCGGCCGCGCACCACGTGATGCGCGACCGCCCGGCGCGGCGGCTTGAGCAGAACATGGTCGCCCGGCGCGGTCGCCGCACCCAGCCCCTGGCCGGCTGTACAAACCGTGCCCCATAGGCGTTTTTCGGACGTGCCGAATACCAGTGCGCTTCCGGATCGGGCAAGGGGGTCGACCCGGTTGAGTTCAAGATCACTTTATCCTGATCTCAGGAATGGTTAACCATTCAACAAAGTTGGGAGTGATCAGCAGCCCACCGACAGGAAGGCAACAACCCGTGTCGACTGCATACGAGTCCAAGAAGATCAAGCCCTGGCGGCGCCGCTCCGCAACGGGCATTGTGGCGGCGGGCCTGGTCACCGCGTTCGCGCTTCCCGCGACCGCCTCGACCGCCCCCTCGCAGACCCCTCCGTCCTCGCCTGTCACCGTGCAGGCCGACTGGACGAGCGCGGGGCAGAACAACCACGACACGCACAACGCGGCCACCGAACACACCATCAACACCAACAACGTGAGCCAGTTGGCGCCGAAGTGGACCTTCACCACCGCCGGCAGCATCTCCGCCACCGCGACCGTCGTCAACGGAACTGTCTACGTGCCCGACTGGGGCGGCAAACTGTGGGCCGTCAATGCCAAGACCGGCAAGGCGATCTGGTCCCAGGACATCAGCACCTACGACGGCATCCCCGGTGACATCTCGCGCACCAGCCCCGCATACGCCGACGGGGAGCTGATCATCGGCACCGGCGCGCAGGGCGTCTCCGCGCTCCAGAGCGCCTACATCGTGGGCATCAACCCGCGCACCGGCGCGGAGCTGTGGCGCACCAAGGTCGACAACGACCCCGCCACCGTCGTCACCAGTTCCCCGACCGTGGACAACGGCGTCATCTACGTCGGTACCTCCTCCAAGGCCGAGGACCAGACCACGACCCCGACCTTCCGCGGCTCCGTCGAAGCCTACGACGCGCACAACGGCAAGCTTCTGTGGAAGACCTACATGGTCCCGCAGGGCTACACCGGCGGCGCGATCTGGGGCAGCCAACCCGTCGTCGATCACAAGACCGGCATGCTCTACGTCGGCGTCGGCAACAACTACTCCTCGCCGCCCGGGGTGTGCGTGGACACGACGGAGACCAACTGCACCGCACCGGCCGCCGACAACTACATCGACAGCATCATGGGCCTGAACCTCAAGACCGGCAAGGTCGAGTGGAACCGCCCCACGCTCTCCGCTGACACCTGGACGATCCCGCAGCCGAACGACGCCCCCGACTACGACTTCGGCGCCGATCCCAACCTGTACACCACCGTGATCAACGGCAAGCAGACCGATCTGCTCGGCATCGGCCAGAAGAGCGGCGTCTACTGGGCTCTGGACCCCGCCACCGGAAAGGTCGTCTGGCAGACCCAGGCCGGCCCCGGCGGCGCGCTCGGCGGCATCGAGTGGGGCACCGCCACCGACGGCAAGCACATCTTCGCGCAGGTCGCCAACGGCAGCCACAAGACCTACACCCTCACCTCCTACAACGGTGAGAAGTCGACCACGACCGGCGGAATCTACGTCGCGCTCGACGCAGCCACCGGCAAGATCGACTGGCAGGTCGCCGACCCCCAGGGCAACTACATCGACGACGGTTTCGTCTCCAGCGCCAACGGCGTGATGTACGCCGACTCCTCCGCCCCCACCGGCGACAACATGTACGCCCTTGACGCCAACACCGGCCAGATCAAGTGGGGGTACGCCTCTGGTGGGTCCGTGTGGGCCGGCGCCGCGATCGTCAACGGCACCGTCTACTGGGGCAGCGGCTACCGCACGAACCAGATGGGCCTCGGCTACAACGGAAACAACGACAAGCTCTACGCCTTCTCTCTCGGCGGACGCTGAGTAACACACGACGCGGACGCTGACTAACGCACGACGCGGACGCTGAGTAACACACGACGACGCTCGGCCGGGAGCACCCGGCCGAGCGTCGTCGCGCGCGAGCGATGTGAAACGCCGACACACCTCCGAGGCACCTCCCGCGGACGCGGCCGACACGCAGTCAGCGACCCGGGCACACTGATTCAATGGACGCACGACTTGTAGCGATCATCGATGAGCTTCTGTCGATCGTTCAATCCGGCCCGCAAGACGTCGACTGGCAGCCGTGGTATGAGGACGAGCGGCAGCTCATTGACGATCTGCGAGATCACGCCGACAGGGCCCGGCGAGGAGACGGCAGCAGACTGCCGGAGCTGAAGTTCATGCTTGCCCCAACCGGTGCCCTGAACGAAGTCGCCTTCAGCAGCGGATGGGGAGACGACTACGTGCGGCTGGCCGACCACTTCGACGCGCTCTACCCGGGGCCGTGGACACCGCCGGCGCGGCCGGCGAGGCCCGACGGCGCTCGATCCTGAGAGTTCTCAGTCCGTGGGACCGGTTTCCGGAGACGGGACACCGCAATTCGCCGGGAACCCTTGACGACCCTCATGGTCTAGTCCAGTTTTTGTGGTGCGACCGTGCCGCGCGAGGCGAAGTCCACCCACCCACCCGATCGCCCCGGCACGGACCCGAGGAGATCACACATGAACGAAATTCCCCAGTTCACCCGCCGCCGGTTGCTGCGCAACGCCGGACTCGCCGCCGCAGTCGCAGGCGTGTCCTCGAGTGTGCTGCGCGCCGAAGCGGGCACGCCGGCCGCGGCCGCCACCGGTGCGGCGCGCGGCGCCGCCATCACACCGGCCGTCACAAAGTCCGGCCCGCTCGCCACCGCATACGTCGAGGTCAACAACAACAGCATCACCAACGTCGGCAAGTACGTGCTCGCCTCGAACGGGGCGAACGTGTTCGATATCGCCATCATCTTCGCCGCGAACATCAACTACGACGGAACCAACGCCTACCTGTACTTCAACCCGCAGGTGCAGTCAGTCCTCGACAACGCGGCGACGCAGATCGCGCCGCTGCAGGCCAAGGGTATTAAGGTCCTGCTTTCCGTGCTCGGCAACCACGAGGGCGCCGGCTTCGCCAACTTCCCCACGCAGTCGGCGGCGGCCGCGTTCGCGGCGCAGCTGTCCAGTGCCGTGGCCACCTACGGCCTCGACGGCATCGACTTCGACGACGAATACGCCGACTACGGCACGAACGGCACGGCGCAGCCGAACGCGTGGTCGTTCCCTTACCTGGTTCAGGCGCTGCGCAACGACATGCCGAGCAAGATCATCTCCCTGTACTTCATCGGACCTTCCTCGACAACGTTGTCGTATAACGGGATCATCGTCGGCGATCTGATCAACTACAGCTGGAATCCCTACTACGGCACGTGGGGCGTGCCCGACGTGCCCGGCCTGACGCAGGCGGAGCTGGCCCCGGCCGCGATCGACATCCAGAACACGTCGTCGTCGACCGCGGCGAGCCTTGCGCAGGAGACCGTCTCCAGCGGCTACGGCGTTTACAACACGTATAATCTCCCTGATACGGATGTCAGCTCAAACCTCTCGTCGTTCACCCAGTCCCTCTACGGCAGCGGTGCCGTGTACGTCGGCGGCACGAGCCAGTCGGCTGCCTACAACAACGCGGGCATCGCGAACGACGGCTCGAGCGGCGCGAACTTCGACAACGACGGCTACGCCTACTCGGCCCAGGCTCTCTCGGCGGCCGGCGTCAGCCCGGGTTCGCAAATCACCGCGTCAGGAAAGACGTTCACCTGGCCGAACGTCTCGGCCGGCTCGGCAGACAACTACCAGGCCAACGGTCAGACGGTCGGGATAACGGGATCCGGCACCTCCGGCAGCATCGCCTTCCTCGGCGCCGCCACCAACGGCCCCTCGACCGGCACAGCCACCGTGAACTTCACCGACGGCACGACCCAGAGCGTGACGCTGTCGCTCTCGGACTGGACGCTCAACGGAGGCTCCGCCTCAGTGCAGGCCGGCAACACAGCGGCGATCACCACGTCGTACCGCGACACGACCTCCGGCGGCCGGGAAACCGTCACAGCCATCGTATTCGCCACCAGTGCCATTCCTCTGAACTCAGGGAAGACGGTCTCCGGCGTCACCCTTCCAGCCGGCGTCGACCAGGGCGAGCTCCATATATTCGCAATCGCCGCCTGAGCACCCCGTTTCGTCCTCGGCTCCGGCGCGCCGGAGCCGAGGACGGCCCACCGCGGAACGCGGCAAGACCCTTCGCGCTGTCCACGTCGTGGCTACGCCGATTTGCTCGGCCGCGGCGCCGTCCAAACACGAGCCGGTCCGGCTGGTGGTGCTCTATGGTGCTTTGCCGAACCTCAAGGCGGCGCAGCGCGTTGCGGTAGGCCATCGGATGGTATTGAGATTCGCGATCCGTATTCATGACCGCGTTACCGGCGACAAGCCCGGCACGATGCGCCAGCGTGATCGCGTCCACCGCAAGACTCGCGCGCATGTGCGGCGCGATCGCGTACCCGATCAACTCCTTGCTGCATAGATCGAGTACGGTCGCGAGGTAGACCCGGCCTTCGCCAGTCGGGAAGCAGCTGATATCCCCGGTCAGCTTCAGCCCCGGCATCGCGCGGTGAAATCGCGCCGGAGGGACGAAGCCGGCCCGGGACCTGAGCGAAGCAGGTCCCGGGCCGGGTGCGTGTGCTGGTTCGTCAGTAGGCGAACTGCTGGATCTGGGTTCCGTCCGGTGAGTAGGTCCAGCCGGTCCGGGTGGCCGGGTCGAGCTGGATGGACTGGTTCGCGGGGGCGTACAGGTCCCCGCCGAAGCCGTCCTTGGCGAATTCGAACCCGGAGATGACCTTGGTCGTTTGGCCAGTGGCCAGGTTCACCTCGACGAGGCGGCTCGAGGCGTTGTTGTCGAAGAACACTGCTGCGCCGGGGACGTTGGTCAGGTGCGGGTAGCGGAACGCGACCAGGGCCACGCCGTTCTTGCCGTCCGCGGCCGCGGTGATCGGCGTCTGACTGTCCACGGCGAGCGTGGTCGGCGAGGTGAAGTCAGTGGTCGGATAATCCACGAGTTGCGCAGTGCCCGGGAAGTTGATGCTGAACATGTGGTACTTCTGCTCGATCACGCTCCCGTTCTGGTCGTCCACCAGTGCCGACGCGCAGGCCTGGCCGTTCGGGACGGAGGTGACGGTGCCGGTGGCCGGGTTGACGGTCGCCAGCGGGGCTTGCCCCTGGATGGCCGAGCAGATCGCGCCGTTCAGGCTCTGCACGTAGACGTCGCCGGTGGCCGCGTCCAGGTCGAGCAGGTCGAAGCTACCGGGGTTGGCACCGGTGGAGTCCAGCGCGATCGGCGTGCCCATCGCTCCGGTGGCCAGGTCGATCGGGAGGAGGTAGTCGGCCTTGGTCGAGGCCTGATGGGCCAGGACCACTGCGCTGTTCGTCGTCGCGTCGACCCGGCCACCGCCGATCACGTACTGGGCGCCGACGTCCACCGGCGAGCCGACCGGCGCCCCGGTCGCGGTGTCGTAGGTCTCCAGGAGCATGCCGCCTGCCGCGGTGGCATGCGCCACCAGGGCGTGCCGATCGCCCGGGTCTACGCCGATCACGTCGTAGACGGCGCCGGAGGCGGCGTCCGTGGTCAGCTGCGGGCCGTAGACGCCGGTCGCGGCGTTGTAGTCGTACACGGAGGCGCCGCCGGACGGGTCGTCCGTCGAGGCCACCGATACGCCGCCGGGCACGATAGCGAAGCTGCTGACGGTCGCGCCGCCCGGTGCTTCGCCATCGTCGACGGTCAGCAGAGACTCGGGTGAGGCCTGGCCGAGGATGGTGCCGCCGGCGTTGGTGGCGAGCAGGCGGACATCGTAGTTCTCTGACGTCGCCACGCCGAGAGTCAGGGCATTGAATGTCGCAGTGCCGTGAGTCCCGGTCAGCGGCACCTCCATCGTGGCCGGCGAGTCGACGCCGTCGTTGTCGCGAACTGTGCCGTTGGGATTGTCCACGAGGTTGTACGAGTTGTACACGTTCGGACCGGGCGCGGACAGCTCAAGCAGAGCACCCGTCGCGCCCACGATCCCGCGAACGTCGTAGTGCACTGCGAAGTTCGGGGCTGCGCGGTTGATCTCGAGGTCGTGGCCGAATGGCTTGTCGGCGGCGGTGGCCAGGGTCGGGGCGGTCGGGCGTTGCGCCGGTGAACCGCCGACCACTCGGATAGAGGCGAATTCGCCGTAGACCGCTCGGTCGGCGGAGACCCGGCTCGAGTCCTGGATGATGCCGATGCCGTAGATCCCGCCGCCGCCGTCGAAGGCGCTCGCCGGAATGGTGACCGTGCCGGACGTGCCGGTCAGCGGGATCGTGGCCGCGGCACTGAAGATCGGGGCGAGCGCGGGGTTCCAGCGGCCGACGGTCGACACGACGAGCTCAGGGCTGTTCACGTCGACCACGTTGGCCAGGTTGTAGCTGACGCTCACGGACTGGCCCGCGGCAACCTGCGCCGGTGCGACCGGAGCCTGGGCTTCGTAGTAGCTGCCGTTGGTCGCGCTGAAGCTGAGCGGGTAGGTCGTGGAGGCGATGGTCTTACCGTGGTTGCGCACCAGGAACGTCAGGTTGACCGTCCGCTCGTTGGCCGACACGACGGGTAGCCCGGCAGCCGTGAGGATCTGAGTCGGAGTCAGGCGTACCGAGGCAGTGGCCGAGGGGAACGTCGTCGACCCGACGCGCAGCGCGTAGTCGATGCCTGACCCACCCGGCAGGCCGGTCACGTCCGCACCGACGGTCACCGGTCCGACAAGTCCCTCACCGGTCGACGTGGTGCCCGAAACGGGGCCGGACAAGTCGATCAGGGTGGGGTCGGTCGCCTCGGTGTAGCTGCCGCCGAGGTCTCCGATGGTCTCGCGGTGGGCGATGGAAAGCCGCACGATCTGCGGCCCCGGCGCGGTGGGGGCCGACTTGAGCAGGCTCTGTACCGCCGCCGTGACGTCGACCTGCCTGCCCACGTTCAGCGGCTGGTCGATCTGCGGCGGAGTCGCCACCGTGCGAGCGGTGGACTCGAGGAGTGAACGCACCTGGGCGGGCGTGAACGCGTGCCCGGTCAGCCGCGCGGTTTGCAGGACCACGGCCGACGCGGCGGCGATCTCCGGTGCGGCCGCCGACGTTCCGCCGTTCAGCACCGGTTCCACCGACTCCGCGGTCGAGCCGGAGTGGACGAACGCCGGGATCGCGTCGCCGGGCGCGGACAGGTCGATGCGGGTGCCGAAGCCGGAGGAGTAGATCCCTGATCCGTCGGTGCGGGTGGTCGCCCAGGTGCCTTGCCGGGAAGCGGGTCCGCCGTTCTGCGGCGGCACGGCCATGGTGTCGTCCGTGGTGGTGGACCCGGCGGCGATGGCGCCCGAGTCAAGTACCTTACTCGGTGTGGTGGAGTACGCGTCGTCGTCGACGTTGCTCGTGGCGTTCGGGTTGGCGGCCAGGTCGGTGGGAGTGCTGCCGCCGTCCGGACCGACCGAGGCGTTGGTGTACAGGCGGGTGCCGTCGTTCGAGGAGATGACCACGGTGATGCCGTACTGCTGCACGATGTCGGCCACCGCGGCCTGGGCGATCGGGTCGTCCTCGAGGTAGCGCCCGGGGAATCCGGCGGTGTCGGTGCCGATGCCCAGGCTCGCGGTGATCACGTTCGGGCGCGGGGACTGCTGCGCCGCGGCGAGCAACGCCACCGCGATCTGATCGAGGGTCGGCTGGGTCGGCACGACAAGCCGGTAATTCGCGCCGGGCGCGATTCCGAGCAGGTCGGTGTCGCCGACGCCCACGGCGCCGGCACGCTGCTGGTCGTGCGGGAGAGGTGACATGGTGGAGAAGTCGAGCAGGATCTCACTGTCCTGCGGGTCCTCACCGGTGGCCGACCCGGTCGGGTCCAGGACGCCGTTCTGGTCCGCGGTGTAGGTGGGGATCAGCGGCATGGCCGGGATGTCCAGGTAGCGCTGGCCGTTCTCGACGATCGTGGTCGGCCCGAACTGCGCGACATCCGGGTCCGAGCTCATGCTCGCGTCGGTCAGGTCGCCGACGGACACGTTCGTGATGGTCTCACCGGCGCCGGGCAGCTGGTTGTAGCGCTGGGCGAGAAGGCTGTAGGCGCCGGAGACGTCGAGGCCGTTGGCGTTGAGATAGCTTTCGAGCGACGTGGAAAGGCCGTAATTCGTGGGAACGCCGTCGGCGTAGGCCGACTTGGTCGTCTTGGATTCGGCCGACCCGCCAGCGCCGGACGAGCTCTGGTTGATGCGTCCGGCCCAGGCGGGCATCGGCTGCGCGCCGGTGTCCATCGGCGTCACCGCCGGGTCGACTTCGGCGTACGCGACGGCGGACGTGCCGGACAGCGCGGCGGCGGCCCGGGGCGCGTCTCCCTTGCCGACCTGCAGGACCTGGACCTGGGACAGGTCGAGCGCGCCGGTACCGAGTTTGGCGGTGGCGGCTGCGCGCATGGCCTGCGCCCGGCTGGCGGAGATCCCCGGCAGCAGCGGCCGGATCGACTTCGCGCCGACCTGAGTGAACACCTTGTTGACCGCCGGATCCGAAGTCACCGGCAGGTGAGCGGCCAGATCGGGGCGGCCGGTGGCCTTACCGGTGATCGACGTGCCCTGGGCCAGCTCCACCAGGACCTGGTCCGCCGCGGGCGCGGCAGCCGGCGGGGCCGGCTTGGTCCAGCCACCCAGCGCGGTGGTCCCGGCGGACTGCGCCGGGCCGGTCGCGCCGCTGGTGGCGACCGGCCCGGCGCCGAAACCGCCCGTCGCCGCGCGGCTGGACGCCGAGCCGGCCGCTGGGGCCGAACCGGCGAACGCCGTCGCGAACGCCGTACAGACACTGATACAGGTTACGAAGACACGCGTGGATGTGCGTATTCGACGGCTCATGTACGTCCTTATCCCGGGGCCCGCTCCGCCGCGGATCGCAGCGCGGCGTCGTGCCTGCTCAACCATCAGATCGATTAGGAAAGCTAGCTGCAACCTTGCATGAGATCGCTGAGATGGCGCAAGATTGCCATCATGGCCAATAGTCGTCGTATGGCGGACTGCCGCCACTCCTCCGGCTCGACCCTGACCACCATCGGCTTGTCAGAGGTCGAAGCGACGTTGTACACCGCGCTGGTCTCGCTGCCCAGGTCCACGGTCACCGACCTGGCCCAGCGGTGCGGCATGACCGTGCACCAGACCGGCCGGGCGATGGGTCGGCTGGTGACCGACGGCCTGGTCGGGCGGCTGCCCGGGCGCCGATCGCGCTACCTGGCCGTGGCCCCGGATGTCGTACTGGGCGCGGTGATCAGCACCAGGGAGAGCGAACTGACCGCCGCCAAGGCGGCTGTGCGCGTACTGGCCGAGCGCTTTCGCGAGGCGTCGCAGACCGTTCATCCGGCCGCCGCCGTCGAGGTGGTGACCGGCGCGGAGGGCATCGGCCGGAGGGTGGAGCAGATCCATACCAGTGCCCAGAAGCAGATCCGCGGCTTCGACCGCGCGCCCTACGTCCGTCCGCCAGGCTACGACGGCCGGCTCGAGCACCGCCGGCTGCGTGAGGGCATCGAGTACCGGGTGATCTACGACCAGCAGGCGGTGGCCTGGCCCGGCCGCATGGCGCAGGACATCATTCCGTCCTGCGCGGCCGGGGAGCGGGCGCGCGTGGCCCCGACGCTGCCGACCAAGCTGCTGATGGCCGACGACTCCCTGGCCCTGATCCCGGTCGTCTCCGGCCAGCACGTCATGGACGTCGCGTACGTGATCCACGCCTCGGCGATGCTCGACGCTCTCGCGCGGCTGTTCGAGGACGAATGGGCCGCGGCCGCTCCTCTGGAGGTGGGCCCGGCGCACAACCGACGGCAGACGCCTGATTCGCCGCCGGCAGCGGCCACGCCCACGCCCACGCCCGAGCAGTTGGACGGAGACAGGGCCACGCTGCTCGCGCTACTCGCCTCCGGTCAGACCGACGCCGGCATAGCCCGCTCACTCGGCTGGAGCCTGCGAACGACCCAGCGCCGGGTCCAGGAGTTGATGGCCACTCTGCACGCGACCACCAGGTTTCAGGCAGGGATCGCGGCGCGCGAACGCGGGTGGGTGTGATCTGTTCCCGGGCCCGCACGACCGGTGCGGGCGGGTGAGTAGGATGCGGCTCGCTGGTATCCCGGCGGCCGAGCCGCTCGCGGAGAGCTTGCTCAAGGACGTCGACATCGTCCGAGACGGCGTTCACGAAACTCGCGGCGGCTGTGGCGCTACCGGCTACAGTGGGCTGACCTGCGGCTCCGCGGCCAGGACTCCGCTCATGTACGGCAATTCGGTGTCGTAGATGTGGGCGGACTTCACGGTGAAGACGAGTCGTCCGGCGGGACGGCGGAGAGCCTCGGCGACGCGGTGTTGCAGGGCCGCCAGTTCGACCAGGTTTCCATAGCCCTTGGCACCGAAGTCGATGCTGTGCGCGTAGGCCACGAGTTCGACGGCGCCGTCCGGGAGCCAGAAGTCCAGCATGCTGAGACACGGGATGTAGCTGGTGTCGGTGTGCGGCTGGAGCATGGTGATGGTCGCCGAGCGGGAGGAGGGGTCGGCGCGGAGGCGGTCGACGACCCAGGCGATCTGGTCACGGCCGGTGTGTTCGTAGTCGAATAGGCGCGTCGCGTAGCTGTCCGCGTCGCCGAGCGCCGCGACCTTCGCGTGGTCGACGAAGTTGGCGTGCATCCAGGCGAGCCGCTCCGGGTCCGCGTGCCGGGCGATGAGCGGGTCCGCCGGGTCGGCCTGTTTCACGGCGAGGGTCACCAGGGAGATCTCCCGGACGGGCAGATCGTCGTATCGCGTGGCGACGCCGTCGGCCATGATCCGGCGTGCCACGGCGAACCAAGCCTCTCCGATGCTCGGCGCGGGCAGGATGGACGGTTCGTCGGTGGCGAGTCGGCCGGTCAAGGTCACCGTCCCAGGCAGTGCGGCATGATGCCGGTGGTCCACCGGCTGTGCCCGATCATGCCACGAGACGATGGGTCCGAGCCATCCGCGCCGCATCGCCGGATGGCAGGCCTGGAACCCGACGTCATCCCTTCCCACCCGCGGCGGAGCGGATCCGCCGAGGCTCCGTTCTCGGCGGACTGATCAAGGCGTACGGAGCCGTTGCATGAACCACCTGGTCAGGCTCATGGCCTAGTTGCGGTGGTGTAGTGCAGGCACCGGACGGACGCGGGCGGTTGTTGCGCCGGGACTGACGGTGCAGGATAGAGGCAGGGGCGCATGAGATTGGCGAGGCGCATGCCATGCCCAAGATTCTGATCCTCACTGGTGACGCGGCCGAAGACCTCGAAGTGATGTATCCGTACCAGCGCCTGCTGGAGGAGGGCTACGACGTCGAGATCGCCGCGCCGTCCAGGAAGCGGCTGCAGTTCGTGGTGCACGACTTCGTTGACGGCTTCGACACCTACACGGAGAAGCCGGGCCGGACCTGGCCCGCGGACCTGGCGTTCGCGGAGGTGGACCCCGCACGGTACGTGGCGGTGGTGCTGCCCGGCGGCCGCGCGCCGGAGTATCTGCGCAACGACCCGGAGTGCCAGCGGATCGTTCGGGCTTTCTTCGCGGACGACAAGCCGGTGGCCCAGCTGTGCCACGGCCCGCTGGTCTCGGCCGCGGCCGGGGTGCTCTCCGGCCGGCGCAGCGCGGCCTATCCCGCGCTGGCTCCCGACGTGACGGCGGCCGGCGGCCAGTTCATCGATGGCGAGGCCGTGGTCGACGGCATGCTCGTCTCCGGCCGCGCCTGGCCCGACCACCCCGCGTGGATGCGCGAGTTCCTCCGGATCCTGCGTGCCAAAGCCCCCGTCGAGGGCTGACCGCTTCGCCTGGCGGGCCGCCGTCGCCCGGGGCTCAAGCGCGGTGAGGTAGGTTTCGATCTCGCCGCCCCTGGTGCCGTCGACGCCGAAGTGCTCTGCAAGCGTGACAAGCGTGGACACGCCGTGGCGGCTGCACACCTGCTTCCAAGCGGCGAAGTCCGGCTCGTCGTCGGGCAGCTCACTCGCGCTCAGGCAGAGGCTCGACACTTCCTCGACAGGTGTAGCAGTATCGGCGTCCGCCGCGGGGATCCTCATCTGATCCCCGTGGCGGGATCAAAGGCCTTCGGCGTCGAGGATGCCTGCTCAGAGGGTCCGCGCCGAGAAGGTCATGCCGTTCGGCGAGCGCCAGTCGGTAGGACGCGACCATGCCCGCGCTCACAGCTCCGCCGACCCCGGCATCGATGCCGACGTTGTCCGCCCAATGACGGACGACGTCGGCCTACGGACGTCCGTGAGTTCTGCGTTTCCGGG
>Ga0310811_10000465_pt1 | contig 53484 bp, 46 predicted proteins | sample YCmetagenome_FD_207642 | JGI IMG/M metagenome (GOLD analysis project Ga0310811, IMG submission 207642) | Soil microbial communities from experimental microcosm in Duke University, North Carolina, United States - YC | ecosystem: Engineered > Artificial ecosystem > Soil microcosm > Unclassified ... | reverse complement strand
ACTTATCACAAGGTGTAAACCCATTATCCAAAGCGGTAACATAAGCAAACGGCTTAAATGTTGACCCGGCCTGGCGTTTGGCCTGGTTTACGTGGTCGTAGTTAAAGTATTTATAATCGATACCGCCAACCCAATCCTTTATATAACCGGTTGATGGTTCAATGGTCATCATGCCGGTATTCAATATCCGGGCATAATATTTAAGGGAATCAACACTCGAGAAGGTGGTATCCTTATCGCCGTTCCAGGTGAATACCGTCATACGTTTTTTGGCATTAAAGTATTTGTTTATCTGTACAGTATCACCTTTATATCTTTTCTGCAGATTTTTGTATATCGGCAAATTTTCCTCTGCCTTAAGTACAAAATCCTTTATTTCGTTGCCATTAAAATCACGCCATGGGTTTCTCTTTCCCCAAACATTGTCAAAGCGTTTTTGCAGCACCTTCATTTTTTCGGCTACGGCCTCCTCGGCATATTGCTGCAAGCGCGAATCAATTGTTGTATATATCTTCAATCCATCTGAATAGAGGTCGTATCCGTTATCCTTACACCACTTTTTTAACCATCTTTCCACTGCCTCGCGCAGGTAAGAGTCGCCGTGCCCCTCATTATCAACGTAACTTAGGTCAAGGTTTAAAGGAAGTTTTACATCGGCCTCGTAGGCGTCTTTAGTTAAGTAATTATATTTTTCCATCTGCCCCAAAACCACGTTACGCCTTGCCAGTGAATTATCTGGGTTATTTATTGGGTTATAGGTAGATGTTGCCTTCAGCATACCAATAAGCGTAGCAGCTTCGGCGGGATTAACTTTATCCGGTGTTTTATCAAAATACTTTAACGTAGCTGTTTTTATGCCAAAGGTGTTGTTACCAAAAGGTACCGTATTAAAATAAAGCTCTAATATTTCCTGTTTGTTGTAAACATGTTCAATTTTTAAAGCTGTTAACCATTCCTTGCATTTATAAACAATGGTGCTCAGTACAGGTACATGCTTTATTACGCCCTCTGATTTCCGTTTCCGGGTTTCGAACAGATTTTTTGCCAGCTGTTGAGTAATGGTACTGCCACCGCGCTTTTCGCCTTTAGCCGTAGAAAGCATACTCGTAAAAAAACCATAAAAATCAATGCCATTATGCTTATAAAACCTCACGTCTTCAGTGGCAACTAAGGCATTAATAAGATTAGGCGATATATTTTTAAAATCGACAGGCGAACGGTTCTCTTTATAATACTGACCGATTAGTTTACCATCAGCTGTATATACTTGTGAACCAACGGACATGGTGGGGTTTTTAATATCCTGCATATCAGGCGAGTATCCGAACAGCCATAGGAAATTCAATTCTATCGCACAAAAGAACAGGATTACAAAATATATAAAAATGACAAAGTACCTGAGAAACCGGTTACGTATACGTTTGAACATGCGGTAAAGATGTAAAATTATGGCCCTAAATCATAGCCTGATAATAAATATTAACAACGCAATTTTAGCAAGTAAATTTTAAACCGGTAAAAAGCACGATTTATTTTTAACACACATAGCCTTTAGCGCATTGATTAACATTAAAATAAAAATTTAGTTTTTACGATGGAATTAATAGAACGTTTTTTAACTTTAATTAACCAAAGGTTAAATAAATCTTATTGCAGTGACTGATAGCCGATCGATTGCAAAATTGCAGCAACTTCATCCAAAATTAAGGGCAATCGCTGTTGTTTCTTACAATCTGGCTGTGAATGAAACTCCTGTTGGTGTGCACCCTTACGTTATTGAAACATACCGGTCATTTGCCGAAAGTGACGCTCTTTATAAGCAGGGTAGAAGTTTGCCTGGCCCGATTGTAAGCGATGCACCTGCTGGCCACAGCTGGCATAACTACGGATTAGCCCTTGATTTTGGGCTGATGATAAATGGGAAAGAGTCATATATCCATGATGATAACTGGATGAAAGTAATTTCCATTTTTGAATCACACGGATTTAACTCAGGATTATACTTCGCGGGGAGTTTTAAAGATCCCGATCATCTTGAGAACCATTTAGGGCAAACCATCAAAGGGTTACTCACTTTGCATAATGAAGGAAAGTTTATACCCGGTACTACTTACGTGGATTTTTAATGTTTCTTTTTTGGTTTCGATGCTTTGGCAAATTGATTAAAAGCCAGGCAGTGATTCACCCAATAGTCAAACTCAGGTTTTGACTTTACGGCAGCTTCATCTACATAAACATAACCCTTTAACACCTTACCCCTCATTACCATGGCACGCGTGCCATTTTTCTCCAGCGCTTCTTCCTGTATCTCGGGGCCAACGCGGCACATGAGTTCATTACCGCTAACGCAGATACACATTTTGCTATTAACCATAAAGCATACACCACGGAACATCTTTTTTTCTTCCACATCCGGTAAGTCGGCGAGTGCTTCTCTTACACGGTCGGCCAATTTTTCGTTGTAAGGCATAATTAGTATTGTTCATTCAAATATATTAAACAAAAAAGAGACGTCCTGAAATTTCGGGACATCTCTGCAATTATCTTTACTAAAATACTTTTACTCAACCGTTATCTCATCCGCAAAAATATACGAAGGGCTGCCTTTTGCTTCGTGCCATTCCGGCAGCGGCCCATATTGTTTGGCTATAACTTTGATGTAGCGGGCATTGGTGTTTAAGTCAGCGGTATACTCCTGCGTTTTAGCTCCGTGTTCTTTAATATCGATCTTAGTATTTACTGTTGAAGCAAGTTTGTAGTTAACACCATCATTTGAAGTCCAATATTCTACACTCGGCGGGAAAACTATCCATGAACCAACATCCTGCAAAGCGCCCAGGCTTATCTTTTTTACAGGGTTAGCCTGCCCAAAATCAAGTATAGCCACCAGATCATTACCCTGGTAACCCTGCCAGTTGCCTACATGCCAGTTAGTTGTGCCGTGTAAGCCATTTATCAACGTTTCATCGCCCTGGTCAGCGTAATCCTTCAAATATTTGTTTACAAGCGTCAATTTAATATCATCGCGTATTTTGGAGAATTGCGCTTCAACAACAAAGCTGCTTTTGCCGTCTTTTATAGCAATGGCTTTTATAATAATATTGTTCGATACATTTATTGGTGCAGTATAAAGTGTTGAACTTGCGGTAGGGGTTGAGCCATCAAGCGTGTAATAAATGGCCGCGCCTTTTTCACCGCATTTTATCTCTGCATCAAATGGCTTTTTAAAGGTTTTCGATGGGACGATAATATAAGGATCTGATACGATCAGGTTATCGGTAATTGCCGAAGTCGGTTTTTCCAAACCGGCCACAAACATTTTATTAGGCAGCTTGCCGGTAAATACTTCAAACTCGCCGCCGTTGAATATGGTATTGTAATCAAGATATATTTTATTGTAAGCCTGCTTGTTCAGGTTCATGCCCTGCAAATAAATGTTAGCGTGGCTAATGCTTTGCCCGGAATTCAAAATGGTGAACTTTTTGCCGTTTTCAAGATTGATAACCGCCTTGTCAAACTGCGGTACGCCTATCTGGAACTGCCGCTGCCCCGGCATAATATTATAAATGCCCAAAGAGCTGATCACATACCAGGCCGACATCTGCCCGCAGTCTTCATTACCCGCCAAACCATCCGGGTTAGGGCTATACTGTTCTGTCAATACCTTATTTACATAATACTGTGTCTTATCAGGCGAATCGGTAAAATTATACAGGTATGCCATGTGATGGCTCGGCTCGTTGCCATGCGCGTACTGGCCTATCAAGCCTGCGACATCAGGCGGCGCATCGCCGGTAAGTTTTGAATCGGTACTAAACAATTCATCGAGTTTGGCCTCGAATTTTGCTTTCCCGCCCATGCGGTTAATTAATCCTTCAACGTCCTGCGGAACTAAGAAAGAATATTGCCATGAATTGCCTTCGGTATAATTATGGTTTACTTCGGTAGGTTCAAATGGGGTAAACCACCCGCCATTGGCCCTAGCCTGCATAAAGCCGTTCTGGTCGTTATAAACGTTTTTCCAATATTGCGCGCGCTGGATAAACTCTTTATAACCATCCGGCTTGTTCATCATTTTGGCCATTTGCGCAATGCACCAGTCGTCGATACAATATTCCAATGTTTTTGAAACAGATTCCGATTCATCGTCACTTAATACTGCACCATTCTTGCGGTAGCTGTCAAGCCCGAATTGGTTACGGTTTACTGCCGATTTCATGGCTTTTAAAGCCTCTTCAGCATCAAAACCGCGTATGCCTTTAGCGTAAGCATCTACAATAACCGGGATAGAATGGTTACCCACCATGCAATAGGTTTCGCTTGATGCCAATGGCCATATCGGCAGCAGACCGCCCTGTTCATACATCGCCAAAAACGAGCGTACAAAATCATTGGTCCGTTTGCGGTCTATCAGGTTAAATAAGGGGTCTTCGGCGCGGTAGGTATCCCACAGCGAGAATACCGTATAATAATTAAACCCTTTGGCAGTATGTATCTTTTGGTCGAAACCACGGTACTGGCCATCAACATCATTATAAATATTGGGGGCAAGCATGCAATGGTACAAAGCGGTGTAAAAAGTAACCTGTTTTTGTTTGGCATAATCAATAAACGGTACTTTGGGTTTTCGCTCATTACTGTAAGGTGCATTCTGGCTATTAACCTGCGATTGTGAAGGCCCGCCCCCCGAAACTTCCAGTTTTGAAAGTTCTTTATTCCAGGCCGCTTTTGCATCATTTTGCACTTTTTTGAAATTGAAATCAGGTACCTCGGCATCCAGGTTCTTCAACGCGCCCTCGGCGCTTACCGATGATATGCCTACTTTTGAGATCACCTCGCCCGGGTTATCAAAACGGATGTACATCTTTATATTCTTCCCTTGTACTTTGCTTTTGCCTTCCTGTATTTGATCGTTGGAGGCTATGCCGTATGTTTTAAATGGTTTAGAAAATTTGGCATAAAAATAAACCGACTGATCATCGGCCCACGACCTCGAACGGCGATAACCACGTATCTCGTGGTTACTCACCACTTCTATCCACGAATCCAAAACCTCGTCGCGGAATTGCAAGTCGATAATGATATTAGCTTCTTTAGTTGACGGATAAGTGTAACGATGGACGCCCACGCGCGTAGTAGCGGTAAGTTCAACACCTATTTTATATTTATCGAGGAAAGTCTTATAATACCCTACTGAAGCGGTTTCGTTCTTCTTTTTAAAACCTGATAAGTATTGTTCTTTATTGAATTTGGGTTCACCGGTTGTTGGCATAAACAGCACATCGCCATAGTCGGCAATGCCGGTTCCGCTCAAATGAGTATGCGAAAATCCATAAACCGTTGTGTCGGCATAATAATAACCCGAACAGGCATCCCAGCCCTCAACACGGGTATCAGGGCCTAACTGTACCATACCAAAAGGCATTACCGGGCCGGGGTAAGTGTGGCCGTGGCCGCCTGTACCAATAAAAGGGTTTACTAAATGGGTATAATCTTTTTTGCTTTGGGCCGATGCAGGCAAAGTTAATGCTAAAGCCATCGCAGCCGGCAATACGTAACGGGAAATCAATTTCATCAGGGAAGAAAATTATTAATTGCCGTGCAATTTAAGCAGAATTATCCTGAATAATACACTTCTTAAAATGTTTTAAGAAGTGTATTCATTGCAATTAATTCTCTATATTAAATTTATCCTCGTCCTGTAAAAAGGGAAGGGCTCGCCTGGTTTTTTGGGGTTCGCTGCCGCTAATGGTAAAGGTATAAAGGTCTTCCTCATCGCGTTTATAATAAATCACTTCGCCCATAGGGCTTATACAAGTTGAATCGCCGGAATGGTAAACTTCATAACCGTCATGACCTACGCGATTAACCCCAATTACATATGATTGGTTCTCGACTGCACGTGCCGGTAGCAATGTGCGCCAGTGCAGTGCGCGACGCTCGGGCCAGTTGGCTACTATTATCAATATATCGTACTCACCACCAACATTGCGCAGCCATACCGGGAAACGCAGGTCATAGCAGATAACCGGGCATATTTTCCAACCTTTCAAATCAACAATTAACTTTTTGGTACCCGGTGTATAAGTTTCCTGTTCTTTAGCTAAGGTAAACAGGTGGCGTTTGTCATAATGTTCTTGGGTGCCATCGGGGCGCACCCATATCAGGCGGTTATAAAATTTACCTCCGTCTTTTATAATAAGGCTGCCGGTTACTACGCAATTGTACTGCTTAGCAATTTTATGCATCCATTGCATGGTTTTGCCGCCCATTGGTTCGGCAAGCTTTTCGGCATTCATGGTAAAACCCGTATTAAACATTTCGGGCAGAATGATCAGCTCCGTTTTCTCGCGTATGGCTGATAAGCGCAACGCTATATTTTGCAGATTTTTATCAATGTTCTCCCAAAAAAGGTATCCCTGGAAAGTAGTAATTTTCAGATTATCCATTCGGCTCATAATTCATGGCTCATAACTTTGGTTTATGAATATCTATAAACCTTTATTATTGACCCATAGGTTTTTAAACTGTGTGAGGGTTGATGCTATTTACAAATATACATTTAGTACTGTTAATAATTCATGCACGGCATAGGCAATAAACAGTTAACTAAAAATTAAACAGCCAACAATCTATCAACGGCTTTATCCAAAATTTCTTGCCTTTTGGCGAAACAAAACCTTAAAACGTGGTTATCTGTACCCTTATTGTAAAATGCAGAAGTAGGTATAGAAGCAACCCCAACCTCTTTAGCCAAACGTATGGCAAAATCGCTGTCTTTCTCATCCGTAATATCATCATAAGTTACTGATTGAAAGTAAGAGCCATAGCAAGGCAATAGTTTAAATCGTGTTTGTTCAAGGCCAGCCCTGAAATGATCGCGTTTTTGCTGAAAAAAGGCCGGCAGATCTAAATAAACATGTTCATTCTTCAAATACTCAGCAATACCATATTGCATAGGGGCATTTACGCTAAACACTAAAAACTGGTGAATTTTCCTGAATTCCTGTGTTAATGGCGCAGGGGCAAGGCAATAGCCCACTTTCCAACCCGTGGCGTGGCATAATTTGCCAAACGAGGCTACAATAAAACTGCGCTGCCGTAATTCAGGATAAAGCGCCATACTATGGTGCGTTTGGCCGTCATATATCAAATGCTCGTACACTTCGTCGCTCAAAATATAAATATCCTGACTCTTCACTAAAGCGCTTAATTCTTCAATGTCATGCTGGTGCAAAATAGTAGCAGTAGGGTTGTGCGGCGAATTAAGAATGATCATTTTTGTGCGGTTGGTGATCAGTTTCCTCACCATATCCCATGCGATGCGATAATCGGGTGGTTCCAGTTCCAATGATTTTACAACGCCACCGTATAGCTTTATGGCAGGGGCATAGCAATCAAAAGCCGGTTCGAATATGATAACCTCATCATTAGGATGGATAATAGCGCTAATAATGGTAAATATGGCTTGGGTACCACCGGCAGTAATGGTTATTTCCGTATCGGGATCATAAACAGCGCCGTAAAGTTTCTCGGTTTTATAAGCGATTTGTTCTCTTAGCGACATAACGCCTGCCATTGGTGCGTACTGGTTGTGGCCATTCTTCATCGCCTCGTTCACCAATTCAACAAGGTGCGGTGAGCAGTCATAGTCAGGAAATCCCTGCGATAAATTTATAGCGCCAACCTCGGTCGCCAATGCCGACATCACCGTAAATATAGTTGTTCCCGTGTGGGGTAATTTCGAAGTAATAGGTCTCATGCGGCGGCTAAAATACGTAAAACTATAGGCCGCTGCCCAAAAGGTTTTAAACACCCTGTGGAATTATTGTATAAACAAATCATTAAATTATCACTTTATCCATTCCGCTTTAACCTTTCGCCCTTATTAATTAACTTCGTGACATGAACCCTGTAAAATATCTTTTCGCAATACTATTTTTATGCTGCCTTGCCTCATGCGGGCCAAAAACAAAAAGTACCGTTCCGGTTGTAGGTTTTGTTGATGCTTTTGAAGATGCCACCATATCGCAGGCCCGCGATGGCTTTACAACCGCATTAAAAGACAGCGGCTTTAGCGAGAATAAAGGCACCATGAAAATTATGTATCGCAACGCCCAGGGCGATATACCCACCCTTACCCAGATAGTAAATTACTTTGTATCGAGGCCGGTCGACTTGCTGGCCACCTGTACTACCTTATCATCTGTTACCGCGGTGCAAAAAACCAAGACCATTCCTATTTTCGAAATGGTTTCACCCACACCAGAACGTATGAATGTACTCGATGCCAACGGTAACCCACCCGAGAACTTATTTGGTGCAGTTGAAGACTTAAAATATATCGATACCTCTTTTTCCATCATCCCGCAGGTATTAAAACCAAGAAGCGGCAATAAACTGGTTATCGGGATGATATACAACCAATCCGAGCCGCAGTCAGCCGATGCGATGCAATATATCAAAGCGCTTTCAGCCAAATTTAATATTACCTTAATCGCCTTACCATTAAATACTTCAGCAGATGCACAATTGGTTACGCAATCGTTATTAAATAAAAATATTGATGCATTTTTCGCTAACCCGGATAATACGGTATTTGCATCGTTTGAAACCATCAAGAAAAATTGCGACCAGCATAACGTGCCCATTTTTACCAGCGAGGCGGGTTTGGTAAAGCGTGGCGCGGTGATGGCCTTTGGTGCCGATATTTACCAATGGGGATACCAGGCGGGCGAACAGGCAGCACAATATTTAAAAACGCACAAAACCACGGGCTTAAAGCCCGAGATGGTGAAAATACGCAAGCGCGTTTATAACCCCGATATGGTTAAGAAATATAATATTGCGCTGCCTCCAAATTTCGAACCTGTTAAATAATGGATTTTTATCTTACCGCTTTATTACAGGGATTGTGCTTCTCGGCTTTGGCATTGGGCATTTATATCTCCATGAAGATATTCAACATCCCCGATATTACTACCGATGGCAGTTATACTTTAGGCGGTGCTGTTACGGGTGTTTTATTATTACATAACCAACCAACGTATATTATTTTGCCCGCAGTTATATTAGCAGGGGGAATTGCAGGTGCTTTAACCGGTATTATTCATACTAAATTAAAAATTAATGCCCTGCTGGCTGGTATTTTAGTAATGACGGCGCTTTATTCTATTAATCTCTCTTTAATGGGGCGTTCCAATCTGCCGTTAATAAATACCGGCTCTATATTTACATTACTACATTTAATAAACAACCCTAACCAAAATACATTTTGGATACTGCTGTCTGTTGTGATAGTAATAACGGTCATTATTGGCTACCTGCTCAAAACCGACTTCGGCATAGCTATGCGTGCCACCGGTAACAGCGAAACCATGATAAGGGCCTTAGGCGTAAATACCGATCGCATGAAAATTACAGGATTGGCTCTCGCCAACGCGTTAACTGCTGTAAGTGGATATTTAATGACACAATTTCAGAGTTTTGCTGATATAAGTATGGGTATAGGGATAGTAATTGTTGGTTTAGGTTCAGTAATTATTGCCGAAGCTTTTATTAATTGGTTTCGTATCACTTCGGTTTGGCTCAGCTTATTGCTGGTATTGGGTGGGGCGATTATATTCCAGTTTGTGCTGGCGTTTACACTGAGCATCGGCGTTGACGCAACGCTGTTGAAACTTATAACCGCCGTGTTTGTGCTATTGATAGTTAGTTTACCACGCTTATCATTTAAAAGTTCGGTATGATAGGCATAAATAAGGTTCATAAGGTATTCAATAAAGGCAAAGCCAACCAGGTTAACGCGGTTAATGGCATCGACCTGCAAATAGCTGATGGAGAATTTGTGGTGATAGTAGGCTCAAATGGTTCGGGTAAAACTACTTTATTGAATTTGGTTTCGGGGAGCGTTATACCAACATCGGGTACCATCAGCATCGATGGTAACGATGTAACCAATATGCCCGATTACAAACGCAGCGAATGGATCGCCCGCGTTTTCCAAAACCCACTAAGCGGTACTGCATCTGATCTGAGCATATTGGATAATTTCCGGTTGGCGGCTATCCGTACCAAACCTAAAGGCTTATCGATAGGAGTAAACGACGTTTTTAAAAAGCAGGTGAAAGAAAAGATAGCATCATTAGGCATGGGGTTGGAAAATAAACTGATGCAGCCCATGGGCACACTTTCAGGCGGACAAAGGCAGGCCCTGACGTTATTGATGAGCGTAATGGACAGTTGTAAGGTTTTGCTATTGGATGAGCCTACCGCCGCCCTTGATCCGCGTTCAGCAGAAGTGGTGATGAAAACAGCCGATAAACTGATCAAAGATTTTAAGTTGACATCTATCCTCATTACCCATAACCTGAAAGACGCCTACAATTACGGCACCCGCATTATTCAAATGGGCGAGGGGCTTATTTTAAAAGACATAGACTCCCACAATAAAGCTAAACTGAAACAGAATGATCTGTTTGATTGGTTTGGGTAGATAAAACATCAGACAGTAACTTCCGAAGTTTTAAAAAAAACTTCGGAAGTTTGTTAACTCTTAAATATCTTGTAGATCATCCTTCTAAAACTTATCTTTGTAAAAATTAAAAGAAAATGCTACGTCTAAATCAATTCTGTAAAAACCAAATGCAGCCTATGGTGGCAGCACAGAAGGGGTATGCATTTTCATGGCCTTTCTCAAGTCCTGTTTAGTAATTCACTACAGCGACAATTTTCACAAACATTTTAAATTACTTAAACGGCAGTAATGCCCGTTTAAACTATATTGTTACAAATTTATGGACACTTATTATACTATTGAAGAAAAGTATCTGCAGGCTGTTGATGAGTTAACATATGGGGAAAATCCAAAAGCGTTAAAATTATTGAATGAAATAATCAGTAACGACCCGCTGTATGCGCGTGCTCATTACCAGTTGGGTAAGCTATATTATTACGAAATTAAGGATTACCAGGCGGCAGGCTACCACTTTGAAACCTGCGTAGGGTTAGAGCCTTCATTTCCTGATGTATATTATCCTTACCTGCATTTGGTTGTTTTTTTGAACATGGAGAAGAAGGTAACTGACGTAACAGCAAAAGCTTTGGCCACGCCGGGTGTAAATGCTACCGAGATATATTACTTGCAGGGCTTGTTCTACGAGAAAAACAAAAAATGGACAGATGCTTTACGGGCCTACCATAACGCGTTTATGGATGTGACCCACAGAAAACAGAAAGATGATATTGAAGAAAGTATAAACCGGGTAAAAGCAAAAATGCAGCAGAACCTGGCTTATCAGTATCATATGCAGGATTAATAAAGTCGCCTCACACTGGGGCGGCTTTATTGCTTATATATGGGCCTCAAATCCGCCTTCATCCAAAATACATTGTATAATGGCCATATAGATATGGTAAAATATAACTCATCACCGGTACTATAAGGATACATAAAACCGCCGTACAATCCTTTATGGTCCTTACCTGTAAGCAGTGTTTCTTCATCGCTCCACGGCCCGCTAATATCTTTTGCATAGCGGAACTCAATATTTGATGTTTTCATACTGACATAAGTGGCCATCCAAAGGTGATACTTGGTGTTATAAGTCAATGAAGGCTCACCCACAATTCCTCCGAATATGCTTGTCGCTTCGGTTTCGGCATTAGTTACCCAGCCTTTGCCTGCAACCCAATATTGATAGGCAGCGTGATTAAGAATATCCTTTACTAAAAATCGCCCTAAATATGCTGCGCCAAACCTGCCCGAGCCAATACCCAACATATATACATAACCATCTTTTTCGGCAAATGCGGTTTGTGCGAAATGACTGTCACCGGAAAATTGCACGTTGCATTTCGTCCAGTTTTTGCCATTGTCGTTTGATTTGTATAAGCCTGAATAATTCGTTGTCCAACGCCCCGACTCTCCCCACGACTTAACATTCATATAGCTTACATAATCAACGCCGTTTAAACGGATAGCACCTGTAGGTATGGCGGTGTAATTGCCTTTGCCATCTGTTTCATGCGGGCTGTATATGATCTGTCGGGCTTTTTTACCGTCGCTACTCATGGCCATGTGGCTAAACTTCAGTCCTTTGCTTACATCCTGTTTGTTAGCAAATGCCAATACGTTTGAGCGCCAGTCTTTGCCATTATCGTCCATTGTCCAGTCGCTGCCAAAGGTATCGCCGAAAAACATGCCTATTTTTCCGTTGCCCATCGCCCATATAATGCCGAGGTCTGTTCCGCCCACATCATAGTTTTTTGCTGTTTGATTGGGATTAAGTGTTGTTTCACCCGGCAGGGAATTGCCTGTAACCCTCGCAATTTTTACTGGCTTAGCGGGATAAATGCCTATGATTGTCTGCTTTTTTAAGCTATCGGTTTTATCCGTAGCCTTGCCAATACAGGCAAAAAAGAAAAAGCAGATGCAAAGCAGGATGGCTTTCAAAACTGAATGTTTAAAAGAGCCGATGACGGGGATCGAACCTGCGACCTACGCGTTACGAGTGCGTTGCTCTACCGGCTGAGCTACATCGGCTTTTATCGTAATCGGGGATAAATATAGGATAGTATCAAGTATTTAGTATCAAGTAGCAAGACTTTGTTAGTTTTTTTATCTTGATACAAGCGATTTGCTACTATATCAAATTTCTGTCTCTGAACCAAACTTCATCGGTTTTAACGGTAAAATTATTCATCGTATCCACCAATTCTATTGGGTCGGTTGCTGATAGTACCAGTTCACGGTTTACGGGTTTCAAAAAACGCTGTTCAACCATTACATCAAGTTGCTGAAGCAACATATCGTAATAGCCGTTCACATTCAAAATAGCTACAGGTTTATTGTGCAGCCCAAGCTGCAGCCAGGTTAGCACTTCAAAAAATTCTTCCATAGTGCCCAATCCGCCGGGCAGGGTGATGAAGCCGTCGCACAGGTCACCCATGAGTTGCTTACGTTCATGCATGTTTTCAACTACGTGTAGTTTGGTTAAACCGGTATGGGCAATTTCCTTGTCCATTAAAAATTGTGGGATTACCCCTTCGGCTTTGCCGCCTTTATTTAGTATTGCATCGGCCAAAAGCCCCATAACGCCAACCTTGCCGCCACCATAAATCAACGTTATGTTTTGGTTAACCATTATTTCGGCCAACTGATCTATCGCTTCGCTAAGTAGCGGGTCGCCGTTAAAGTTTGCCCCGCAAAAAACGCATATATTTTTCATGTTCACTGGTTCATTTGTTCACTTGTTCATTGGAGCACAGCCAATAAAGCGGACAAATTACGAATTACCTGCCAATGAACTAATGAACCAGTGAACAAATGAACGTTAATTATTATCTTCGCATTATGAACTTTTCATCAAAGTTGCTGGAGGATGCGGTTGCGGAATTTGCGAAATTGCCGGGTGTAGGACAAAAAACCGCGTTGCGGCTGGTACTTCATTTATTAAAACAGGATAGGGCAGAGGTCGACAGGTTTAGCTCATCCGTAAGCAAGCTACGTAACGAAATACAGTTTTGCCAAACCTGCCATAATATATCCGACCATTTAATATGCCAGATATGCTCTGCGCCAAAGCGCGATAAGGGAATTATTTGCGTGGTTGAAGATACACGCGATGTGATGGCTATCGAAAATACCAACCAATATAACGGTTTGTACCATGTGCTTGGTGGCCTAATATCGCCAATGGATGGCGTTGGCCCGTCTGACCTGGAAGTGGATACTTTGGTTGAAAGGCTGAAAGATGACGAGGTTAAAGAGATCATTTTTGCTTTAAGTGCCACCATGGAAGGTGATACCACCTTATTTTATTTGAACAAACGGCTAAAATCTTTTAATATAACTATATCAACCATTGCCCGTGGCATAGCTTTTGGTGGTGAATTGGAGTATGTGGATGAGCTGACCTTAGGTCGCTCAATTGCTACACGTGTTCCGTATGAAAATTCGCTATCAAATTAAAGGATGAAACTATCAGTAGTTATTGTAAATCATAATTCGCGTGAGTTGCTTAGGCATGCACTAACTGCTTTAGTTTATGCCGGTAAAAATATTGATTACGAGGTGTTTATATTTGATAATGCTTCTACGGATGGCTCTATTAATATGGTGGAAAGTGAGTTCCCTCAATTTCATATTATCGCCAGTCAAAAAAACATAGGCTACTCACGGGCTTATAATGAAGTTATTAACTTGGCTACTGGGCAGTATATTTTACTGGTCAGCCCGGATATAAAATGCTCCAAAAAAACACTTGAACATTCCCTGGAATTTATTGATATGCACACCGATTCAGGCGGTTTGGGTGTTCGAATGATCACCCCTCAAGGGAAATTTTTGCCCGAGTCAAACCGTGGTTTAACACCATCATGGATCACATTCTTTAAGTTGACGGGGTTGTCAAAACTATTTCCAAAATCACGTATTGGCGACCGCAACCGTAAAGACTGGGTTGAGGAATTCCAAACTTCAGAAGTTGACTTTGTAAATGGCGCGTTTATGTTATTACGCAGTGCTATATTGAACGAAACAGGCTTGTTTGACGAGCGATTTGTAACCTATGGTCATGATATTGACCTGTCATACCGCATAAGGCTGGCTGGGTATAAAAATTATTATTTCCCCAAAACATATGTCATCAACTTTAAGGGTAGTGATGCGACTGAATTTAACTGGCAATACATTAAGCATTTTTATGGCGCTATGATTATCTTCGCCATGAAATACATGTTTAAAATGCCCGGTGCTAAATTGCAGGGCGAACCACAGCTACCCTTAGCCTAATGAAGTTAAAAGATAAAGTTATAATTATTACCGGTGCGTCATCAGGCATCGGGAAATCGCTTGCATATGAATTTGCCAAACGCGGCGCCAACTTGGTTTTAGGCGCACGCCAATATGTGCTTTTGTGCGAAATAGCGCAGAGTCTTGAACAAGAATACGGCATAAAAGCAGTAGCTGTACACTGCGATGTCTCTGTTGAAGATGAATGTAAACAATTAATAGCTCAGGCAGTACGCACCTTCAAAAAGGTTGATGTATTGGTAAACAATGCCGGTATATCCATGCGGGCATTGTTTAATGATGTTGATGTTGATGTGCTAAAGCAGTTAATGGACGTAAACTTTTGGGGAACTGTTTATTGTACCAAATTCGCCTTGCCCGAAATACTTAAAGCCAAAGGTAGCATAGTAGGCGTATCGTCCATTGCAGGCTATAAAGGTTTACCTGGTCGCACGGGTTATTCCGCTTCAAAATTCGCTATGAATGGCTTTCTGGATGCTTTAAGAGTTGAGAATTTACATACAGGTGTTCATGTATTAACTGCCTGCCCGGGCTTTACCGCATCGAATATAAGAAACACCGCACTTGATAAAAATGGTACCCAACAAGGCGAAAGCACATTGCACGAAGAAAAAATGATGACCGCCGATGAAGTGGCCAAAATTATTGTTGACGGAGTTGAGAAACGCTCACGCACACTCATTATGACCGGGCAAGGAAAACTAACCGTGGCCTTAAGTAAATTTATTCCTGGCGTGTTGGATAAACTGGTTTACAATGTATTTGCCAAGGAGAAGAATTCATTACTGAAGTAAATTCTTATCACCGGCAGCTAAAATGCTATCCATAACAGGGAGTTCAACCAATTCGTGGTCACTTATCTTGCTCAGATCTAACACTATGCGGCCATTCGGATCACGGTCGAACACAGGCTTAAATTTGGCGCCCCATTTCATGTCTTCGGCAGTATAAAATGTTCGTGAGTGTACGGTTTGCGAAAAGGTATCATCAAAAGCGCGTAATAACACTGCAAAACCAGCCTCCTCACGTATCATATCTTCTTGTGTCATATCCTTTATCGGGCTGTTTTCATCCAAAGGGTGTACTACTGTCCAGTTTAAACTTAATAGGCTAACATATTTTCTTTCTACTTCAAGCGGGTAAAAACGGCGTATGGTTTTGCCGTCTACACGGTCGTTAAACGAGAATATGATCTCAATTTCCAGTTCGAGCAAAATATTCCTGCGCTTATTCACCAGCCTGAACATCAACCCCCGCTGATCATCCAAATAAGGCGCTACCAGGATATTTTTGCTGTAAATTATTTTAGCTGTAGGCCTCGAAAAGCGCCCGTATAATAAGCCGGTAGCCAGCGCGAATGCAAGCAAGCCCATCATTGATTCAAGTGCCGCTATACTGTTTGTGGTAATCCCTTTAGGGCTAATATGCCCATAGCCGACAGTTGAAATGGTTTGCGCCGAAAAGAATAGAGCATCCAAAAAGCGGGCAAAAGGAGAAGTACCTTCAATACCGTCCAAATGCAAGCCGGTGGCAACATATATAAATGCGAATATTACGTTGACAATTATATACCCTATTAAAACCAATAACCAGAATTTAGTCCAGCTCATAGTAATGAGCGAGTGATAATTGTTCGATGTATTGAAAATAGATAAACCCTTCCGCTTTACATTCACCGTACCGTCTTTGTTCACCAGTGGCTGATTTTTGATTACAGGTTGGGTGCCAAAGCCAAGATCGTCTTCAGGATTTATCTTCTTTCTGCGGTGTATAGCCATCTCTTAAATCATTGATTGGGCGAATTATTGAATTATTGATTGTTTAAAAGTTGAATTTAAAATACTCAATCTTTTTAAAACAGCAATCAATAATCCAATAAATCAATAATTCAGTAAATATAACTTCATTCTGTTTGCTTTTAGTAAAAAGTATTTCCATATTTGTTGCACAAAATGAAAGCGATAACAATAAACAATAACTGGTGGTGGCTTAACGAGAGATCGTAAGGCAATTCCGTTTTTGTTTTTTAAAGATACAATTGAGAAGGGTTGCCAAATGGTAACCCTTTTTTTTATATACTGAAATGAAAGCAATATTAAATCATCTTTTTGAGCATAAGACATTTAGCCGGGAAGAATCAAAGCAGATACTAACCGACCTGGCACTCGGCAAGTATAACAATTCGCAAATGGCGGCATTTATGACGGCCTACTGTATGCGCAGCATCACAGTTAATGAACTGGAAGGCTTTCGTGATGCAATGCTGGAGCTTTGCTTAAATATTGAACTTGAAAATGGCGAATTGATAGATCTTTGCGGCACCGGCGGCGATGGGAAGGACACCTTTAATATATCTACATTGGCATCATTTGTAGTAGCCGGGGCAGGGTATAAGGTTGCGAAGCATGGTAACTACGGCGTTTCATCAGGTTGTGGTTCATCAAATGTGATGGAGTTTTTGGGCTACCAATTCACTAATGATACTGATAAGTTGAAAACCAGTATTGATAAATCAAATATCTGCTTTTTACACGCGCCATTATTTCACCCGGCCATGAAAACGGTAGCGCCTATACGCCGTGAATTGGGAGTAAAAACCTTCTTTAATATGCTTGGCCCGCTGGTTAATCCGGCAAAACCTGAAAATCAATTGGTGGGTGTGTTTAACTTGGAACTGGCGAGGGTTTATGCTTATCTCTACCAAAAATCAGATAAAAAATATACCATTTTGAACGCGCTTGATGGTTATGACGAAGTTTCATTAACCTGTGATTTTAAGACCTTCAGCGCAGCGGGCGAGCAAATAAACAGTATTGAAAACCTGGGTTTTGATAAACTAAATCCAAATGAAATATTGGGCGGTAGTACGGTTAAGGATTCTGCCGATATTTTTATGAGTGTTTTGAATGGTGAGGCAACTAATGCTCAAAATAACGTTGTGTTGTGTAATGCCGCCCTTGCTATTAAAACTATTAACAACGAGAAAAGCTTTGCTGATTGTTTTTATGAGGCCGACGAAGCATTGCTTTCAAAAAAGGCATTATTCAGTTTTAAAAACCTGTTGCAGAATTAGACCATGAAAATAAAGGTTTGCGGTTTAAGGAATAAAGAAAATATTGAAGCGGTAGCTGTTTTATCGCCTGACTACATGGGTTTTATTTTTTATGGTCTTACGCCGAGGTTTGTGGGTGATTTTCCGTTGGAGAATTTAGACAACGTACCATCAACCATAATTAAAACTGCTGTATTTGTTAATGAAACCGCTGAGAATATCAGCGCTATAATTGATAAATACAAATTCGATGCGATACAATTGCATGGGAGTGAAGGCCCCGAAATATGTGCTTTATTTAAGGGGCGGGTAAAAGTTATAAAAGCTTTTGGTTTGAATGAAGACTTTGATTTTGAACAATTATATCCTTATGCTGATCATGTTGATTTTTTCCTGTTCGATACCAAAACGAATATCCATGGAGGCTCGGGGAAATCATTTGACTGGAGTATTTTAAATAAATATGAGCTGTATATACCGTTCTTTTTAAGTGGTGGTTTAAGTTTGGATAATTTGGATGAGGTTAAAAATATTACCCATCCGCAGTTTTATGGGGTTGATCTGAACAGCAGGTTCGAAACCAGCCCTGCAATAAAAGATATTGAGAAATTAGAAAAGGCATTCGCCTTAATAAAACAAATTGATACCAATGAAATACGGAGTTAACGATCTGGGCTATTATGGCGATTTTGGCGGGGCCTACATCCCCGAAATGCTGTATCCGAATATTGAGGAATTAAGGCAGCAATATTTAAATATCATAGAGGATCCAAGCTTTAAAGCCGAGTTTGATGACCTAATGAAAAATTATGTGGGCAGGCCATCTCCGTTATATCATGCAAAAAGATATTCAGAAAAATATGGGGCCAATATATTCTTTAAGCGTGAAGACCTGAACCATACCGGTTCGCACAAAATAAATAATGCAATAGGGCAAATATTATTGGCAAAACGCTTGGGCAAAAAACGTATTATAGCCGAAACAGGCGCTGGTCAGCATGGCGTGGCAACAGCTACTGTATGCGCATTGATGGGAATTGAGTGTGTAGTTTACATGGGCGAAATTGATATGGCACGCCAAGCGCCAAACGTATCGCGTATGAAAATGCTCGGTGCAACTGTTATACCTGCAACATCAGGAAGCAAGACGCTGAAAGATGCCACCAACGAAGCTTTGCGCGACTGGATAGCAAACCCGGTAGATACGCATTACATCATAGGATCAGTGGTTGGGCCATATCCATATCCTGATATGGTGGCAAGGTTTCAGTCGATCATATCAGCAGAAACTAAGAACCAGTTACTTGAAGAAACAGGCAATGAATTACCGCAATATGTAATGGCCTGCGTAGGTGGTGGTAGTAATGCAATGGGTATGTTTTATCATTTTTTAGATGATGAAGCTGTAAAACTAGTAGCAGTTGAAGCGGCTGGTAAGGGTGTGAACAGTGGTCATTCCGCTGCTACTACATTTTTAGGACGTGAGGGGGTACTGCATGGCAGCCGTACCATATTAATGCAGACAGATGACGGCCAGGTGGTGGAACCTTATTCCATATCAGCAGGACTGGATTATCCCGGCATAGGCCCACAACATGCGCACCTGTACAAAATAAAACGTGCCCAATACGTAAGCATTACCGATGATGAGGCATTGCAGGCGGGCTTACTGTGCTCACAGCTTGAAGGTATTATACCGGCTATTGAAACTGCCCATGCGCTGGCTTATTTGGAAAAGATGCAGTTTGAAAAAGATGATAATGTGGTTATCTGCATATCAGGCAGAGGTGACAAGGATCTGGATACATATATTAAATATTTTAATTTCTAACATAAAACGCCCTCTCTTTAGGAGAGGGTCGGGGTGAGGTCATGAACCGTTTACAACAACTTTTCAATACAAAAAATAACAACCTGTTATCCATATATTTCACGGCGGGGTATCCGTCGCTGGATTCAACCTTAGTAATAGCCGAAGCGCTTGAAAAAGCAGGTGCTGATTTTCTGGAGATTGGCTTCCCGTATTCCGACCCGGTGGCTGATGGTCCAACTATTCAGCATAGTTCCGAAATAGCTTTGGAAAATGGTATGACGCTACATGTATTGTTCGATCAGTTGAAAGATTTGCGCAAACGTGTAAGCATCCCCATTTTGTTAATGGGCTATGTAAATCCGATAGTTCAGTTCGGCGTGGAACGGTTTTGCAAAATGGCATCTGAAATAGGAGTGGACGGTGTAATTGTGCCCGACCTGCCCATGTATGAATACGAAGCCATGTATTCGAAATATTTTATTGAGAATAACCTAAGTAATATATTCCTGGTAACCCCGCAAACGTCTGAAGACCGTATCCGCAAAATCGATGAGTTAAGCAACAGTTTTATTTACCTGCTTTCCTCATCATCCATAACAGGAGGTAGTTTGAATGTGTCGACCAATATCGAAGATTATTATAAACGTGTTAAGGCAATGCAGTTGAAAAATCCGGCCATTATAGGTTTTGGTATATCGAACAGCGATAATTTTAATAAGGCTTGTGAATATGCCAATGGAGCGATTGTAGGTAGCGCTTTTGTGAAGCTATTGGAAAAAGATGGTTATTTGGATAAGATAACGGGCTTTGTGAAATCGGTAAGGCTATGACTTTGTAGAGACGCAATACTTTGCGTCTCAGGCTTGCACAATCGGAGACACAAAGTATTGCGTCTCTACATGGAATTATAAGTATAACTCCAAATCACCTTTACCCTCACGGATAATCTCAAAGTCGCCGTGGGTGCAATCCACAACAGTTGAGGCTAAATTTCCGCCATAGCCGCCATCGATTACAATATCCACCAGATCCTGGTATTTCTCGTAGATCAGTTCCGGGTCGGTAGAATATTCGATGATCTCATCTTCATCTTTTATTGAGCTAGACAGGATAGGGTTGCCTAATGCTTTTACAATTTCGCGGGCAATATTATTATCAGGTACCCTTATACCAACCGTCTTTTTGTTTGAACTGATCAATTTGGGTACCATATGGCTGGCATTAAAAATAAAGGTAAATGGCCCCGGCAATGCTTTCTTTATCACACGGAAAGTAGCGTTATCTATAGGTTTTATGTAGTCGGATATATGGCTAAGGTCGTAGCAGATGAAGGAGAAATTTGCTTTCTCCGGCTTTATATTGCGGATACGGCAAATAGCCTCGATAGCTTTATGATTGGTAATATCACAACCCAAACCATAAACCGTATCGGTAGGGTAGATGATAAGGCCGCCTTTGCGCAGCACTTCAACCACCTGTTCAATTGCACGTTCATTTGGATTTTCTGGGTAGATCTTAATTAACATAATTTTTGCAAATTTCGAATATCGGATTTTGGATTTCGAATTAATTGTATTGACTATAAAGTTTTACATACACTTTATGTTTGCATAATTACAATAAAAAACCGGGATAAACATTGGAATTAAATCCAACATTTGCCCCGGTAAGGTTTTATAAATCCGAAATCGAAAATTCGAAATAAGGTTATGCCTGTTTAGCAAATTGTACGTTGATCAGCAATTTAATGTCTTCGCCTACAACTACCGAACCTGCTTCGGTTACGCCATCCCAGGTAAGGCCAAATTCTTTACGGTTTATTTTGCCAGTGATTTCAAAACCGGCTTTGGTGTTGCCATAAAAATCAGCAGCTGAACCGCCAAATTCTACGTCTAAAGTAACCGGCTTAGTTACGCCCTTAATAGTAAGGTCGCCAACTAATTTATATTCGTCATCACCAGATTTGGTAAATGAAGTTGATTTAAAAGTTATCTGCGGATATTGAGCTGCATCAAAAAATTCAGCTGATTTTAAGTGCTCATCGCGTTGTGATTGATTGGTATCAATGCTGTCGATATCTAACGAGAAAGATATGCTTGCATTGGTAAAATCGTCGTTTTCAGTATCTAATTCACCGGCAAAGCTTTTGAAAAAGCCGCTTACGGTTGATATTACAAGGTGTTTTACCTTAAATTGTACTTCTGAATGCAGTGGGTCTAAAACCCATTTGGTTAGTGTTGCCATGATTGTTTTAATTGATTAACGATACAAATATAAATACAATATATGTTTAAACATCTATTTATATTTTTTATTGACAATGAACTTACAATTGCTTAATATATTAACTGTAAAGCTCAGTTATTGTTACGGGAACACCTATTAATTTGCTGTTATTTATTTGTTAAACTCAAATATAAAAGCACAAAAAAAGGGAGCAACGCCCCCTTAAATTATAAATCTAAAAAATCTTAAACTTACAAAGCCAACACTTCCTTAACGCGTTCAGCAGCTTCTTTTAACAATATGGCCGAGTAAACCTTCAAGCCTGAATTATCTATCAGTTGTTTAGCTTCAACAGCGTTAGTACCTTGTAAGCGTACTATGATAGGTACAGGTATATTGCCAATTTCTTTGTAAGCGTCAATAACACCTTGGGCTACGCGGTCGCAGCGCACTATACCACCAAATATGTTGATCAATATGGCTTTAACATGCGGGTCTTTTAATATAATGTTGAACGCTGCTTTTACAGTTTCAGCGTTGGCAGTACCGCCAACGTCTAAAAAGTTAGCAGGCTCGCCACCGGCAATTTTAATAATATCCATAGTTGCCATAGCTAAACCTGCACCATTAACCATACAGCCCACGTTACCGTCAAGCTTTACATAGTTAAGGTTTGATTTGCTGGCTTCCACTTCCATTGGGTCTTCCTCGTTCGTATCGCGTAAAGCGGCAAAATCAGGGTGACGGAACAGCGCGTTGTCATCCAAATTAACTTTAGCATCAACCGCTAAAATTTTATTGTCGGATGTTTTCAATACCGGGTTTATTTCAAATTGTGATGAATCGGTAGCATCATAAGCTTTATATAAAGCGGTAATGAATTTCACCATATCTTTAAATGCATCGCCTGAAAGACCCAGGTTAAAGGCAATTTTACGTGCCTGGAAGCCTTGTAAACCAACTTTAGGATCTATTTCTTCTTTATGTATCTTTTCAGGGGTTGAGTGTGCAACTTCTTCAATATCCATACCGCCTTCGGTTGAATACATGATGATGTTGCGTCCTTTAGCACGGTCGAGCAATACACTGATGTAAAATTCTTTGGTTTCACTTTCGCCAGGGTAGTAAACATCCTGGGCAACCAACACCTTACGTACCAGCTTACCTTCGGGGCCTGTTTGCGGGGTAATTAATTGCATTCCTAAAATGGCGCCTGCTTTTTCCTTTACCTCGTCTAAATTTTTGGCTAATTTAACACCGCCACCTTTCCCGCGGCCGCCGGCATGTATCTGTGCTTTAACAACAACCCAGCTCGAGTTGTATTCGTCTTTCATTTTTTTAGCAGCTTCAACAGCCTGTTCAACGGTATCGGCAACAATGCCCTCCTGAACCCTAACGCCAAAGCTTTTTAGTATGGCTTTACCCTGGTATTCGTGAATATTCATGTTTCGTGTAGAATTTGCGGTAAAGTTATGATTTTGTTTGATATTAGAAATCGGTGATTGGAGATTGGAGATCAGTTTTTAAGATATTATGACCAAGCAACAGTATTTTTAACAGCTAACCAATAATCTCTAATCACTAATCACTATTTTTACCCCATGCTTAAAGCGCAATCCATACACAAATCATACGGGCAGCTTCACATATTGAAAGGAGTAGACCTTGAGGTTGAAAAAGGCGAAATTGTTACCATAGTAGGCGCATCGGGTGCAGGCAAAAGCTCGCTGTTAAATATATTAGGTACTTTGGACAGGCCCGATTCCGGTCGTTTATTTATTAATAACAACGAGCTGAACCAACTGAGCAATAAAAACCTGAGTGCTTTTCGTAACCTTAAGATTGGGTTCATCTTCCAGTTTCACCACCTGTTAAGCGAGTTTGACGCTTTGGAAAATGTGTGCATACCGGCTTTTATAGCAGGCATGTCGCGTTATGAAGCCGAGAAGCGTGCTACCGAAGTATTGGAACTATTGGGTTTGGGCGACAGATTAAGGCATAAACCGAATGAGTTATCGGGTGGTGAACAGCAAAGAGTGGCTGTGGCAAGAGCGCTCATTAACAGGCCTGCATTGATTTTTGCCGATGAGCCATCGGGTAACCTTGATTCAACCAACGCGCGCGAATTGCATGAACTCTTTATCAAACTGCGTAATGAGTTTGATCAAACTTTTGTGATAGTTACACATAATGAACACTTGGCCGAGCTATCAGACCGCCAGCTTACTATGAAGGACGGCTTAATTATCCAATAGTGAATATATTGATCACATCGGCCAATTCAGCTGCCGCGCATCAGCTTAAAAATAAATTGAATGCTGACAACATTATTTTGGGTGATTATTTAGATCTGCCTGAATTTATGGTGCAGTCGGGAAAGATGATGCAATTGCCTAACCCTGCTTCGGGTTCATATAACCATGAAATGCTTACGCTCTGCCTTGATAAAAATATTGAAGGGATATACCCATTAAGGGAGGAAGAAGCCGTACTATTAAAAGAGGCAGAACAATTATTTAAGGAATATAATATAGAAATTTACCCGTAGAGACGCGATACTTCGCGTCTCTGTTAAGCATGTGCCAGGGCAGCCAAGTATTGCGTCTCTACCTATTTGTTATGAAATATAGCGACATCGACCCACGTAAAACCGCTTTTTTGTTTGAATTGGATAATGTGCTTTATCCTGCAAAGGATTATTATTTCCAGGTGTATTATCTTTTTGCCGGTATGCTTGAATATATTGAGTTGGTTGATGCGAAGGCAGCAACCGATCTAATGGTAAATACATATCTGGAGAAAGGCAGGGAAGAAGTTTTTAATGTATTACAGGAAAAATACCAGGTGGATGAAAAATACCGCCCGAAATTTGAGTATTTGTGCATGACCGCAAATGTGCCTTTAAAACTTTTACTTTATCAAAATATGCTCGAATTGTTGCAGGAAATTGTTGTTGATCGAAAAAAAATATTCATTGTAACCAACGGCAACCCGGCTGAACAACTGAATAAAATTAAACATACCGGATGGCATGGCCTTGAAAACTATTTAATTTGCTATTTTGCAAACGAATTAAATGCAAAGCCTGAGCCGGATATTGTACATTTAATATTAAAAGAACATAATTTGCAGCGAAGGGATATTGTGATGATAGAAAATACCGAAGCTGATGTGCTTTGTGCACAGGCCTGCGGCATCGACCATATTAATGCGGAACAATTTCTATAAATAACAATAAGTAACATCTAATCATTATTTTCGTTATCAATAACAAGAAAAAAGAGGGGAACCATGAGAAAAATATTATACTTAACCATCATACTATCAGCGGGTTTGATAGCTTCATGTAAAAAGGATAGCCACAACAATAACAATACGACAACAACCAGCTACATTAACCTGGATAAGGATTCTATTTATTATTATGAGAAGGAAGATTATTTATGGTTCGATGCTATCCCGGCATATAACACGTTCAACCCGCGTTCATTTAGCGGTTCAAGCGATTATGAAGCTTTGGGTAACGAAATAACTGCTATCTCCCAATTAAAAATAAACCCGGCTACTGGTAAACCTTACGAATACTATAAGCCTGCCCCCGGCGAGGCGAAATATTCGTTTGTTGATGACGGTACTACAACTGCTTCATTAGGCGGTTCAAATGCTGATTTTGGCTTTGAACCGATATACATCGCTGCAAATGACCTGCGTGTAAAATATGTATATCCCGGTTCTCCGGCTGATTTAGCGGGTATAAAAAGAGGCTATGAAATTACCAGCATAAATGGCAGCACGGAATTAAACGGCACCAGCCAAAGTAATATCAACTTTATAGTAAATGCAGTTTATTACAGCAACAGTATTACTATGCTAGTAAAAAGGTATGATAATTCTACTTTTACCGCAACTTTCAATACTGCCGCTTACACAGTAAACCCCGTGTTAACCTATAAGGTATTTAATGAAGGCAATGGCCATGTGGCCGGGTATATTGCATTTAACAGTTTTACTGATATTAATAATGCAAAACCCAAATTAAACCAAGCGTTTAATAATTTTATTAACAACGGCGTAACAGATGTTATTGTTGATTTACGTTATAATGGCGGTGGTTCCGGAGAAACGGCAGCGTACCTGGACGACCTAATTGCGCCGTCTTCAAAAACCGGCAGTTTAATGTATACTACTTATTTTAACAGCAATTTGCAAAGTGGAAAGTCGCCATTGATAGATAAGAAGTTTGGTTTTGTTCCGGCTGATTTTAAGCCTGAAAATAACCAGGTTGGTTTTGCAAAAGCGCTTTCGTTAAATGCTACCCGGGTATTTTTTATTGTAACCAGTGCTACCGCTTCATCAAGCGAATTAACTATAAATAACCTGCGCCCTGCAATGGATGTGCAGCTGGTAGGTGATACCACCTATGGTAAACCCGTAGGGGAGATACCTATTCCACTTGGCTCTGATGGCAAATATATTTTATACTCGCCGCAGATATATGTAGAGAACTCGGCAAACCAGGGCGATTATTATGCAGGTATGACGCCAGGTTCAGGAGGTTATAAAGGATTACTCGCAGGAGATGACGTAACCAAAGATTTTGGCGATTCGACTGAATTATTGCTTTCTGCCGCCCTTCATTATGTTAAAACAGGTACTTATGCCATCAACAAGCCACAGGTTCAAAGCCTTTTAGCAGGCAAACAATTGTTTACCATGCAGCAGCAAAAAGCCATTGTACGCAAAATGGATCAGCATAAATTTAAACCGCTGGTAATTAATAAAAAGCACAAATAAGTTTTTGAGCTGAAAGATAAAAAGTAGAAAGACCAAAGCACAGAGGAGCAATAAAAAGCGCTTTTAGCTTTGGTCTTTTGGCTTTCAGATTAATCTGCTAATTGGCGCAGGTCAACCGGCACGACCCTTGATATTCCCTGTTCAACCATGGTTACGCCGTAAATAACATCGGTGCTGGCAATAGTGCGTTTGTTGTGCGATACGATAATGAATTGTGAATCTTTGGAAAACTCGCGGATGATGTTGTTGAATTTATCGATATTGGTATCATCAAGCGGCGCGTCAACTTCATCAAAAATACAGAAGGGGGCAGGTTTTAACAGGTAAAGTGAGAAAAGTATAGCCGTTGCTGTTAAAGTTTTCTCACCACCAGAAAGCTGGTTGATAGAAAGCGGGCGTTTACCTTTTGGTTTGGCAATAATATCAATATCTGATTCCAACGGGTGTTCGGGATCGGAGAGGATAAGGTCGCAGGAATCTTCTTCATTAAACAATGAACGGAAAACGGTTATAAAATTATCGCGCACCTGCGTAAATGCCGACATAAATTTGCCTTTTGCGGTATCATCTATCTCCTGTATGGTGGCTAATAACGAAGCCTTTGCTTCAGCCAGATCCTTCTTTTGCGACTGGATAAACTGGTACCTCTCGTTCATTTCATTATAAGCCTCAACCGCCATAGGGTTTATGGCGCCGAAATCATCCATTTGCTTCTTCAGCTTTTCGGTTTTTTCACGCAGTTCATCTTCGTTCTCATTTTCAGGCACTTCGGCATCTATCAGCTCCTGTATATCCACATTAAACTCAACCGACAGGCGTTCTTTCAGGGCATTTAGTTCCAGTTTAAGGTTATTGCGTTCATCACGCAGTTCGTTCTCCACAAATTGGGCGTTATCCTTTTTTCGGCGCAGGTTGCCTATTTCGGTTTCAGTTTCGGTTATTTTACCTCGCCATTCGTAGTATTCCTGTTCGGCTTGTTGGGTGGCCTTTTCCAGCTCATCCTTTTGGGCATACATCCCGATCAGGTCATCATCTGAATTATCGGCTTGCTGCAGGTTTTCCTGTATGGCTATCTTTACTTTTTCAAGTTCGATGTTATTTTGTTTGATGCGGTTTTCCAGTGTTTCTTTCTGGGCTTCGCGATAATCCAGATCCTTTAATAAACCGGATACTTTATTTTGCTGCTGATGAAAACGGATATTCTCCTGGTTATAAGCGTTTGATTGTACCGAAACATGCTCGTTCAACTCATTAAAAACACCTTGCTTGCCAATCAGTAAGTCATTTTGAATTTGTTTTTGGGCTTTCAGCTCGGACAGTTGCGGTTGTAGTGCCGCCATATCTTCAGTAATGGTAGCAATTTTACGGGCTATATCTTCTTTGCGATTAAGGCTGTTATTGATAAAAGTTTGATATTGTTCCTGCCGGGTTTTAACTGTAATGAGTTCAGTATTCAGGCGGTTTAGATCCTGTAATTTTTGTTTAATTTCTTCGGTTTTGCGCGATGCTTTTAAGGCGGCCAGTTTGCTTTGTTGTTCCTGTAACTGGTCTTTAAAATAGTTTACGCGTGTGTCAAACTGCTTTATTTCTTTGGATAAATTTTCGAGGTTCTTAGCACGACCGATACGTTTCCCCTCAAACAAACCTACCGATCCACCAGCCATGGTATGTTTGGTTTTGTTGAATTTACCGCTTTTGCCTATCAGCACCACGCCATCAGGCAAGGTAGCGTTGTTTAGCACCTGCTCATTGCGGTCATCAATTAAATAAACGTCCTTCAATAAATAATTGCACAGGCTTTGGTAATAGATATCTACATCAACTACATCCAAAGCTGGTATCACTCCGTCGGCTTTAAAAACCACACCAGTTGTTTTTGATAGGGTTTTATAACTATCCAGCACAAAAAACTGTGCCCGGCCTTTGGCCGAATTACTTAGTAACTTAATAGCGGTTATGGCCTCATCATAGTTGTTTACCACGTAGTGGTTCATCAGCGGCTCCAGATAGTTTTCAATTGCTACACGATATTCTTCACGGCAAAACAGAATATCACTGAATAAGGGCACATCATGCACCCAGTCGGCATTCTTCTTTAAAAACCGGATGGATTCGGGGAAACCTTCCAGGTTATCGATCATGCTTTTAGTAAGGTTGTATTCGTTTTGCTTGGCATCGAGCTTACGGCTGTCGGCAATGATGCTCTCTTTTATGGTGCCGAGTTCACTTTCAATGGTTACGATCTGTTCCTGTACTTTTTTCTCAAAGTCGACCAGTAACTCGTGTTCTTTTTCAAGCATTTCCACGCGTTCCTGTAATTCAGCTACTACCTCGTTAAAATGGGAGAGTTCCACTTCTTTGTTGCTGGCGTCTTCCATATTACGCTGGCTTTCCTGTTCTAAAGCTTGCTGTTGTATCTGGAATATTTCGAGGTCTTTTTCGGTTTTGTAAACTTGGTTTTGCAGTTTATTATTATTAGCTGTTATTTCGTTCAGCTCGCTACGTGCCGATGTTTGCTGTGCCCGTAACTCGTCAACCGTTAATTTTAATTCTGCTAGCTGGGCAGCTACGGTTTGCAGGTTCTCTTCTTCCTGCAGTTTTTCTTCAAGCAGGCGCTTTATGCTGTACTGGATATGGTTAAGCTGGTTACGGTCGCGTTCCAGTTCTTCATTCAAACGGGTTTCCTTGTCCTGCTGAAACTTTAACTGCTCGTTCTTTATTTTTTTATCGCTTTCGTATGCACGTATTTTAGCCACATATTCATTAGTCGCTTTTTGCTGTATGGAAAGGTTCTTTTCTTTATTCAGGCTGTCGAGCTTGTTTTGCTGCAACAATGCTTCAAGTGTATCGATTTGGGTGGCTATGCCTGATTTCTCCGCCTGCTGTGCCTGTTCCTTATCTTCAATTTTAGCCAACGATTCGCTGAACGAAGCTATCCTGAATGAAGCCAGCATAATACTTAAAGCTTTATACTGATCGCGGATGCGATAATAGCGCTCGGTTTTCTTGGCCTGGTTCTCCAGTGTTTTTAGGTTTTTTTCTATTTCGAAAAGCAGGTCTTCCACACGTTCCAGATCAGCTTCGGTATCTTTAAGCTTATTGAAGGTTTGTTTTTTTCGGAGTTTATATTTGGAGATGCCCGATGCTTCCTCGAACAAATTACGACGCGAACCTTCTTTATTGGAGATGATCTCTTCTACCATTCGCAACTCAATAATAGCATAGGAATCAGATCCGATGCCTGTATCAAGAAAAAGGTCGGTAATATCTTTTAAGCGGCATTGCACATCATTTAAGCGGTATTCGCTATCACCATTGCGGTATAGCTTACGGGTAAGGGTTACCTGCGAAAATTCAACGGGTAATATGTTTTTGGTATTATCAAAAGTGAGCGATACCTCTGCAAGATTGGCGGGCTTGCGGCTTTTCGATCCATTAAAGATAATATTGTCCATTTTCTCAGAACGGAGCATACGTGTGCTTTGCTCGCCCAATACCCAACGGATCGAATCGACCACGTTTGATTTTCCACAGCCATTAGGGCCCACAATAGCAGTAACACCCTCATTAAAATTAATGGTGATCTTATCGCCAAAGCTTTTAAACCCCTTGATTTCTAAAGATGTAAGCTGCATTTAAACTCTCCCGGATCCGAAAATTCCGACCTTCAAATTAGTCATAAAAAAATGATTTTTGAAAATATAAAAATGATTTTATGCTGATGAAACAATTAGACCGCATCTGCGCTTTTATGGGTATATTTTTAACCAGAACTATTATGAAAATTGCAGTATTTGGGGCTGGCGGGCGCATAGGTAGCCGCATAGTTGATGAGGCCCTGAACCGTGGACATGATGTCACCGCCGTGGTTCGCCACCCGGAAAATTATACCAAAATCCATGACCATTTAAAAGTTGCAAAAGGCGACCTGTTCAACTCGCAAGATGTAGAAACCGGGGCATTTGACCAGGATGCTGTGGTGAGCGCATATAGCCCTGCTGCAGGCATACCGCCAACAACCATTACCGAAGTTGCCGTGCCATTGGTGAACGGCTTAAAGCAGGCTAATGTAAAACGGCTCATTATAGTAGGCGGGGCGGGCAGCCTTGAAGTAGCGCCGGGGAAGCAATTGGTGGATACGCCTGATTTCCCCGCTGAATATAAAGCTACCGCGCTGGCACACCGCGAGGCATTGAAGCTATATCAAAAGGAAAAAGAATTGGAGTGGACATTTGTTAGTCCATCGGCAGTGATAGCGCCAGGCGAGCGAACAGGTAAATTCCGCACAGGAACCAATCAATTGTTAAGCGATACTAATGGCAAAAGCTTTATAACAATGGAAGACTATGCCGTAGCGGTTGTTGATGAAATTGAAAACCCGATGCATGTGAGGGAAGTGATGACTGTGGGATATTAACAGTCAGCCCCCTCTAAATCTCCCCCAGAAGGGGAGACTTTTAATAAATGCTTTTTAAGTCTTTCCTACTGGGGGAGATTTAGGAGGGGCTGATCTCGCCTCTTAAATAAGTAACTGCTTTACCACTCATTAGCACGCGTTCGCCTTTTTGTTCGCACCATAACTCACCTTTGCGGGCGGATAATTGGTAGGCGTGGAGTTTGTCCTTACCTAATTTTTTTGCCCAGTAAGGGATGAGATTGCAATGTGCAGAGCCGGTAACCGGGTCTTCGGGGATGCCTGCTCCGGGGGCAAAGAAACGCGACACAAAATCAACGTTTTTACCGGGTGCGGTGACAATTACGCCAACAGTGTCCATTTTGGAAAGGGCGAAGAAGTCTGGTGAAATATCACGTATATCATCCTCGGAATCATACACTATAAAATAATCCCGCGACCTTAATACTTCAACAGGTTCTTTTTCGCTCAGGGCCTCTATCAAACCAACGGGCGACTCAATAGGTATCGGTGGCCTGGAGGGAAAGTCCATAGTATATTTATCGCCATCCTTTTTTACGTGCAGGATACCAGCTTTTACTGTTTCAAAATGGATAGCGTCTCCTTTATATCCCAATTCGCTAAATAAAATATGTGCCGATGCCAGTGTGGCGTGGCCGCAAAGGTCTATCTCATATTCAGGGGTGAACCATCGTAGTTTATAGCCGGTACCGGTCTTTACAAAAAAGGCAGTTTCGGCCAGGTTATTTTCGATGGCTATTTTTTGCATTATTTCATCAGGAAGCCATTCGGTAAGCGGGCAAATAGCCGCCGGGTTGCCGCCAAATAATTTATCGGTAAAAGCATCAGCCTGGTAAATAGGGATAGTCATAACGGTAGAATTTGAAAGGCTAATTAACGAAAAAGAATCAAAATAAAAGAGAATAGGTGCCTAAACAAAAAGCCAGAATAAAATATGATTCTTTATCCTGGCTTTTTGTGTTCGTGTAGCAGCTTAAAAGCTATTTGCTCCAAACGTTATTGCTGTAATCCACATCAGGCAATTCCCTGTTCGGATCGATAACTACACTTTTTATAGCTGATGTTGACGAATATTTAAATTCCCAAACTCCGGCGCGTTGCCATACATTTACCGGGAAATGGATGGTTTCGGTAATTCCGTTTTCCTGGGTTATTTTTATGGTAACTGGCATGGCCAGTCTGTTTTTATTTACAATAGTAATGAGCGCGCCTTTTGTAGCATCGTTATCAACATAAGTTACTGACTGTACAGCTTGGTCGAGCTTCCATGTGGTAAAGAACCATGGTTTGAAGAACCAATTCAGGTCTTCACCGCCGGCATCATTCATCGCCCTGAAAAAATCGTAAGGCAGCGGGTGTTTAAATGCCCAATGTTTTATGTACTCGCGGAACGCATAGTCAAAACGCTCGGGGCCGAGCACCTGATTACGTAGTATAGTTAAGCCTTCTGCAGTTTTGTGATAATATTGACCATAATCCGCACGGCCAACACCCATGGCTTCGGGTGGGGTCATTAAAGGGTCTTGGCTGTTTGCAAAGGTGGCTACGGGTATTGGTTCGGCGGTTGGCTTTGGAGCATATTCGCCATTATTGAAATGTTTGGTAGCATAGGCATTAATAAAAGTATTAAAGCCTTCATCCATCCACATATATTTGCGTTCGTTGCTGCCTACAATCATCGGAAACCAGTTATGACCTATTTCGTGGGTAATATCGCCCCAAAGCGCTTTGTTTTTAATACTGCTTAAACAAAATACAATGCCCGGATATTCCATTCCCAAAGCAACACCGGAAACGGTTGTTGCAGAATTCCATGGATATTCAAAATAACCATTTGAATAAATTTCCATACTGTTTTTTAAATATTCAGTAGCACGACCCCAACCATCATTACCCGAACTTTCAACCGGGTAAGCGGCCATGGCAATACCTTTACGACCTGAAGGAAAATTTACCCGAGCGCCATCCCAAATAAACGCTGATGAAGCCGCCCATGAAATATCGCGGCTGTTTTGCATTTTGAAATGCCAGGTCAAACTACCTTTAAAGGGACGGGTGGCAGGCTTTCCAACTTCTTCAGGCTTTACAATCATTACTGTTTTGTCGCTGTTGCGGGCCTGAGCTAAACGGCTTTGCTGTATTGGTGTAAGTACCTGTGTAGGATTTTGCAAGTCGCCGGAACCAACTACCAGCATGTTTGCAGGCGCGGTTATATAGTAATCAAAATTGCCGTATTCGCAATAAAACTCGCCTAAGCCCATGTATGGCAGAGTGTTCCAGCCTTCTACATCATCATAAACACACATGCGCGGGTACCATTGGGCAATTTCATATACCCAGCCCTGTCCGAATTTCTTACGGCCCATGCGGTCGGCGCCGTAGAATGGTATGGAGAAGCTATAATTTACTTTCACTATTATTTTATCTCCTTTTGCGCCAAGCGGGGTTTTTAAACGAACCTGCATACGGGCATCGCTGATTACCGGGTTAACTTTATAAGTAACACCTTTATAGGTAACCGAAACCGATGCAATATGATAACCGCCATGAGTAAAACCCTTAACATCAAAGCGGTCGCCGCTTAGTGGGGTAACAGCCGCGCCGCGCGAGTCGGGCTTAAATAAATTTTGGTCGAGTTGCAACCATAAATAATCTAATTTATCGGGGCTGTTGTTGGTGTAACTAATAGTTACATCGCCGGTAATGGTAGTATCCTGCGGAGTTTCATTCAAGGTAGCATGAATAAGATAATCAGGGCGGTTTTGCCAGTAATTTTGGCCAGGCTGTCCATTGGCCGAACGTGTGCCATCGCTTGTTACGGGCCAAGTTATGGGGCCGAACAGATCGTTATGGTTATATTTTACGGAGTCGGTGGGAGTTTGTGCCGATGCGTTGCCGGCTAATAAAAAAAGTGCGCAGGCACCCACCAGGCGGGTGAATTTCATATCTAACATTTTGGTCAATTAAAACGCCGAAAGTAGTTAAATTATTTTTTTAATTAATATTTGTGATAAGGATGATACAAACAAGGAGATTGATATACTGAAAACGATGAGCCTGAATAACTAAAGACTACAAAAACTTTTACATTTAAAACGCTTATTTTTTAACTATTTCTAAAACATTAAAAATTTATAATTGCTTTAAATTTAACGGGTTAAATATTGCATTTTAGCTGCCGAAAAAATCGCTATGAACCATCTCGCAAACTCTACATCGCCATATTTGCTGCAACATGCCAATAACCCTGTCGACTGGTATCCGTGGGGGCCAAATGCGCTAAAAAAAGCGAAGGACGAGAACAAGCTTATTATTGTGAGCATTGGCTATTCAGCTTGCCATTGGTGCCACGTGATGGAACATGAAAGCTTTGAGGACGAAAGTGTTGCGGCAGTAATGAACAAATATTTTGTTTGTATAAAAGTCGACCGCGAAGAACGGCCGGATATTGACCAGATATACATGAGTGCCGTACAATTGATGAGCGGCAGGGGGGGCTGGCCACTGAATTGTATCTGCCTGCCCGACCAGCGGCCAATTTATGGCGGTACTTATTTCAGGAAAAACGACTGGGCATCGCTATTGTTTAATCTGGCTGATTTTTATGCGCAAAAACCTGCTGAAGCAAATGAATATGCTAATAAATTAACTGAAGGCATACAGCATTACGAAACGATAACTTTTGTTACAGAGCAACCTGAATACACTAAAGATACTCTGTTGCAGATTGTAAATAATTGGAAACAATATTTTGATAAAGAGGAAGGGGGTATGGGTGCGTCGCCGAAATTCCCGATGCCGAACAACTGGCAGTTTTTGATGCGGTATGCTTATTTAATGAATGATGCCGAGGTGTCGCAGGCGGTAACGCTGACACTTAAGAAAATGGCCTTTGGTGGTATTTATGACCATGTAGGCGGTGGCTTTGCCCGATATTCTGTTGACGGGCGCTGGCATGTGCCGCATTTTGAGAAGATGCTATATGATAACGCGCAGCTTATTAGTTTGTATTCAGAGGCTAATACTTTTAAAAGTTCGCAACTGTATAAGCAAGTTGTTGATGAAATTATAGCCTTTACGCTGCGCGAATTAAGGGCAAGTAATGGTGGTTTTTATAGCGCGCTTGATGCTGATAGCGAAGGGGTAGAGGGTAAGTTTTATACATTTACCAAGGCCGAAATTGATGGTATCTTAGGTGATGAAGCGGAGGTGTTTTGCATCTACTACAACATTACCGATGAAGGGAACTGGGAAGAAGAACATACTAATGTGCTCTTTCGTAAGGAAAAAGACCTGCAATTGGCCAATAAATTAGGCTTGCCGCTTGAGTCGCTGGTGGAGAAAATAGAAACCGCGAAGAAAAAGGTATTCAATGCTCGTGCACAAAGGATAAGGCCGGGATTGGATAACAAGATACTGGCATCATGGAATGGTTTGATGCTGAAAGGGCTGTGTGATGCATTCCGGGCATTTAATGAACATGAGCATTTGGAACTGGCTGTACGAACTGCCGAATTTATAATGGGCAATATGGCAAGTAGCGATGGCTGTTTGTCGCGCATATTTAAAGGGAAGGATAATGACGGCATTGCGTTTTTGGACGACTATGCCAATGTGATAGATGGATTAGTTGCGCTATACGAGGTTACTTTTAATGAAAAGTGGCTTGGACATGCTATTGAGCTGGTCGACTACGGCATCGCCCATTATTATGACCCCGCAAAGGGTGTTTTTTATTTCACTGCCGATAATGACGAAGCATTAATTGCCCGCAAATCGGAAATTATGGATGGGGTTATACCTGCATCAAACTCGGTAATGGCGCGGGTGTTGAAAAAGCTTGGTTTATTTTATGATGATGGAGAGTATTTAGAAATATCGGCACAATTACTACGCAATGTTGCGCCCCAAATGGCTAAGTACGGGTCGGCATATTCAAACTGGTGTATGTTGTTGCTTGATGAAGTGTTTAGTACTTATGAAGTGGCTATAACGGGAAGCGAATATGAGGCTAAACGTATTGAAATTGAAAATAATTATATTCCCAATAAAATAATATTGGGAGGTACAAAAGGAAGTTTACCTTTGCTGACGGATAAGTTTGGCCAGGAAACACAAATATTTATCTGTAAAGATAAAACCTGCAGCCTGCCTGTCCACAATACTACCGATGCGCTAAAACAAATTAATGCGAATATCCTTTTATAAAAAATAACAATAAGCAATGAAGATTGAACCACAACACGTAGTGTCATTAACTTACGACTTGTATGTTGACCAGGACGGAACTGAAACTTTAGTTGAGAGCGCTACGCAGGAGCAGCCCTTAACCTTTTTATACGGAGCAGGGCAGATGCTGCCTAAGTTCGAGGAAAATTTAAGCACTTTATCAACAGGCGACAATTACGATTTTCAACTGTCGGCACAGGATGCTTATGGTGAATATGATGAAGAAGCTGTTGCTAATTTGCCCAAAGAAATGTTTAACGGAACCGACATGCCCGAGATCGGCAGCATATTGCCCTTGCAGGATAATAATGGCAATCGTTTCCAGGGCCAGGTAGTATCGGTTACTGAGGATGCTGTTCTGGTTGATCTTAACCACCCAATGGCAGGGCAGGAACTACATTTTAAAGGAAATATTTTAAACGTTCGACCAGCCACACCTGAAGAATTGTCTCACGGCCATGCGCATGGGCCAGATGGGCATCATCATCATTAAACCGCAGCCCCTTCTAAATCTCCTCCGGTAGGGGAGACTTTAAAATATATTTTAAACCCTTTTGCCAAATGCGGAGGGGTTTTTAGTATACGTCCAGTTCGCCGGTATCTGTAAGCTTGCATTTTACAAATATCCTTGATAGTACAGGTTGGCCATTTATGGTTGCTGGTACAAAAAGCTTGTCTTCATCGCTAAAAAGCTCGGTGCTGAAGGTTGTTGTACGTTCAAAGTCGTTAGATTTTATGTGCACCTTAAAATCGGCTAACCTGCCACCCGGGCTAACCAATAGTTCAAGCACAGCTGTAAAAAGCCTGGTATCAGTACCAATAAAATCGTCGGAAAGCTTAAACATGCGCATGTAAGGGATATAGCCAAAGTATCGCCCGCCGGGTTTAATAGGTTTAGTGATTTTATCGCTATCGGCTATTTTATTATCAAAGGCATATTGTATTTGAACTTCCGACAGCACATTGTCGGGCTTTTCATACAGCATAGCATTACGGTCGTAATCAAAATTTTCCAACAGTGTGCCATTCAGATCATAAAAATGCCACATACCTACCTTTTTATTATTAGCATACCTGCCACTGGCCAGTGGAATATTATGACTGTATACTGCCTGGTATAAACCCTGCTTTATTTCTTTATCGGACTTTAGTACAAAAAAGGTTTCTACAACTGAAGGGGTAAGCCTGTTCCTTTTTTTTACCGTGTCCTGTGCCTGGCAATGGCACACAAAAAATACAATAATGGCTATAAGTATAAATTTCCTAAAAAGCATTGCAGCGGGTTTGTGAAATAAATTACAGGCGGGGTATTATGCCAATAAGATATGCAAAATGTTATAAATATTGCAATAATACAATTCTGCTGTTTAAATTGTGCATTTATTAGTATTATCAGCCATGCCTGCACAAAATATCGAACCAGCATACAAAAGCCCCAGGTTTTCGCAAACTACAATTACCGAGTTAATGATACCATCGTATTCCAACTTTGGGGGTAAGATACATGGCGGGGTGTTGTTGTCGCTAATGGATAAAGTGGCCTATGTGTGTGGTGCTAAACATGCAGGTAATTACTGCGTAACCGCATCAATAGATACAGTTGATTTTTTACAGCCTGTTGAAGTTGGTGAGTTAGTATCATTAATGGCGTCAGTTAACTATGTAGGCAATACATCGTTGGTGGTGGGTATAAGGGTAATATCTGAAAACATAAAAAGCAACGAAATTAAACATACCAACACCAGCTATTTTACCATGGTTGCCAAGGATGAAGCCAATAACCTGGTACAAGTGCCCGGTTTGATTTTAGAGAACCGCGACGATGTAAGGCGCTTTATTGAAGCCAGGCGCCGAAAACAAATAAAGCAAGATCATCGTAAAGAGGTTGAAGAAATAAAAGTACCAGATGACTATGAGCTTTGTAAACAACTGCTTACAGGCGAGCGCTGTATTATATCGTGATAAAAAAATATAATTATATTAGCCACTGAAAGGTGCCGTATTTAAAGCTGTTACATGAAGATCGGGTTTGGATTTATACTTTTATTGCTGATACATACATCATCTTTTGCTAAAAAAACTGTTGCAAAACCTGCTGAACCCCAAAAATCATTGCAAGCCGCGATTGATAGTGAAAACCAGGTTGTTTATAACATTTTTCTTAAATCTCCTGATTCGGCACGAGATATTGCTGAACATGCCCTGCTTCTATCTGAAAAGATAAAATATACCCACGGAATAGCCCAGGGCTATTATAATATTGGTACAATATATTGGTCACAATCCTATTACCCCGTTGCTTTGTTTTATATGAATACGGCATTGTCTAATGCGTCAAAGTCCGACAAGATGCTATTATCAGATATATACAGTGGAATGGGACGGGTATATGCCGACCTGGGCAATTATAAAAAGGCAATGTATAACCTCGACAAATGTGAAAGGTATGCAGGCGATGATAAGACGAGGTTGGGAGAGGCTTACAGTGAAAAATCATATGTGTATTTGAAGTTGCATAATTATGATAAGGCCCTTAACGCTGCTAAGGTTTCGCTTAAACTAAACCAGGATGCCGGAGAATTCCAGGGCGCTGCCATAATTTATAGTAGGCTGGGGAGTATTTACCTGGCGAAAAATGATTATACACGGGCACTGGCTTATGACGATACTGCCTACAGGAATAGTGCTATTTTAAAAATGAACCGTTTGCGTGCTGGTATGTATTTGGAATACGCCAACCTAAACAACCAATTTAAAAAATATGATGCGGCAATTGGCTTCGCTAAAAAAGGGGTGGCCCTTTATGATAGTATTGGTGTGATGACGGGATTAGCGAATAGTTATAAGGCGATGATAGCAGCCTATGAGGCCAAAAAGGATCTTAAGAACGCATTGTATTATGAAAAAAAATATAACCATACGGAGGATAGCCTGAATACTGTAGATAAATTGAAAAGCACGCAGCTTATACAAAACTATTTCGCGCTGAATGCAAGGCTAAACCGTATGGCCGAGGTGGAGAAAAAGAATGAAGAAAATAAATCAAAGATCGAATTTCAGCATACAACTATTAATATATTGGTTCTGTCGCTTGTAGTAGTGGTGGTGGTGTTATCGGTAACTTATTATTATTATGAACAAAAGAAATTGTTGAGCAACAAACTAAAGCAGCAGCATGTAGAGCTTTCGGCACAAAAAGCATTGATTGAGACCCAGGCGGCCAACCTGGAAACAGTAAATAAACTGAAAGATAAAATGATGGCTGTAGTAGGGCACGACCTGCGTACGCCCATTGCAAATTTACATAGCATACTGGAACTATTTGAAGGCGATTACCTTACACCGGAAGAAGTACACGTATTAATGAAGGATGTTAGCCCGATAGTAAAGGGTACCGAGCTAACACTATCAAACCTGCTTGATTGGGCCGGTAGCCAAATAAAGGGCCATTCGGTTGATACGTCAAAAATTGATATGTTTTTATTAGGAGCCGAGATGGAGCAAACATTCAGGCACTTATTGAAACAAAAGCGGCTTAATTTTACTAATATGGCGAAACCAGGCCAGTTAGTATACGCCGATGAGAACCATATAAAGGTGATACTGCGCAACCTTATGAGCAATGCTATAAAGTTTACCGGCAATGAAGGAAAAATTACCTTAGTAACTACTACTGAATGTGATAAGTTAATTATAAGCATTGAAGATACCGGTATGGGGATGACCGCTGCGCAAGTTGAAAAATTATTTTCCCAGGATACGCACTTTTCGCAGTCGGGCACATTAGGCGAGAAAGGTACCGGGCTTGGCCTGCTGTTAAGTAACGAGCTTATTAAACTTAATGGCGGCGAACTTACTGTAACTTCAGTGCCGGAGGAAGGGAGCAAATTTTATTTTAGCCTGCCTTTGGTAAAATAGTATAGCATCTACACATCCTTTGTGCTTCATTATGTGGGTTATAGCTATAGGCTATTAAATATTTCCGCTGGTTTAATAAATAATCTATACCTTACATATATTATCTCCTAAATAAAGTAATTATAAACTAAAATTAAACTATGGCTTTCCTGGAAAGTGTGCTGGAACCACCTGCGTATGGGTGGAAAGATGAGTGTGGTAATCTGTCAAAACCAAGTCCTTCTCAACTATTTAAAGAATTTTTCTCACGTTTAAATGTATTTAGAAATAAAAAGAACTGGCTCTCGTTCATGAGTTGGATGATGATAGTGTGTTTAGCGCCGTTTTTATTTTTGTTCATATTTAAATACTTTTCTTTCAAGCTGCTTATTGTGGCTTTTGTATATGGCATGATAGTGATGGGTACACATGGTACTATCTGGCTGCATCGCTACTGTACCCATGGGGCCTATACTTTTACTAATAAATTCTGGAGGTTTTTTACACAGAACCTTACGCTTAAAATTATACCTGAAGAGATATATGCCATATCGCATCATGTGCACCACGCTATGTCAGACCAGCCTGGCGATCCTTACAACGCCACCGGCGGATTTCTTTACTGTTTTTTGGCAGATGTTAACCATCAGCCTATTAACCGTAATATGACGGAAAAAAACTATGGGAAATGTGTGAACCTAATGAGGCATACGGGTGTTATTACCAATACGTATACCCAATACAATAAATGGGGCACGTTAGCTTCTCCTTTACGTACTGTTACAAGCATTGCCCTTAACTGGGCTTTTTGGTTCGCTGTTTTCTACTTTATAGGTGGTTTTGCACTGGTATGTACAATTTTTGGCGCGGCCGGTTTTTGGGCAGTTGGCGTACGAACCTATAACTACGAAGGCCATGGAAAAGGGCAGGACAAACGTCGCGATGGCATAGACCATAATCGCGAGGATATGTCGATAAACCAGATGTGGCCGGGCTACGTGGCGGGTGAGTGGCATAATAATCACCATTTATATCCAAAAAGCGCACGCTCCGGTTTTAAACCATACCAGCTTGACCTGGCCTGGTGCTATATAAAATTATTGAGCATAATAGGGGCAGTAAGTCATTACCGTGATTCAAAAAAAGAATTTTACCTGGCTTATGTACCTGCAAAAGTGCCCAAAGTCCAGGTACGTGATGAAAGCAAAAAGGTATTGGTTACAAATCAACTATAAAATCGCACGGTATATAGTACCGTAGCTACGGTACTAAACTGATGTTTGATTTCTTTCTACCAATATTTAGCCCCGATGGGGCTATTTTTTTTAGATATCGTTTTCCTGTTTATCTCTGAATACTAGTGTATTGCGAACGATGTTGCATGGCTTAATTTATCAGGCAAAAAAAGATAAGTTTTGGATAAAAAAACACTATTCGTTTTTATAAATGAATAATTAACTTAGTCAACCTTTAATTAGCTAATTATCCAACGCTGCCTTAATATGAAATCACTACAATCCAGTTTGTTGTTGCTGTTTGTATGGTGTGTATTTTCTACACAATCCTCATCTGCACAAACCAATTCGAAAGGCATATTTGATAACGACAGCGATGTTGGCAACATAAAGTTACCCGGCAGCGTGAAGTATGACTACGGCCTGCAGCAATACCGTATAACAGGTTCGGGAGCTAATATTTGGTTCGACCATGACGCTTTTCACTATTTGTGGAAAAAGATGAAAGGCGATTTTATTTTAACCGCCAATGCCGCTTTTGTTGGAAAAGGAGTTGAAGACCACCGAAAATTGGGCTGGATGATAAGAACTTCGCTTGATTCGACCTCGAAACATATTAATGCAGTGGTACACGGTGATGGCCTAACCTCGTTGCAATATAGGCGCGCGGTTGGTAATAATACGGATGAGATAAAAGCAAAGCTGACCCACGCTGATGTTATCCAATTGGAGCGAAAAGGGAATAAATACATAATGTCGGTAGCACGGAATGGGGAATTGTTTGAAACCGAAGAAGTAGATGATCTGGACCTTGGCGATGATGTATATGTGGGCCTGTTCGTTTGTTCGCATAACGCGAATGTTTCAGAAACGGCGATATTTCATAACGTACGTATTGTGGTGCCTGCTTCGGGCCAGGACGGTTACCAGCATTATATAGGCAGCGATATACAATTGCTGAATATGGAAACCGGTAATGCCAAAATTATTTATCAATCGCCATTATCCATACAGGCACCGAATTGGACTAAAGACGGGAAAGACCTTATCTATAACAGTAACGACCTACTTTATAAGTTCGACCTGAAAACATTAAAACCTACAGTGCTTAATACCGGCGTTGCCAATCATAATAATAATGATCATGTGCTATCCTTCGATGGTAAATGGCTGGCGGTTAGTAACGGAGAAAAATATGGCTCGATAGGTTATGTGGTTCCGGCAAATGGGGGAGAAGCAAGGAAAATCACACCTACGGGGCCATCGTATATGCATGGCTGGTCGCCAGACGGAAAGGATATAGTTTTTTGCGGCGACAGGAACGGGGAGTTTGATGTTTATAAAATACCTTCGGCAGGTGGCAAGGAACTAAGGCTGACCAATGCACCTGGACTTGACGATGGCCCGGAGTATACGCCTGATGGCAAGTATATTTATTTCTGCTCGGTACGTACCGGTTTAATGCAGGTATGGCGAATGAAACCAGATGGCAGTGAGCAAACGCAAATGACGAATGATGATTATGATAACTGGTTCCCGCATGTATCGCCTGATGGGAAATGGGTGGTTTTTATCACCTTTAATAAAAATGAAGTAGCGCCGGGCGACCATCCTTTTTATAAACATGTTTATTTACGTGTAATGCCTGTTAGTGGCGGCCCTATAAAGGTGGTTGCTTATTTATATGGCGGACAGGGTACAATTAATACGCCTTCGTGGTCGCCGGATAGTAAACATATTGCCTTTGTGAGCAATACAAAACTATTATTCCCCGTTTTTCCTATAGCCAAATAATAAACCGATATGCATACATCACGAAGAAATTTTATAAAAGCCAGCGCAGTATTTACAGCCAGTGCATCATTAATGCCCCGCGAACTTTTTGCATCGTCCAAAAAATTGATACGCCTGGGGTTACAGCTTTATACTGTCCGCGATGCTATGCATACTGACCCGGCCGGAACATTAAAAAAACTGGCCGATGCCGGCTACCATCATTTAGAACATGCGGGTTATGGCAACCGTAAATTTTATGGATATACTGTAAAGGAAATCAAAAAAATACTGGATGATAACGCCTTGTTAATGATCAGCGGGCATGTTACGCTTTTACAAAAGCATTGGGACGCCGCAAAAGGTGACTTTACCGATGAATGGAAATATGCAGTTGAAGACGCCGCAGCGGTGGGGCAAAAGTATATTATTAGTCCCGGTTTGGATGATGATCTGAAAAAGGATGAGAATGCATTTAAAAGCTTTATGGAAGTTTTTAATAAATGTGGCCAGTTATGCAAAAGATCGGGATTGCAGTTTGGGTATCATAACCACGATTTTGAATTTACTACCCTGTTTGGCGAAAAGCGGCTATATGATGTAATGCTGGAAAATACCGATCCTGCATTAGTAGCGCAGCAACTGGATATTGGCAATATGTACCCGACCGGTGCAATGCCCATTGATTATATAAATAAGTACCCTGGCAGATTTGAACTGATGCACGTTAAAGACCAGCTTAAAAAGCCTGACGGAAAGTATGAAAATACATTGCTTGGTAAGGGTATTTTGCCCTTGAAGGATATTTTGAAAGCAGCCCGAAAAACGGGGGGCACATCGCAGTTTATTATTGAGCAGGAAGAGTACCAGGGAATGGATCCGGTGGCCTGCTCAAAGCTTGATTTGCAAGCGATGGAAAAATGGAAGTATTAGTAACAAATTTATTGCTAAATGCTTTTTTAAATAAAAATAATTATGTTTGGGAAACCTACATCGATTGCTGATTTATGGTGTTTAAGCCTGGAAGCAGTCGCCTGAATTAAGAAACATAAATTTATAAAAACATAACATGGCTGAGAAAGAAAGTGATTCATCATTAAATACCTCAAGGCGGGGTTTTATTAAAAGCAGCTCAATTGCGGCTGCCGGTTTTATGATAGTTCCGAGGTACGTTTTGGGCGGAAAAGGTTATACCGCGCCAAGCGATAAACTGGTTATTGCTGGTGTGGGCGCGGGCGGTAAAGGACAAAGCGATATTGCCAATTTTTACGCCAGCGGAAATGCTGAAATAGCTTACTTATGTGATGTAGACACAAGGAGTGCAGCTAAAACCGTAGCTAAATTTCCGAAAGCCAAATTTTATAAAGATTGGCGCGAGATGCTGGATAAAGAACATAAGCACTTTGATGCAGTTTCGGTTTCAATACCCGATCATAACCACGCTATTGTGGCATTGTCGGCAATGCAGCTAAATAAACACGTTTATGTGCAAAAACCAATGGCACATGATATTTACGAAGCACGCACATTAACCAACGCGGCAAAAAAATATAAAGTGGTTACACAAATGGGTAATCAGGGCTCATCGGCTGATGGTGTGAGGCAATTGAGGGAATGGTACGATGCCGGGCTTGTTGGCGATGTGCACACTGTTTATTGCTGGACGGACCGCCCGGTATGGCCGCAAGGTATACAATGGCCAACCACAAAGCCGCCGGTTCCGAAAGAACTGGATTGGGACCTGTGGCTGGGTACAGCTCCATATAAAGATTATGTTGATAACCTGGTGCCATTCAACTGGCGCGGCTGGTGGGATTATGGTACCGGCGCTTTAGGCGATATGGGCTGCCATATAATGGAAGCGCCCTTCCGCGTACTTGACCTGCAATATGTAAAAGACGTACAATCAAGCGTTGGCACGGTTTATACCGGGATATTTGAAAAAGGATATTATCCTGATAGCTGCCCTCCATCAAGCCACATTACGTTAACATATCCGAAAACAGAAAAAACCCAGGGTGATGTAACAGTGCACTGGATGGACGGTGGTATTCAACCTGAAAGGCCGGCAGAATTAGGCCCGAATGAAGTATTTGGTGATAACGGTAACGGTATGCTTTTCATCGGTACAAAAGGGAAGATGATGGCAGGAACCTATTCATTCGATCCGCAATTATTACCTACAAGCCGCACTAAAGAAGTTAACGTGCCGCAAACTTACAAACGTGTTCTGAATGGTGCCGACGGTCATTATGCGCAATGGGTAAATGCCGCAATTGCCGGTAAGCCTGAAGATGTGAGTTCGCCGTTTAAACTGGCAGGGCCGTTAACTGAAGCGTTGCTGATGGCTAACTTATCGATACGTGGTCATAATATCCGCAAACTTAAACCGGGTAAAACTGATGATTATGATTTCCCAGGTGAAAACATAAAATTGGTTTGGGATAATGAGGCCATGCGTGTTACTAATTTTGATGATGTGAACCAATTTATAAAACGCGAATACAGGGACGGCTGGAAAGTAATAGGATAATCAGATAAATCAAATTATGAACAGGAGAGATGCCATAGAAAGAGTAGCGCTTTTGGTGGGCGGTACAGTGATAGGCGGCCAGCTTTTTATTGCCGGTTGTAAATCAACGCCCAAAACGGTGAACACCCTTTTTAACTCAGACCAGGTTGCTTTTTTAAATGAGGTGGGCGATACCATTTTGCCGGCAACTAAAACACCTGGTGCAAAGGCCGCTGACGTGGGCCGTTTTATGGCAATAATGGTGTTGGATTGCTATACGCCTGAAGACCAAAAAATATTTATGGCCGGACTGCCAAAAATTGACGAAGAGAGCAATAAAATGTTCGGTAAGAAATTTTTGGATTGCGATGCAAAGCAGCGTACAACCTTGCTTACTTATTTGGATAAAGCGCAGAAACAGGAAAGCAAATTGCCAAAACCGGGTAAGCAATACCAGTACTTCAGCATGATAAAACAAATGACTTTGTTGGGTTATTTTACATCGGAGGTGGGGTGTACCCAAGCGTTGCGTTATGTAGCTGTACCGGGTCATTATGATGGTAATTTACCTTACAAAAAAGGCGATAAGGCCTGGGCTTTGGCTTAATTGATTCTTTTATAAATTATGAAACTTAGATTAGGAATGATAGGCGGCGGCCAGGGTGCATTCATTGGCGCCGTACACCGCATAGCATCACGAATTGATGACGAATATGAATTGGTTTGCGGCGCTTTCAGCAGCGACCCTGAGAAGGCAAAGGCCAGCGGTATTGCATTAGGATTACCTGCCGAGAGATCGTACACGTCATACAAAGAACTTATTGAAAAAGAAAAACAGCTGCCGGAAAATGAACGTGTGCAGGTTATAAGTATTGTTACGCCAAATCATTTGCATTTTGAGCCTGCTAAACTGGCTTTGGAGAATGGTTTCCATGTGATACTGGATAAGCCCATGACCTTTTCCTTAGCCGAAGCCAAAGAACTGGAAACTGTAGTTAAAGCAAGTGGTAAGCGTTTTTGTTTAACGCATACTTATACAGGTTACCCGATGGTAAAAGAGGCCAAACAGTTAGTAAAGGAAGGCAAGTTAGGCGTGGTAAGAAAAATATATGTTGAATACCCGCAAGGGTGGCTAAGTACTTTTTTAGAAGGTTCGGATCAAAAGCAAGCTGCATGGCGCACTGACCCCGGTAAAAGCGGGATTGCAGGTGCGATGGGCGATATTGGGACACATGCCTTTAATTTAGCCGAATACATCAGCGGCCTACAGGTAACAAAAGTTTGTGCCGATATTAATATTGTTGTTGAGGGACGTAAGCTGGATGATGACGGCGCTGTGCTGTTGAAATTCAACAATGGATCAAGCGGGGTGCTTACGGCATCTCAAATAGCGGCAGGGGACGAGAACAATATCAAAATACGGGTTTATGGCGAAAGGGGCGGTTTGGAATGGCAGCAGGATATGTCGAACACGTTATTGGTGAAATGGCAGGACAGGCCGGCTGAAATATACCGCACAGGCGGCGGTTATGTAAGTTCATTCGCATCGCATAATACACGCACACCGGCTGGTCACCCTGAAGGATATTTGGAAGCATTTGCCAATTTGTATCGCAATTTCGCGTTAAGTGTTAAGGCGGATATGGCAGGTAAGCAGGCTGATGCAGAATCATTGGATTATCCGGGAATTGAAGAAGGGGTGAGGGGTATGGCTTTTGTGGAGAATGTGATCGCTTCGGGGAAATCGGATAAGAAGTGGACGGATTTTGTGATATAAAACGCTACGACTTTCAATAAAATGGAAGAATGTAGCACAAAAAAGTGTTATTCTACATGGAGTGGATATAATCGTATAAAATTTCTCCTCGTTCCTCGTTCGAAATGACAACAGGGCTAAGTATAGCTTATTAAGAATAAACCAAATATTATGAAAACCATTAAAGGACCGGCGATATTCTTAGCTCAGTTTATGGGTTCTGAAGCGCCGTTTAATAATTTAAAGTCAATTTGCCAATGGGCCAAAAGTTTAGGCTATAAAGGCGTGCAAATACCAAGCTGGGACCCGGGCTATTTCGACCTAAAAAAAGCTGCGGAAAGCAAAACTTATGCTGATGAGATAAAAGGGCTTGTAAACGAATGCGGGTTGGAGATCACCGAATTGTCGACACACTTACAGGGGCAGCTTGTTGCAGTAAACCCGGTTTATGATCTGCAGTTTGATGGTTTTGCCCCTGCTGAGTATCATAACAACCCGGCTGCGAGGCAACAATGGGCGGTTCAGCAGGTGAAATATGCTGCTAAGGCATCACAGAACCTGGGATTAAAGGCAAGCGCTACTTTTAGTGGTGCCCTGTTATGGCCTACCATGTATCCGTGGCCACAACGGCCTGCAGGATTGGTTGAAACCGGTTTTACGGAATTAGCCAAACGCTGGGAGCCGATACTGAATTACTATGATGAATGCGGGGTTGATGTATGTTATGAAATTCACCCGGGTGAAGACCTGCACGATGGTATCACCTACGAAATGTTTTTGGAGAAGGTAAATAACCATCCGCGGGCATGCTTGCTTTATGACCCATCGCATTTTGTTTTACAGTGTTTGAATTATTTGGAATATATAGATAATTACCATGAGCGTATAAAGATGTTCCATGTAAAAGATGCTGAATTTAACCCCACCGGGAAGCAGGGCGTTTACGGCGGATACCAAAGCTGGGTTGACCGCGCAGGGCGTTTCCGTTCATTAGGTGACGGACAGGTTGATTTTAAAGGTATATTTAGTAAATTGGCGACTTATGATTTTGAGGGTTGGGCCGTGCTGGAATGGGAATGTGCCATTAAGAATTCAGAGGACGGCGCGCGGGAAGGTGCAGAGTTTATTAAAAATCATATTATCCGTGTTACAGAAAAGGCATTTGATGATTTTGCGTCGACGGGAAGCGACGAAGCATTTAATAAAGCTTTATTAGGAATAAAATAATAATTACCCACATACAATGAAAAAAACGTTTATAATTTTTGGCCTGGCTTTAATGGCGGCGGCTTGTAACAGCAATAGTAACAAGAGTGCCAGCGATAGCACAGCAACTACCCCAGCTACAACTACCGCCCCTGCAACTGCTTCGGCCAGTGCCGATACTGCGGGCTTAGCTTTAATTAAGAAAAATGATTGCTTAACCTGCCACAAGGTTGACCAGAAAGTTATAGGCCCCGCTTACCAGGATGTTGCCAATAAATATACTTCATCGCCTGCTGTTATTGACACGCTCGCCAATAAGGTGATAAAAGGTGGTTCGGGGAATTGGGGTACCGTGGCTATGTCGCCGCATCCAAATTTATCGCAATCTGATGCGCAGGAAATGGTGAAATATATTCTGTCGTTAAAAAAATAAATACATCAAACCATACATAAACCAATGGCAAACAGGAGAACATTTTTAACACAAGCCAGCTTAATTTCGGCTGGTATGATGGTGGCACCTAAACTGGTGATGGCAAGCACAAAAGAAAACATAGTAGGACTGCAACTATGGAGCATGCGCGACCAATTGCCGCATCATGTACCTGAAGTGATAGGTAAAGTTGCCAAAGCCGGTTACAAAGAAGTTGAGACCTATGGCTACAGTAAAAAAGACGGCTTTTGGGGGCTTGACGCCAAGGCGTTCAGCAATTTGCTGAAAAGCAATGGCATGAGCACACCAAGCGGCCACTTTGAGTTTGACCATTTTTTTGCTACCGGCCAAACCGACGAGCTGGAAACTTACATCGATGCTGCACACATTACCGGGATGGAAACCATTATAGTACCACACCTGGACGGTAACTTTATAAAAACGGTTGATGATTTTAAGAGTATTGCCGATAAGTTAAGTACAGCCGCCGCTATTTGCAAAAAGGCAGGCTTGAAGTTTGGCTACCATAACCACAATTTCGAGTGGAAAAAGGTTGATGGTACGACATTTTATGATACCATTTTAACGCATACCGACCCCAGCGTAGTAAAAATGGAAATGGACCTGTATTGGGTAGTGCGTACCGGCCAGGACCCGGTGGAGATCATAAAAGCGCATCCGGGACGGTTTTTCGCGTTCCATATTAAAGACATGGATAAATCAAACCATGAACTGAATACAGAAATCGGCAGTGGTACTATCGACTTCAAAAGAATTATGAGCTACGCGAAGTTAGGCGGCGTGAAACATTTTATTGTTGAGCAGGAAAACTACACTAACATTGACCCTTACGTTAGCATAACCCAAAGCTGTAATTATGTAAAAAATGTTCTTCACGTATAACCCTAAAACTATAAAATTTAAAAAAATGAAATATAAGATCATATTAACCGCGTTACTGGCAGGTAGTTTTTACATGGCTAATGCCCAGGATGCAAAGCCTGAAGATACAGAGGTTTGGACGCCTGAACCGGCAGTAGTTACACCCGGAAAAACCTGCGGCGACGCTCCATCGGACGCTATTGTGTTGTTTGACGGGAAAAACCTTGACCAATGGGTAATGACAAATGACCATAGTAAACCAGCCGACTGGAACGTGCACGATGGTATTGTTACGGTTAACAAAGCCGGCGGCGGTAATATTGAAACCAAAAAATCATTCAGCAATTATCAGCTGCACATTGAGTTTCGTATACCTGCCGATATTGCCGGGACCAGCCAGGCACGCGGTAACAGTGGCGTGTTTTTGGCTTCGATAGGCAAAGGCGATGATGGTTATGAGTTACAGGTGCTTGATAATTACAAAAACAAAACTTATGTTAATGGTATGGTGGGCAGTATTTACAAACAGTTTATTCCGCTGGCCAATGCTGCCAGGCCACCAGGCGAATGGGAAACTTATGATGTGATATGGACCGCGCCGGTATTTAACGCAGATGGGACTCTAAAATCGCCTGCACGTGCTACCGTATTTTTTAACGGCGTATTAGTTGAAAATAACGTTGAACTGTTAGGCCCTACACAATACATAGGTAAACCAACTTATGCTGGTAAAGCACACGGCCCGGAGCCAATCAAATTGCAAGCGCACGGCGATAAAAGCGAGCCGTTGAGCTACCGTAATATTTGGGTGAGGGAATTGTAATTACAGTTTGCAGTTATTGGTTGGCAGTTGTTTTGCATTGGCTAACCTTTACATAATGATATGAGCCAATAAATGAAAGCTTATTGGCTTTTTTGTTTTTCATGATGTCAAAGAACGACATAAACTGTTGCGTTCGCGGCGGGTGCTTGTGGGATTATGCAAGGTACGAAGGATAAGGGGGGAAACTGGTGACACTGTTTTGTCAGTAAGTGGTGATTGGTTGACTATCAGTTATATAAATTTGCGGGTAAGGATTGATTGTAGATCATCCAGGTAGTCGCAAACTACTTGTATAAGTATCCGTAGTAGTCTACCGATAGCGAAGTAATAATTGATCTTAAATCATCCAGGTAGTCGCAGACTACTTGCATAGTGCTCGTAGACATAGCCTACGGACAGCGTGGAGAAATTTGTAACTTATTGATTTATCGCCATAAACCAATAATGGCACCCATTACAGTTAATGATATTAAACTATAACCGCCATTTATAAAAATGTACCGCCAGCTTTTAAGTTCGAACAGGCTATGTATTGCAATGGCACTGAATGTCCATATCCCGGCCAGGAAGCCTGCTTCAGCACCCCATGCCACGTTGGTTTTTGGCCCGGCGAGGAACATCGCGAGGTTAGCGGCCATAATTAATGAAAAGATGGCTGTGGCACCAAAAATCTTTCCTTTGTTACCTGTTTTGATCTGGTCGGAGGTAAGTCCGCTGTGGCTCATCCATGCATTCGCAAATAATACAGGAGAATACCAAATACCGCCTATAATGAATGCTGAAAGCGCGGCTACTACAACAGCCAGCCAATTAATTGTCGATAAGTCCATTGTTATTAAGGTTTTATATAATAAAAGTAGACAAATACTTTTATTATATAAAACTAATAGCTAATGAGAAGCTTATTCAAATATTGAAGTATTGGTTACTCAACCTTATACCTGTAAACATAATGCGCCAAATTACCGTCACCGTCAATGCCCTCTAATACGGCGCGATAGTTGCCTTTGCCATCGGCATTGTAAAAGTCGAATGATGCTTTGCCGGTTGCATCGGTAATTATTTTAGGGTTCCAATAAATGGTTGTGCGTAAATCGCTTATAGTCGGATTTGGTTTTGCAACATTATATTTTGGCATGTAAAATTCGCGTACTTTTGCATAACCCATGGGGGTAATGGTGATAATGTTAGTTTTTGGCAACATATCCCTTAACTGCGACAGGCTTATCTTTTCGCCTTTTGGCATTTTTTTGCCATTAACAACTAACACACCTTTGGTATTGCTCATTTTATTGATACTGCTTAACCCGTCATTCAAAAATATCTCAACAGATTCTACCGTTTTAGGATCGAGTGTTTCCAAAAAGCTTTCGTCAACCGGTCCGCCATTATAGTAAATAGCTACGGGGGTACTCTTATTACCCTGGTTATAATCGCGGGATATGTAAAATTCATTATTATCGAACGTTAAGCCGAAAGCTGCACCCCTGAGGCATTCTATTAAGAAATTACATCCGGTTAGCTGGTCACCATTAATTACGTGGTCGGCCTCCTGGCTTAAGCCGGTTAATGCCGAATAATCCAGGTGACTTGGCTTTTTAACTTCAGATTTTGCCTTAATCACCACCTCTTTTAGTACGCGAACCGTGCTGTATTGCCTTTTACTGTTTCGCAGGTAAACGGCAAGTGTGCTGTCGATGTTTACAATATTATCGGGCGAATTAACGTTGCGGCCCGGTGCAGGGAAAGTATCGCCGTTGGTTGTTATCACCATATTTCTGCCATTTGCATTATTTTTGGCATTTAATATAACTTGCGATGAATCGGTAAATGCGATATTAGAAAACTTAAAATTCCCCGAGTTATCAGTAATGGCATCGGTTGAAAATATCTTGTCAGGTATGATCATGTGCACATTACCTCTTGAAACAGGTATGCCGGTATTTGTGCGTAAGGTTCCGGTTATATTTATTCCTTGTTCAGGCAGAAAGAATATCGAAGGGTTTTTATCGGCAATAATATCACTGTATGAAAACTTGCTGTAACCTTGCGTAAGCATCAGCAGATCAAGGTCGGCCACACGTTTGGCATCAACATGATTAAAATAGTAGTTAGGATTTTCAATATACCCTTTTAAGTCAGATGATAGCAAGAGGCTTGAAAGGATAGTAGTTTCGGCATCTTCATTAAATGGCACTTTGCTTTCATCAATAACAGACAATGAAAAGCTACCTGTTACCGGCACTTCTTTATTTTTTACTGTTAAATTCATTTTAACCCTTGAGCGTGTAGGGTAAATGGCCCGGTCGGTATTTAGTGCAACATTTAGCAGGTCATTACGCTGTATAAATACGAGGCGCTCGCTGATAGGGTCGCCTTCGGATGTTAACAATGAAAATTGCAAGATGCCGGTTGGAAATTTACTTTTCGGGATCGACGCGCTGTAAACAAGGCTTTGTAGCGATGTTTGAGCAGCATAATAAACAGCACCACCGCTTTGAGCAACAATATAAAACCGTGTGTTGGCAAATTTTTGTAAGAAATCGGGATTTGAAGCCAGTTTAATTACCACCGTATCGGGATTGTTATTATTAACAGAAAGG
>Ga0310811_10000463_pt1 | contig 53723 bp, 50 predicted proteins | sample YCmetagenome_FD_207642 | JGI IMG/M metagenome (GOLD analysis project Ga0310811, IMG submission 207642) | Soil microbial communities from experimental microcosm in Duke University, North Carolina, United States - YC | ecosystem: Engineered > Artificial ecosystem > Soil microcosm > Unclassified ... | reverse complement strand
GGACTCCCGCACGCGGGTCCGCTCCTTGACGACGGACTCGACCCGCTCGAGCAACTCGCCCTCGGCGTCGAGGGACGCCAGGGCCGCCGCCTGAGCGAGGTGGTTGACCGCGAACGGCAGCAACGTCTTCCTGACGGCCGCCGCCACCGGCGCATGGCCGATGAGGTAGCCGACCCGCAACCCCGCCAGGCCGTACGCCTTGGAGAACGTCCGCAGGACCGCCACGTTGGAGCGGTCACGGTAGAGGGTCAGCCCGTCGGGCACGTCGGCGTCCCTGACGTACTCCCGGTAGGCCTCGTCGAGGACCACCAGCACGTTCTCAGGCACCCGGTCGAGGAAGCGCCGCAACTCGGCCGTGCGGTTGACCGTGCCGGTCGGGTTGTTCGGGTTGCAGACGAAGATCAGGCGCGTCTCCGGCGTCACCGCGTCCGCCATGGCGTCGAGGTCATGGGTCTCGTCCACGAGCGGAACCTCGACCGACACCACTCCGGCGAGGCTGGCGAGCGTCGGGTAGGCCTCGAAGGACCGCCAGGCGTACATCACCTCGGCTCCCGGCTCCCCGACGGTCTCCAGCAACTGCTGGGCCACCGCCACCGATCCCCCGCCCAGGGCGACATGGTCGTACGGCACGCCGTACCGCGCCGCGATCGCCTCGGTCAGCTTCACCGAAGCCGGATCGGGATAGCGGTTGACCTCGCCGGCCGCCTTCGCGATCGCCTCGACGACGGAGGGCAGCGGCTCGTACGGGCTCTCGTTGGAGGAGAGTTTGAACGACCGGCCTTCTGCGGAAACCACGGTCTTGCCCGGCTTGTAGGCCGGCATCGTGTCGAGGATCGCACGGAATCGAGGCATGTTCTTACCTTAGGAGATGGGGGGGAGAGCATCGCAACCCGCCGGGATTCGGCGGCTTGGAGCGGGCTTGGACCGAGTTCCAACCTCTGCCCCGGTTCGTCATGATCAGGATCCTGCCGGCTCCGCTGCGAGACGGGGAGTCGCGTCGCGGTCGGATCCACCCGCGCGGGCCAGGTGGCCGTCCGCGCTGATCGAACGGTCGAGTGCCGCCTTCAGAGGGCGCTGCAGGGGCTTCTCCACCAACCGGTGCACCGCGAAGGCGACTCCGAGAGCGATCACCACGGTCGCCGGCAGGGCCAGCCGATGGCCCAGCGGCTCGTGCAGCCAGCCGATGAGCAGGAAACCGACATGGTGGTGGAACAGGTACAGCGGGTAGGTCAGCGCTCCCAGCGTGGTCAGCCACCGCCAGTCGACCCGGTCGAACACGCCGACGGCCACCAAGATCATGAGCGCGAAGATGAGGGTGATGACGCCGGCCAGGAGGGCGGACCCCAGCCCGCTCCCGAAGCGGTCCACGGCGGCCGAACCGGTCCTCAGCTCCTGGATGACGCCCAGCGCCCAGGCCAGGCCCACGAACAGCCAGGGCAGGAGCGACCCGCCGAAGCGGTGGATCAGGAACAGCGCCATGCCGCGATGAAGTACGGCGCGCTGTAGGGAACGAGCACCGCCTTGATCAGACTCGAGTTCACCTGCTGGGCGAAGACCATGAGGATCACCAGATGCCGAGGAACGCCAGGCACCGGCGATAGGTGATGCCGATCGCGGCGAAACACATCATCAGGACGTAGAAGACCAGTTCCGGCCACAGCGTCCAGTACACGATCTCCAGGTCACGTATCCGCAGCCCGGTCTGCATCATGGTGAGGTTGGCCAGAAACTCGGTGAAGGTGGGCCGATGGTCGGTGATCAGACCGCCGAGTGCCAGCCCGCCGAGGAGGATCACACTCGCCCAGTACGCCGGGTAGAGTCGCGCGATCCGCGAGGAGGCGAACGCGCCGGGGCTGCGCCCCCACGCGCTCATCAGGATCACGAAACCGCTGATGACGAAGAACAGTCGCACGCCGTACACGCCGAACATGGTGACCGTGCTCAGAGTAGGGAACGCATGCGTGGTGCCCCAGGCTCTCGTCTCCGTGTAATGAAAGAGCACCACCATGAGTGCGGCGCAGAATCGGAGCAGGTCGAGAACTCGCAACCGTCGCGAGTTAGCCACTTTGACCGATAAATCGGAAGTACGTGGCAAATCAGAAATAGGGGGGCGCCGTGTCCAGCATGTGCCGAAATATATCGACACCGCCATCTTAGTAGGAAAGCGCCCAGAGGGGACGCGCTAGACGCGGAGCATGGGGGGGTGGAGCAGCACGGCGGGGCCGCGGCGGTGGAGCATGGCCGGCCGGCCGCCGTCCCTGGTCGTGGTGTTCCCGGTGGGCATGAGGAAGCCCTCGGTCTTGGTCACCTTGCGGTGGAAGTTGCGCGGGTCGAGTGGGCGCCCCCACACGATCTCGTAGACGCGGCGCAACTCGGCGACGGTGAACTCGGGCGGACAGAAGGCGGCGCCGAGCGAGGTGTACTCCAGCTTGGCCCTGGCCCGTTCGACCCCGTCGAGCATGATCCGGCGGTGGTCGAACGCCATGTCCGTCAGTGAGGCGACCGGCTGCCAACTCATGTGCGCCTCGGTCGAGGCCGGCAGGTCGGGAGCGAGCCCGAGGTAGGCCACGCTGACCACCCGCTGACGCGGGTCCCGGTCGGGATACCCGTACGTCTGAAGTTGTTCCAGATGGACGGGGACACCAGGCAGTCCCGCGCGTTCGGCCAGGACGCGGCCGGCCGCGGCAGGCAAATCCTCCTCCAACTGGATGAACCCGCCCGACAGTGCCCAGCGGCCTTCGTACGGCGGCTTGTTCCGCCGCCATACGAGCGCGCTCAACTCCTGGCTCCTGACAGTGAGGACGACCAGATCCACGCTGACCGGTATTCGCGGGATCACGGAAGGCACGCTACACGCCGTTGTCGTAATAAACCGGTTCCGCCGCCTTGCGGCCGTCCGCCGAGGTGATCTCGACCTGCACCCAGGTGTTCTTCGGGACGGCGGCCCAGTCGAACGGGACCCAGACCTTCTCCGCGCCCTGGGGAAGTCCGGCGATCGGCGTGGTGTCATGCCAGCCGACCTTCGCCGAGTCGATCTTTCGCGGCTCCTTGAGCGTGCTCCAGGACACGCTGACCACGGCGTCACCGAGGTGGTAACCGGTGATCTGCAGCCCGTCCTGGATCTGCCGCGACTGTCTGCTCGCAGCGATGGGAATCGGCCGGTCCCAGTCCTCGGCGATCTGCTTCGACAGCGGCGGCGATCCACAGGTGTAGAACCCGTTCCACATGTAAGAGATGATCTTCGAGACGTACGGCCCGGCCAGCGTCACCTGGGTGTCGAGTCGCGGCTTGTTGATGTTGCCGCGGTAATCCTGGTCACCGCAGCGTCCGACCGCGGTCGGCTGGAACGCCTCCAGGTTGGCCCAGAGCTGGACGTTCACGCCCTCCTTGGCCAGTTCCTCGCGCGCGACGGACATCGCCGCGAAGTACCCCCGGGTCGCCGCGTGGTAGGCCTTGGCGTACGTCGTGTCGCCCACGATGGGCTTCAGCCGCGAGTCCACCGGCTGGTCCGTCCAGTTCGGCCAGAACAGGCCCAGCTTGCCGGTGCCTCTGCCGTCCTGGGGCGCGATGATGTCCACACCGGTCTTGGCGAGGACCTTGAAACCCTCAGCCACCTGACCCGGCGTCGGAGAGTAGCTGTACTTCTTGCGGGCGTCCATGTACGGGCTGACCATGATCGGCACGCCCGGCATCTCCTCGCGCACGACGCGGTTCTGCGCGCTGTACACCTGGAGCGTCCCCACCCGATCCGGTTCGGGCCAGTTCCTCAGTGCCAGCTCATAGGTCTGATACACGCCACCCAGGGACGCACGCCCCTTGAAACGCATGTCGTAATCCCGCGTGACCCGCCGGGTCAGGTCGGTGAGGGGACCGATGTGCCGTACGTCGGCCTGGAATGTGTCCGCATCGCGCGGCGAGGGGGGAAGTGAGGGGAAGACCTTGATGCCGAACCGGTCACCCAGGTCCAGCAGTTTGCTGAGGCTGTCCGTCGCGCCCCCGGAGACCAGGATCAGGTCATAGCCGGTTCCCTTGGAGAAGTCACAGGTGGCGTTGTCCGCCCCGTCCGGCAGGACGATCAGCCGATAGAACACCGAGGTTCCGACAGTGATCTTGTGCTCCATCGACGGGCAACTGAAGACGCCGGGGCCGAACCGCTCATCGGTGTCGTAGGCATAGGTGCGGAGGATCTTGTTACCGGGGTTGGCGGCCTTGAGGTCCTTCTCCGCCGCCCGCACACAGGTGAGCCCGTTCTCCTTGCACGCGCCGTAACGAGCGTCGGGCTTGGTCTTCTTCTTCGGGCCCTCCGTCAGGATCCTGCCCTGGGAGTCGACCTCGCGCGGCGAGAGCTTGAATCCGAACCGTATGACCGTGTCGCCACCGATTTGGTGGACTCCCTCGAACTGGCGCTGCCAGGTGCAGGGGTCCTTCTCCGGCATCACCCAGAAGCCGGTCACCGGATACGCCACAGGCGACGGCGCAGCGGAGGTGCCACACGGATCGGCACTCGGACTTGGGCTGGGGCTTGGACTGCGACTCGTTTGGCCCTTGGAGGCGGTCGATCCAGTCGTCCGTACTTCGGCGACGCGGGAATCCCAGGCGTCATGCCGGAAGACGGTCACGGCGACGGCGACGCCGAGAAGAACCACCACGCCCAGAACTACAGAAAGGCCGCGCACGCTCGAACACTACCGCCCGTCGAGTAAGACAAATCGCATCCGGTGCCTTAACTCTTGACGCCCGCCCACTCCTCCAGGTGACTGACGAACCGTGGCGCGGAGTTCGGCCAATGGTGGTTCGCCCGTGCGGCGGCGTAGCCGCGCGCGCTCGTCCCGGCACGCTCCACCGCGTCGTCCCGCAGTCGGAGCACGGCCCGCGCGATGGCCTCGGCGTCCCGCCAGGGGACCACCGTCCCGGACCGGTAACGTTCCACGAGCTCGACGGCCCGTGGTGACGGCGTCGTGATGACCGGAACGCCGTGTGCCATGTATTCGACGATCTTCGTGGGCATGGAGTGGCGGTAGTTCGGCTCGTCGTGCAGGAGCGAGAGCCCGGCGAGCGCACCGTCGAGCCGCTTCAGAGCCTCGTCGTTCGGCATGAAGTCACGCCATTCGAGGATGCCCTGCTCGACCGCCTCCTTCAGGATCGGCCGGGTCCTCGGATCGGCGTACCCGATCAGCTCGACCGCCACCTTGTTCCGCTGGAGGATCCTGGCCGCCTCGACGGCCTCGTGGACTCCCCGGGCCTCCGATAACCAGCCGAGATAGACGACTCGGTCGTCCCCGGAGGGGCTGACGTGGTCGGGCACCCAGGTGTCGTTGGGGACCACCGGGTGAGGCCGGCGGAACCGTCCCGTGTACGCGCTCTCGGCGAGCAGCAGGTGCAGGTGGCGCTCCGCCGTCCCTTCCATCAACCGGGCGAGGAAGCGCACCGGCGGACGGAGGAAGGCGGGCAGCCACGGCTTCAGCGACAGTGTCGCCGGGGTGTCCTCGTGCACGTCCCAGACGACGGGCGGGCGCTTGCGCACCCCCGCCACCGCGAGCAGCAACTCTGGGTCGTGGATGAGCGCCAGGTCGACGCGGCCGCGCATGCTCTTGAAGAGCCGGCGCGCGGCCCGTACGGCCGTGACGCGGCGCCGTTCCGCGGCCCGGGGCAGGTCGACACCTGTCACCCAGGAACGTGGAACGGCGCCGCGCGCGGTGTACGGCGCGGCATACGTGACCTCATGACCGGCATCGACCAGCGCGCGGATCTGCCGGTGCAGGATCCGGGCGTCTTCGGGGTGATGGACCACCGTCATGACGAGCACGTGCACGAAACGGACCCCCCTACAACCGCTCGACGCGATCGCTCGTGGTGAGCACGCCCCGCGTGTCGAGCACAAGGTTGGACCGCTCCTCGATGAGGTCGAGGTCGAACACCGAGTGCTGCTGGAGCAGGACGGTGACGTCGGCCTTCGCGAGGGCCTCGGCGAGATCGGCCTCGCGCGGAATCGGGGCCCCGTTGACCGACCACTCCTTGACGTACGGGTCGCAGAACGAGAGCTCGGCCCCCAGTTCCAGCAGTGCCTCCGCCACGGGGATCGCGGGCGTCTCCCGTTCATCCGCGATGTCCGGCTTGTACGTCACACCGAGGAGCAGCACGCGGGAGCCGTTCACCGGCTTGCGCGCCTGGTTGAGCAGTCGCTGCACGCGGGTCGTGACGTACGACGGCATCCGCTCGTTGATCTCCTGCGCCAGCTCGACGAACCGGAACGGGTAGCCCAGCTTGCGGACGGTGTAGGACAGGTAGGACGGGTCCACGGGGATGCAGTGGCCGCCCACGCCCGGGCCGGGAAGGAACTTCTGGAACCCGAACGGCTTGGTCGAGGCCGCCTCGATGGACTCCCACAGGTTCACGCCGAGCTCGTCGCAGAAGATGGCCATCTCGTTGACCAGAGCGATGTTGACGTGGCGGTAGGTGTTCTCGAGCAGCTTGGCCATCTCCGCCTCACGCGTGCCGCTCACCGGCACCACGCGCTCGACGAACTGTCCGTAGAAGGCGCTCGCCCTGTCCTTGCAGGCGCTCGTGTACCCGCCGACGACCTTCGGCGTGTTGCGCAGCCCGAACTTGGCGTTGCCGGGGTCGATCCGCTCCGGCGAGAACGCCAGGTGGAAGTCGATGCCCGCGACGAGCCCCGACTTCTCCAGGATCGGCCGTGCGACCTCGTCCGTGGTACCGGGCCAGGTGGTGGATTCGAGAACCACGAGCGTCCCCCGCTGGAGGTGCTCGGCCACGGTCCGCGTCGCGCCCTCGACGGCCGACAGGTCGGGACGGTGGTCCTCGTCAAGGGGAGTCGGCACACAGATGACGATGGTGTGCGACTGTGCCAGCACCGACGCGTCCAGGGTGGCGGTGAAGCCACCCGAGATCATCGCGTCGAGATCGGCGTCGGTCAGGTCGTCGATGTACGAACGACCTGCGTTCAGCGCGTCGACCTTACGAGGGTCGACGTCGAGACCTGCAACCCGGAGCCCGGCGGCCGTGGCCTCTTTGGCCAACGGCATGCCCACATAGCCCAACCCGATGATCGTGAGATCGAAGCCGGTCACGACGCTACCTGGGTGTAGAGACAACACTTCATGGTTGCAAAGGCTATCCCAAGCTAGCACCAAGAATGCCTAAACCGGCGCATCCGTATTTGGGTGGATTATCTGGATTCGGTCAGGATCTCGTAGATCCCACGGTACGTCCGCGCGAGACTACTCCAGGTACGCCGGGCGGCCACCTCGGCCCTGCCCGCCTCACCCATGACACGCCGCCGCTCCGGGTCGTCACGCAGGGCTGCGAGAGCCTTCGCGAAGGCCTCCGGGTCGCCCGGCGGCACCAGCAGGCCGGCGCCGTCGGCGCCCACGAGCTCGGAGAGCGCCGGGAGGTCGCTCAGGACCACCGGCTTGCCGAGCGCCATCGCCTCGACCGGCTTCAGCGGAGTCACCAGACGGCAGACCCGCAGATCCTCACGGGGGCAGGCGAAGATGTCGATCGCCGCCTGCGCCTGGAGCGCCTCGTCGGGACCCACCCGTCCGGGCAGGAGGGCGATGTCCCGCAGGCCCAGACGCTCCACCTGGGCGAGCAGTGCGGGCCTCTCGGCGCCGTCGCCGACGATGAGGACCCGCACCGGCGTACCGGCATCCCTGAGCAGGGCGGCGGCGCTCAGCAGGGTCGCGAACCCCTCGTAGCCCACGATGCTCGACACCGACCCGACGACGATCTCGTCCTTGGCGATGCCGTACATGTCGCGGAACGCGGAACCGTCATAGTTCGCGGTGAGCAACGCGTCGTTCACGGCGTTGGGTGCGAGGTGGATGCGGTCCCGGGGGACGCCACGCTCGACGATCTCGGCGGCCATCGTCTCGGCGAGCGTGACGACCGCGTCGGCCTCGCGCATGATGTGCGCCTCGCGGTCGCGCTGCATGACATGGCGCTCGCTGCCGATGCGGACCGGGTCCCTGGACGTCCAGGTCTCCTCGAGGAAGCCGCGCACCTCGTAGACGAACGGGGTGCCGGTGCGCTCACGCACGGCGAGCGCGACCGAGCCGTTGCGATGGTCGGTCGCCGCGTGCAACACCTGCGGCCTGAGGGTCCGTACGAGCTCCGACACGTCGGCCGCGCCGCGGATCATGCGGCCCCTGCTCTCGAACGGGATGTCGCCCTTCGGCAGCAGCCGGTAGTAGGGCACGCCGTCGATCTCCTCGTACGGCGTGGCCTCGGTGTGCCCCTGGAGCATCGGCCAGCCCCAGCTCGTCACGACGTGGGGGTCGAGCCCCTCTTCGGCCTGCGCCGTGACGATGCGGTGCGTGCGGACGGTGTAACCCGCCTGCGTGTACGGCAACGCGTTGGTGACCATGTGCAGAACCCGGCCGGCCACGCGCTCACCCATGATGACCTTGGGCTTGGGCGGGATGGGGTCGGCCCCGATGGCCGCCTTCTCCCCCTCGTAGTACGCGATCCGCTTACGGACCAGCGGCCACTTGGTGCGCGGCCGCAGCAACTCGACGGCCTCCGTCATACGTCCGGCCTCGAACTCGGCCTTCGCCTTGTCCAGGGCCGGGCTCATGATCCTGTGCACCGTCAGCCTGGCGGACTGGGTCACCCAGCCCACCATCGGGCGCATCCGGGTCGGCATCGCGTCGGCGGCGGCATGTGCGACCCGGGCGGGGTCGGACGTGACCTTGCTCACGAATATTCGTGAGACGACGACGGGGTTCTTCACTAAGCCACGAAGAAACCCGCGAAAACCGGCCTTCGCCGACTTAGCTGAGACCTTGGATGGCTTGATGGCCTCGGATTCCACGGCGTGACCGTACCATAGGCTCCGGATTGCCCCAGGCTTACATGAAAGGCGAGGTAATGGCGGAGAACGCCCTTGTTCTACACGTGCTGGGCGCCCGGCCCAACTTCGTCAAAGCGGCCCCCGTGGTCAGCGCGCTGGCCGAACTCGGAGTGCGGCAGGGCATCGTTCACACCGGCCAGCATTACGACGCTCTCATGTCGGACGTCTTCTTCGCCGACCTGGGCCTGCCCGAGCCCATCGCCAATCTCGGCGTCGGTTCGGGAACACACGCCCGGCAGACGGCGGCCTTGCTGACCGGCCTCGAAGACGTCATGACGGAGCACTCCCCGTCACTCGTCGTGGTCTACGGCGACGTGAACTCCACACTGGCCGCGATCCTCGTCTGCGCGAAACTGCACGTGCCGACGGCGCATGTGGAGGCGGGCCTGCGCTCGTTCGACCGGGACATGCCCGAAGAGGTCAACCGGGTCGTCACCGACGCGCTCGCGGACCTGCTGTTCGCCACCTCGCCGGAGGCCCTGTCCCACCTGTCCAACGAGGGTGTGGACCCGGCGAGGGTCCATCTCGTCGGCAACCCGATGATCGACAGCCTTTTCTCGGCGCTGCCCAAGCTCGACCCCGCACCGATCCAGGAACGCCTGGGCCTGTCCGGCCGCTATGCCGTCGCCACGCTCCACCGGCCGGCCAACGTCGACGACCCCGAATCGGCACGCGAACTCGTGAACGCGGTGGCGGAGGTGGCCGAGCAGGTGCCGCTCATCGTGCCGCTGCATCCCAGGGGACGCGGGCGGCTGGCCGAAGCCGGGCTGGTCGACGGGCCGAACATGAAGATCATCGATCCGCTGGGCTACGTCGACTTCCTGTCCCTCGTGCGAGGCGCGGCACTGGTCGTGACCGACTCCGGCGGCGTGCAGGAGGAGACGACCATGCTCGGCGTCCCCTGCCTGACCATCCGTCCCAACACCGAACGGCCGATCACCGTCACGCACGGCACCAATCGGCTGGTCACCCCCGCCTCGCTGCCCGCCGCCGCGGGCAAGTCGCTGGCGGACGGCGCCACCACGCCGAGCGGCGAACTTCCCCCATTGTGGGACGGCGCGGCCGGCCCTAGGATCGCGCGGGTGATCGCGGCCTGGCTGCGGGGCGACAACCTTTCCCCTGCGGCCAAAGGCAAGGTCGGCTAGCTCCCGTGCACGGCAGCACGAAGGTGGCGAGGGCCACCGCACGACAGATCTTCCTTAGGGGGACGAAGCATGGCTGAGAATCCAGACCCGCCACGTTTTCAGCGGCTCGGCCCCGCGAACTGGCTGCCCGAGGAACGCAAGATCATTGAGCGTTACGAGCAGCGGATCCGCGAGCTGGAGTTGAAGCTCGCCGGCAAAGAGGCCCGCGCGGAGTACGCGGTCTGGAAGCTCAAGGCCACCCAGGTCCGGCGCCCCTACCGGGTCGTGCAGGCGCTCGCGGGGGCTGCGAAGTCGGCGGATTTCGTCCGCCTGCCGCGGGACCTGGGCAGGGCCATCAAGGGACGCAAGAGTCCCAAGCCGCCCTTGCCGGTGGTCGAAGCGGTGGCGCGCGTCAAGGGGCGGGCTCCCAAGGTGGAGATCCCCACTCTGCAGTGGCCTGACGGCCCCATCGTGCGGCCCGACATGCGCGTCGCCGTGATTTTGGACGACTTCTCCCGCATGGCGTTCCGCTACGAGTGGGACCAGATCGAGTTCGGCCTCGACGACTGGCGAGAGGTCTTCGCCGACAAGCGCCCCGAGATGCTGTTCTGCGAATCGGCCTGGCACGGCAACGAGACCAGATGGCGCTACCAGATGACCGGCACCAACGCTCCCAAGCAGGAGCTCCGCGACCTCATCGCGTGGTGCAAGCAGGAGGGCATTCCCACGGTCTTCTGGAACAAGGAGGACCCGCCCAACTTCGATCTGTTCATCGACACGGCCAAGCTGTTCGACTACGTGTACACGTGCGACGGCGACATGGTGCCGAAATATCGTGAAATTGTGGGTCACGACCGGGTGGGAGTCCTGCAGTTCGCGGCTCAGCCGCGGATCCACAACCCCATCCAGACCCGCGAGGGCCGGCCGTACGACATCGTGTTCGGCGGCATGTACTTCCGGGACAAGCACCCCGAGCGGCGCGAGCAGATGGAGACGATCCTCGCCCCGGTCCGCAAGCTCGGCCTGCACATCTTCGCCCGCAACGGCACGGTGGACGACAAGTACGCGTGGCCCGAGGAGTACGTCCCCCACATCGTGGGCGAGCTTCCGTACGAGCAGATGCTCGCCGCGTACAAGATGTACAAGGTCTTCCTGAACGTGAACTCGGTGATCGACTCGCCGACCATGTGCGCCAGGCGGGTCTTCGAGCTGTCGGCCTGCTCGACCACCGTGCTGTCAGGCTGGTCCCGCGCGATCGAGGAGACCTTCGGCCCGCTCGTCCCCATCGCCCGCACGGAGGAGGAGGCCTACAACCGGGCGCTGTACTTCATCAACAGCCCCGAACTGCGGGCCCGCCAGGGGCACCTGGCCATGCGCGAGGTGTTCGACAAGCACCTGTTCTCCCACCGGGTCGACCAGATCCTCGCCGATGTCGGCCGGCCGGTCGTCTCCCGGTCACGGTCGGTTTCCATCGTCCTGCCGACCAACCGGCCCGGCCAGATCGACCACGCGATCAACCAGGTCGCGCGACAGCGGCACCGCAACCTGGAACTCGTGCTGGTCCTGCACGGCCTGTCCGAGGACACGACCGTCATCAGGGACAAGGCGCTGGCCGCGGGCATCCCGGCGGTCAAGGTGCTGAAGGCCGACCGTTCATGGACGCTGGGCGAGGTGCTCAACCACGGGATCGCTCACGCCGAGGGTGAGCTGATCTCCAAGATGGACGACGACAACCTCTACGGCGAGCACTACCTGTCCGACCTTCTGCGTGCCTTCGACTACAGCAACGCGGAGATGGTGGGCAAGGGCGGGCATTACACCTACTTCGCCCACCAGGACGTCACCGTGTACCGCCTCCCCGGGCTTGAGCACCGCTACACGCATCTCGTCCAGGGCGGGACGATCACCGCCAAGGCCGATCTCATGCGGTCGATGCTCTTCGAGCCGGTCAACACCGGCGAGGACACCCGCCTGGTACGGCGCTGCCAGGAGGAGGGCATCCCCATCTACTCGGCCGACCGGTTCAACTTCGTCTACATGCGCAACTCCGACGCCGCCGCCCACACCTGGCAGGCCGCCGACCACGTGCTGACCCGGAACGCCCAATTCTCCTTCGTCGGCAACCCGGAAGCCCACGTAATGCTCTGATCACCGCCCTGACGCCTGAACCCCTGCCTCTCGGCTGCGATCACGTGTGATCACGGCGGAGAGGCAGGGGTTCATGTCGTTCAGGCGGGGTTGACGGGCTTGACCGGGGCCGCTGGCGGTTCGGAGCCGTTGACGCCGGCGGGCCCCTGCTTGGCGAGCAGGGACCGGGCCAGTCCGAGGCCGGTGCCACCCAGCGTCAGGGCCTTGGCCAGCATCTCCTCGATCCCCTGTGCGCCGTTCAGCACGACCATGTGGTCGACGTTGCCGAACGCCTTGGAACCCGCCTCCACGATCTGCGGCCAGTTCTCGGCGAGTTGCTGCGCGATGACGGCCTCCTGGTTCTCGGCGAGGGCCTCCGACCGTGCCCGGATCGCCTCGGCCTCGGCGAGACCACGGGCCTTGGCGGACTCCGCCTCGGCCAGACCACGGGCCCTCGCCGCCTCCGCCTCCGCGAGACCACGGGCCTTCGCCGCCTCCGCCTCACCGACTCCGGTCGCCTTCGTCGCGGCCGCGGCGGCCTCTCCGCGAAGCCGTACCGACTCGGCCTCGGCGGCCGCCGCCTGCTTGACCTGAGACGCCTGAGCCGCCGCGCGGAGCTCCGTCTCCCTGGCCTCCGCCTCGGCCTGCGCGATGCGCGCGTCCCGCTCGGCCTGAGAGAGCGTCACGGTCTCGTACGCCTTGGCGTCGGCGGGCTTGCGAACCTGGGACTGCAACCGCTGCTCGGCCAACTGGGCCTCGAGCTCGGCGGCCCTGGTCTCCTGGACGACGACCTCCTGGCGAGCGGTGGCCTCCGACAAGGGCCCGGCCTGCCGCGACTTGGCCGCGGCCTGGTCGACGTCGGCCTGGTATCCGGACTGCTGGATCTGAGATTCACGGATGGCGGCCGCCTTCTTCGCGGCGGCGATCTGCTCGGCCTCGGTCGCCTCCTGGTCCCGCTGCGCCTGGGCGATCCGCGCCGCGGCGGCGATCTTGGCGGCGTACGGCTTGCCCAGGTTGATGATGTAACCGGTCTCGTCGTCGATCTCCTGGATCTGCAGGGAGTCGACGACCAGGCCCAGCTTGCCCATCTCGTCGGCGGCCGAGCTGCGGACCTCGGCCGTGAGCCGCTCGCGGTTGAGGATGAGGTCCTCGACCGTGAGGTTGCCGATGATCGAGCGAAGGTGGCCGGTGAACAGCTCGTGGATCGCGCTGTTCATGAACTCCTGCTGGTCGAGGAAGCGCCGGGCCGAGTTGGCGATGCTGGCGAAGTCGTCGCCCACCTTGTAGATCACCACGCCCCGCACCTGGACGGGGATGCCCTGCTGGGTCACACAGGACACCTGCAGGTTCGATACCCGGCTGTCGAGCCGGAGCCGGCGCGCGGTCTGGAACCCCGGCATCACGGCGGTGCCCTTACCTGTGACGATCTTGAAGCCCAGGCTGTCGGCGAGGTCGTTCCTCGACCGGGCGCCGAGACCCGAGATGATCATGGCCTCGTTCGGCTCGGCCACCCGCCAGACGGCCTTGAACAATAAGACGATGACGACGAGGGCGACGATGATCGCGCCACCCAGAACAGCGATCTCCGTAGGCATGCGAGCCTCCGCGACGTGGGGAGTGGAAGGTCAGACGACCGCGCAAGCGACGTAGACCGTGCGTGGCGGTGAATACTCCACGACAACGATGATCGACCCCACCGGAATCTCTTCGTCGGGCACGCTCGGATAGGCGTAGAACGCCTCGACCCCCCCGCGGATCGGCACCATCACCTCGCCGACAAGGCCTGGGCCGATCTTGCCCGTGACTCTGCCCTGTCTCCCGACCACCCGTGTCACCCCGTCGTCTTCGCATTCACTGCGAATACGCAGGCTACTCGCCGGAAACCGAAACGTCAGTATTCGTAGGAGATGTAACGGCGTGTCTGCCGTACGACTTTCAGGCGATTCACATGTGCCCAGGTGAACCGCGTTGCGCCCATGTAGAAGGTCTCACCCGTGTACGGCAGGCTCGCGGGAGTGCACGCTTTCGCCGTCGCTCGCAGCCGGCGCCGCGGATGGCTGCGAGCCCGCCTTGGTACGCGACTCCGGGCGCCTGAGCTTGGTGAACGCCCAGGACATGTTCGGTTCGACCGCCCAACTGGTGAGGCGCCGGACAGGCGGCGTACAGAGCACGGTCGCCAGCACCACGCCGAAGACGATCACCAGCGTGACACCGAGCGGGTTGTCGAGCCGGCCGTAGAACCGTTCGACCATCTTGACCACGAAACCGTGCAGCAGGTACGCGTACATGGTCGCGGCACCCAGCCCGGTGAACCACATGCGGCGCCGCGGCGTGATCGCGATGAAGGCCGCCACCAACAACGCCCCCGCCACCAGCAGGGCGAGCCGGATGAGGCTGCCGCTCAGATCGTCCACGCCGATCTGTGAGTTCGCCTGCCGCCAGCGGATCCACTCGGTCGGCACCTTCATGTGCACGGCGAAGGCGACAACGAGCCCCACGAGCAGGACGGCCGCTCCGGCGAGCCTCGCCCACCGCTGTCGCAGGATGTCGAGATGCTCCGGCTTCAGCATGAGGCCGAGGACATAGAACGGCAGCAGGGCGAGCGTGCGGTTCATGGACAGCTCGTCAGGCAACGCGCTCGTCCCCGACAGGAGCGACAGGCCCACCGCGACCACCAACGGCCACCGCAACTGCTGCCACACCGGCGTGGAAAGCCGCCACAGGAAGAGCGACATCAGGAACCACGTCAGGTAGTACGGATCGAGCAGGCTGATCTCCAGCTTGCCGTACAGAAACAAACGCGGCAGCGAATAGGCGACCTCGAAGATCACGTACGGCACGGCGAGGCCGCTGATGAGCTTCCGCGCCTTACCTGCAGAGAACGTGAAATTTCGTGACAAATAGCCGCTGATAACAATGAAGAGCGGCATGTGAAACAGATAGATGTAGAAGTAGAGGGCGTGCGCGCCCTTCACATCCCGCAGATTCTCGATGAGGTGGCCACAGACCACGAGAAGGATGGCCAGGTACTTGGCGTTGTCCAGGAGGGGGTCCCGAGCGGACGTGCCAGGCTTCACAGAGGCGGCGGGAGACGCGGTCACGGTGCCGGACCCTACCGACTGCGCGTATGTCGTGATAGGTAACGGCGAACAAATTTTGCCGTAACCCTCATCGACCACTCCACTACGTGATCACAAACTGAATATTCGCAGCTCAGGCCGTATTCATACGAATTCGCGCATGATCACGAACCGTGGTTTCGCAGCTCAGTCGTCATCTTTCCGAATGTGTGCATGATCACGACCCATGATTGCGCAGGTCGGAGGGGCTTTCTCCGAAGGTGTGCATGATCACGCGGGAGGGGTTGGGGGGGTGGGTGGTGCGGGGTGGTGCGCCTGAGCGGGGGTCACAGGGAGCAGGCGGTCTGGCTGGCGGACCAGAGGGCCTCGGCGAGCCGGGGATCGGTCATCGTCCGGGGCACGGTCGCGGGGACGTTCTTGACGAAGAACCGGCCCGGGTGGCCGACCCCGTCGGCGTGGGTGACCAAGTGGACGATCCTGTCCGCCCCCGCCTCCGGCGGCTCGCTCATTCCCGGCACGACCGTCAGGAACTTCATGAAGAACGTGCCCGCGGCGAAGCCCGTGTTGAGGACGCCGGGATGCAGACAGGTGGCCGCCAGCCCGCGGTCGGCGAGCGCGACGGTGAACAGGGCGTTGGCCTGTTTGGTGTCGCCGTACTGCAGCCATCCGCTCCACCGGCGCCGATCCCTGGACAGGTCGGCCGGATCCAGGCGGCCCGTCCTGGCCGCGCGCGACGAGGTCGTGACGACCCGCGCGGACGACTCCTTCAGGCGGTCGAACAACAGGTTCGTCAGGAGGAACGGAGCCAGATGATTGACCTGCATCATGAGCTCGTGCCCGTCGGCCGTCCGCTCCCGCCGGGTCGTCATCACGCCCGCGTTGTTGACCAGGACGTCGATGCGTTCGTACCGGGCGAGCAACTCGTCCGCGAGTCTCCGGACGTCGTCCAGGACCGCGAAGTCGGCCTGGAACGTGCCAGGCGCGGTTCCGGTGGCGGCGGCGACTTGATCGGCCACCGCTGCCAGCCTGGCGGGGGTACGCCCCACGAGCACTAGTTGGTGCTCCCGCTTTGCGAGTTCAAGCGCCACAGCAGCACCGATTCCGGCACTGGCCCCAGTAAGCACTGTAATCATCAGGACCTCCACTGCGCCAGAACTGTATCGGTGCTAGTCTCCTATGCGATCTTCCGGAGGTGCATTTCCCCATAAATGCGGCGTGAGCCTCCACGCACTGCAGGAGTGGCCATGGGTTCCAGAAACCGGTCGATTCGGTTCAAGATCTTCTTGTTACTACTGCTCCCATTGCTCATGCTGAGCGCTTTGTGGGGATTTGTCCTTAAGCTCACGGTCGGCGACGGCGTCGCCCTCCTCCAGGCCAAATCGTTGTACGACTCGATCGGCGTGACCTCCGCCGACCTCGGCCTGCACATCCAGGCCGAGCGTGCGCTGACCATCCGCATGCTCAGCGCGAACCAGACGAGTTCGTCCGCGGTCACTGCGCAGCAGGCCAAGACCAGCTCCGCGGCCGACACCTTCACCAAGGCCGTGCACGAGCAGGAGGACGGGGGCGCCCTCGGCGGCGACCTCAAGGCCCCGCTGGACGCCCTGCTCGCCTCGCTTGACCGCCTGCCGTCGATCCGCGAGTCCGTCACTCTCGGCAAGTTCGACCGGCTCGAGGCGATGAACGCCTACAACGGGGTCATGGACGAGTTGTTCGGGCTCTACGACCGCCTCGTCTCGGTGCCCGACCTGTCCATCTTCCAGCAGGCCAGTGCCATGCAGGCGATGGGCAACGCCTACGAGATGATCGCCCGCGAGGACGCCCTGGTCCGCGGGACGATCATGAGCGGCGGCAGGCTGACCCGCGACGAGCACAAGGCGTTCACGGAATGGGCCGCCGACCGCCGGTTCATCTACCAGAAGTACCGGCCGATCCTCAAGGGCGGCATGCGGCAGCCGTACGAGGACGTGCTGAACTCCCAGACCTTCGACCGGTTCGCGACGCTCGAGGACGGCGTCGTGACCGCGACCACCGGCAGCCTGTACGCCATCGACCGTGACAAGTGGGCGCCCACCGTCGACTCCCTCGACGCCCGGCTGGACACGGCACGCGTCAAGGCGTCCGACGCGCTCACGACGGAGGCCACCTCGGCGGCCGGCGCCATCGTGACCCGCATCGCGATCGCCGGCGGGCTCGGCCTGCTGGCGATCCTGGCCACGATCGTCTTCTCCGTCCGCTTCGGCCGCCGCCTCGTCGGCGACCTCGCCGGCCTGCGCGGGGCCGCGCTCGACCTCGCCGACGTACGGCTTCCCGATGTCGTGGACCGGCTCCGCCGCGGCGAGGACGTCGACGTCGACGCGGCGGCGCCGCCGATCAAGGCGACCGGCTCGAGCGAGGTCGTGGACGTCGCCAACGCGTTCGGCACGGTGCGGCGCACAGCCGTGGAGGCCGCCGTCGGCCAGGCCAACCTGCGGCGGGGCGTCAGCCAGATGTTCCTCAACCTGGCCCGTCGCAAGCAGAGCCTGCTCCATCGCCAGCTGACCCTCCTCGACTCCATGCAGCGCCGGTCGGCGGACCCCGAGAGCCTGGAGGACCTCTTCCGGCTCGACCACCTGACCACGCGCATGCGCCGGCACGCGGAAGGCCTGATCATCCTCTCCGGCGCCACGCCCGGCCGCTCCTGGCGCAAGCCGGTGCCGGTCATGGACGTGGTCCGCGCGGCGATCTCCGAGGTCGAGGACTTCACCCGCATCTCCCTGCCGACGATGCCGAACGCCTCCGTGACGGGCTCGGTCGTGGCGGACGTCGTCCACCTGCTGGCCGAACTCCTCGAGAACGCGACGGTCTTCTCCCCGCCGCAGACCAAGGTGCTGGTGCGCGGCGAGGTCGTCGCCAACGGACTGGTCATCGAGATCGAGGACCGCGGTCTGGGCCTGTCGCCCGAGGAGTACGCCGACATCAACGAGCGGCTGGCGAACCCGCCGGAGTTCGACCTGGCCGACAGCGACCGCCTTGGCCTCTTCGTGGTCGGCCAGCTCGCCGCCCGTTACGGCATCGGCGTGTTGCTGCGCGGCTCGCCGTACGGCGGCACGACCGCGATCGTGCTCATGCCGCGGGCCCTGGTGGCCGACGACGGATCCCCTGCGGCGATCACCGGCTCCGTGGCCCATGCGACGGGCGTGGGACCCGGCGCCAGGCGGGCCATCACGGCGCCGGTCACCGCGGAGGTGACCGAGCGGGAGGCGATCTCCGAGCTCGCGCTCTCCCAGGGCGCGGCTCCGGAGACCGCGGCCTCCCAGGCTGCCGATCAGTCCGGCCCGGACACCTCGCCGTTCTTCACACCCGCCGCGCTGCGGACCGAGGCCGTCCCCTCCGCGGCGCGCGACGACCTGCCCGAGAGCGAGCCGGCGCCCGGTCTGCGGGCGGTGCCACAGGACTCCCCCCTCGTTCCCGGCCTCGACGACAAGCGGATGGGCGCGTTCGCGGACCTCTCGGGGGGCGGCCCCGGCGCGGGTTCCTCGAACGGATCCACCGTCAACGGCCTTCCCGTCCGCGAACGCACGACGCGCGGCCGCACGGTTCACGAAGGCGCACCCCACGCGGACCTCGCCAGGCCGCCGGCGGCCGGCGCCTCCAACGCGAACGGCACGCACGCGGGATTGCCCCGGCGCGTACGGCAGGCCAATATCGTTCCTCAACTCCGCGACGGGTCGCAGCCGCTGGGCGCTCCTACGCCGGACCCCGAGGAGCGATCGCCGGAAGAGGCCAGGGCCATGTTCTCCGCCTTCCAGGCGGGCGGACGGCGTGGCCGCGAGGACTCCGAGCAGCCGGAAGGCAACGAGTACGGAAGCTTCGCAAACAACACGCATGGCGAGAAGGGTGACGAATGACCGGCAAAGCGACGTCGACCGGCGAGCTCAACTGGCTGCTCGACGATCTCATCAGCAGGGTCGCCGCCGTCCGCCAGGCGGTGATCCTCTCCACGGACGGCCTCGTCGTCGGAGCGTCCCAGGGCCTGAGCCGGGAGGACGCGGAGCATCTGTCCGCCGTCGCCGCCGGCTTCCAGAGCCTGGCACGCGGCGCGGGGCGTCACTTCGGCGGCGGCGAGGTGCGTCAGACCATCGTCGAGATGGAGTCGGCGTTCCTGTTCGTGACGGCCGCCGGGCAGGGCACCTGCCTTGCCGTGCTCGCGGCGTCCGACGCGGATGTGGGCCACATCGCCTACGAGATGGCCATGCTCGTCAAGCGTGTCGGCCAGCACATCTCCACGAGCCCGCGGCGGTCCCCGTCATGAAGCGGGGCGCCGTATGACGGGGCCGCGCTGGATGGACGAGGAGGCCGGACCAGTCGTCCGGCCTTTCGCCCTGACCGGGGGCCGAGCACGGTCCTCCGGTGACAACCTCGATCTCATCGCCATGGTGAGGTCGACCGGAACGCCTCCGCACGGTGACACGACCATCGGTCCCGAGCAGCGGCGGATTTTGGAGATCGCGCGCTCGGGGGCGTCGGTCGCGGACATCGCATCCGACGTCGACCTGCCACTCGGCGTGGTCCGCGTACTGATCGGAGATCTGCACGACCAAGGGCTGATCGTCGTACGGCCTCCGGTCACGGTCGCGCCGCAGCCCAGCGAGCGCATTCTCAAGGAAGTGATCAATGGCCTTCGCGCCCTCTGACGAGCCGGTCGCTCTGAAGATCCTCGTCGCCGGCGGCTTCGGCGTCGGCAAGACCACGCTGGTCGGCGCCATCAGCGAGATTCGTCCCCTGCGCACCGAGGAGGTCTTGTCCGACCGCAGTGTCGGTGTGGACGACATCGACGGGGTGGAGGGGAAGACCACCACCACTGTGGCGATGGACTTCGGCCGGATCACGATCCGGGAAGGCCTCGTGGTCTACCTGTTCGGCACCCCTGGACAGGAGCGCTTCTGGTTCATGTGGGATGAGTTGTCCTACGGCGCCCTGGGAGCGGTCGTGCTGGCCGACACCCGTCGCCTGACGGACTGCTTCCCGTCCATCGACTACTTCGAGCAGCGCGGCACGCCGTTCATCGTCGCCGTGAACTGCTTCGACGGCGCGGAGCGCCACGAGCCCGACGACGTGCGGGTCGCACTCGACCTCGATCCCGAGGTCCCGGTGCTGCTCTGCGACGTCCGCAGGCGGGCGTCGGCCAAGGTGGTTCTGGTCACTCTGGTCGAGCACGCGTTGAAGACCCTGACGGCCGCCCAGCGCTGAATCACGCAGCGAGCTTCGGGGGCCCCGCGGACGTCAGGGCCCCCGAAGCGCCCGCCGGGTCCAGCGGCCGCACAGCGGCCCGCTCCCCGACGGTCACGAACCGGCGCCGCCGCACATCGGCCACCTCTCGCAGCGTCCCCGCCCACGTGAGCCGCAGCAGCCGTACGGCGAGCACCAGGAGAACCGCCACCTCGGTGCCGAGGAGAAGCCGTTCGACCAGGCCGACCATCACGCCGTGCCCCGGCAGCGCCACGTAGGTGATGGCCGCGAGGCCCAGCCCGCCGGCCAGCGCGAGCCACTCCACCGGCCGCGCCGCCGGGCTCCATCGCTCGTCCTGCGCCAGCCGCCCGACCAGGAGTGTCGCCGCGGCCGGAAGGCTCACGAAGGCGGCCGCCGACAGAACGAGGTGCACGGCGGTCGCCCAGCCGCGCCCCGCGCCCGCGGCCGTCGTCGGCACGAACGCCGCCGCCATGAGCGACATGCTCCAGACGATCATCAAGATGCGCGGCCAGCCCTCGACCGGGGCGCGCACGGCGCGCATTCCGGCCAGCAGCGCCAGAGACGAGAGCCCGAGGACCGCCATGGCCGCCTCGATCCCGACGCCGCGGTCCAGCGAGGCGTACTCGCTGATCGTCATCGTGACCGGGTCGAGGGCGGAGTCTCCTGCCACCTGGGCCGTGACCACGTAGATCACCGCGAACAGGATGCCGCCACAGGCGATCACGGGATAGAGCCTCTTGACCATGTCTCGAGGATCCCGCGAGTGGGTGCGTCCGGGCATCCGGGTAAACGCCCAAGATGTCCCGGACACACCCTCAGGGTCGCCTCAGGGTACGGAGCCGTGGTCTCCGGCCCCGACGCCTCCGGCAAGGCACGCCGGGGCCGCTCTAGAGGTCGCTCGCTTCCCGGTAACGGTCGCGGAGCCCCTTGGTGACATCGGCCTCGTAGAGCTCGGTGTCCGCCGCCTCCCAGCGAGGAGGCTCGGGAGCACCCGACACCAGCCACGCCGCCTGGCGGGCCGCCCCGTCCGCGACGTACTCACCCGGGCTCGGCACCAGCACGGGCGCGCCGAACACGGTGGGAGCGATGCGCCTGACCGCCTCGGACCGGGCTCCGCCGCCGATGAGCAGCACCCTGTTCGCCGTGAGCCCGAGCGCGTCGAGCGCGTCGGCGAGGCCGCAGAGCATGCCCTCGACAGCCGCGCGGGCCAGGTGCTCGGGGGTCGCCGTGGCCAGCCTCAGCCCGTGCAGCGAACCCGTCGCGTCAGGCCGGTTCGGCGTGCGCTCCCCTTCCAGGTACGGCACGAGCACCAGGCCGTCGGCACCGGGCGGAGCCTGCAGAGCCAGGTCGCTGAGCTGTTCCTGGGTGACCCCGAGCATGCGGGCGGCCGCCTGCAGCACTCGGGCCGCGTTCAGCGTCGCGACCAGCGGCAGGAACCGTCCGGTCGCGTCGGCGAACCCGGCGACCGCTCCCGAGGGATCGGCCGACGGCGACTCCGCGACGGCGAACGCCGTACCCGATGTGCCGATCGAGACGACGACGTCTCCGGGCCCGATGCCGACTCCGAGCGCGGCGGCCATGTTGTCGCCCGTGCCCGGCGCGAGCCGTACGGCGCCGGCGACACCGGCCTGCTCCGCCGGACCGAGCACGCGCGGCAGTGCCGGGGTGGCACCCATCGCCATCTGGAGGAGATCGGTCCGGTAGGACCCGGTCGCGGGCGACCAGTAACCGGTGCCGGAGGCGTCTCCCCTGTCGGTGGTGATCTCGGCGGGCCGCCCGGCGAGCTTCCACGTCAGCCAGTCGTGCGGAAGGCAGACCGAGCTCGTACGGCCCGCCTGCGCGGGCTCCTGCTCGGCCAGCCACCGGAGCTTGGTCACGGTGAACGACGCGACGGGAACGCTGCCGACGGCGGCGGCCCACTTGTCCGGGCCGCCGAGCTCGGTCACCAGATCGGACGCGGCCCGGGCGGAACGGGTGTCGTTCCACAGGAGCGCGGGCCGCACGACCTCGCCGTCCTCGTCGAGGCACACCATGCCGTGCTGCTGGGCGGCCACGCTCAGGGCCTCGACGTCGTCGAGGCCTCCGGCCTGGTCGATCGCCGTCCGCAGCGCCGCCCACCACGCGTCGGGATGAACCTCTGTCCCGTCCGGATGCGTGGCGCGCCCTTCACGCACGAGCGCACCCGTCTCCGCGTCGCGGATCACCACCTTGCAGCTCTGGGTCGAGGAGTCGACCCCCGCCACGAGGCTCACGATCGTCCTCCAGCCCCGATCGTCCCCGCGCACGTCGTCCGTGCGGGTGCACGTCCCACGAGCGGACGCCTCATCCGCGCACGCCTCATCCGCGCACGCCGAACAGGTGCTCCAGGGCGAGCTGGTTCAGGTGGGTGAAGTGGAAGCCGCGCTCGGCCGCCGCGTCAAGGTCGAAGTCGTCGTTGAACAGGTCCGCGACCGTCTCGCCCTCGGCCATCGTCGGCACGGCGATCTCGGTCACCCGGCTGGCGGCGAGCGCCTCCTGGACCTCGGGGTCCGCGCGGAAGGCCTTCGACTTCTCCTTCAGGATGAGGTAGGTCCGCATGTTGGCGGCGGCCGAGACCCAGACGTCGGCGGCGTCGTCGGTGCGCAGCGGCTTGTAGTCGAAGTGCCTGGGGCCCTCGTAGCCGCCGTTCTCCAGGAGGTCGACGAGGAAGAACGCGTTCTTCACGTCGCCGTGCCCGAAGATCAGGTCCTGGTCGTACCTCGGGCCGTGCTGGCCGTTGAGGTCGAGGTGGAAGAGCTTGCCCTGCCACAGCGCCTGGGCGATGCCGTGCGCGTAGTTGAGGCCCGCCATCTGCTCGTGGCCGACCTCGGGGTTGAGGCCCACCATCTCGGGGTGCTCGAGCATGCTGATGAGGCCGAGGGCGTGCCCGATGGTCGGGAGCAGGATGTCGCCCCGCGGCTCGTTCGGCTTGGGCTCGAGCGCGAAGCGGATGTCATAGCCCTTGTCGATCACGTACTGGCACAGGATGTCGAGGCTCTCCTTGTACCTGTCCAGGGCGGCCCTGACGTCCTTGGCGGCGTCGGACTCCGCGCCCTCGCGGCCACCCCAGCACACGTAGGTCGTGGCACCCAGCTCGGCGGCGAGGTCGACGTTGCGCATGACCTTACGCAGCGCGTAACGGCGTACGTCGCGGTCGTTGCTCGTGAAGCCGCCGTCCTTGAACACCGGGTGGGTGAACAGGTTCGTGGTCGCCATCGGCACCTTGAGCCCGGTCTCCGCGAGAGCCTTCTTGAAGCTCTCGATGGCCTTGGCCCGGTCCGGCTCGACCGCGAGCAGGTCGTCGTCGTGGAACGTCACGCCGTAGGCGCCCAGCTCAGCAAGCCGGTGAACGCTCTCGACCGGGTCCAGCGGCGCCCTGGTCGCGTCACCGAAGGGGTCGCGCGCCTGCCAGCCCACTGTCCACAGCCCGAATGTGAACTTGTCCTCGGGAGTGGGGGTGTACATGTTCGCCTCCTGAATTAGTCTACGTTGTGGACTAAATATCGGACTCCGCGTGCGGCAGGTCAAGTGGGTCATGTCTACGATTTCAATTCCCGGCCCCGGAGGGTGTGATGGCACAGGCCGTACGGCATGACGCGATGCGCGCGCGGAACCTGGCACTCGTCCTCGGGGAGGTGAACGCCAGGGGTTCGCTGACGCGTGCCGCGTTGGCCGAGATCACCGGACTGACCAAGACGACGGTGTCCAAGCTGGTGGCCGACCTGATCGAGGCCGGGCTGGTGGTCGAGACCGGCGCCGTCCGTGACGGCGAGCGCGGCCGGCCCGGCGTGGTGGTCCGCGTCAGCGGCGAGCACGTGGCCTCGGTCGGTCTGGAGATCAACGTCGACTACCTCGCGGTACGCGTCGTCGATCTGTCCCGCACCGTACGGCTCCGCCGTACACAGGCTGTGGACAACCGATTCGCACAGCCTGGGGATGTCGTCGCGCTCCTCCGGGATCTGGCCCTCAAGGCTGTGGACGACGCTGTGGACATGGGGTTGCGCGTGGTGGGCGGAGTCCTCGCCGTCCCCGGCCCGGTCGACCAGCGGACCGGGACCGTGCACAACGCCCCCAACCTCGGCTGGCGTGACGTGCCCGTGGCGGCGCTGCTCGAACTGCCCTTCCCCGTCCAGGTCGAGAACGAGGCGAACCTGGCGGCGTTGGGCGAGTTGTGGTTCGGGTCGGGCCTGTCCGACTTCCTGCACGTCTCGGGGGAGATCGGCATCGGCGCCGGCCTCGTCGTCCGCGGCCGCCTGTTCCAGGGATCGCACGGCTTCGCGGGCGAGTTGGGCCATGTGGTCGTCTCCCCCGACGGCCCCGCCTGCCGGTGCGGCGGCAAGGGCTGCCTGGAGCAGTACGCGAGCCAGGACGCCCTCGCGGCCGCGACCGGCCTCCCGCCGGGCGCGGGCCCGCACGGGAACGGCGCCCAGCGGACGGGTGCACAAGCAGGCGGCGCCTCCGGGAACGGCACGCAGGCGACGCCTGGCGGCACCACGGCCGGGGACATCTCGTGGATCGTCTCGCGACTGGAGGCCGGGGACGCGGCCGCCCTGGCGGCCTGCGAGCGGGCCGGGTGGGCGCTCGGGGTCGCCCTGTCCTCCGCGATCAACCTGGTCGACCCCGACACCATCGTCCTCGGCGGGATCTACGGCCCCCTCTTCCCCTGGATCGGCGAGGCGGTGGCCGCCACGCTGACCTCCCGCCTCGGCCAGATGCGCGACGCGGTGCCCCCCGTCGTGGTGTCACGGCTCGGCACGGAGGCCGCCGCGCTGGGCGCGGCCGGTCAGGTCATCCAGCGCGTCATCGCCGACCCCGCCGCCCTGCTGCAGACCTGAACACCCCCGGGAAGCCCGTGGGTCTCACAGGCCCGAGGGGTCACGGCCGACGCTGATCTCCTCTGCGATCCGGCGCAACTCGGCCTCGTCGAGGCGGGGCGTGCCCGGCAGGGTGCTGGCGAGCGCGGACACCACCTGGTGGAACGGCTCGCCGGCATGGCGGCGCGCCACGTCGTGCACGGCCCGGAACAGGACCATGTTGGCTTCACGCTCTCGCGAGACTCTGTCGGCGGCCATGATGAGTTCCCCCTCTGTCGGCTCCCGTCCGGAGGTCACCGTACGGCCTGGCCCCGACAGTTTCCGGGAACGCCGCTCGCGGTAGAATTAGTTGAGAGTTCAAGAGTGCGAGGAGGGGTCATGCCGATCCAACGTCTCAACCACGCGGTGCTGTACGTCCGCGATGTGGCGCGCAGTGTCGCCTTCTATCAGGAGGCGCTCGGCTTCCGCGTGGTCAACTCGTTCCCGGGAGCGGCGTTCCTGCAGGCCTCCGGATCGACGAACGATCACGACCTCGGCCTCTTCCAGATCGGCGCGCAGGCGGGGCCGTCCGCGGCCGGACGTTCCACGGTGGGGCTCTACCACCTCGCGTGGGAGGTGGACACGCTCACCGAACTGGAGCGCATCTCGGCGAAGCTCACGGAGATGGGCTCGCTGGCCGGGGCCTCCGACCACTCCACCACCAAGGCGTTGTACGCCAAGGACCCCGACGGGATCGAGTTCGAGGTGTCCTGGCTCGTCCCCGCCGCCCTGCTCGACGAGGAGACCCTCGCCGGCCGCTCCCACATCAGGCCGCTCGACATCCCGAAGGAACTGGAGCGATACGGAGCGCAGACCCGCGGCGGCGTCGGCGTATCCATTTAGCGCAGGAGCGCCCCTTCTCGCCGCAAAACGGTTCCCAGCCGACAAGATCACAATTATCGTGATCTCGACCAGCGCGCCGCGAAGCGATCAGGGATGGGCCCGTGCCGGACAGAGACCACGCTGTGACGTCCACCGATACTCCGAACGACAACGCGCGATCCCCCGTGGACACGACGAAACCGAGCATCTCGCGGGTCTACGACGTCATGCTCGGAGGCAAGGACAACTTCGCCGTCGACCGCCAGGTGGCCGAGATGGCGTTGCGGATCGCCCCCGACGCGCCGGCCGCCGCCCGGGCCAACCGTGACTTCCTGAAGCGCGTGGTCCGCCATCTCGCGCGGGACACCGGCGTCCGGCAGTTCCTCGACATCGGCTCGGGCCTGCCGACCCAGGGCAACGTGCACGAGATCGCCCAGGAGTTCGCCCCCGACGCGCGCACGGTCTACGTCGACATCGACCCGATCGTGCTGGCCCACGGCCGGGCGATCCTGGCCAAGGACGACCGCACCACGGTCATCGAAGCGGACATCCGCGATCCGGAGTCGATCCTGGGCCACCCGGAGGTCACCAGGCTCATCGACTTCAGCCAGCCGGTGGGCCTGCTGCTCTTCGCGATCCTGCATCACCTGAACGACGACGAGGACCCGGAAGGGACGGCCGGGCGCTACCGTGACGTGCTGGCCCCGGGCAGCTACCTCGCCATCTCGCACTTCCACAATCCGGGCGCCAGTCATCCCGAGGTGTCCGCCCAGGCCGCCTCGGCCGAGAGGTTGTTCAACGAGAACCTGGGCACCGGGCGGTGGCGCACCCACGACGAGATCGTGTCCTATTTCGGCGACCTGGAGCTCCTTGACCCGGGGCTCGTGCCGCTCGCGGAATGGCAGCCGGAACCGGACGTCATTCCCGAACAGGGCATCACTTATCACACCTTCGTAGGAGGCGTCGCCCGCAAGGCGTGACGCACCCCCCGCCAGGGAGATCGTTGCGCGCATCGGTTGACAGGCGTCGTCACGGGCGATGATGCTCGAAATGGTCCCGCCCCACGAGAGGAAGGCGGCGCTGCCCGATGGCGAAGGTCAATGGACGCCCGTCGACGGCTTCGACGCCGGACGTCCTCTACACCGACGCGCAGCTCAGCATCCGGTGCTCGGGCCGCGGCCACATCCGGCTCAGCGGCCAGATCGACGTGACGAACAGCGACGCCGCGATCAAGGCCCTGCTGCTCCTGTACGGCGGAAAGCAGGCCCCGACCTGCGACGTCGGCGACCTGGAGTTCATCGACCTCTACGGCCTGCGCACCCTCGCCCTGCTGTCCGACGACCCGGTCGACCATCCGGTACGGCTGCGCAACGTCCAGCCGGGGCTGGAGCGCGTCCTCGAACTGCTCGACTGGCCCACCTTCGCGATCACTTAGGCGATCCTCCGCCAGGACTCGCCCATCTGCCCGTTTTCTGGACCGGTGCGAGTTTCCGCCGCGGCCGATGGAGGAAAGGTAGGAGGGACGGCCTCACGGCCGCCTGAACACACGTCACACAAGTCCGCCCAGCTCGGGCGGATTTCATTTTCGGACCCCCCGGTTCGTGCCAGGAGGGGTCATGACTGACATGCGGGCGGGCGGATGTTGCTGACCCGCGTGCTCACGACGTCGGCCGCACTGCTGCGTGGCGTGTTGCCCGACCCCCTCAAGGACGTCCTGCCGTGCCCTCGCCAGATCAGGCCCTGCCCCGCCGGCCTGCGGATCGACGTGCACGGCATCGGAGCCCCCGGCACCGAGCGCTCGGCCGAGCGGCTGGAGAAGCAGCTGTGCGCCGTCCCCTACGTGGAGCGGGCGGAGGTCAACGGGCGCCTCGCCTGCGTCTTCGTCGGATGCGACCCGGAGGAGGTCGACCAGGACGAACTGCTGGCGATCGTCACCGAACTCGACGAACAGGAGGAGCGCCCGCACCACACGCCGATCCGGCTGGCCGAGGAGCACCTCCGCGCGACGATACGTCTGGCCGCCGGCGTGACGGGCATCGGGCTGGTGTTCGCGGGCAGGGCGGCGAAGCTGCCACGGCTCACCCCTGCCGTTCCCGCACTGCTGCATCTGGCGCACTCCACGCCGATTCTGCGCGAGGAACTGGACCGGCGCCTCGGCCGCCGCGCCACGAACGCCATGTTCACCACGGCGACCTTGATCACGCAAACGCTGACGCTGCGCCCGATCGGGCTGCTCGTGCACTCGTTCGTGTCCTCCGCACGTTACGTCGAGGCGCGAGCGGGTCGCCATGCCTGGGAGTCGCTTGAAGAGCGGCTGGCCCGTCAGCCGGGCGCCTACCGTCACATCAGGACGGCGGCGCGGCCGCGGCCGTGCCCCCGGCCCCATGGCCCGATCGAGCGCTACGCGGACGTGGCGAGCCCGGTGGCGGCAGGCGGGTACGCCGTCACACGGATCGTCACGCGCAGCAACCAGCGGGCCCTCGCCATCCTCATCTCCGCGACGCCGAAGGTCGCCGGCGTCTGTCGCGACGCCTTCGCGGGAGCGGTGAGTCGCGCGCTCGGGCAGCGCGACTCCCTCGTCTTCGAAACCGAAGCCCTGCGCCACATGGACCGCGTCGACACAGTGATCTTCGATGCCGACAGCGTCACCACCGGTTCGTGGACGATCGACCGGCTCGTGCCGCTCGGCAACGGCATGGACACCGGCGAGCTCTACGCCCGGCTCTACTCACTGATCGACTTCACCGATCCGGCCGGGCCCTGGACCAGCGAGGACATGATCGTCGAACCACTCACCGACCTGGACAGGCACCTCCCGGAGGAGGCCGCGGCGTGGCGCGGGCGCGGGCGGCGTCCCGTCGGAGTCACGCGCGGAGGCCGCCTGGTCGCCGTCGCCGGGCTCGCCCACGAGATCGACCCGATCGCGGAGGCCATGATCGCCACCGCCAAGGCGTCCGCGACGGTGATGCTCGCGGGAGACGATGAAGGGCTCGCCCAGCGACTCGGCATCGAGCGGCTGGTTCCCGGCGGCCCCGATCTCGGTGACACGGTCCTCGAACTGCAGTCCGAGGGTCACTGCGTCATCGTGGTGTCACGAGGGTCCGGTCAGGGCCTGGTCCAGGCCGACATCGGCGTCGGCGTGATGGACGAATCGGGGACCGTGCCCTGGGACGCCCACGTGGTGGGCGACCTGAGCGGTGTCCATCTGCTCTTGAGCTGCCTGCCCAGAGCCGTGAGCGTCAGCCGCAACGGCGTACGGCTCGGCGCTGCGGCGGGCGTCGTCGGCGGCCTGCTGGCGATCGCGGGCCCGGAGGAGACGTCCCTCCACCGAGGGCAACTCGTGAGTGCCGGCGTGTCGACGATCGCCCTCCTGCTGGGCGAATGGGCCGGGCGCAGCGCCGGGCGCGTCCCGGTTCCACTCCGCGCCGACACCACGCCCTGGCACGCCATGTCGGCCAAGGACGTCCTGTCCCGCCTGCGCTCGTCTACCCACGGGATCACCGAGACGGAAGCCGTAGAGCGCCGGGTCGCCACGGGAGACGGCGGGGAGCCCGAGGGGCCGCCGTCGCTGGTGCGCACGACGTTCGAGGAGCTGGCGAACCCGCTGACCCCCGCTCTGGCGGCCGGGGCGGGCATCTCCGCTCTGGTCGGATCGGTCCTCGACGCCATGCTGATCGGCAGCGTCATGATGATCAACGCCCTCCTGGGCGGCGTGCAGCGGTCCCGGGCCGACCGTGCGCTGAACAGGCTCACCGAGGCCACCGCCATTCGTGTACGGCTCCGCCGCCCCGAGGGGACGGTGGAGGCGTCCATGGAGGACCTGGCTCCCGGCGACGTGATCGAGTTGCGCGCCGGCGACGCCGTGCCGGCCGACGGACGCGTGATCAAGGCGGTCGGCCTCGAGGTCGACGAGTCGACCCTCACCGGCGAGTCGCAGCTGGTCACCAAGACGGCGGCGCCCACGGTCGCCACCGCGGTCGCCGACCGGAACTCGATGGTGTACCAGGGCACGACGATCGCGGCGGGCAGCGGCCGTGCCGTGATCGTCGCCACAGGCGAGATGACGGAGTCGGGGCGCAGCGCGATGCTCGCGGGAGCGCCCAGCCCGCCGACAGGCGTCGAACTGCGGCTACGCGAGCTGAGCAGCCGGATCCTCCCCGTGTCGATCGCGTCCGGGTTCCTGCTGCTGGTCATCGACCTGTTCCGGGGACGTCCCCTGTCCGCCGCGCTCACGCCGGCGGTGAGCCTCACCGTGGCGGCGGTGCCCGAAGGTCTCCCCTTCGTGGCCACCGTCGCGGAGCTCGCCGCGGCCCGGCGACTGTCGAAGCGCGCCGCGCTGGTGCGCAACCCGTCCACGATCGAGGCACTCGGCCGGGTGAACGTGTTGTGCTTCGACAAGACCGGGACGTTGACGGAGGGGCACATCAGCCTGCGCTACGTGTCCGACGGCCGGGAGGGCGGCCCCACCGACGCTCCGAATCCGGCACTGAAGCGGATCGTCGCCGCCGCGGTGCGCGCCAGTCCCAAGTCAGGTGGCGGCCGTGTCATCGCCCACCCCACCGACCAGGCGGTCGTGGACGGCGCCGAGCGGATGGGCGTGACCCCGGAAGAGGGGCTGAACACGTGGAAACGCGTCGACGAGCTGCCCTTCGAGCCTGGACGCGGCTACCACGCCGTGCTCGGTCTCACGGAATCGGGACACCTGCTCAGCGTCAAGGGCGCGCCCGAGATCGTGCTCACCCACTGCACCACGATGTTCGACGGGACACGACAGGTGCCGTGTGACGAGGCCGCGCGGCGGGAGCTGGAGCGCGAGGTCGACAGGCTCGCGCACCAGGGGTACCGCGTCCTCGCCGTCGCCCAGCGGCCTGCCTCCGACCGCCGTGACCTCGACGAGTCACGCATCGACGACCTCTGCTTCCTGGGCTTCCTCGGTCTCGCCGATCCGGTGCGCCCGACCGCGGCGGAGAGCGTCGGCCGGCTCAGGCGCGCCGGCGTACGGATCGTCATGGTGACCGGAGACCATCCCAGCACCGCGGAGGCGATCGCCGCCGAGCTCGGTGCGCTCAACGGTGGGCGCGTCATGGCGGGCCCCGAGCTCGACGAGATGGACGACGACACGCTGACGAAGGCGCTCCCCGAGGTAGCGGTGTTCGCCCGGGCGACCCCGGCCCACAAGGCGCGGATCGTCACCTGCCTGCGCCGGGCCGGAGAGGTCGTCGCCGTCACCGGCGACGGCGCCAACGACGCCCCCGCCATCCGCATGGCCGACGTGGGCATCGCCCTGGGGACGCGCGCCACTCCCGCCGCCCGCGGCGCCGCCGACCTCGTGGTCACCGACGACCGGATCGAGACGATCGTCGACGCGATCGTCGAGGGCCGCGCGATGTGGGCCTCGGTCAGGGACGCGCTCAGCATCCTGCTGGGCGGGAACATCGGGGAGATCGTCTTCACGGTGGGCTCGGACGTGCTCGCCGGGAAGAGCGCGCTCAACGCCCGTCAGCTCCTGCTGGTCAACCTGCTCACCGACATGGTGCCGGCCATGGCGGTGGCGGCCCGGCCGCCCACGGCGACCGACCCGGAGAAGCTGCTGGCCGAAGGACCGGAGGCATCGCTCGGAGCCTCCCTGACCAGGGACATCTACCTGAGGGCCGCCGTCACGGCGACGGCCGCGACGGCCGCGTGGATGCTCGGGCGTGTGACCGGCACACGGGGAAGGGCGGACACGATCGGGCTGGTCGCGCTCGTCTCGGCGCAGCTGATGCAGACCCTGACCAGCGGCTGGAGGGACAAGGTGGTCCTGCTGGCCGCCCTGATGTCTCTCGCCGTCCTGTGGACGATCGTCACCGTTCCCGGTGTCAGCCGGTTCTTCGGCTGCCGTCCGCTCGGCCCCCTGGCCTGGTCCATCGGTCTCGGAAGCGCAGCGGCGGCGGCGGTCGTCGGCATGATGCTCCAGCCGATCGCCGAGGCGGTGACCGATCTGGAACAAGAGCCGGAGCAGGAGATGGAACCGGAGAGAGAACCCGAGCCCGAAGCCGCCTGAATCAGGCGTCAGACCGCTCTGAAGTCGGCGAAGTCGAATCCGGGGGACACCACGCAGCTCACCAGCACGCCCTCCGCGCCCGCCGGGCGGGCGGCCTGCCAGGTCCCCGCGGGCACGAGCGCCTGAGGCACCTGGCCGTGCTCGACATCGGGACCGAGCGTGACCGTCCGCCCGTCCCCCGGCCGGTCGCCTGACCCTCCGAGCACGAGGGTCAGCGGGCCGCCCCGGTGCCAGAACCAGACCTCGTCCGAGCGGACCACGTGCCACACCGACTCCTCTCCCGGGTGGAGGAGGAAGTAGATGCCCGTGGCGCTCTGGCGTGCGCCGCCGTACCCGGGAGGCTCGAAGCTCGCGGACGTCCGCCATGTCTCGCGGAACCACCCGCCCTCGGGATGCGGAAGCAGACCGAGGGCCTCGGCGACGACCGGCCGCTCCTGGACCGCGACGAACGCGCCCGTCACGTCTCTGCGCAGGAACCGGACCCGCCCGTCGTCGCCCACGGCGATGACCGGCTCGGGCCCGCCGAACTTTTCGGCCGCGACCCGCAACGCGTCGGCATCGTCGGAGGCGGGGACCGAGGGCCCGTCGGGATAGGCGGCGAGCGTCATGACCTGCACGCCGCCGATCGTACGGCAGGGCTCCGCGCGGGCGGCACGTGCCTCATCCGGCGGCGGGTCAGGTGACCATGGCGACCAGTCCGCCGACCTGGTCCGCGACGGCGTCCACGCCCTTGGGACTTTCGGCCGCCGTGAGCAGCAGGGCGAGGGCCCGGTGTGCGAGACAGGCGCGAACGGTCTGTTCGTCGCTCGCGGCGACCGCACGTTCGAGGACGAGATCGGCGATCTGCCCGGAGCCGGAGGCGACCGAGGCCAGCAGCGACACCAGGTCGATGGTGCGGGTGCCGCGTCCGAAGCCCTCGACGTCGACGACGGCGCTCAGCCTCGGGCCGCGGGCGAGCAGGTTGCGCGTGGTGAAGTCGCCGTGCACGAACTCTCCGCTCGGCAACGCGGGAACCGGCCGCGGCACCAGGGCCAGGGCCCGGTCGGCCAGACTCGCGAGCCGCGGGTGGAACCGGTGCTCCGCGATCCCGCCGTTGAGGAACTCGGTGATCATCGTTGACCAGTCGCGGATCTCCGGCGGACGCACCGCGGAATGCAGATCGACGGCGGCCAGCACGTCGCGCGCCAGCCCCGCGTCCAGCCCGGCGGGCTGGACGCCCGGGACGAACTCGGTGGCCAGGTAGAACCGGTCCCCGCCCAGCGGCCCGAAGCCCAGCACGGGTGGCGTCGGATATCCGGCGGCGCGCAGCGCGTCCACGAGCTCGGCCGCCCGTTCCAGCTGGGCCGCCCACCACGCACCGTGTTTGATCTTCAGTACGGCACGGGCCCGGCCGTAGCCCAGCAACTGCACGATGTCGGATCTGCCGCCGGTGAGCCGGCCCAGCACGCTCCACGCCCGGCCGGTGGCCCGGTTCACCACCGCCAGATCGTCCGGTCCGGCCGTCCCGTGCTGCGCGTGGTCGCCTGGCATGAGCCCCATCCTGGCGACGCGCCATGACCTCGCGCACCACATTTACGCCCGTCCCGTTCGCGCCCGGCGCCCAGGCAGGCCGTCGCGGACCCGACCGCCCACAGGTGAGATCAGCCGTTATGGGGTCTTAGACTCCGATTCATGCGGCGGCTGAGCAGCACTGTGGTCGTGGTGGCGGGAGATCGGGCGCCGGACGTGGTCTCCGCGCTCGACGGCCTGCACAACGTGCGAGCGATCACTCGTGGCGAGCGTCCGGCGGCGGAGGTGACCGAGACCGTGACCCGCGCTCGGGCGACCTACGTGGTGCACGACGCCGATCCCCTCGCCGACGTCGGCGCCGCCTGGGCGGACTTCTTCGACGGCACCGCTCCCACCGGCGGGCTGGAGGTCGCGATAGAGGCGGCTCTCACGGGGCTCCGGGGCGACCGGCTCATCCTGCCGGACTACTACGTCGTCCTCGACCCCGACGACCTGCCGGCCACCCGACGGCACTGGTGGCTGGGCGTGCTCGCCGGAGCCGCGCCGACCCGCGTGGTGCCCGCCCCGGCGTCCGCGGCCGCCGTCGGAGAGATGCTCGGGCACCTCGCCCCCGGCCGGTGGTGGCCCGACGACCTCGACGGCTGGCTGCGCGGGCTGCCTCAGGCCGTACCGGACCGGGTCGGGCTACCCGGCGATCCCTCCATGCGCGGCGCCTGAGCCGTCGACCCCGGTGAACGCGATGCCTGCCGAGCCGCCGACCGGGCGGATTCCGCGGTTCGGCGGCGATTCTTCCGCGACCGCTCGGACACCGCCGCGACGAGGTCGTCGAAGGACGGGGTGAGGCCCCGCGTCTCGCTGGACGGGCCCGCGCGCATCCAGACGTCCAGCCTCGCCGACCAGGACATGGATCCCGATCGCATGTGACGTCGCCGACCCTCGCGCGTCATGCGAAGGACGAGCAACCCCTGCCCCCTCAACCGCCGGCGGGAGAAGCCGTCGATGTCCTCCCACGGAATCGGCTCCGAGGTCAGCCGGCGATCGTGGAAGCCCGCAGGACCCACCCGGATGACCACGGGATCGCGGGCGAGGAGCGGCCGCACCCAGCGGTAGACCTGGATGACGAAGAGCAGCACCACCACGCAGCCGATGGCGATTTCGTCCCCCCTTGCGGGCTCGAGCACCATGTACTTGATCACCATGTATGCGCCGAGAGTCACGAAAGGGACGACGCCGAGAAGTGTCAGCAACATCTTCGGCACGGACCTGCGCCATTCCCGTACACCGTCGTCCGGCAACTCCACCGCCATCCTCCGTTCGCACCGGCGCGCCATTCCGTTCCCAGATCGGATGATCTCACCGCGAACGCGCCACTAGGGTGACGCGGGTGGACATCGACACGTGGTGGACGCTCATCGAGCGCGCACGTACGGCCGTCGGCGACCGGGCCGACGATAGGAATCGCCCCGACGACCCGCTACCGCACGCCCTCACGGATCTGCTCGCCGAACTCGACCCGGCCGAGATCATCGATTTCGCGCGGCTTGAGATCCAGGTCACCGACTCCGCCTATCGATGGCCACTCTGGAACGCGGCGTACCTCATCGAGGGCGGCTGCGGAGACGACGGCTTCATGGACTTCCGCGACGGGCTGGTCCTGCAGGGCCGGGAGACTTTCACGCGCGCCGTCGCCGACCCCGACTCGCTGGCCGATCTCCCCGTCGTCGCGCTGATGAGCCGTGACGAGGGCGGGTGGCTCGGCTACGAGAGCCTCTCGTACCTGCCGCGCGAAGCGTACGGACGGGTCACGGGCGAGACCGGCTCGTTCGATGCGGCGATGGAGGCCGCGGTGCCGCACATGGACAGACCCGCCCGCGCGTCCGGCGGGGACTGGGACGTGGAGGACGACGACGAGAACCGCCGCCGCCTTCCCCGTCTCGCCGCCCTGTTCCTCGACGGGGACGACTGACCGCCCTGGTCAGCCCGCGCGCTCGGCCGCACTGCGCTCGACGCAGAACTCGTTGCCCTCGATGTCGGTGAGTGTCGCCCATCCGGTGCCGTCCTCGCGCCGGTGGTCGCCGACGAGGGTCGCGCCGAGCGTCAGCAGCCGTTCGACCTCCTCGTCCCGCGTGCGGTCCTGCGGCTGCAGGTCCAGGTGCAGCCGGTTCTTGACCGTCTTGCCCTCCGGCACCTGGATGAACAGCAACGAGACGCGCGGCGTCTTCACCAGCGCCTCCGGATCGCCGGGGTTGTCGTCCTCGCCGAGGGAGCCGCCGAGCACCTCGGCCCAGAAGGTGCCGAGGCGATAGGCGTCGGCGCAGTCGATTGTCACGTGTCGCACGGAAGAGGTCATGGCGGCCATTGTGGGTTCCGCGCGACACCGCGGTCTACTCGAAATCGGCCGGGTCAGCGGCGGGTCATCTCCATGATCCAGTTGGTCACCCAGGTCTGCCCCTCGTCCACGGAGAACGCCTGCTCCCAGCGGGCGGTCGTCTCCGTGATGCCCGACCAGACGAAGCGCGCGAGGATCTCCTTGCCGGCATAGGTGTCGTAACCGAGGAACTCACCCCTGCCGTCGGTGAACCGGCCGACCACCGGGGGGTACAGCTTGCCGGTCGTCGAGCTGGACCAGTACAGCGACCACTCCTCGCGCTCGACGTCGTAGAGCCGGATGGTGAGCCCGCTGAAGCCCTTCGTCGTGAACTCGAGCTCGTCGAAGTTCGCGCCGCCGTCGAAGTGCCGGGAGGCGTGGCTGACGGCGGGGAACTCCTCCCACTCGCTCGTCTCGTCGAGGTAGTCCATCCGTCGCCGGTTGGCGACGTCCCAGGTGCCGGTGAGGAAGTCGAAGTCGTTCATGAGCGGTCTCCTGTGGTGCCTTCGGGGAGCGAGTCGGCGAGGTAGGCGTCAAGGTCGGGGAGGTCGGGCGTGAGCATGTGCCGCACCCACGCGTCGCGTTCGTGCAGGATCGGCGGCAACTCCCACACGCAGCCGATCAGCGGGCCGGCCAGCCGTACGAAGTGGGTGGAGTCGTCGTCCGGGCAGTCGAGCACCGGCTGGCCGGCCACCGCACCCGCGAAGTGCAGGGCGTTGTCCCACATCCAGCTGTAGGCGTTGAGGTAGGCCCCGTCATCGCCGCCCCGGTGGAGGACGACGAAGGTGGCGGGCGGCGTGCCGTCCGGCTCCGGGAGTATCTCAGGAAGAATCGCATAAGCCGCCTTCTCGATCTCGGGATCGATGCCGGCCGGGTCGGCGGAGACGTGGTACCGCTTCACATAGCGGCCTCCCACCTCGATCGGCGGCGGCACCCACAACAGTTTCTCTGCGAAGGCCATGACTGGACCCTAGGGCCACTTCACTGCCATCTTGTGTCAGTGAAGTCGAGCCGCCTTCTGTCGATCCTTCTGCTGCTCCAGACGAGGGGCCGGATGACCGCCGCCGATCTCGCCGCGGAGCTGGAGGTGTCCGTTCGGACCGTGTACCGCGACGTCGAAGCACTGCACGCGTCGGGCGTGCCGCTCTATGGAGACGCGGGGCACTCCGGCGGCTACCAGTTGGTCGCCGGCTACCGCACCCGGCTCACCGGGCTGAGCGCCCCCGAGGCGGAGGCGCTCTTCCTCTCCGGCGTCCCCGGACCCGCCGCCGAGCTCGGGCTCGGCTCGGCGCTCGCGGCCGCCCAGCTCAAGCTGAGTGCGGCGCTCCCGCCCGAGATGCGGGCTCAGGCCGACCGGATGCGGTCGCGTTTCCACCTCGACGCACCCGGCTGGTACGCGGAGGACGCCGACGTCCCCCATCTGCCCCAGGTCGCGGACGCGGTGTGGCGCAGCCGGGTGCTCGATGTCCGTTACCGCCGATGGAAGGAGCCGACCGACGTCGATCGGCGGCTGGAGCCGTACGGCCTGGTGCTCAAGGCGGGCCGCTGGTACATCGTCGCCGGACCGGGCCCGCGGACGTACCGCGTCGACCAGATCCTCGGCGTGACCGTACGGGACGAGGAGTTCGAGCCTCCCGAGGAGTTCGACCTGGCCGGCTACTGGGAGCGTTATCAGGCGGAGTTCCACGCGCGCCGGTTCCAGGGAGAGGCGGTCGTCCGCGTCTCTCCGCAGGCCGCGTCCCGCCTCACCGGCGCGGCCGCCCAGGCCCTGGCCGCGACGGGAACCGCGGAGCCGGACGGCTGGACCCGGGCGGTGCTCCCCATCGAGTCGCTCGATCACGCTCACGGGACGTTCCTCGCCCTGGGCGCGGAGATCGAGGTCCTCGGGCCGCCGGAACTGCGCGCCCGCCTTGCCGAGACGTCGCGCGCCATGGCGGCCCATTACGCCTCCAGATGACCGAATCGGACATTTAGCGCATAATGGCGCAGCAATCCGGTAGCGCGCATGCCGTCCGGGCGAGGTCCGGAAATCAGGTATCGAACTTTCCGAGTCGCCCCCGCATCTGGTCGGGGGGCGCCGAGTGCGCCGGGGAGGGGGAGCAGCGTGCTGTCAAGCACGGAGTCGGATATGGAACTGGTGCGTGCCGCCCAGGCCGGAGACGCGGCATGCCTCGGGCTGCTGGTGTCGCGGCATCAGGCCGGCATGCGGGCGGTGGCGTTGAGCCTGCTCGGATACGGGCCCGACGCCGACGACGCCGTCCAGGACGCCATGCTGGCGGCGGTGCGGCGGATCGGCGATCTGCGCGACCCGGCGGCCGCGGGCCCGTGGTTGCGGGCGATCGTACGGAACGCGTGCCGGATGCGCCTCAGGAAATCGACCGCCGTGCCGATCGGCGACGTGGAGTCCCTGGCGGTGCCGTCCAGCGAACCGACGCCGGAGGAACTGCTGGAGCATCGGTCGCTCCGCGACTGGGTCTGGCACGCCGTGGGCGAGCTGTCCGAACCGGTGCGCATGGTGGCCCTCCTGCGTTATTTCAGCGACGTGTCGTCGTATGAGCAGATCGCCGCGCTGTGCGGGGTGCCGATCGGCACCGTCCGCAGCCGGCTGAGCCAGGCCAGGATCAAGCTCGCCGAATCGTTGCAGGACACGGCCGCTCTGCCACACGACGACGCGGCGGCGTTCACCGCGGCTCGCCGGCAGGAGGCCGAGGAGATGATGGCGCAGGCCCAGCAGGGCGAGTTCGCCGGAGTGGTCGAGGAGCACTGGTGGCCCGACGCCGAGTTCATCGGGCCCACCGGGGAACGGCTGGCCGACGACCGTTACTTCGCCGTCAGGGCGATGGAGTTCGACCTGTCCAACGGCGTACGGCAACGCATCGCCGACGTGGTGGCCAGCCGGAATCTGACGATCTGGGAGGCCGACCTGATCAGCCCCCCCGACGACCCGACGCACTGCCCGCCCGGCGTGGTCTGGATGCACGTCCTGCGAGAGGGCCGGGTTCAGCGGCTCCGGCTGTTCCACCCGCGACCGGCGAGGGAGCCCTGAGATACCCGCCTGAAAAACGACAGCCGGCCGATCGAACTTCTCCCCCGGCCGCGGCATCCGGATGACGTCAGCTGAGGCCCGCCTTCCGGCGGGCCGCTACGTCAGGAGATTCGAAATGAGTTCCACCGCCGCGCTTTCGCAGGGAACGCGTGAGATCAGCATCGACGGCGTCCGGCAGGTCTTCCACGTCGCAGGGACGGGACCCGTCTGCGTGGTGCACTCCGGAGGACCGGGCATCGACTGGGAGTACCTGCGGATGCCGGCCCTCGAGCAGCACCTGACCATGGTGTACCTGGAGCCGATCGGCACCGGGGCCTCCGGCCGCCTCGCCGACCCCCGCGACTATCGGCTGGACACCTATGTCCGGTTCGTCCACGGCGTCGTCGAACACCTCGGCCTGCCGAAGGTGTTCCTGCTCGGCCATTCTCACGGCGGATTCGTCGCGCAGCGATACGCCCTGGAGCATGCGGACCGGCTCGCCGGCCTGATCCTGTTCGCGACGTCGCCGGTCACAGGACCGGAGTTCTGGGCCGACGCGGTGGCCAACGTCAACCGGTTCCCGGAGCGGCACCCGGACCGGCGGGAGGCGGCCGAGATCCCCCAGGCCTTCCAGGAGGCCGCGGCCGCCGCCGACGACAAGGCGTACACCGAGGGGCTCCGGCGGATCCTGCCCGCCTACTTCGCCGACTACTGGGCGCATGAGGACGCGCTCGAGCCGATGCGCGCCGTCCTGCAGGCGTGGATCGACCCGATGCGCGGGGAGGAGCCGGAGCCCTTCGACGTGCGGGACAGGCTCGGCTCGATCGCGCTCCCGTCGTTGGTCGTCACCGGCGCGCACGACTTCATCTGCGGGACCCGCTGGGCGTCGATGTTGCATGACGGCATCCCCGGCTCGCGTCTGACCCTCCTTGCGGACAGCGGCCACATGGGCCACCTCGAGCAGCCCGAGGATTTCATCCGGGCGGTCGCCGAGTTCGCCCGCGCCTGACGATCGCCCCTCGGCGCCTGGCCGCCGCCCCCGGCGGGAGACGGCCGGGCGCTGAGGGCCTCCACGCTGTCGCGCCTGCTCAGCAGGGCTGACGCCACGCCTCAAATGAGGCTTCCTGGCCTGAGACGGTTTCACGAGCGATCATGACCCTCGTTGGCTTCACACAGTCTCGGGGGAAAAAATGATAGGCAAGCTCGTATCGGCCGCGGCGGTCGCCGCCCTCGCGGTCGGGTTGTCCGCGTCTTCTTCCTGGGCGGCCTCGGCCGGCTCCGCGTCGCGTACGCAGGCCATGTGCACGCCGGACGGGACGTCGTCATGCGCGGCCGTCATGTGCGCGCAGGGCTACACCTGCGTGCCCGCGCCCAAGCAGTGCTTCACCACGCCGTGCCCGCAGTTCGACTGCGTCCCCGTGGTGACCACCGCCACGCCTCGCTCGGGGGCCTCCGTGGTTCTCGGCGTCTTCGCCCAGGTCGGAAGCCCGGGGACGCGCACGGTGTACGTCCGCTCGACACCGACTCCGATGTTCGTCCGCACGACCCGGACGACCGCTCCGGTGCTCGTCCGTACGACACGGACGACGACCCAGACGACCGGTCCTGTTGTGGTCCGCACGACACGGACGACCACGCAGACGAACCAGACGACCCAGACGACGACCCAGACCACTGGGTCGACGTTCGCCGGAACGACGCAGACCGCCACTCAGGTGCCGTAACTCGACGCCGCCGTACGGAGAAATCGAAGGGTCGCTTCCGACGATCGGGAGCGGCCTTTCGGCCGCTCGAAGTGGGCTTCCCGGCGGGGATCAGCCCGCAGTCCGCTCGTAACGGGCGAGCCGGGCCTGCATGTCCGGGTACGGCGTGGCCGTGGGGACGGCCAGGCCGTCGCGGACGGCGACCGCCACCTCGGCGGCGGCGTCGATCGCGACCCGGTAGGGCAGGGATCCGGTGCTCACGCGGCGCACACCGAGGTCGGCCAACTCGCCGATCGAAAGCGCGGGGACGACGAGTACGTTCAACGGAACGGCGATGCCGCCGGCCAGTTCGCGGAGTACGGAAGGCTCAGTGGCGCCGGGGACGAAGACTCCGTCCGCGCCCGCCTCGACGTAGCGAGCCGCGCGTTCGAGCGTCGCATCGACCGTGGCCTCCTCGCCGAGCCAGTACGTGTCGACGCGGGCGTTGACGAACAGGCCGGGACAGCGGCGTTTGACCTCCCTCACCTTCGCGGCGTGCGCCTCCGGCGCGATGAGCTTCCCCGTGGAGCTGTCCTCGATGTTGACTCCGGCCACGCCGAGTCCGGCGACGTACTCGGCGACCTCGTCCGGTTCGTCGGCGTAGCCGTCCTCGACGTCCACGCTGATGTGGCAGGGAAGCCGCGACAGGGCGCGGGCGAGGGAAAGGTTCGCCTCTCGCGTCGACCTCCCGCCGTCCGGGCGGCCGAGGCTGGACGCGACGCCGAAGCTGGTCGTGCCGATCGCCGCGAAACCGGCGCGGAGGAATGCCAGTGCGGACGGCACATCCCAGGCGTTGGGAAGGATCAGGGGCCTGTCGCCGTGGTGAAGTTCGTGGAAAGTCATTCGTCCGATGCTCCTGTCTGCCCGATCGATTCAACGGCGAGCGCGACGTACACGATGACGATGCTCGGCGGACCTCGGGTCGGCCTGCTCGCAACACTAGGTCCGGATCGCTTCGGCGACCGTCGAAACGACGCCTGAACAGGCTCACACTCAGCCGGGCTCCCCGGTCGATGTGACGGTGACCCGGCCGGGTCCCGCCTGCCGGTTCCCTCTGACGGGGGACCGCATCCCCCCGCCAAGGGGAGGCCTCCCGCGCAGGCGGACGGGAGAGTCGGCGGCATGGAACTCAGATCGCCGCGATGGCGGCCGTGGGCGGCGCCGGCGTGGACCTTCGCCTACGGCGCGCTGCACGTGTGGTGGCTGACCGGCCCCGGCGCATCGTCCGCCCCTCCTGACGAGCCGTTCTCGCCCGGCCGGTGGGCGGCCGTGACGCTCGCCCTCCTCGCTGCGGCGGTGTGCTCGCTGATCGCGGCGGGAGCCGGACGCCGTTGGACGTCGCCCGCACGATGGGCGCTTGTGATGGCGGCGTGGGCGGCCGGCGCAGGCCTGATCCTGTACTCCTACCTGCTCGCCATCAGCCTCGTCGCCACGGTCTTCGGCCAGTACGGCGACTGGGCGAGCCTGCTCACCCGGGCGGCCGGAACGACGGGCGGCGTGCTGACAGTGGCGTGCGCCGTCGCCGAGCAGCGCCGGATCCGGCGGGGCTGCCCCGCCTGCGGCCGGGGACACGATCGTGGTCTGGCACCTGGCGATGGAGATGTTCGGCTACACGCTCTGGGGCCTGGGCCTACTCGTCGCCGCGACCTCCTATTACGGCCTGACCAGGCCGGACTGCCCTCTGCACGGGGTTGCGACACCCCGGACGGACGGCTCCGCCCTGCGCGTGCCTCCCGGGGCGTGACCTCATGTGACCCGCGCCCTGGGATGCGACGTACGTCGCCGGTGGAAGGACGGCCCCGCTCCTCCTTCTGAGGAACGGGGCCGCCCGGGATGCAGGTCAGATCACCTGCAGATTCGCCTGAACCCTCTCTCATAGCCGGCCATCCAGCCGGTCATGAACTCGGTCGGGGCCGACCGGCGCAGATGCGCGCGGGGGTTGTAGCCGCGGCGGCAGTCGGTGCGGCCGTCCCGCATGCCCTGGGTGAAGCCCTCTTTGTATCCCCGCTGGTGAGGGTCGCGCGGCTGCGCGCTCACCCCCGCGGTGGTGTCCGCGGAAGCGGGGGCGGCCGAGGCCTGCGCCGTGTCGACGGCTCCGAGACTGAGAATGGTGAGGAACGCTGCACCGAGCAGCATGGATCGTGGCTTGTTGTACATGGGTGTCTCCTCCGATCGGGGGCCACCCGCATGATCGTTCGTTGGCGGCATGGCCAGTCCGAAACGGTCATCAGGGATATTCCCGTCACTTAACGCCGGGACTCCAGACCTAACCCAAAAGGTGGGAGCCCCAACGGGGACGGGCCCCGGTTTCGAGGAAGGGAACGAAGGAGTCATCATGGTCAAGAGCGAGCCCGCATGTACGCCCTGCTCGCATAGCCATGTGGTCCCGGAGGCGAAGGCCGGCGCCTAATCGGTGCAGCCGACCGGAGAATGCCCGCGTATCGCTCTGGCGCCTGTGCGACGGTCGATCACAGGTGTGGTCCGGGCGAAGAGTCGAACTAGAGGCGGTCTTGGTGGCTGTGGTTTCATCGGTGGTGCGGAATCCCAAGAGGCTGGCGGCTGTGCGGGCCACGGGTCTCCTCGACACCGACCCGGAACCTCAGTTCGATCAGTACACGCGACTGGCAGCCCTGACCACGAAGGCCCCCCGGGCGTTCGTGTCGATCGTCGACGATCGGCACGCGTTCTGGAAGAGCACCATCGGCTTCGGGGACCTGGCGGTGGCGGATCGGCAGTACCCCGTGCAGGGGACCGCCTGCCAGGTCCTGATCGCGACGAATCAGCCGTTGATCGTCGAGGACGTCGCCCGCGATCCTCTGATCCGGGACCTGGCCATGGCGGAACGCTGGAGCATGGGCGCCCTGGCCGGTCATCCCGTGCACGGTCCCGGCGGTGAGGTCCTGGGCGGGTTGTGGGTCATGGACTCGGCGCCCCGGGCCTGGTCGGAAACCGAAGTCCTGGTGCTTTCGACTCTGGCCCAGGCGATATCGGCCGAGATCGCGCTCCGCGACGCACTGAGCCGCGCGAACCGCCACGTGAGCCTCCTGCAGGCGGCGGGAAAAGTCTCATCGGAGCTCGCGCAGACACTGCAGCGAAGCCTGTTGCCGCCGCTGATTCCGAAGATGCCGGGCATCGATGCTGCCGCCTCGTTCATTCCGGCCGCAGGCGGCGTGATCGTCACCGGGGATTTCTACGATCTTTTCCCGACGGGGGGCTCCCGCTGGTGCGCCGTGTTGGGTGACGTCTCCGGCCACGGTGTGTCGGCCGCCCAGATCACCGCACTGGCCAGATACACCATCCGCGCCGACGCGCTCAACACGCTCTCGCCGAGCAGAGTCCTGGAACAGCTCAACCAGGCGTTGCTGGCCCAGCGAATCCCCGATGAACGTTTCCTGACGGCGGCCTGCGCCATCCTGCGGCCGGAGGAGGACGCCTTCACGGGCCTCCTCACGACCGCGGGGCACCCTTCAGTGCTCCTACGGCGGGCCGACGGCTCCGTGGAGTCCCGATGGACGTCCGGCACCTTGCTGGGTCTGTTCGAGGACGCCGACCTCGGGCAGGACCGCTTCACCCTCCGGCCGGGAGACGCGCTGGTGATGTATTCCGACGGGGTCACCGAGGCGCACATTCCGGACGACTGGGACCTGTTCGGAGAAGGACGTCTCATCAAGCTGCTCTCCGAGTCCGCCCATCTGGACGCCGAAGCCCTGGTGAAGCGGATCAGCGACGCCGCCTTGCACCACAGCCGCGGGCACATGATCGACGACATGGCCATCTTGGCGCTTCGCGTCCCGCCGCCCAGCTGACACCCGACCGATCTTGCTCAGGCGAGAAGCATCCGCGGGCTCGGGATCTCCTCGATCAGGACAGCGAAGGCGGTTCAGTCCGGCTTGGCAGCGCTGGGACTCTCGCAGTGGGGACCAGGCCGAAGGGTCCGGTCACAGGTCCTGAGGTCGCCCCGTATCGGACTGGTAACAACATCTCGCCCTTATGTGAACCAATGCGTACTGTCGCGATCCATGAGACCCCCCATTCCCCTCATGTCCCTTGCGGTGCTCCTCGCACTGGCCGGATGTGGCTCTGACGCGACCGCTGAGGACGCGCCCTCCGGTGCGCCATCCGTTGTGGTGGCGAGCATCGCTTCCGTGACCGGACTTCCGCCGATGCCGGACGAGGAAACGCAGGCGAAGTACATCAAGGCTCTCGACGTGATCGACCCGGAGATCGTGGGCGACCAGGACGAGACCGAGGTCGTGAATCACGGCCGCGACCAATGCGTCTCGGTCAAGGAATGGCCGAAGGAACAGGCGAAGCTCCTCGAGTTGACGGCCAAGCGCTTCAAGGCGCCCGGTCACTCTGACGGGTTCGGCGCCACGAAGAACAAGCTGATCCTCGCGGCGGTGCGGAAGTACCTCTGCCCCAAGTACTAGTTCCCCATATGCGAAAGCCCTGCTCGGGGGCAGGGCCGTTCGGCCTTGCGGGGCAGAGGGAGGCGCTCGGCGATCGTGGGGGTCGATGCCGTCGCCACCGTCTGGTCGGCCAGGACGAGTTCCGCGACGAGGCGCTCCGATCCCGCCTGAGCGTGATCGGAGGGCCTCGTCCGACGAACGCGGCCCGAGTCGTACAGCCATGGCCGTACGGCTCCACGCGACACATCGAACCGCGAGCGCTTGCGGAAAGCGGCGAGAAAGGTCTCCGCGGCCAGGTCGTCGGCGACGTCCGCGCCGAGACGCCGGGCGATGTAGCGGTGGATCTCAGTGAAGTAGCGATGGAAGATCTCGGCGAACCGTTCGGGCTCATGCCACGACGACTCGATCACCGCGACGTCGGATGGTGGTGCGGCCGCCACGTCGTGGCTCGTATTCATAGGAGTCCTCTGAAGCCGGGGGTCGGTCACCCCGTTCTCATCCGAACCACCCGAATCCCTTCACGCAGGCCCGGCGGCGGACGGGAGCGGCTCCCGGAACGCCTGCCCGCGAACCCCGCCCAGGTGGCAGAGCCTCCCAGGTCAGCCTGAGCCGTGCCCTCGACGGGGGTGGGTCGACATAGGGTTTGACGAGCGAACCGGGGGTGACGGGTCTCGTGCCACACCGCCTGCTCACCGGCGCCGATGGAGCGAGGGGGAATGACGCGGATGGGCTTGGAGGTCGAGAGTCGATCGTCCGATTCGCCGTACATCGAGCGGGTGTGGCGGAGCCGCAGCCACGGCGTCGACCGGATGACGTCGATCGCGACAGCGCATTGGGATCTGGTCTTCTGGGAGCACCGCGGTCAGGTCAGCGCGTCTGTTCAAGGGCCGGAGTCGGGTGCGGGTCCCGCCCCCGTCCCCGAAGACACCACGTTCTTCGGGATCAGCTTCTCACTCGGCACTTCGATGCCACATATCCCGATCAACCAGCTCGTAGACGGTTTCGCCGAGATTCCCGATGCGACGCACAGATCGTTCTGGCTGAAGGGTTCCGCCTGGCGCCTTCCCGACTACGAAAACGCCGAGGCGTTCGTACAGCGGATGGTGCGTGAGGATGTTCTGGTCCGCGACCCGATCGTCGCCGCGGTGCTACGTGGCACGTCGCCGGACGTGTCCGAACGCACCATCCAGCGGCGCTGCGCGGCGGCGACCGGACTCACCCGCGGCGCCATCCGGCAGATCAACCGAGCCAGGCAGGCCGCGGTCCTGATCCAGGAGGGCGTGCCGGTCCACGACGTGATCCACCGGCTCGGATACTTCGACCAGCCGCACCTGGCGCGGTCGCTGACCCGTTACATCGGGCGGACCGCCACGCAGTTGAGCGATCGGGATCCGTCGGAGCCGCTGTCGCTTCTGTACAAGACCTGAGCACCCGGTCCCGCCTAGCCTTCCAATCGCACGGAGCACTCGACCGGCTCGCCGCTCCTCGCATATACCGAGACAAACCTGGAGATCAGCCATGAACACCGTCACCTCCAAGGACGGCACCCTCATCGCCTTCGAACGCCACGGCGAGGGCACGCCCTTGATCCTTGTGGACGGCGCCTCCTCCTACCGGGCGTTCAACCCGCTCGGAGCCCAGCTCGGCGATCTGCTCGGCGCGTCCCACACGGTCTACGCGTACGACCGCAGGGGTCGCGGAGACAGCGGTGACACCGCCCCCTTCAGCGTGGAGCGCGAGATCGACGACCTGGCGGCGCTCATCGCCGAGGCGGGCGGAACGGCCCACGTTTGCGGCTTCTCCTCGGGCGCGGTGCTCGCCCTGGACGCGGCCGCCGCCGGACTGCCCATCACCCGGCTGGCCGTGTACGAGCCCCCGTTCGTGGTCGACGACAGCCGCCCGGCCGTACCCGACGACTACCTGGAGCGCCTCGACGCGCTGCTGGCCGAGGGGCGTCGTGGCGACGCCCTGGAACTGTTCTTCACCACGCCGTGCGCCTTCCCCGCGGAGATGGTCGCCGGAATGAAGGACGCTCCGATCTGGGCCGCGTTGGAAGCGATCGCCCCGACGCTGGCCTACGACGGCCGCTTCATGGCGGACACGATGTCCGGCCGTCCGCTTCCGCGCGACCGCTGGTCCTCCGTCTCCGTTCCCACGCTCGTGATGTACGGCGGGGCGACCGAGCCCTGGATCGTGAGTGCCGCCCACGCGATCTCCGACCTCCTCCCCCAGGCCGATCTGCGCGACCTGCCCGACCAGACGCACTCTGTCACCGCCGAAGCCCTGGCCCCCGCGCTGGCCGCCTTCCTGGCCGACGGAGACCGCACCTGAGCCCGCGGGGCATTCTGAGCACACATCACGACCGAGTCACCCCGTTCCCGACGACAGGCCATCCACCCGCCGTCCAAACGATCTGGTGAACGAGAAGGCCCCTGACGGCGCATCGCCCGTTCAGGGGCCTTCTTTTCGGGTTCTCCCCCGCGGGATCAGCGAACGCCCACCCATTGTTAGCTCAACATTTATGTCCTATTTGCCGAGGTGCCCGAGGCTGCTGTGCGAGTACTGCCCGGCGTCTGCTGCGGCGACCTGCGAAAAGGACATCAACGTTGCATAAGAATTGGCGTGCGCCAATCAAATTGATAATCGCGTTCCTGACCGCTGCACCGTTTCTCGTCGCGGTGTCGCCCGCCTCGGCGGACGATCTGGCTCCCTCCACCGTGAAGATCAACGAGGTCGAGTCCAACGGCGGCACACCAGGCGACTGGGTCGAACTCGTCAACACCGGCACGACTCCCGTCGACGTGTCCGGCTGGATCGTGAAGGACAACGACGACACTCACGCGTACACGGTCGCAGCGGGCACCACGATGGCCGCCGGCGCCTACTTGGCGCTCGACGTCGAAGCGGCCTTCGGGCTGGGCGGCGCGGACTCCGCCCGCCTCTACCTGGCGGACGGCACCACGCTCGCCGATTCCTACACGTGGACCGCCCACGCGGCGACGACCTACGGCCGATGCCCCGACGGCAGCGGCGCGTTCGTGATCACCGCATCCTCCACCAAGGGCACCCCGAACGACTGTGGCAACCCCTCGGCGGCCGTGAAGATCAACGAGGTCGAGTCCAACGGCGGCACACCAGGCGACTGGGTCGAACTCGTCAACACCGGTACGACTCCCGCCGACGTGTCCGGCTGGATCGTCAAGGACAACGACGACACTCACGCCTTCACCATCGCGGCCGGCACGACGGTGGCCGCCAAGGGCTTCCTGGCACTCGACGTCGACCCGGTCTTCGGACTCGGCAGCGCCGACTCCGCCCGCCTGTACCTGCCCGACGGCACGACGCTGGTCGATTCCTACACGTGGATGTCTCACGCGGCGACGACGTATGGCCGGTGCCCCGACGGCAGCGGTGCGTTCGTGACCACAACGTCGTCCACCAAGGGCGCCCCGAACGACTGCGGTGCGCCGTCCTCGGTAGTGAAGATCAACGAGGTCGAGTCCGACGGCGGCACGCCGGGGGACTGGGTCGAACTCGTCAACACCGGTACGGCTCCCGTCGACGTGTCCGGCTGGATCGTCAAGGACAACGACGACTCTCACGCGTTCACGGTCGCGGCCGGCACCACGATGGCCGCCGGCGCGTTCCTGGCGCTCGACGTCGATCCGGTCTTCGGGTTGGGCGGGGCGGACTCCGCCCGCCTGTTCCTGCCGGACGGCACCACGCTCGCCGATTCCTACACGTGGACCGCCCACGCGGCGACGACCTACGGCCGATGCCCCGACGGCAGCGGCGCGTTCGTGACCACAACGGCATCGACCAAGGGCGCTGCGAACGCGTGCCCCGGCCAGGTTTCCGCCTCGCCGTGGCCGGGCGGCGCCGCGGTGGTCACCGCCGACGACGCCAACGTGTTCGGCACCAACATGAGCGGCCTGGCCTACGAGGCATCCGGCGACGCGACGCGCGGGGTGCTCTGGGCGGTGAAGAACGGCCCCGGCACGCTGTACCGCCTGGAGTGGGACGGCACCAGGTGGACGCCCGCCACGACCGACGGCTGGAACGCGGGAAAGGCGCTGCACTACCCGGACGGCACCGGCGATCTCGACTCCGAGGGTGTGACCCTGACCGGAGCCGGTCCGGCCGGCGGCGTGTTCGTCTCGACCGAACGCAACAACGCCAACAGCGGCGTCAGCCGCCCTGAGGTGCTGCGCTTCGACCCGGCCGGTACGGCGACCAGCCTCACCGCCACGAAGGAGTGGAACCTCACCGCGGACCTGCCGGCGGTGGCCGCGAACAGCGGGTTGGAGGCGATCTCCTGGATTCCCGACTCGTTCCTGACCTCGCACGGCTTCCTCGACGAGCACACCGGCGCGGCCTACGACCCGGGCGCCTATCCGGGCCACGGCGACGGCCTGTTCTTCGTCGGCCTCGAAGCGAACGGGACCATCTACGCCTACGCGCTCGACCAGACCGGCAGCGGATTCACCCGGGTCGCCACGATCGCGAGCGGGTTCCCCAGCGTGATGGACCTCGAATTCGAGCCCGAGACGAACCACCTCTGGGTTATCTGCGACGACACCTGCAACGGCCGCACCGCGACCCTCGACATCGACGCCGGCGGGAAGTTCGCCGTCACCGACGTGTACGAGCGGCCGGGCACGATGCCCAACCTCAACAACGAGGGCTTCGCGATCGCGCCGCAGTCGGAGTGCGTGGACGGTCACAAGCCCGTCTTCTGGTCCGACGACAGCAACGACGACGGGCACGCGCTGCGCGGCGGAACGCTCAACTGCACGGTGCTCGACCTTGACGCGGACGACGACGGCGTCAACGACGACGTGGACGTGACGTTCCCGCCGGGTACCTCGAAGGCGGACGACCCGACCAACGAGACGTTCTCCGACGCGCTCGCCGGCGGCACCACGTCGGGCAAGATCCTCGGCCGGGGCGGCCGCACGCTCACCATCTCCGACGTGCGCGACCCCGCGGGCGTACGGGTGAAGGCCGGCGCAGGCTCCTCCGCGGCGCGGTTCCAGTTGGCCGGCAGTGGCGCGACGATCGCGCTGGGACAGGGCTCTTATGAGGTCACCGGCTCGGCGAAGACCACGACGATCACGACGGTCGACGGCGAGCAGGCTGTCGTCACGGTGAGCGTGAACGGCACCCCGGTCACGCTGACGATCGCCGAGGGCGGATCGGTCACCTACACCGAGGTGTCGGCCAACGGCAAGGTCACCGGGCTCACCGGCATCCAGCAGACCGGGACCGTCGGCATCCGCGCGGACGGCGTGCCCGTGACCGCGTGCGCCGGCATCGCGATCCAGAACGTCGTCGTCGCCACGACCGGCAACAACCAGATCTCCGGTACCGGCGGCAACGACCTGATCCTCGGCCGGGGCGGCAACGACACGGTCACCGGCAACGGCGGCAGCGACTGCGTCGTGACGGGCAGCGGCAACGACCAGATCACCACGACCGGCGGCGACGACTGGATCGACGCGGGCGGCGGCAACAACGTGGTCCGCGCCGGTGGCGGCGCGAACACCGTGACGACCGCCTCAGGCAACGACCAGATCACCACCGGCGACGGCGACGACACGGTCAACGCCGGCGGCGGCAACAACACGGTGACGACCGGCGGCGGCGACGACACCATCGCGACCGTTAGCGGCAACGACACCATCGACTGCGGTGCCGGTTCGGACGCGGCGCAGGCCGGTGGCGGCAACAACACCAACGTCGGCAAGCAGTGCGAGACCTTCAAGGCCTGACACCGGTCGACTGAAAAAGCAGGGCCGGCCGACGTGGCCGGCCCTGCCTTTTCAGCAGCGGATCAATCCGTGACGATCAGCAGCCGGTCACTGGGGAGATTGAAGATCCGGGTGCCGCTCCACCTGATGCCGACCACGCCGTCACGGGCCTGACTGACGGCCAGGGTTCCGGACGTGGAGTCACCGCGGGACGGCGGCCGGTCCGGCAACCTCATCGAATGCAGCAGCCGCCCGGTGTGCACGTCCAGCACGAGGAGATCGGTGCGCCCCTCCCGGGGCTGCCCTGTCCGTTCCGGCAGGGGCTGCCGCACGACGTACACCTTGTCATCGACGATCACGGGACCGCCGAGGCTGTCGCCCTCGCCGGGCTCGTACGACCACATCGGCCGCCCGTCGCTCAGGCCGTATGCCTGAAGGGGGTCGGACAGGGCCCGGCCGGCCGTGGCGAACGTCAGCAGCACGCCGCTTCCCGCGTCCACCGTCACATGGTCGTCCGGGATCCGCAGCGTGCGGATCGCGGGCTTCGGACCGGAGACGTCGACGACCGCACCCTGACCGTATTGCTGCCAAAGAGCCGTGGCCAGGGTGTGGTCGTCGGCCGGCTGAAAGTCGTTCAGACCTTGGGGAAGCCGCCAGCGCTCGGTGCCGCGTCCCGCGTCCAGTGCGATGAGAGAGACGGCGTCGCCACCACACCGCTGGGGTGCCACGAGCACTCCAGGCATCGCGTAGCGGACTCCGGACCTCCACTCGCATCCCTCGGGGGCCACGGCCGTCCACAGGAGGGTGCCGTCATCCTCCGAGAAGGTGTCCAGCCGGTGCCGATTCGCGGTCACGACCCGGCCGCCCGTCACCCGTACGTCGTCGAAGGCCTCCGAGCCGCCGTCGTACGATGCCTCGGCGTGCCAGCGCGGTCGCCCACTGCGAAGATCGATGCCGACGACCACGCCGTCCGTCCACCACACGGCCACGGCGCCGTCCGCGAAGCTCACCTCGCCCACTTCGGCGCCGTCGCGGCCGTAGCGCCAATAGTCCCGTCCGGTGCGCAGATCCCTGGCCACCACCCCGTCGCTCGACGGGTCGATCGTGAGGCCCCCGAGGACGCCGTACGTGGCGGAGGTGGCCCGCATCACCTGGCTAGGCGCAGACGGCGCCCCGGTCCCCAGCGCCGTCGGGAACGCCCCCTGGGCGCCGCTGATGTGTTCGTGGAATCGCGTCAGGTGCGTCCAGATCTGCCAGCCGGAGACGGCCAGTGCCAGCGCGGCGACGACGATCAACGGCCCGCGTGCCGCACGCAGGGCACGTCCGGCCCGTCCCCGCGCACCCACCGGCCGCTCAGGCTCCGGCGTCTCCCCGTGGTCCCGTCGAACCCGGCCGTCAACGTGATCCGCTCCCTGCGACATGACCATGGACTCTAGGGCACTGGTGGGCCCGCGGATTCCGCTCGACGAGGCACTAGAGTCGTCCGCCATGACCGAACCCCCCTCGTATCTGACTGCGACCGCGGAGGCTTACGACGACGTCGCCGTCCTCTACGCCGAGTTCACCCAGGGTGCGCTCGACCGCCTGCCACTGGACCGCGCGATGTTCGCCCCGTTCGCCGAACTCGTGCGGGCCGCCGGTGCCGGGCTTGTCGCCGAGCTCGGTTGCGGCCCCGGATATGTCACAGCGCACCTGCGGGACCTCGGGCTGGACGCCTTCGGCGTCGACCTGTCACCCGTGATGATCGACCTTGCCCGTGAGGCCTACCCCGGCCTGCGCTTCGAGGTCGGTTCGATGGATGCCTTGGACCTCGCCGACGGTGAGCTGGGCGGCATCGTGTCCTGGTACTCCATCATCCACGCTCCGCCGCAGGAACTGCCGCCGTACTTCGCCGAGTTTCGCCGCGTACTGGCTCCGGGTGGCCACATCCTGCTCGGCTTCTTCGAATCCGAGGGCGACCCCGTGGTGGTATTCGACCACAAGGTGACGCCGGCCTACCGATGGCCGATCGACGACCTGGCCGAACTGGCGCGCAAGGCAGGGTTCGTCGAAGTCGGACGAATGCTCCGTGAGCCTCTCGAGGATGAGCGGTTCCGCCGAGGCCACCTGCTCATGCGCAGACAGTAGACGGAGCCCCACTCGTCGAAGTCCCGATGGTCCGGCCGAGCCGTTCGGCGACGGCTCGGCCAAACCCGGCGCGAGAGGCGCATGCATGCGGAACGTGCCCCGTACCCGCCATCTCGCTGTGGGCCCTCTCCCTCAGCGCCGCATCGCGAGCCGCCCGAGCCGTACGCCATGATGGATCCGTGGACTTCGAGCCTTACCGGGGTGAGCTGGTGGCTTACTGCTACCGGATGCTGGGCTCGTTCCATGAGGCCGAGGACCTGGTCCAGGAGACCATGCTGCGGGCGTGGAAGGCTCGCGACCGGTACGACCACACGCGCGCGACCGTACGGACCTGGCTGTACCGGATCGCGACCAACGCCTGCCTGACCGCGCTGGAGGGACGTGCACGGCGTCCGTTGCCGTCCGGGCTCGGCGCGCCGAACGACGACACCGAGGCTCCGCTCACACCGGCCTTCGACATCCCCTGGCTGCAACCGTTTCCCGACGTACGGTTCGACACAGGGGTGCGGGCCGACATGCGGCTCGCGCTGGTGGCGGCCATGCAGGTCCTGCCGCCGCGGCAGCGGGCCGTACTCGTGCTCCGTGAGGTGCTGGAGTTCAGCGCCGCCGAAGTCGCCGCCCAACT
>Ga0310811_10000462_pt1 | contig 53781 bp, 66 predicted proteins | sample YCmetagenome_FD_207642 | JGI IMG/M metagenome (GOLD analysis project Ga0310811, IMG submission 207642) | Soil microbial communities from experimental microcosm in Duke University, North Carolina, United States - YC | ecosystem: Engineered > Artificial ecosystem > Soil microcosm > Unclassified ... | reverse complement strand
TTGGACGGATCATACACCGATCTTATTCCGAACATCAAGAGGGCAAAAATAGGCGCTTCCGTACAACAGCCGATCAAAAACCGAACACTCACCGAACAGTTTCCGGTCATTTGATGGTGGATCGCCCAATCCGCAGGCGTCAGCGGTCATCAAAAGCCGTCAAAAGCGGGTCGAATACGCCTCTTTGCAGGGGGCGATGGGCGTCCAAACGCCCTCGTTCTTGCCTGCCGAGGCGGAAATTCAATCGTCCTAGAAGCCTCTACACCATACGCACCTCTTCGAGGTGCGGCGGAACCCTTGCTGCGCAAGGCTTCCGCCTGAAAACCCTCTGCATATCATGCGCCAGTTGTGGCACGGAATGCTGTTAAGATCATGAAATTCAACAATAAAGGTGTGGCATGGGAACTTTGAATATTCGGCTGACGGTTGAGGAAGAGGCGGAAATCCGTCAAAGGATGGCCTTGGCCGGCGAAAAGCAGATGGGACCGCACATCAAGCGCGTCTACTTCGGCAACCTCAAAGCACACGAAGGACCGATAGCGGACCTGAAGAGAACGGGTGAATTGTCCGTATACCTGCTAGGTGAACTTGCGAAGAAAGCAGGCGTTCGAGCGCGGCCGGACAAACACGAAGATGAGCTTGATGAGAATGATTTGCATCTGCGGATCATGATTCTGCTCTACCTCATGGTGTACGAAAGCGTCGACTCCACGATGCGGGCGTGGGCGGATCGCTATCTGAACAAAGACGCTCTTGAAACCTTTTTGAAAGCAGGTGGTTGATATGGTGATGCGCCGTTACGATGACAGATACAAGCCGGCGGCCTTCTTCAGCGTCGTGCTGGCGACGTTCCTGGTCTGGTTCTGGTCGGTCCACCGACTGTTCGTGTTGCCTCCGGCAATCTTTCTCGCCGCGTGGCGAGCGGCAAAGATCACGCCCGATGTTCCGGCCATATGGGTGCCAACCACCGTGGCGTTCTCGTATGGCCTATTGGTAATGGGCGTGATTTTCGGCTACTTCAAAAGTGGTTTTGAAGGCGCAGATTATGTGATGTATCTGCGCGGCGCGCGAATGGTCGGCCATGCGCGCCTGAAAGATATGACGAGAAAGTTTTTTTATAAACACCTTCGCATTGCCGGAGTCCCAATTCCAGAATGGCTTGAGGCACTTCATTTTCGGGTTATCGGTTCGACTGGTGCCGGTAAATCGGTAGTTATATCGGATTATATTGAATCGGCGCTCGCGCGAAACGAGAGAATGATTTGTATTGACCCTAATGGTCAGTTTATGGAGAAATTCTACCGTGAAGGCGACATTATTATTAATCCGTTTGAGAAACGAACAAAATTTTGGGGGATATTCAACGAAATCAGAACGCCATACGACGTAGCCTCATATTCGATCAGCCTGATACCGAAAAGCCCAAGCACCGAGCAGGAAATCTGGAATGCAATGGCCCGGACGATAAGCAGCGAAGTAATGCTAAAACTCTGGCGGCTCGGAATTGGTGATACGGACCATCTGGTTTATTGGTTGACAATCGCGTCTAACGAGCAATTAATGGAAATGCTCGCCGACACGGCCGCACGCGGTATGTTTCACGGCGCGGAGGAAACGATTGGTAGCGTTCGTGCGGTTCTGACACGCTATATCACCCCGCATAAATACCTTTCGGACATCGAGACCGTCGAAGGCTACTTCAGCCTGCGCGAGTGGATCGACTCGAACGCAGAGGATCAGCCTAACGTCTGGATTATCTGGCGAGAGGACCAGCTTGCGTCGCTGAAGCCGCTGATTTCGTGCATGTTCGACGTGGCATGCAACGCCGCCCTATCCAAGCCCATTACAGATGAAACCGTGGCGACCCATCTGGTTGTTGACGAGGTGGACTCGCTCGAAAAGCTCAACTACCTCGTGCCGGCCGCCACGAAGGGCCGAAAACACCGCCTGCACATTTGCGCGGGGATGCAGTCTGATGCCCAGCTCGACGGCACCAACGGCAAAGACGACGCGATGACCGTTCGAAACAGCCTGCGCACGACCGTCGCCCTGGGTATCGCCGAGGGTGATACCTACACCGCCGAACAACTGTCAAAGGGTCTCGGTGAACATGAGGTAATTCGGCAGCGCACCACGGCGTCGGACACTGGCCGCGATTCGCATGGGCAGGAAGTAATCAAGGAACGCGTGGTCATTCCGTCGCAGATCACTGGATTGCCGAACCTCACCGGCTACCTGAAGCTCGCGGGAGACTGGCCCATCTGTAAGTTCACGATGCCCTACAAGAAACGAAAGGCCGTGACCGAGGCGTTCATCATGGGACAGAACCGCTGGACGATGGATGCTGAAGCAGCCAACGAGCAGGCGCGGATGGACTTCTCGCGCGCGAAGCGTGCTGCAACTGATGTAGACGCCAGGGACGTTGATGACGACGACTCCACTAGCCCCGCCCTCGAATCCTCCCGGCCATAATTGCTATGCTCACTTTTGATTTTGTCGGCAGCTCGGCTGAAGCAGCCAACTACTATGAAGAGACCGACGACTACTACACGAAGCCCGGCCATCGCGGCGAATGGGACGGCGAAGGTGCGAAAGCACTTGGCCTGGAAGGCGGCGTAGATCGACAGATTTTCATGGACCTGCTTGACGGTCGCTTGCCAGACGGCCGACAGGCGCGTAAGTCGATGCCGCACACGCAGAAGGACGGGAGCAAGAGCGCCCCACGTCTCGGCATCGACTTCACCTTCAATGCGCCCAAGAGCGTGAGCATCGTCGCGCTCGTCAAAAATGATCGACGCGTGATCGAGGCGCACGACGCGGCAGTAAAGGATGCGTTGGCGATGATGGAGGGCCGTGCGATTGCTCGACAGAAGTACCGCGGCATTTCGTTTCGCGAGAAGACCGGCAAGCTGATCGTCGCGAAGTTTCAGCATGACCTTTCCCGCGATCAAGACCCGCACCTTCACACGCACGCAGTCACAATGAACCTCACACAGCGTCGCGACGGCCGTTGGGTTGCGCTCGCTAACGAGGACATGCTGAAGTCCGTCAAAGTGGTCGGTGCCTACTATCGCGCCCAGCTCGCACAGTACCTCACGAACATGGGGTACGACATCCGGGCAACGCGTAACGGCTTCGAAATGGCTTCCGTGCCGGATGAAGCAATCAAACTTTTCAGTCAGCGCAGTCGAACCATTGAAGAGGAACTGGCGAAGAGCGGCCTAACACGAGAGACCGCAACGGGAGAGCTGAAGCAGAACATCACGAAAGATACTCGCGCGGAAAAAACCGATGCAAACCGTGCGGCGTTACGACAGGAATGGGCTGACGCACTCGCGGCGGCCGGGATCGACCTCGGCCCGATGATGGCCGACCATGAAGCCGCGCCTGTACCCGAAACCAAATTCGTTACGGCCGAAGGTGACACGTACATCGTTCACCCGGACGGTACAACTACTCGCGATGAACCCGACGCCGGACAAGGCGAACCCGATACGCCGCAGTCGCAGCCCTTGTCGCCGGCACCCGAGCAACCGACCATGCCGACACCGGCAGCTCCTGATAACGATCACCTGGAGCAACTGGTTGTTACTGGATTCACGACTGCCAAAGGGTCAACGTACACGGTGCATGAGGACGGCACCACAACGCGCGACAAGGCCGCCCGTGCCGACGTGGGTCACGAAGGCGACAGCGGCATCAAGCCGCGTACAGCGCGCACGGTGTATGTCGAGAATGATGCGTCACGCCTGTCTGCCGCCGGCTTGAACGGCCTTGACGAACACGGCGCACGCGTCGTCATCAAGGACGGGAAGGCAACTCTGCTTACGTGGAACGAGCGCGGGAACAGATGGGGAGCTTCGCCTTCCAGTCGCGATATTCCCGTGTTCGACAAGCCGGCGGCTGGCCTGCACCCGCTCGAATTGTGGAAGCCTTCCGATGATGTCCCCGGTTACGAGGCTTACCGTGGCATGCACGCTGGCAACAAGATCACCGAGTTGCGTCACGGCGGCCATGAGTTAGATAGCGAGGCACGGGACAGTGTTGCGCCCGCACAGCAAGTCGAAAGCACAGCCGCGTTTACCAACGAGTTGATCGAGGGCGGCGGTCGCGAACTGCCGGTCGATCAAGTCGCCAGTGGAGGGGACGGGAACCTGTCGCCGTGGTTGATGGCTGATGGAAAGATCATAGGCACGGGCGGCGATCATTCGAGCGTGCTGCCAGAAAGCGGGGAAATCGTACCCTTTATGGAAAAAACGGGAGCCGTTCGCGCTTCGTTTTTCTATGATGTTAGTGGGCAATACGTTGTCACACTTCATAGCGGAAAAGGACAAAAACTCACTCCCGAACAAGTCGCGACACTCGAACGTATTGATACGGCCCAAGCGGGGAAAGCAGTTTTTTTGCTTGGTCAGAACAGCGAAGAAATCAACCCGGAATTTCAGTCCTGTACGTTTTCGCAACTGACAGAGCGCGCTGCTGCACCCCCTGCCGACATCAACAAGCCAACGCCTGCGCAGCCGGCGGCACCAACTCCAAAGCGAGCGGAGCACACGTTTTATGTAACCGAGCGCAATGCCGAGACGCTTGCTTATGTGCAGACGCGAGGCGAGGGTAAGCGGATCGTTCGTATGGATGACGGAAAGTACGCCGTGGCCTATACCACTGGCAGCAAGGCGGGCGAGGTCGACCCGCGCACTGTTGTTGACGCATCGGCGCGGCCAGCAGCGGGGCTCGTTCCGGTCGAGCTGTGGGAAAACGGGGCTCGCGTCCGGTTTGGCTCGCGTATTGCATCCATCGAACAGCCGAAGCCGATCTACGGCCGGGAAAAGTCACCGGCACCCGGCGACATCCGGCTTTATCGGGGCGAGGGCGGAACGCTCACAGGGTCCGTCACAGCGGGTAACTGGTGGACTACCAACCCCGCCAAAGCGGCCAAGTACGGCGATGTTTTCTACGTCGACTTGCCGCGCGAGTTCGTTGGAAACAACTTCGCCCAAGGGCACAACGGGACCGACGAATATGTTTTTGCCGGCTCTGATGAGACGTGGCGGACCAAGGTACGTCTGCTAGGCGACTCACATCCGTTGCAACCGTCTTCGGCGTCTGATGAGCAGCAGACCCAGCCGGCCGGACAAGAGCAGGAAACCACCTGGCTGAACGGAATTCAGCTGGCAGGGCAACGCATCCTTGATGCGGTGCGTGGGAAAGGGAAGGGCGATGCGACCACCGAGCCTCCTGCGCCCGAAAAAGCCTCGTTACCGATGACCCCGCAAGAGGTAGCGCGTAACGCTGTCGATTTCGCAATTGAGCATTTGTCCGAGCGGCAAGGCATCTTCACTAAAAGCGAGATACTTGAGCGCGCATACATGCGTTCGCTTGGCGCGACAGAGGAAGTCGACGCCGAACTTGCGAATGCGGTTGAAGACGGCCGCCTCGTCGCTGAGTTGCCGCTGTTTCAGAGCGCCAAATCGTTCTCGCGTGACGTACACCAACAAACGATTGATCCACACTTCGACAAGTTCCGGCACGACAACGATATCCACAAACTCACGAAAGAGTCGTGGGTGTCTCTCCTGGTGAACGTTGAAGGTTACTCCCCGGAGCGAGCACAGAAGACCGTCGAGGAATCAATTCGAAACGGCCGGCTTGTCGAGACGGAACCACGCTTTACCACGCGTGAAATGAGGCAAACGGAATCAGAAATTCTCTGGATGGAGCGTACCGGACGCGGCACTATTGAACCGCTTCGCACCACCGAACAGGCAGAAGCAATGCTTGCGTCGACCGGATTGAATCCGGGGCAGAAAGAAGCTGCACAACTGGTTCTCACGTCGCCCAACCGCTTCATCGGCATACAAGGTTATGCCGGCGTCGGCAAGAGCCACTTGATGAGTACCGTCGTTCAGGAAATCAAGGTGGAGGCTGCGCAACAGGCAGAGACGTTGGGCTACAAGGTAGTTGGCCTTGCACCTTATGGTTCGCAGAACAAGGCATTGCAAGAGCTGGGTATGGAGTCGCAGACCTTGGCCGGATTCCTTGTGCGCGACCCCGATCCTGAACTACTCGGGCCGAAGACCATCATCTTTCTCGATGAGGCCAGTGTAGTCCCAGCTCACCAAATGAAAGAGCTGATGACTCGTGTCGAACAGAGCGGAGCACGACTGGTCATGATCGGCGACCGAAAGCAGACGCAGGCCGTCGAAGCGGGCAAGCCGTTCGAGCAGCTACAGGACGGCGGCATGGCGCTCGCCCACGTCACCGAAATTCAGCGTCAGAAGGACGCCACCTTAAAGGCCGCAGTGGAGAAGGCGGCCAACGACAATATCGGTGGCTCGGTGAAGCTCCTGGAGAAGAACACCGTGCAACTGAAGAAAGAAAAGGCCCGGCATGGGCGGCTCGCCGACGATTACGTGAAGATGCCTGAAGAGCAGCGCGATAGCACTCTCATCGTCGTCGGCACGAACGAGACCCGCAGAAAGATCAACGAACTGGTACGGGACAAGCTGAAACTGCCGGAAGGTGAATTGATCCGCGCGCTTGAGTCCTACGATATGAGCAGGGCAGAGCACAAACAGGCGTCGAGTTACCAGCAAGGCGTCGTGCTGATTGCCGAACGGCCCGGCGAACATGGGCTTGATCGAGGCGTCCACTACACCGTCACGTCAGCAGACGCGCGCGGCAATATGCTGACCGTTACTGATCCAACCGGCAACGTGCGTTCGCTCGATGCGGGACAACTTAGCGGCGTATCCACCTACACCCTCGCGGACATTCCCATTGTCAAGGGTGATTGGCTTCGTATTACACGCAACGACAACCGGCAGGGCGTATTTAACGGCGAGCGGCATCGCGTTCTTTCTGTTGACAAGGATTCCGTCGTGCTTGAGAACGGCGCGAAGCTCTCCCGTGCCTCTGCTATTCATGCACAGCACGGGTATGCGCAGACCGTTCATAGCGCGCAGGGGCTAACACGACATGGCGTACTCATCGAGGCCGATACTCGCAGCCTGACCAGCAACCGTGCAGTGTGGTACGTCGCAATCTCCCGCGCCCAACATGCCCTGAAGATTTATACCGACGACGCCGGCAGCCTCGCCCGCGTCATGGCCCGCGAGCCGAAAAAGTATGCAGCGCTCGAACTTCGTGACGAGCGGCGAGAGAAGGTCATTTTCGATGCCCTGTCCGCATCACGCGCGTTGCAACAGCAGAGCAGGGGAGCGGTGAAAAAGACATTGCATGCAGACGCCACCAAACCTCGTGCGCGCCCAACGCAGCAGGCGCGACAGTCCCATCAACGTACCTCGCGGCGTGGACCAAAGCTCTAACTGTCCCCGTTAATCTGTTACATAAAGTTTCAGTTTGCGCTTGAGGTTCGCCCTGAATTCGGGTAAATAGGGGGGTGCCTCACTTTTTACATACATTTAGGAAACTAGAATGAGTCGTTTAGTGAAACTGTTTGTAACTGCGCTGGTTTATTTGGCCCTGTTTTCAGGGACCGCGCAGGCGCAAGGGACGACGCCGCCCCTATCGTTGCCGGCAAACGGCGATATCCAGCCGCCGGACTATCCGTGCGCGCTTGTGCTCTGCGTACTTAAACCAACTGACTCGAAGTGCGTACCGGTCATCAACTGGCTTGAGCATAGCTTTATCGAGAAGGGCAGGCCGTGGCCCACATGCAATTTCGCCAGCTCGCCAGGTTCTTCGGCGTCCTATGCGGCGCAGCCGCACATTGACTGCCCCTCCGGCTTCACGCCCGAGCAGGCCAACAGTGGTTACGGCTCCGTCTATACCGGCGTATGCCTGCGTCCCGTTCAGACGTGCGCGACCACGGGCGCACACGCCTATGCGCCAAGCGTTGCAGGCGCGGCCTGCTACACCTACACGTACTACGACGACAACGGCTACGCGCAAACCACATATTTCGAGTACATCATCCCGCCGACCGGCGTGACGAGCTACGCGATGAACGTCAATGTAGCGGCGACCCCAACGATGCCTGCTTACAAAAACACCTTCTTTTTCAACCTCAACGGTTCGACCGGGCAAAACCTCGCTGCGTCGATCATCAACTCCAATGCCAATTCCAACTACTCCCCCTACTACAACGGCAGTGGTAGCCGCCATTGAGACGTGCATGCCCGGAGTTGATCGACGCCTGTCCGCGTCACTGGTGCGGCAGGAGTCGAATTTCAACCCTTATGCGATTGGGCTAGATGGCAAAGACGTGCTGTATCTACAGCCGCGTAGCTATCAAGAAGCTGTCCAGACTGCCGTTAACTTGATGCGTGAAGGTAAAGGGTTTTCTGTGGGGCTGTCTCAGATTCATATATCGAACGTTAGGCGCTACGGAATGACGTGGCAACAGGCGTTCGATCCGTGCTCGAACCTGATGGCCGGCGGAAGCATTCTGAAGGGGTTCTACTCTCAAGCCGTCAACAAGGGTTATCGGGGTCAAGACGCAGTTTTTGCCGCCTTGCGCGGCTTCAATTCCGGCGACGTTGGTAACTCCATTAGCAACGGCTATGCGAGCAGCATCCTGCGTCGAGTATCGAACATGGCGGCTTCTGGACCTGTCCCGATTCCGGTCGTGCCTGTCAGCAGGGTAGCGGTAACACCCGTTACGGTCGGTGCAGTCGCTCAGGGCTCCCCGGAAGCGGCGCTGCAACCAGTTTCAGTGCCCGCGAATCTTGGCAGTGAACCTGCCCCGATAGCGCGTGCCGATATGTTTGCGGCGGCCAAGCCGTCCATGTTCGCAGCGGCAACCCGCTCGATGTTCGCGGGGAAGTCGGCTACCACACCAACATCCTCACCGACACAGGTTATTGCCAGCACGACAGGGCCGACGCCTGTCAAAGCGGTCAGCGCAGAGCTTCCCGCTCAAGCCCGCAGCAGCGACGCGGGCGAGGACGACGACGGCCCTGTACCGGTCAGGGTCGTGCAGCAATAACCGAGTGGCGAGTAGTGCAGACTACGCGCCACTATTTTTGCATCTTTGGTTCACTAAATGATACTGTTTAGTGTACTATGTCCTAACGTTTAGGCTCTAGGGGAGGGCTTTTGTGTGTGGTCTAATGGAGGGCTTTGCTCCCCCAAACCTTACCCACACAGGGACGACATGCGACTCCAAGACATTTCCGCGCTTGCCGGATCAATCACCCAGGTCACGTTCACGAGAAACGATGCCGAGCAATGGGAAGTCTCGATTTTTTTGGGAGGGGCCGTATCGCAAGAACACAAACTCACGAAGTTTCACCACCGCGACACTCCGCGCACCTGGGCGAGTCTTGATAAGGCCGTCGCCATGCTCGAACAGCAGCTCGGAGTGAAGTTTGAACTTACATCCTCACTTCAGAAAAAGGTTGCTCATGAACCACGAGAAAATCCGGGGGTCGGTTAAGGCCGCAGCGTCCTCTATCGCAATCAAGGCTAAGACCTTCGCCGTCGAAGCCCGCAAGAACGTCTCCTTTACCCGCCTCTACATGACCGGCTGCATCGCCGGTTACGGTCTTCTGGCTCTGGCCGATCCTGCCGCTGCGCAATCGTCGCTGCGCGGTGCCACCGAATCCCTCTTCAACACCCTCTACGGCGTGGTCGGCGCGGCTGGCGGCGTTGCCACACTCGTTTCCCTAATCAACTGGAAGGCCGGCAATTTCCTCGGGGCGCAAGACCCGAAGAAGACGACCGTTCACGCGATTCTCGGGACCGCAGGGGCGTTCGGTGTTGTTGGCATCATCCAGGCCATCAAGGCGGCTACCTCCGGCGCTGGCAGCAGCATCAGCGGCGTCTAGTCGTATGGAAAAAGACGAGCTGACTTCCAGCGTCGTCATCCGGGCCGGGCAACGCCCGGCCCTGATGCTCTACGTACCCCTGTCGCTTTTCATCGTGGAGGCAATGGTCGGTCTCGCGCTGTTTCGCCTGATTGGTTATTGGGTTGCCATGCTGATTCCAATTCACTTCTACTTCGTGACGCGGACAGCCGAGGACTACCACTGGATGACCACGGTGAAAGCCGACATCTACCACTACTTCTTCTTCGTCAAGAACAAGGGGCTTCACGGCAAGGGGGTTATCACCTTCACGGCTTCGCCGCCCAATGCACGTCAGAGGAACTATGACGGTCTACGATGAACTGATTTCGAAAGAGGAAACTGCTACCAAGTACATTCCGTACAGCAAGCAGCCTACTCCCACGACTTGCTCGACAATCGAGCGGGACTTGACTCGTACCATCCGCTGCGATGGCGTCCCGTTCGAGACCATGAGCGATGAAGAACTCAACGGGTTCACTCGCTCGTGGTTCGCTGCGATCAACACGCTTGGGGCGAACAACAATCGCGTTGCGCTCTGGTCGCATGTGATCCGCAGCAAATTGCGCTACGACCTTTCTGGCATCAAGTACGACAACTACTTTTCCCAACTGTTCGGCGACCAGATCGCCGAACGCGTGGGGAAGAAGACGTTTTTCCAGAACGAACTGTTTCTGTCTCCCGTCTATCGGCCAGCGCCTGGACGCGCAGAGCGCATTGGTGCCGCGCTTGACAAGCAGGGGGGGAGCGACGTGCTCGCAGCGGCGCGAGACGAAATCGACCGCATCACCAACCAGCTCGTTCGAAGCCTGCGGCGCTACAACCCGTCCGTTCTCGGCGTTGAGGAATTCGACGGTGAGAAGCCCGCGATTTCGCATCTTCAGGCGTTCTACAGTCGCCTGCTCAATGCCGACGTTGGCCCTGTTCCGCTCGACAGTTATTCCGTTCGCTTTGCCATTCAGCGCAACGAACTGCATTTCGGTCGGGAAATTATCGAAATCGAAGGACCAGTTTCATCGCGCTATGCCGGCGTCGTTGGTCTGAAAGCACCCTACGGCGCGGAGAATGCCAAGGTCAATATTTTTCACGGCCTGTTGCGTTTGCCGTATGAATTTGTCTTGAGCCAGTCGCTGACCTTTCTGCCGCTCAACAAGGCTGACAAGTTTCTTCAAACACAAATTTCGCAGTTTTCCAGTACCGACGATAACTCGCTTCAGTTGAAAGAGCTGAAGGATGCGCGCGAGCGCCTGCAAGCCGGCAAGTTCGGCATGGGCGAACACGAATTCATTCTCACCATCTACGGCGACTCCATCGAAGAAGTCAACGAAGGCATCAACGAAGTTATCGCCGTGTTCGAGGAAAAGAACCTCACGCTGATCCGCAAAAAGCGCGGCAAGCTCATCACGCAATACTTTGGCATGTTGCCCGGTAATTTTCTGACCGGCCGGCTGGATGCAATGCCCGTCAGCACCGACAACTTCGCGGCGTTTTTCCCGTTGCACAACTTCTTCACCGGCAACGCTGAAGGTAGCCAGTGGGGGAGTCCGATTGCCCTGATGGAGAGCACGAGCAACGGCCCGATCTTCATGAACTATCACGTATCTCGCCGCCGGCTGAGGAATCAGGAGGTCAGGCTGGAATACACCCCCGAAGAGAACGAGGAAGACGAGGAAGACGAGCAGGCAGAGCAAGAGGGCATCATCACGCCCAAACGAAAAGCGCACAAGAAAGAGCTGGGCAACTATCAGGTGATCGGCCCCAGTGGTTCGGGCAAAACGTTGACCAAGCTGATGCTGCGCACGCTCATGCGCAAGGTTCGACCCGGCAAAGGCATGAAGCCTTTTAAGACGTTCGCATGGGATAAGGACTACGGCGAAGAGATTCTTGTCAATGCGCTTGGCGGCGTCTACTTCCGTCTGGAAGACGGAAAGCCCACTGGTCTCAATCCCTATGCCTTGGCAAACAACGAGGTCAATTGCCAGTTCATCCATGAACTTTTCATGTGGTGCGCCTGCAAAGACCCCGCGTATCTGCGCACGGGCGACGACGACAAGATTCTCGCCGACGTCATTCAGGACGTATATAAGTTGCCTGAACACCTGCGTCGCCCGGCGCGGATGATGGACACGTTGCCCGGCAGCAGCAGTGCAATACAAGGGCCGGGCGGGGCGCGCATCGTTAGTCTCAAAGCAGCGCTCGTGCGGTGGGTAGAAGGCGGCCAGTACTCGTGGGTGCTCGACAATTCACGAGACCTCTTCGACCTTACGCGCGCGAACGACTTCGGCTTCGACATGACGAAGTTCCTGAACAACGACTTCGCGCGCACGCCGATCCAGTTGCTTATCAACCACAAGATCGACCTGTCGGTTGACGGGAATCCTTTTGTGCTCGACATCGCGGAAGCATGGAAAGCGCTGAAAGACCCCTTCATGCAGGAGTTCATCGGCGATAAGGCCAAGACCGTCCGTAAGTTGCAGGGGATTATCGGTCTCGATACTCAGGACCCAACCGACCTCAGTACCTCGCCGATCCGGGGCACGTTGCTTCAGCAATTCCCCACGCAGATCATTCTTCCGAATGACCGCGCCAAACGCGAGGATTACGTCGAAGGGCTCGGCCTGACCGATCGCGAATATTCACTCGTGCGCGAAGGCATGCTTGACGAACCCGGCAAGTTCCTCTTCAAGCAGGGTAACGACTCGGTAGTTGTTCGCAACGACCTTGGCGGCATGGATGACATGATCGCCGTTCTTTCGGCCAGTATCGACAACGTTCCGCTGGTTCGTGAGCTTATTGAAGCCCACGGGAACAAGCCTGAAATCTGGCTCCCGCAATTCTTCCGTCAGAGGGTTTAACCATGATGATCCGAAAACTGGTTGTCTCCACTATTGCTGCGGTCTCCTTTTCGTTCGCCAATGCCCAGGGCGTGCCGGTGTACGACAACGCAGCGAACATCGCTCTGCTTCAGCAGGTTGTCTCGGCTGGGCAGCAGTTGGCTCAGTTGCAGCAGCAGTATCAGCAGCTACAGCAGACGTTCAATGCACTCAACGGCTTGCGTAATATTTCGAGCCTGTTGAGCAATCCGCTTTTGTCACAGATGCTTCCGCCCGACATCGCGACGACGATGAATTCGCTGCGCAATGGCAACGTGACCGGCTCGCTCGCGGGCATCAGCGGAAACCTACAGCAGCTCGCGCATCAGAACGCAAAGATCGACTGCCAGAGCCAGTTTGGGCCGAATAGCCCGTCGTACTACTCGTGCGTCAACAAGTGGCAGCAGGCATCGTTCTCGTCTTACGTCGGTCAGCAAGGCTATGACCAGTCGGCGCAAAACATCGCGAACCTGCAACAGTTCCTCTCCGCAATTCAGACCTCGCCCGACCCGAAATCGTTGCAAGACTTGCAAGCGCGCATATCTCTCGAACAGGTCAAGCAGCAGAACGAAGCCATCAAGCTCAAAGGCATCGAAATGATGCAACAGGCGCAGGAAAAGATGGACCGCCAGAACGCCGTGCAGTCGACGCAGCAGATGATGTTGACCGGGCAGGGCATTCGTTTCTGATCGCGTCATTGGCGCAAAACTGGTTTTCGCGGCGGGGCTAGATCGCGGCACCGAAACAAACGCAAAAAAGGAATAGTCATGGACTCGACGGGCACCTTCACCGACCTCTTTGCAAACGTCAACGCCGCTTTGCAGGCGACGTTCACGTCAGCATCGACCGGTATGTCCAATTACGTCATCCCGCTCGGATGGGCAATGTTTGGCGTTTCAATTCTCGTCTGGTCGTTCATGGTGATGACGGGGCGCGTCGCGTCGCCGGCTAACGAGTGGATGATGAAGGGCGCGGCAATTCTGCTGATCCTGTCAGCGGCCGGAGCGAACTATTCGACGTGGGTTTCGGGGCCGCTTTTCCAGCTTCCCAACGACCTTGCAAACGCAATTGGTAGTAGCGGCACGCCTGCCCAGGTGCTCGATATGCTGGAAACGCAGCTTAACCAGATGCTCGACGGGATCGCGTCCGCTGTCGTTAGCAGTTTCTCCAATCTGAATTTCGGCGGCGGCATCATCCTTTTCGCTGCGCTGGTGATCGTCAGCATCGCATGCGCGCTGCTTCTTATCGGCGCGGCGTTCAACGTGCTCTATGCGCAAATCGGACTCTCGCTCGTTTTGTCTGTCGGCCCGTTCTTCATTATCTGGATGATCTGGAAGCAGACCCAGCATTGGGCGTGGAGCTGGCTGAACACAGCACTGTACTACGTGTTTCTCACAGTCCTTTCCGCAATGTTCATCCTGCTTTTCATCCAGATATGTACCCATTACATGAGCAGCCTGGAGAGCGCTGTCACCGCTCTTGGTCCTACCGTTCCATCCGATTCTTCGTTCGCCGCTAAGCTCGGCTCCCTGCTTGAGAAGCAGGTCAATCCGCAGGCACAGATCGCAGTGGCAACGTCGTATCTCAATATTTTCTCGATTTCGTTGCAGCTCGCATTTATCTGCCTGCCGATGTTCTTCATTGAAATCCAGTTGCCGACCATCGCCGCGAGCATGACCGGCGGACAGGGCGGCAGCGTCGGGTCCGGCTTCTACATGGTTATGCAGGCCGCCCGGACGGCCGCCGCGTTCAAGGGCGGCAAGTAATTGCACAGCAGTTGTAGTTCATAAAAAACGGAGCAGAGCTATGAAATTCGTCGTAAGCGTTCTTCTCGTGTCCTGCATGGCGGCGGCACTATCGGCGTGCGGCACGACCGAGCCGCCGCCCCCTGAATGCAAGGGCACCCCCCGCGCAGTCAATCACCTTCCCGTGTCGGCCGCAGCACTTTCCTGCGAGGGCACCACGGCATGAAGACGTTGAAGAGCGCCAAGACCCTGACCGCCGAGGCCGCCGATTGGGAAAAGCACAACGCGGAAAAGGCTGACAAGCAGTTAAAGCTGTTGAAGCTGTGGGCCGTCAGTGCGACCGTCGTTGCAGTGGCGACGACAATCTCAGTTGCTCCGCTGATGCACTTCCAGCATCTGCAAGTAGCCGTCATGGTCTTCGACAAGCTGACCCGCACCTACTACATGCAGAACGATGCGGTCCTGCATGACGACGACCCCGATTGGCAAATCCGCGCCGAGTCGGACCTTGCACGCTATGTCAAGGCGCGCGAGGGATTCACGCGCGGCGAAGCGGATCAAAATTACAAGACGGTGTGGCTCATGGACTCGCAGGATTTGCGCGCGTCGTGGGATCAATACTATCGTCCTGACCTCAATCCGAAGGGGGCTCCGCTCTCTTTTATGCGAGCGTCCGACGCGTGGACGCTGAAGGATTATTCCTTCTCGTTCATCCCTAGCAGTGAGCCCGACGTTCATGTTGCGCAGGTACGGTACACCTACATCAAGAAAGTCGGCATGACCCCGCCGACGCAGCAGCGGATGGTATCGACCGTTTCCTTCAAGTACACGAAGGACAACCTGCCTAACAATGTCGATGATCGCATGCTGAATCCGGTCGGCTTCATGGCAACGAATTACCATCGCGACGACGATGGTCCGGTTCAACCGTATTCGGAAGGCGGCGCAGCGCCGACATCCGTCTACCCGCCCATGCAGACCGGCACGATGCCGGTTCAGGGTGCAGGGTCGTATGCGCAAGCGGCTCAGCCTCAACCGCAGTCGGGGCAGGGCTATCAGACAACGGTGATGAATCGTCTGCGGCAGATTATGCCGGGCGGCAATCCGGCCAATGGGGGAGGCGCACGATGATGCGACGTTCCCTGCGGTTCATCGCGCTCGCGGCGTGGGCCGTCTGCTCGGGCGCGCATGCACTAACCATTCCGGCTTCTTCGCCGGAAGATGCTCATTTGCAGCATGCCCCGCTGACCGATGACATTGTGGCTATTCAGTCCGAAGTGGGGCGCATGACCGTCATCCGCTTCGGCAAGGGCGAAGTCGTGCAGAACTACGGGATGGGCGACGCGGATGCGTGGGCCGTGGTGTTTTCTGGTAACGAACTCGACTTCGTGCCGAAGGCGCAAGAGGCTGATACGAACCTGCGCGTCATCACAAACCGGCGTAGTTACTGGTTTTCTGTGGCGTTGAAGACAAACAGCTTCGTTACGCCCAGCCGCGACGATGCGCAGCCGGCAGGCCGCTACAAAAAGACGGCCGAGCGACCGAAGACTTACCTGCCTACGACGTGGCAGCTCAATATCGACTATCCGCCGGCTGAAGTCGCGAAAATTGCCGCTGACGATCCTGCGGTGAAGGCGGCCAAGACGAAGCACGAAATCACATCGGCATTTGACCAGGCAAAGATGGAAGGCCGACTTGACGCCGACTACGGCTATATCGGCGACGATGAGTTGCTACCGACTGCCGCGTACAACAACGGCAAGCAGACTTTCATCGTGCTTCCAATCGGCACGGCGCTTCCGACCGTCTATGAGAAAACACCCGATGGAACTGAGGTTCGAGTCGGAGCACATATGGATCACGACATGATGGTGATTCACGACGTGGCACGCAAACTGGTTCTGCGTCGCGGCCGCCTTGTCGGCTGTCTGATCGACGGGCACTACAACCCGACCGGCCCGGACCTCAATACCGAAACAGTCTCGCCAGACGTGAAGCGTGTGTTGAACACGCCTGGAGGTGAACAACAATGAAGCTGCGCAAACAATCTCGCGATGTCGCCAAGGACGACCGCCAAGGTCTGAATGAGCGAGTGCGGCCGACGACAACGCCCGGCGAAAAACTCATCGCCTACGGTGCTGCGGTCGGTGGCCTGCTCATCGTATTCGGTTCCCTTGGCTACCGTTTCTGGTGGGTTCCGACGCACCAGGCCCCGGCCGCGACTGCGGCTGCAACAACTCAACAGGCGGCGAACGGCGGGCGGCCGGCGGGAATCGCCGCGCCTCAACTGAGCGTGCCCGACAACATCAACGGGCAGGCCGATGACGGCTCGATGGCGAACAACGGGCAACAGCCGTATGGGGCAGGCTGGAATCCGAACGGCCCGAGCAACACGCCCGGTCTCATCACTGGCAACGGGCAGGGTAACGGGGCCGGCAACGGGCAGGGCAATGCTCAGGACGCGGCAGCTCTTCAGCAGCAACAGCAGCAGGCGTTGGCGGCGCAGCAACGTGCCCAGCAGGAACAACAGATCGAAGCGCGCAAGCTGTCCGGCAAGTTGGGTGATATGCCCAGCTCTCCCCCTGCTTCCGGGGCTCCCGTGCGGGTCGGGCAAGGTGCTCCGGGCGCTCCATCGCCTGCGGGCGTCGACGCCAATAAGGCGACCAAGGACTTCGCCGCTTCGCTGATCCCAACCGTCACGCCGAAGACACGAGCCGCGTACATCCCCAATCCGAGCCTCACGGTCAAGAAGGGCACGCCGATCCGCTGCACGCTCGATACCGCGATGAACTCGGATCAACCATCGTTTCCGTCCTGCGTGGTTTCGCGGCCCGTTTACAGCATGGACGGCAACGTGATCCTGATCGACGCCGGCAGTACTGTAGACGGCGAAGTGACCAAGGGGCCGGAGCGCGGCAAGAAGCGTCAGGCCGCGCTTTGGGGCCGCCTTGTCATGCCCGATAACACGACCATCGAACTTGACTCGCCCGCTACTGACACTCTCGGCGCGGGCGGCATGACTGGTTCCATCAACAACCACTACTGCGAGCGCTATTGCGGTGCTTTCCTGTATTCGACGTTCGAGGACATCGAGCAGGTTGGCGTCTCCCTAGCGGGCAAATCGAGCGGCAACAACAACACGAACATCGTGCTTCCGCAAAACACCATGTCTACCGCCAACAGTGCCACGAACGAAATGCTGACGCAGGGGCGGGACATCCAGCCGACGTTCAGCAAAAATCAGGGCGACGAAATCACGATCACCGTTGGCCGTGACCTTGATTTTTCGACGGTCTATCACCTTGCACCCGTTACCGCACGCAACACGGAGAATCAATGAGCACGACACTTGACGAACAGGCGACCGCCGAGCATATCGACGCTCCGGTTGAAAAGCCGCAACGGACGCTGACGCTACGCGAACAGAAGTATCGGCAGGCCGAAGCCGAAGGCATGAACCCGGAGGCTCTCGAAGCTCTTGAGTTCCGCATGAAACTGCTTTATCCGTTCCTCGATGACGAAGACACGCAGGAAATCGTGGTCAATGAAGTGGGCGAGATATGGTCGTGGAAGAAGGGCAAGTGGGTTGTCGACAAGGTTCCCGAACTGACCCTTGAGGTTCTGGACTCAATCGGTCGGAACCTTGCCAACTTTTCCCGCAAGACGTTTGATCGACACCACACGTCTTTATCGGCCTTCATGCCAGTAACGGGCGAGCGGATCGAAATGACCCATCCGCCGACGTGCCCGGAGAATACGCGCTATCTCAACGTGCGGAAACACTCTGTCCACACGTTCCAGCACGCATCGCTGGTAAAGGCCGGCTACTACGAGAAAACGCGGCACGAGTTTTCGAGCAGTGTGTCAAAAGAGCGGCGGGACGAGCTGTTCGAGCACCTGACCGACGAAGAGAAAGAACTGTGGACGCTTATCACCACGGGCCGCTTTCCCGAGTTCATGGAAAAAGCGGTCGAGCATCACCAGAACATCGTGGCTTCGGGAGCGACCGGCAGCGGTAAGACTTCCTATCTTCGCTCGCTGTGCGAATTTATTGATCCAGATGAACGGATTATCACGGCCGAAGACACTCCCGAAATGCCTTTGCCGAATCACCGCAATCGAAACAGCCTGTTCTACAAGAAGACCGACGACGGTGAGGGCGTCAATGCAAAGGACGTGCTTCACTCGGTGATGCGGAAGACACCCAACCGGGTCCTGATGGCCGAGCTGCGGGGAGACGAGGCCATGTATTACCTGTCTGGTGTGCTGTCGTCAGGCCACCCAGGCGGTCTCACCACGACTCACGCTAACTCGCCGAAGGACGCATTTTTCCGGCTCGCGCTTCTCATCAAGCAGTCGGACGCGGGGCAGGGTCTCGAACTGCAAGATATTTTGATGTTACTGCGACAAACTGTTAACGTAGTCGTGCAAGTTACGTTTAATCCGAAAGTAGGGCGTTACATCCCGGCGATTTACTACGATCCGATGTACCGCCTTTCGCTCCTTGACTAAACATGAAGGACACCGCAACGTTAGTAGAGCCTCTTCCGGTTCGGCAGGAAGAGTCGGATGTCGAATCGGCCTCTCATGGAGAGGCCGGCAACTTCGATATTCGGGACACAATAGACCACCCGATGCTGCACTAATCGGAATCAACGGGAAACAAAATGGAAGCCCAATTTATTACCGTTTCACAAGGGGCCAGGCGCGTCGATGCGCCTGACGGCGAAGGCTACCTGAAGGCTATCGAAAGCGGTCCATCCAACGGTCTGCCGGAAGGTCGCTATAACCTTGCTGAAGCCATCGAGGCGGCACGGGATATCGGCCACGAATATCACGGCCATGTTTTGCATAAGGACGCGAAGCACCTGTTCCAGCTCGCCGGCAAGGAGGTCATCAAACACGAGTTGACCGAAATGGCCGCAGAGCATATTCCCGAAATCGGAAAGGCCATCGCGGTCACGTACTCGGGAGCTGGTCCGCACTTCGATCCACTTAGCATAGACGGCATCAATACAGCCGCCGAACAGCCGCCGCACAAACAGGCAGAGACAGAGCACGGTGCAGCGGCGATGAGCGACCCGAGAGACGAAGCGGAGCGCGAATACGACTACCTCATGAATGCCGCATTTGAGCGGACCCTTCACGAAGAGCTGCGGCCACGGAATGCTGAGCGTCGCGCCGAGTCTGCAAACGGTCGCCAAGCCGCTGCCGATAACGGTGCATCGCCGTCGCAGAAAGAAGCCCAGCAAGAACAGCAGCCGCAACAGCAGAGGCAACAGCAGGCGCAAGAGCAGCAACAACGGCAAACCGAGCCGCAGGTAGCAGACACGGCTCGAAACGAGGTGCGCGCTGATTTGATCGAGCTTTTCACCCACGATCCGCAGGGCATCGAGAAGTTTGTTGCTACGGAAGCCGGCGACATGAAAGGCTTGCTGTCTGGCGCGAAGCTCCAAGAGATACAAGGCAAGATGGATCGCAACATCGAGTACGCGTTCGAGATGAAGTCCGTCCATCCCGACCTGTTCGGCAAGCTCGCCGATGACGCGCTGAAGGCCAAGGTTGCAGCGCATGAGAGGTACGACGCCCTCGCACAAAAGCGGGATGCAGGTAAGGGTGGCAAGGAAGCCGACGAACGCGAGCGCACGCAGGAGCGCGAGCGCGGCAATCGCGCGGCAGTTGGTTCCGTTCGTACCTCTGTCGAGGCTCGCGTTCACGAGACCCGCGAAGTTCTTGCGCGGTCGGCGGGCCTCGCTCCGATGGTCGCAGTCAACGCCATGAAGAACAGCAATAACGCGCAGAAGGCGAAAGGGCCGGACGATCAAGCGAAGACCAAGCGCGGCATGTCAATGTAGACAAAACAATTTACGGCAATCGGTAAAGGCGCACGTCGGGAAACTGGCGTGCGCCTTCTTGTTTCAGGCTCTCGCCGTCTTGTAGTTGCGAACGTTGCATTCTTCGTGTCTATCAACTAAATATAGACATTAAGAATTACTTGTATTAGTATGAACGTACAACATCACAACGGGAGCAGAGAATTGAAACACCATAACGACATGGCCGTTCGCGCCACATCGCAGGGCGGCAGTGCGCACGCGCGCATGCTCGCCATACCTAAACGTGCGCATGCGCTCGCTGACGGGACACTGATCGACGTGTCCGCTACGGCGCGGCGAGCGATGTTTCGCGTACCTGTTGCGCTTACTTCGGGAGCGTGGCTCGCGTCTGTCGATCAAGGGTCGGCCGACCTTCCAGGTGAGGAACGTTTGTGGTCGGTTCTCTTTGCCGCGTTCGGTGCAATTCGCAGGAAGAGCCGGCCGACTGATCGCGCGGGATTCGTGGTCGACGTGCGCCGTGACGGGCGCGACATCCCCATCTTACTGACCGCTGTCGTGTCTTCGGGAGACGATGGGGAGCCGGTCATTACCATCCATCTGACGGCCGAGCTGTAACGTGCGCGCCCGCCTGTCCTGGTGTCTGTTCGTGGTTGTCATCGTCGCGGCCGGCGCAGCGCAGGCACACGTGCCCATAAAGGAAAGTGTGCGGCGAGCCGTTTACCAATATGCGCCGGTGTATGCCGCAGCGGTTCCCGTCTATGTCGCGCCTCTGGCCGTCGCGCCGTGCTCCTTCCCCTACGGCTGCGATTCGGTCGACCAGCCCTGTATGCGGCCCGTATACGCCTATCAGGAGCCCGCCGCGCAGTCCGCGGTGCCGGTATCCGTCTACGTCCTCTCGCGCCGGTACGCAGTCGTGTCGGCTTACCGGCGCTAAACCAGTTTTGGGCAGGAGTCCCATCGTATGAAAAAGCTCGTCCGTTTTATCGTCGCCATGTTCGCGTGTGCGGCTTCCCTTGCCGGCCCGGTGCGGGCTCAGGAATTGATTGGCGGACATCCGCCGGGCGTTTCCGGTCGGTACGTGCAGGCGGTGCCGGCCGGCGATTCGCGGCCTGAAATCGGTTTCTCGCCGGAAGGTAGCGCCTATCCCCTCGTCATGAGGGTTATCGACAGCGCGCACCGCTCGCTACATGTCATGGCCTACGAAATGAAGGACGCTGGCATTGTTCGGGCGCTATCGGAGAAAGCAGGCCGTGGCGTCGACGTGGTGGTGGAAGTCGACTATCGCGAAAATCTCGGCGATGGCAGCTCCGACTTCACCCGCAAACGGCTCTCGTCGCTCGCCGCATCCGGTGCCCGTGTATGCGTTATTTCAGCGTTCCCGATTTTCCACGACAAGGTGATGATCGCTGACGGCCGGGCCGTCGAGTTCGGCAGTTTCAACTACACACGTTCGGCGAAGGAGCGCAATTCGGAGAATGCTGCGGTGTTCTGGAATAACCCGGCAATCGCGACTGCCTACGAGAGCCATTTTCAGAGCCGGCTTTCGTACTGTCAGTGGTATCACGGCTGAAAACACACCAAAAAATCAAGAAGGAGCAGAGACCATGTTTCGACCAATTATCTTGTCGACCGGCATCGCACTCGCGGCGACACTGGCCGCGTGCTCACCTCAGACCGACATGCAGCAAAGCGGCGGACAGCAAGGCGCGTCAGCACAGCCGGCGTCTGTCGTTGCGTCGGCCGACAACAGCGAATTTCACCAGTATCAAATCACCTATGCCGCCGCTCAAAAGGAGGGGTATGGATGCGACGCGGACGACGGGTGTGCCGCGCGCGCTGATGAAATGGTTGCCGAAGCTCGCCGTCATCTGATTGCCGCAGTGAACGAGGGCGACCATCGTGCCGCAGAATTCATTGCAACCAATGCCGTGTCGGGGACCGTCTGGCAGGCGACAAGCGCGGGCATCGTCAAGCGCGCGGACTCAATGCTGGGCACTCACGACGGGAGTGCGGCTGTCTGGATGATGCTCGCAGGTTATGTGACCGCACACGGCGATTACGTCCCCCGAAATTACGACCGCGCGACGCTCTATTATGCGTCGGCATGGCTCGCCGGAGAGAACGATGCGTCGGCAAAAGCCGCCAACGTCTACTACGCGGCAAACGACCTGGTGAACGCGTATCTCTGGTCCCTTCGCTGCACAGATGGATGCACCGGGCTCGATATGTCCCGCACGGACCTCGAATCGGCGTTGGACAGCCCAACCATCAAGCTCGTCCAGTCGAAGGCGTCTGATCGTTCAGTCCTGGGGCTGTGACCATGAAACTACTCGTGATCCTCTTCATCGCACTGTCAGTAATGTCCACGGCCGCCGAAGCTGGCCGGGGAGGCGGTTCTTCCAGCAGCGGCGGCCGATCCTCTTCTCTCAGCAGCAGCCGTTCCAGCAGCTCGTCCAGTCGATCCAGCAGCTCATCCGGCTACAACCGCTCGGGGGCAGGTACATCGCGGTCCTGGTATTCCGCCGGCAGCACGAGTCGCAATTCGGCATCCTCGCTTCGCTCCCGCTCGACCGGTAGCAGTCTTGGCGGTCTTTCCGCGCGCACAACCAGAACGGCGACCGGCACCTTCCGAGTGTCTGATTCCGGCGCGCAGGTTCGGGTCAGTGTGCCGCAGGCTACCGCGAGCAGGATGTTTGCTGCGCGCGTGACTGGCAGCAGCGCAGCGGGCTTCCGCTCGCTTTCCTATGGGGTAGGGCAGGGTGCATCGGCCGCGAAGCCCTCTGAGCGCCTGCAAACCATCATCCGCGAGCGCGAGGTAAGCAATGGTCCGGGATGGTTCGGTACGGCTGCGCTTGTATGGCTTCTTAGTCAACACGACCTGTCGGATAGCGACCGTTCGTGGATTTCATCGCAGCTTTCCAGCAGTAACGATGGCGATGGTCAGGATGCAAGTGTCGATCGCATCACCAAAGCCCTCACTTTTACGTGGGATGGATTGCCGGAAGCGGTCAAGGTTGGTCAGCCCGTAAAGATCGTCGTCAGTGCCGTCGACGCGAAAGGACATCACCAGGCGCTCGATTGCACGATCACGAACGGATCGGCCAGCACGACACTGACGGAAAACGGCGTGGTCATGACCTGGACGCCAGCGACCGCCGGAATGGGATTCCTGCAATGTGACGGTCTGAGCGAAGGCGAGCGCCGCGCCGTGGCCGTCACCCTCTGACATGAAAGCACTTCAAGGACACATCATCATGAATGCGATCAACACCTTCCTGTCCCTGCATTCGACGCAGGTTGAGAACGGCCTGATTATCATCGCTTTTGTCTATCTGATCGTTGCCGGACTCGCGTGGCGCAACGGCGCGATTCGCGCAAGCTCGATGGCGTCTTGGTATGGCGTCCTGCTTGTCATTGCTGGACTCAACCGCACTCTGTTCGTCGGACACGGAACGGCCAGCGGCCTACTCTGGATCGTGGTCGGCCTCGGCCTAATGGGTTACATGGCTGTCCGCTACCGCCCTTCAACTCGCGGCGCAAGCCTCTGACCAGAAAAAGGTAAGGACAATGAACGACATAACCGCTTTCATCTGGACGTACAACCGGGAAGTTGCAGCGTGTCTGACTTTCGCCGCTGTCGCGTTCCTCTTCGCCGGCATCGTACTCTGGCGACACGGCATCACGAAGCCGTATGTGCTCGCGTCAATCTTTGGGTGGACGCTGGTTGCGATTTCCCTCATTCCGATTATCACGGGGGCACGTGGCTGGGCATGGGTACTCGCCTCGTTCGCTTTCATCGCGGGGCTCGCGCTCGCGGGTCTTCAACAACTCGTGGCCGTTCGCAGGAGGGAACGTGCAAGTAGAGCAGTTTGAGTCGTTTGCGTTGCCGACAACGTTCCCCGCAGAGTGGATGCCGCCTGAAGGCGTCCGCTTCGTGCGGGATTGCGTCGCCGGCATGAGCAGGGCCGCATTACTGCGGATCGCGAGAAGCCGAGGATTTCGGCCGACGTGGGAGCGCCTTGATGGGCACGGCCCCAATCTCTACGGCATGTCGCTCACCATCGGCCGTTGCGTGGTTCCTCTCATGGTCCGCATGCGTGCGATTCAACGGCCCGCATCATCGGTGCCAGACGACAGTCAGAAACCTCTTTTCCCCGTGAGTGAATCGTGACCGAAAACACGATCTTTCGGCGGCTCGCCGATACTGGCCTGTTCGGCGAAGCGAAGCAAACACCAGATGGCCTTGTCGGGTTCGAGCGCACGCCGCTCCTGCTTTCTCGTGCCGAAGAAACATACGCGATGGCCGGGCGCGCAACGTGGCTCGATCAGCCTGCCGGATGGTATGCAACGACGGGCAGCGACATCCCGGCGTTGTTCGCGTGGCTTCCTAAATTGCTTGCGCCGCGCTTCTGTCTTGCTTCGTCCGACGATCAATGCTGGCAGTGCCGGCGGCCGACGCGGGTGTTCGCCATTTGCCTGCCCACCGACTACCTCTTTCTCGGGATCGACGTGGATTCTGAAGACGATGATGAAGAGGACGACACCCCCGCTTCTGGCGAAACGGACTTTGCTGACGTACCTTTAATCGGGTGGCATGCGGGCGAGTCGGGAACGTTCATCGGCAATCTGGGGCGCACGAACAGCGGCGTGCGCCGCTTTCTCGAAGCGCACTGCCCGAACTACCGGCCAGACACCAGCAAGACGTTGCGCGGCCATTACTACATGAACCACTGCGACCACTGCGGGGCAAAGCTCGGCGACTATTTCTTGCATCAGCGGCCACGAGGGGCGTTCTTTCCAACGACCGAGGACGAGGCCATGCGGATCACATTGCAGCAGTCCCACGAACTGCTGATCGCGCAGGGTGAGTATTTCTTTCGCGACCCGGATTACATACCGTACAGCCACGTCCTGCCGGTCGGAGACCCGGCCGGGTAGTATCGACGCCGGCAGCGGCGTTTTCGCCGCACAGATCATCGGCCGCAGGGCCGTCCAAACTACAGGTCAGCAATGGCAGAGAAGAAACGAACCGCGAAGGGCCGGCCGGCAACCGGCAAGGCGAAGACACCGACGCAACGGACGAGTCAGATGGAGGCTGCATTGCTCGCGGCCGGCGGCCGAATTCTCGGCCGCGTCCGACTCTCGCCAGATGCCGCAGACGCTCTCAGGCGGTTGGCAGAGCAGTACGGCACCGACCGCGCCGGCATCGAGGCTGCGCTGATCGCTCACGCAAATACCGTTGCTATCAACGATAAATAGGTCTAAACTACATATAGACCGGACAAATTACGGACTAAAATGACACGCGATTCTATGGAAGACCATCAGGCACCGGGCGATTTGCACGTCGAGGATGTTGGGGAAGATGACGATTACGACGACTCGTATCTGTTCCCGATGCCGTCGCTGAAGAAAAGTACGTCCGATGAGCTGCTTGCATTCATCGCGGCAAACATGGCCGACGCGCATGACCAGACGGACGGCACAGACATGAATAGCGATGTTCGGATCGACCATGCGCAGGACACCATCGAGCAGGCGCGCGACATTTTGTTGAAGCGCGGCCACAGCTTCACTAAGGAAGATCGCGAACAGATGTCTTTCCTTAGCTGGCCTCTAACGCCCGAGGAAAAGGCAGAAAAGGATCGACGCGACGCAATCGAGGCAGAACAGCAGAAAATCGCTTGGGCTAAGGCCGAAGTGCAGCGCAACGAAATGCGTGACATCGTTAGTGCGTTGATTCGTGGCGAAGAGCTGCCCGACGTTGAGGTTGACCGACTCCAATTTAACATTGGCGATTCCAGTATTCGCGGGCACTTCAGCATATCCGGCGCGGAAGTTCTCGCGATGGCTGAGAAACTTCGCGCTATCACTGGCGATGAGCCCAAAGTCGCGTATTGCTGTTCGGCTCCCGGCATCCAGTTCGCCGACGACCCGGCTCCTGGATGGGGGTTGTACTTCTACCTTACCAAGCAGTCGGAACTATGGGCGCTACTCAGGGAATGGATGCGTCGACCAAACTTCTACGTGCATGCGAGCGTTTGGGACCATCGCCCGGAGAAGATGGGCGGGGTATGGGTAACTGTCACTGATCTTTTCGAGCGGGCACCTGATCGGATTTCCGAATTATGGTCGACCGGACATCCGGGCGGCGTCGTGTCCGTTGCTCAGAATGATGAGACTGTGTTGCAAGCGTGTGATCGAGTTCACGAGTTGCCAGAATTCGCGGAGACACCTGGCGACGTTGTGCTGCCCGACGAGCAATTTCATCAACCAGACGGCTCGCTCCCCGAGCCACGGAAAAAGACCGCTATGCGAACTTTCTCATTCTGCGCCGCTGTCGTCATGTTCATTCTCGGATGGTACGGCCTTACCCATAAGACTCAGCCCGTTGTGGGCGCGGTTTGCAATCCCTCTTCGAGCGTCGCAGCGGACAGCAACGGTCATGCTCTCGTTTGCGAGGAAGGCATTTGGAAAAAATCCGAAAAGCAGGGCCGGTAATGATGAGCGCAACGTCCTCGCGATACGCGGTCCTGAGTAGCGGCGTCGCCCCCAGCGCAGCCGACGCACTCATGAGGCTCGAAAGGAAGGTGAACGACGCTCTTCAGGAAGGGGCAACTCTTTCCGGCGGTGTCAACGTTGTCTACGGCCTAGCAGGCAGAGTGTTCACCCGGTACGGGTATGAGGCATTCCAGGCCGTGCTAATCGACCAACAGTAACGAGGTCTAACATGAAGAAGTCTGTCATTCGTTCGTATATCGCAACAGCCGTGTCGCTTCTATCGCTCGGCGGTGCGCTGTACTCCATGTGGCTTGTCATTCCGTTCGTGGAAGGGGAGGCGCACTCCCCGATATGGATGACGTGGAACTACTTCGCGCCGAACGATATGCGCGTTACTGGCTCGTTTTCTTCGGTCACGACGCAATCGTTTTTTGGGCCGCTTTGGCAGTGCGTCATGTACTACGTCTACGGCATTGTCGGTTTTATTGTCCAAGCCGGCCTGATGTCGATTGCTGGCCGCGCGTGCGCCCGGATATTGGAAGTCGGGTTGTCGGAATTCATGCGGGAAGAACGGGAAGCCTACGAGCGCGAACGAGAGCAGGCGGTAATTGAGGCCGCTCGTGAGCGCAAGCGCGAACGCCGCCTTGCGCGCCTGCGCGGTGCCGACCGGAGCGGCTGCGATGGCGTGGGCATCGGTGTAGCTATCGGGCTACTCGTGGCCTGGTTCCTTTGATCCAAGGCGAGAGCGGTGTTAGCAGGATTACAACCAGTTTGATAAAGAAGAGGAACGAAGAAATGGCATCGAATAAGCGAAGCTACGGCGACATCCAGCAACAGATTCAGCAGCTCCAACAGGAGGCAGAACAGCTCCGCGCCGAAGAGGCCGCAGGCGTGCTAGAAGACATCCGCGCGAAGGTCGCGACATATGGTTTTACTGAACGCGATATTTTCGGGCGCAAGCGCGCAGCGCAGAACGGCAAAAAGCCGCAGGCACGGGCGGCCGGCGAGGCAAAGTATCTCAATCCGAAGACCGGGCAAACGTGGAGCGGGCGCGGGCGTGCGCCGGCCTGGATAGCGAGCGCGAAAAATCGTGATCGCTTTCTGATCGCCAAATAACAATCAGCTCAACACTCTTTACGGGGCGCAACATGGGTCCGAATGAAGACGCAGGACGACTGCCTGGCTGGACACTACTTGTCGGGCTCGTCGGTTGGGTCGTCCCATTGATGATTCTCGCCGCATGTCAGGAGTTCGGCTTGCCGTGGGTTATCGGGATTCCGGTCGCCATCGCGATTCTGGTCAGCTCGGTTCTGGCCGAACGGAAGATCGAGCGCAAGTATCTCGGCTCTCGGCAACGGTGAGGTACGCATGAGCACTCAGTACATCCCCGTTTCGGACTTGCTCTCGGCCACGCGGCTCGACTTCCCTCAGTATCTCGATGCCGTGCAGTTCGACTACAAGGGCATCCGCTGTCATGTTTTCGGTGTCCTGCATGGCCTTACCGGCGGCACAAACAGGGGATACAAGGAGCTGGTCAATCGCACCATCGCGCAAGCTCCCGGACTTCGGCTAGGTGAAATGCGGTTTTCCTCGCTTTATAGTGGTCTGCATGGCGAGCTGGACGACTGGATGCAGATACCACTAGGCGACGCATTCTGGTTTTCCTTCGCCCTTCACATGACGCCGGTACGCATTGCGCAGCTCTTTCGCGCATTCATCCGCGAGCGGATCGCGGCAAAGGATCGTTTCGGCCTTGCCGATGTCCGGCGATTGCAGGACATCGGCGGGTCGGCCGCGTTTCATTCCATCGCACCGGACGAGCGTCGTCGCCTCGCAGGGTTCCCCGCTCCGGCCCGGTATCTTCAGGAAAACATAGCCCGCCGGCAGGGTAGCGGGACGATGCAGGCTCCCGTGTTTCCCGACAAGGATTGGGAGTGGCTAACGCTCATCGAGCCGTTTGCGAACATCCCGCTTCGCAGCATCCACATGCTCGAATATGGTGTCGCACTCGCAAGGGAGAACGGCGCGGCCGACGTATCGCTTTTCGTTGGAGAAATTCACAACAGCGACATGGCCTGGTACGCGCAAAACAACTTCTCGTATGCGAGCACGATGGTCGCAGCAGCGATTGCAGGCGCAATGGCTCACGCCCGCAATCCGCGTTCTCTCGACGCTCGTATTCATCGCGTCGTTTTCAATCTCGCGAATGCTGCGGGATCGCTGATCCCGACGTTCTTCTACCTTGGGCTCGCATCGCTCGTCGCGCTGCGTGGCCTGCAACTGCTTTGAGGCAGTATGCGGCGTCAGCACGAGAAAAAACCCGATCCACGGTATGACCCGAAGCAGTTTCGCCGGCCTCGTACCGTGAATAACGCGCCGTCTCCGCGTAGCATGCCGCGCATCGTTGTCTTGCTCGCATGGGCGTGTGTAGTTGCCTTGCTTTACGGTGCGTTCACGATGGCCGGCCATGTCGGGATGACCGGCTAGGACGATAGCGGTACGTTAGTAAAGTGCATTTTCAGAAAAGTTTGAACATTTTTTACGAGGGGTTTATATGAAAGTTCGAGTGATTGCAGCAGTGGCCGTCTGTGTCGCGCTTCTGTCGGCGTGTGGTTCAAAGAAAGAAGCGTCGGAAAGTAACTTTTCCGAAGTAATAAACAGCCACTTCAGTCACAGTTGTCTTCAGCTCGATCCGAGCAACATGTTTGGACCGCACAGCTACCCGGCAAGCGTTGCCATGATCCAGCCTGGCATGCTCTTTACCAAGAAGGCGGCGGACGACCAGAATGCGCGCGTTACAGCACCATTTAATGCGCTGGTATCGGCCGGTCTGCTCACTGTGCAGGATGCGCCCGTGCCGGCGCAATTCGGACCCGCAGGAAGCAAGGTTCCGGGGAAGACGTACACGCTGACCGATGCCGGCGAAAAGGCACTTGCAGACCAGCAGAACAAGAAGGGCACGGCATTCTGTGCGGGTCACTTCAAGGTGCAGTCCATCGTCCGATTCACACCGCCGGCTGACGCTGTTGGTCATACGATTTCCGAAGTCGTCTACACCTACAAGGCCGTCGACGTGCCAGCATGGGCCGCGTCCAAGGACGTGACGGCCGCATTCCCGAACATGGCTGAGTTTCAATCGAAAGACCAGCAGGGCCGGGCGACGTTGGTTCTGGCGAACGATGGCTGGATCACGAGCGACGATTTCTCGCGTCAGTGATTTTTCGAAGTAGCGCAGTATAGGAACCGCTTTAACCGCAGCAGCGTCCCCGCTGTGCGGCGTGTTGGCCGGCTCATACTAGCGGCCCTTTTTACCTGTTTGTTCAGGTGCAAATAAAGATTGGAGGCGGCATGTTGGCACGCCAACACTACAAGCGTTTGCGTTTCTATTGGCAGGGCCGCGCGAACGGCGGTGCCGGCATGACGGACGGGGTTGACCTTGACCTGGCCGCACTCGGACTGGTCGAGCGATTTGAACGATTGGGCTCCGGCGTATGCTTCCGCATCACTCGTGCAGGGGAGCAGGAACTTGCGGCGGAAAAGGCCCGCGAGACTGAGCGTCGCCGGCCGCACCACACCCTGGCGGGCCGGGTGGCTCAGTGGCTTCGGGATCAAGGTCGGGTCACATGGGAGAACATTGAACTGCTGGTCGATCTTGAGGCCGGCGGTAGGCAGGCGATCCGACCCGACGTGTTCTCAATGGCGGCGACCTACGACGAGAAGCGCATCAATCCGTGTGTACACGAAGTGAAGGTAAGCCGCGCGGACTTTCTTGCGGACGTGGCTCGCCCTGAAAAGCGAGCTGGTTACGCGAAAGTTGCAGAAGTGGTCTATTACGCTGCGCCTGCGGGCGTTATTGAGGCTGTTGAAGTGCCTGCGGCGTGCGGGCTGGTGATCGAGCTGGAACCGGGGAAATTCGAAGTGACGAAGCGTCCGAAGAAACAACCGGTTGCGCTCACGACGCACCATTTTATGAACTTGATACTCAAGCCGGGCACGCTTACACCCGCTTGGTAGCCCCTGTCCAAGTGGCCGCAGTGGCCGCATCATTGCCAAAATGGAGAGCTATAGATGGCAAACGGGTCAGTTGCGTTAGGTGATGTAGCAAGGCGCGCATGCCATATCGACGTAGCTTGTTCGAGGTGTGAGCGTAGAGGTCGCTACCGGTTGGCGCGACTGGTGGAGTCGTTTGGTCCTGAGTTTCCGATGACCGACCTTGGAGCGAAGCTGGGGGACTGCCCACGCAGAAGCGCATCGAGCGTTGGCGAGCGGTGTGACGTTTATTTCCCTGAACTGCCGAAGATAATGAGCGGCAATGGTACAGATTAGATTGGAGTCGAAAATGAAAAAATCTCCACTGGCAAGTGCCTTCGTTGACCGATACAACCGACGAGTTTTGACGGACGACGGAAAGCCTGGAATGGACGGTGTAGAAGGCGTTGGATCGACAACCGAGTGCATGAAAAATAATGTCGCAGCGGCCATTTTTGCGAACTGTAGCCAGCTCGACAACAGGCAACTAGACGAAATCATTGCGTGGGTGAACCTGTATAAAGTTTGAGCAGCGGCGTTACGTCGTTCGAATGCTGTACTGTCGATTCTTGTTAATCATGGCGTTTCGTTGCGCCCCGTTCGTTGGCCGGCAGACCAACACGAGAACTACTTATGGATAAGCCGATGATAAAGATTCGCTATGTTGTGAAGGGCGCAGAAGGGCGCTCAACCTTGGTCGTCACACATCCAGTTGGGGTTCAGCTACCGACGATTGGGGACCAGATTATGGCAAACAATTCTGAGGGCACCCTAGCGACATTCACCGTTGCCAGTCAGCCGCAGTTCGAGTACGGAGCCGTGGGCGATGAAACGCAGAAACTGGTCTTCGTCAACTACCACGTCACTCGGGGAGAATGAAACATGAGCAACTACAGCGATAAGCTAAATGCCATATGCGACGATGCCGAAGCCCTGAGCGGCACGGGCGGCGGACGAGCGCTGCGCAAGATTGTCATGGACCTTGAGGGGGACGGCCCAATTGGGGAACTGCTCCACACGCTCGACCAAGACCGTTTCAACGCGGTTATAGCGTTGCTTGTTGAATTCAAGCAAACAGGCCGTCTCGAAGGATTTAATGCGCTGCATGCGAACGCGCGGGCGCGACTTTCTGGAGAGAAAGCGGCCGACTAGGTGATGCGCGGCTCGCGTCAGGTCCACCCAAACTAGTCCGGGTGATAACTTCTATTATGTAAAATATAGGATTCCGAAAGATGAAAATCGTTACTTCCGCCGCTGCCGCTTTGGCTGTTGCGCTGTGCTGCGCGACCAACGCGGAAGCTCAATGGGGCGTTACTGTTGATGCGCCCGGACCTTGCGCCCCCGTCTCGCTGTCGCTTATGCCGGAGGCCATGAAAGCCGACATCATCAAAGAGTATTGCCGGCCAACGACCGACCGGCAACGGCGCGGCCAAGAAGCCGTCGAGCGCGCGCGCCTATGGGAAGTGAGCAACGCAGCAGACCAGTTGCGCCGCAACTTGCCCGTAACACCATTCGACTAATCAGGCTGTCTCATGACCTTAGAACGACTTGCGCTGCGCACTATCCGCGTGCTCTGCCTCACGGCGGAAGCCTCACTTCATCATTTCGCTCAAATCGGGTCGAGCGCGTCTCACAAGTTCGACCGAAAGCTCCCGCTTCTGTGCGCGGACTTCGCTGAACATATCGCGCAAGACGTGTTGGGCGACGACGGATTTTCATGCTCGCCGAGGTTCGTGCTGGAAAGTCTGTTGCGCGACCTGGACTGGTTGGCTCAGTTCGACAGAGCGGAGCTTCATCGCCTGACTTGCTCAGCGGTTCCGACCGATGATGACCTTGCCGCGATACGCCGGGATGTCGAGGTTGCTCTCTCCGAAGCCACGAGCTGAAGACTATGACTCTTGGGAGCGTCGTTTTCGGCCTTGGCATTGGAGCAATCCTCGCCGGGAGCGGCTGGGAAACTATCCAACCGTTAGTTTCGTCGGACGGCGTGCCGGCGAGCGTCAAAACGTGGAAGCTTGGCGGGGTTTGCGTAAGCGTTGTCGGGCTCGCATTACTTGTGTACGAACAGCTTTACCAGTGAGAAAGCGGATGCCTGTATCGGTGGAAGCACACTTCAAATTGCGGCGGCCGTGCGAGAACTGCCCGTTCCGAAAGCAAGGCGCAATCGAGCTTGCTCCGGGACGCCTTGCGGGCATCATTGACGGACTTGTTACTGACGATTGCAGCACATTTCACTGTCATAAGACAGTCCACAACGAGGCGACTGGCGGGGAGTGGGATGACGACGGCAACTACCTTGCAAGCGGACAAGAAAGTATGTGCGCCGGGGCAATGATCTATCTTGAGAAGATCGGACGGCCTACTGTTGGCATGCGGCTTGGTCGCTTGCTTCGCGTCTATGATCCTGATCGACTCTCGGCGTCGTTCGATGACGTGATCGACCCAACTACTTTCGAGTGACTACGCATCGACATTTCACCAAGACTATCTAATAGACAAAGTGATTGACGGCGTAAGTTGTATGGTCTATATTAAGGACGTAATTGCGGTGTGTGATGTTGGTCGCAATAGCCTATCCCGCTGCCTCGTGGTTGGCCTTTCCGAGCGGCCTTTTACTGAAACCTGGAACGCGTACTCCCCGCCATGAAAACTCGCGATGACGCCAAAACGATATTCACCTGGTTGCTGGAACGTAAGTCGGCAACGGCTGCTCAGATTGCCTCGGCCGTGAAACTTTCTTCCGAAGACGTTTCCCGCGCGCTTCAATACGGGCTTCGACTACAGGTGTTCATTTCGAAAAGGCGTCCCGCTGCCAAACAGGGCGAACGGGTCGTGTACAGTGTGGCGTGCGCGGTGTTCCCCGATCAAAGGTCGGGCATGCTTCGGCCGTCGTTCGACGCGTTGCTTTCCGCTTGGGGAATGGCGCTGGTTCCGCCGCCGTTGCGGTCTGTCTCATCGCGAGTGTGTGTGTTGGCCCATGACGAGCCGTTCTGAGGAAGTGGCTTTTTTTTTGGCAGGTGTGTTCAGTTATCTTTGTTCAAAATGGGAAGGCAGCGAATCGCGTGAAGAAGGGTCTTGGTGCGGTGTTCGGTGTCCCTGCGGGAAGTCCAAAAAGAAGGGTAAGTGTGCTTGTCGTGCGAGGAAAATCTTGAAGCCTACTAAGACCCCATACCGTGTTGTTCCGATGGACAACAAATACGGCTACCAAATTCACGCGGGGCGAGGTCGCGGCAATTTGCGGATCATCGCAACATGCACCGCCCCGGACGGCGGCGCAGGCATAAAGACGATGACACCCCAAGCGAAAGCGAATGCCGAATTCATCGTTCGTGCGTGCAATTCGTATGACTCGCTTATGGGCCTGATTCAACGAGTAGCCAGCCTAAGCGTGGATTGCGCCGAAATCGGAGCTGGCATGTTGGCATCGCTGGTAGCGGACGCAAATGAGGTGTTGGCGAAGGGCGAGCCAACCGGCACTCTCGATCAAGTGTAAAGAGCAAGGAAAAGCATGAAACGACTTTTGATCTTGTCTGGGGTGTTTTTTTCAAGCCTCGCGCATGCACAGATGCCCGTGATCGACCAGTCCAAACTACCGGCATTCGTGGATTCGCTGTCGGCGCTGGCTGCGTCGATTCCGAAAGCCGATCCTGTTCCAGCGGGACAGGAAGTGTCAGACGGTAAGGTTAGAGCTACGCGGGACGGGCGTTTGGTCATGTGCGATTCAACAGGTCAGGCATTCGATGTTACGACCAATGGCGGCATGGTCATACAAGACCCCGAGTGGAAAGCAGGAAAGCCCGTGAAATGCCGTCGCGATATGTTCGTCGGCCTGTTCAAGTAAGTAAAGCGAGACGAGCGCCGGCAGATGATTGCCCCGCGAGCCGGCCGGTAGCCGGCTGAGAGATGTGTATGACTCAGTATGCGTTGCGGGAAATGTTGCTGTTTGGCGTGGCCGTAGTGGTTGCCGGCCTAATTCGCGCGGACCTACTCTGGACGTGGTTTGCGCTTGCGCTTGTCCTGCATGTTGGTCTGAGCATGCTATCGACACTGGCGTTTAGCCGGGCCGTCGACCGTGGCTTTGTGAAGGCTTCGCGGGCAGTCGTGACCAAGTTCTACGTTCACCCGGACTGCCCTGCCCGCCTGCTGGTCAAGCGGCATATCCTTGCGTCGCCGGCCGCGAGTCTTCGCCGGGCTTCGTGAATTCGCTGTATGCGCCTGGAGGCTAATGCCGGCAGGCTTAGGAGAAAGTCATGTTTATTTTTCGTAGCGGCTTCTGGATTTTGGTACTCGTCCCGGCCCTGTACGTGTTCGCCCGTCTGTGGGCGCACATTATCGGTCACGTCCTGCACGGTGGCGGTGTCTGGATTGTTGTCGTCGCCGTAGCAGTGTACGTGCTCGCGCGCTTCCGGCGGCACAGCGGCAATGTCCGGCATATCGAATGAACGACCGGCAGACTCATCCAGTGGCCGCGTTGATGCGGGAGTTGTTGAAGGTGTTTGATCGACATGGAGCACCGGCCGCACGAATTGCGCTCGTTGCTGAAGCCCGCCGTATCGCTCGCCAGAATCCTTGCATCGAGACAGCCATCGCGGAAAGCGTCGCTCGCCTGAAGGACGAGACTCGTGAGGCAAGTTCGCGTCCGCGTGGACGAAGCGGCGGGAAGAAGGAGTCCCTATCAGAGACCCAGCAGGCGCAGCTCGTTCGCATGTATCTAGCCGGTATGACGGGGCAGCGAATCGCCGGCCATCTCGGCGTCGCTCGCGGGACGGTGTATCGTTACCTTGAAAAGCATGGTGCCGTAGGGCACATCGAGCGGCAGGCATAAAAAAAGACCGCGCCAAAATCGGCGCGGTCGAATGTCCCAACGAGCTTAAAAAGAAACCACTATTGGGAGCAGAGGATTGAAGGATACCACGCACGGTTCACGCTCTGAACAAGGTCGGCCGCAGCAGGGGCAGTTGGCACTTCCAGTCGACGCCCAGGCGGATGCGGTGCCGCGCCGGAAACGCAATGTTAGTCCGCCGCAGCAGCTCGAACTGATTCTCGCGGACATGATCGACGTCACGCCCAAGGACGATCTTGCGTCGATGGAAATTCCGCTGTACAGCCTCTCGAAGCATTCGGATACGGAGCAGCGCGTCTACCAGCGCGGCAACCGCACCGTGCGCGTCATTCCGTCCGGCGTCGGGGCCGCGACGGTGTTCGACAAAGACCTCATCCTGTACGTCGCCTCGCAGCTCGTGGAACGGCTCAACCGCAACTTGCCGGTGTCGCGTACAGTCCAGGTCGAGTCGTTCGATTTCTTGAAGGCGACGAGCCGCGACACGAGCAGAAGTGGTTATGAAAGCATTTTCAACATGCTTCGCCGGCTTCGCGGTACGACTATAGAAACGAACATTCCGACCGGCGGCAAAATCCAGACGGACGGTTTTTCGATCATCACCGACTACTCCGTAATCACTGGTAAGAAGAGCTACAACAAGAGAAAAGACGAGCATATCTTGCGCGTTCTTTCATTCACCGTGACGCTCTCGGACTGGCTCTATAACGGCCTTCTCGAACTGGAAGTGCTTACGCTGAACCGGCAATACTTCCAGCTCGGCAAGGCCATCGAGCGCAAGCTATATGAAGTCGGCCGCAAACACTGCGGAACTGAAAAGGCGGTGTGGGCTGTGGGCATCGACTTGCTGATGGAGAAGATCGGCTTCAGACGCGACCGGGCCAACTTTCGCGCCGAGCTGCGTGAGATTATCCGGGCCGACTCGCTGCCTGACTACCGCGTCGCGCTCGATCACAGCAAGCGCCCCGATATGGTCGTGTTCTACACACGCAACGCAGCGCTGCTATCGAAGTACATCCGAAACGAAGGCTGCTACGACTGGTTCAACGCACTCGAAAGCAAAGACACCCTCGCCGCAGCCTGATCCCTAGCTACACGCCTCGCCATCCGCGAAATTTTCGGGTTTCGCGGATGTTTTCGCACGTCCGTTCGTCGCCCCCAAACACCTGACCACAGCCTGCGGCCCGCCGTTCACGCGGGCCGCAGCGCTTGTCGGGTTTCGCGGATGTTTGCAGGAACTACCGATTCGGGTTTCGCGGATGATTTTGTCGGGTTTCGCGGATGTTTTTAGCCTTTCCGTGTACCGCTAGGAGGCAATAGGGACGCGCTTTTGCGAGATTTTGCAACAAAGAGGGGACTAAACGCGTGTTTTCCGTCAGCAGGTCCAAGTGTCGGGTTTCGCGGATGTTTTTGATGGTTATCCACAGGCGCGCGGCGAGTGTCGGGTTTCGCGGATATTCGCATCGGGTTTGGCGGATGTTTTCTGTCGGGTTTGGCGGATGCACCGATTCGGGTTTGGCGGATGCACTTCGCCCGGAAATGCCGGTCGGGCGGGACTTCGGCCGACCGTAACAACGCGCGCGGCTTTTAACGATTTTTCTTTTAACGTTTGAACGCGCCGAAGAGGCTCCCGCCTCTTCTCGATCCCACCCACCCATCTCCGGCCGGACTAAGCATCCAGCGCGGCAAGCCGCGCCAGATGCCAAGTCCGAAAACCAAATCAAATCCACGCCACCCGCAAGCGGGGGCATACACGGCGCTTCGCGCCTTGACGGCCCCCACCCCCGGACACTCCTTCGCCGCACGAGGTCTAAGTCGCCCGGCGCGTCCCTTCGGGCCACCCCGCCCGACTAAGACCGAGGGTAAGCCCCGCTCGGCGCGTCCCTTCGGGCCACCCCGACCGGGGTACTCGGCCCGGCCGGGCTCGCCCGGCCCCTTGGCCCCGGCGATCACTGCTACCGAACATTTACCGCCCAAATGTTTAGCAAGAAGGGGGGTCTCCCTTACCAATTCGCCTCGCGTTACGCGAATGCGGCCTGCTGACGCCGTTGCTCGGTGGTCCCGAACGTCCAAGGGTGCGTCAAGGTGGTCAGCCCGTCCACGGCCGTTTTAGGGCGTCATTCGGTTTTGCACGGCAGACCTCGGAACGCGGGCACCCTGCACAAAAACGTGGGCGTGCCGATATTGACATCATGCCGCTCGCTCCGGCCTCACTAAATCAATACGTTTGGTTTTCTAAATGTTGTGGTTTAGAATTCGTTTATGCCACAAAACAGGTCGCCCAATGATCGTCAGCCAACCTACCATCGCCATGTCGGCCGAACTTCAGGCGGCGTTCGATCACTTCAACGCCGAACTGTTCGAAGCGCGTCTTCCGCCGACGCTTATTACCCTCCAACGACATCGACTGACGCCAGGGTTTTACACCCCGGACGGCTGGGTGAACCATCGCGACGGGCAGGAACGAGCTGACGAGATTGCGCTGAACCCACGCTACTTCGCGGTCCAGACACTGAACGAGAGCATGAAGGCACTCGTGTTGCAGATGACCTTTGTCTGGCAACGTCACTACGGCAAGCCGGGCCGGCGTCGCTATGCGAACAAGGAGTACGGCGAAAAACTGGTTTCCATCGGCCTTCAGCCGAGCCACAACGGTAAGCCTGGCGGCCGGACGGTCGGGGAGAAAATCGACGCCTTCGTGATTGAGGGCGGCCTGTTCGAGCGAGCCTGCGCAAAGCTCCTGACCAAAGACTTCACTTTGTCGTGGCTCGACCGCTTTCCAGTCACGCTGAAGCAGCTCGCGAAAACTCTGCACCAGTTGCCTGAAGAAACCCGCACTGCGCTCGATGCGGACGAGCTTGCTGCGCTGGACATCCAGATCGCGGAAGGAGAGCGGCCTACCGCGAGCCAGGTGCGATACCACTGCCCGGTTTGTTTCCGCAAACTGTGGGGCAAAAAGGGCCAAGAGGGTGACGTAGCCTGCATGCCATGTCAGCAAGCCCTCGTGGTCGGCGACATACCTGACGACAAAGAAGCCTGACATTCCACCGGCACACAGTCATTCCTTACCAACCTCCCTACGGACCACACTGATGCTTCGATTCCTTCCTGCTGGCGTTTTCCTGTACCTGATCGGCGGTACGCTTTTCGGTTTTGGTGCCTGTCTCGGCACAGCGTTCGGCACGCCCAGCGTGACAGCGCTCGGCTGCACGGGTATCGGCGCGATCCTGATTGCAGTCGGCTATTTCGTCCTGCGTCCGCTGTTGCGCGAGGCCAAGGCCGAAATCAAGGCGCGCACGCGCGCACAATGGATTGGTCGTGATGGTGAAGAGCCGGCCGCCGATGCGGAGGCCGCAGAACGATGATCTTCGCCACGCGCCTTTTCATTGTTGCCCTGATTGGCCTTAGCATCGCCTTGGGCTACCTGAAATGGGGTGAGCCAGCGTTGCGCGCCATGAAGCCGGTCCACGCTCGCGCACTCGCCGACAACGAGCCAGCTACCGATCCCGTCGCAGAGCCGGCTGCGGGTACTGCCACGGTCTCTCCTGAGCTTCGGCCGCTCTACGGCGAATACGTCGCACGGGCGTCCAACGGCCGCTACTCACTTACGTTGGGCTCGGCCGGCGCTTCGATGGTTTATACCGATCCTGCCAACCATCAGTACGTTTATCGAGGCCATTACACCGTCGACGGCCACGCGCTTGAGGTCATCTGGCGCGAGCAGCAGACGGAGAACGGATGGAAGCCAATCACGCCGGTTCCAGACGACATGACTATCGTTTCCCTCAATGCCATCAACGCGCCGCAGCGCGCATTTGTGCGCCACGTAGCGGCTTCTCGGCAATCAACCAAGGAGCACTGATGTCCCGACTTCTGAAACGACTCCATCGGATGAACCGGTGTAAATCAGGCGAGCTGTCGTTGCTCGAACATGAGCTGCCCCGCACCGATCCAGGCGAGGCGTTTCCCGCTGAGTCCCACCCACATCAAGCCCCGGTCAAAAACGAAACTGTGCAACGCAGCTCGTTTGCCCAGGTGCCCGATGCAACCATTTAACCGATGACGATGAACATGGAACAACTGAGCTACCGCGAACTTCTGGCGAAGCGACGCGCACTGGATGAACAGATCGAACAGGCCCGCACCGCCGAGCGTGGCGAGGTCATCGAGGCCATCCGTGAGAAAATGAGCCTCTACCAGATTACAATCGCCGAGTTGCAAGGCGACTCACCCAAGCGAGCGAAGAAGCCCGTTGAAGTGCGTTACCGCGATCCCGAAAGCGGTTCGACATGGAGCGGACGCGGCAAGCCGCCGCGCTGGATTGCCGGCAAGGACCGGGCTTCATTTCAGGTCTGACGCCACCGCGTCTCACGCAGCAAGCCGGGTTTACCCCCGGCTTTTTTGTTGCCTGTCGTATTTCTTTCCGTCTATTTTGCCAGATAGACATAGAGACTTACGGTTGATACAATCGCTGAACGTGGCCGGATTATGTCCGATCTTTGCCGGCCGACCCGAGAGCACAACACAAATACACAACAGAAGAGAACATGGCGAAGAAACTTACCCGACTTACGAGCGAAGAGTTCGATGAACTGGTTTCCAATTCGCGAGCGGAGGAAGCCACGCATGCGATGGCCAGGGCAGTGCTGGTCGATGGTCGTGGCTACGCGGAGGTCGGCCACGAGTACGGAATCGAGCGCCAGTTGGTCTATCAGGCCGTCCAACGCTTACTGAAAGTAGGCGATACCGCGCCGGCAACTTACACGTATACCGGTCCGCCCGAAATGTTTGTCGAGATTGACGGCATTGTTGAAGATCATCGAGGCCGCAAACTGCTGACGGCTGAACAGTTCGAGGATGCCCTTTCGCAGACCGGACAGGGCGAACAGATGGCGGCAATATCGCGGGCCGTGTTGGTCGATGGCGTACCGCCGATCACGCTCGCGCGCGAGCACGGAATTGCTCGGCACCTGGTATGGCAGGCAGCGCAAAAGACAGTCATGCAGAAGTTCGACGCTGCGACGGCCAGCACGCGGGTCTATAAGGGTAGTCCAGCGATGTTCGAAGCAATTGATGCCATTGTGGCGGCGTATCAGAAGGGCAAGACAGAAGCGGACGGAACGCCGGCCAAGCCGCAGAAGAAAGTTCGCCGAAAAGCGTCCGGCTCGTAATAACGGCCGCCGGATTCGATCACGAAGTCACAGGAGGTCAGGCATGAAGGGAAAGCATGTTGTCGCGCTAATCACGTTGGCGGTGCTTTTCGGCGTCAATGCGCTTGTAGTCTACGTCTGTTCATTTTTTTCCATCGCGTCGTGGCTCGTGTTCGCTATCAGCATAGTCGCCTGCACGGTTATCGGCCGACCTGTTTCCGAGTTCCTGCAGGACGCATACATGATTCACACGCTGAACAAGGGCCTGGAAACCAAGAGGCGTTCGGCGTCTGGCGTCGACCGCGATCCCACGCCATCCATACCCCCTGTTCTTCTCTACGTGCTTGGGCTCGTTCATGTCTTCGGCGGCACGTTTGCTCTGCTCGACTTCTATCGGGCCGGCGCAGCCACCGATGCAGGCATCGCTACCGTTGGCTTCTTCATTGCAGTTGGCCTCGTCTTCATCGGCCTCGCCGTTTTCCGTGGGTTTGCGCAGAAACGAATCCCGAGGTGACATGCTGGCCGGCTCCCTGGAATCACCCCAAAGGTGAGCTTTATCGGGAAGCGGCCGAAAAAAAAGCCAGGGCCTCGACCCTGGCAAACGTCCGCTGAAAGCGGACCCGAGAGAACCTACCGCTACTGCCCTGCTTACCTCCCTTCAGATTTCGTTGCGTTGCCGGCGTCCTTGAACGACAGCACGTAGTTTCCGCTCGCGTCGCGTTGTACGTCGACGTGACCGCTCACAATGCTGCCATCCGGTAGTGCCACGGCCGCTGCCGTCACCGGTTCGAGCTTGGGTATCTTCACGGTTGCAACGGCCGGCAATTGTGCCGGCGGCCGGGCGCGCGTCTTGCCGTGGGAAAGCAGGAGAAAACCTGCTACCGAAAAGACTGTCGCGACAAGAATTGCGTTGACGACCGCGTTCAGGTGCTTGGCGTCCACACGTCCTAATGCCATTGCCGGCCGCGACGTGCGCACGAGCTGTCCCAGCTCGGCACACTTCCGGTCAATAAAAGCTGAAAGCCGGCTCATGAGCCGGCTATAGGGGCCGGACATTACGATCCGCACACCTACCGTCCCTATCCATACGACCACACAGAACCAATGCCAGTTTTGCGCGCCGCTCGTCCACTGACGCGGATCGTTCACGGCCAGGAGCGTGACCCATTCCCGCGTGCTCGCCCCGAGCAGGTGTGCGATAGCTATCACCAAGCCCACCGCGAGATATGGCATGAGATAGGCCCACACCGCCGTAGCAAAAGCCCACGTCACAAACCGAACTGACTTTGCCCATCGCTCATCCGGCGTGCGTGGGACGCCTTTCAACACTGATCCGTTCACGTTGTTCCTCCGGTCGAAATGGTCGGGCCGGCTTCGCGCCGGCCGGCTGAATTACTTGTCTTTCTGTACCGTCCACGTTAGCGGCGGCACCTTCTCTCGGCCGTCCGGCAACGTGACACGAATGCCGTCGCTTGCGCAAGTCTAGCCGTTGTACTTTGCCCCTTCCGAATAGGCTTTGCCGTCGTAGTAGCAGGCTTTGCTGTTGTCCTGCTGCGTGGCAGTCTGTAACGAATGAATCTCCGAGTTGAGCTGGGTCAGAAGCGCAACTTGCATCTGCGACGATTGCAGCATCTGGAGTGCGATAAGCTCCTGTTCGGTTCGCGGAGTCGAAGCGGCAGCGGGACCGATAGGCTGGGCGGTACTTTCGCCGGCAACGGCTGAGACCGAAGCAATTGCCACGAGCAACGCGGCCAACATTTTGGTTTTCATCTAGGAATCCTTCGTTGTGGTTTGGAAATGGTTGCCTGTCCTCGGTCGGTGCTTATTCGCTGACCGGTGTGATTCGAAGCGAATTGTCCGCATCGAGCGGGATGACAGTCACCCCTTTCGGCGTTATCGACGCCACCAGACCGGAGACAGTCAACCCGGCAGTGTCCACCGTGCGAGACTGGCACCAGTCCGGTCCCGAATCTTTCATGCCAACCTCGCGCGTGTCTTGAGCCGAAATTGCAACCGCTCCGACGTTCCCTGACGCATCAACAGTTATGGGTCTGATCGCTAACGCGCGACCGATAAACACCTGACTCGACATCAGCGAATGCGTTTGCTTCGTACCGGTACACGTTACCTGCCCAATCTCGTACCCGTCACGATGGAGCAAGCCCTGACTCAGCACGGTTTCCCGCGTGAAGAGGATGGTCTTGCCTTTTTGAATCCAGTCCACATTAACTACGAGCGGTGCGGACTCTACGGCAACCGTTCCATTGACCGGCAGGTTGCCGAGCGTTTCGCCTGCTGCCGCCGCGACGGCCATCAGGGATAGAGTCAAAGCCATGATAGTTTTTTTCATTCGACATCCTTATTAATGGTGAATACAGACGTTAGCGACTTAACAATGACGCCTTGCCGGCCTGCACGGCAAGAAGTTGACGATAGATTTTTCGAGCGTAGATATCGCGCTTGTCGGGCGACTTTGCGTTATACGCACCGATAGCATCCCAATTGAATCCCAGGCGCTGGATATTACTGGCGAGAATCCAGTTCCCTACGTAAGCGTTCTTACAGCCGTCCAGAAGGTCGGTTTCGTAAATGCCGTAGCGTCGGAGCGTTGGAAGCCAGGAAGAGTTGATTTGCATCAGGCCGATGTCACGCGAACCATTCTGATTCTTCGTGATGACCCCCGGCCTCATGCTGCTTTCCTGCATGGCGATGGATCGTGCGAGGTCCGGCGGGATATTCCAGTATCGCGCCGCGTCATCGAGGCAGTCGGCGCGCGCCGTTGCGACGCACGCGAATAGAAAAAGCGCCGCAGCTCGGCGCGCAGCGCTCAGTCTTGCGGACGGCCCTTTAGCCAGTCCACGATTATTTCCAAAAGTAGTTTCGGCACTGAGACCGTCACCCCTCGCCTGGTGCTTTCTCGGCCCGCTTCTCTTGCCAAGGCGGTGTAGATCGCTATCGGAAGCCGCAGCAACACGCCTTTGGTCTGTTCCGCCGATTCTGTTTTCTGTCGTTCCATGAAAGGGTGATGAAAAGAAGTGTGCCCCGTGGCGTAGATGCCCCGCGAGCTGCGCGAGGCCGCGCGAGCGCCGCTGTACAGGCGGGCGGAGGAAAGAAAAACCTCCGATTCTAAGCTGTCCGTTTTGCTCCCGCATACGTTTTTCCGCGCTGATCGCGCCCCTATACCCGAATAACTGTAAAAAGTCCACCAAACCCTAAAGAACAGGGCTTTTCTTGCCGTTACACCCTGATACGGCACGGCGGCTCAAACCTTTAGGCCCGACCTTTCCGGTGATTGCGAAGCTGACGCTTGATCCCCTTCCTGGCTGCATCTTCCCATCGGATCACCCTACCTCGTAAGAATGATATCATTTTTACGAAGATATCATTTTAAAACTGATATCATTCGCCTGTACTCAGAGGCGGGCCGTCCCGTGCTCAAACGTCAACTCAAAAAGGGATGCAATGAGGAAGCTACTTTTCGCGCTTTTGCTGGCACCGCTCGCCTGTAATGCCGAACTCGTCATCGAGGGCGGTGCGCCCACGCCAGCACAACCAGTTGCGGCGTCCACCGCCGTCGCAGCGCCGGCAGTTACCCCAGCATCGCCGTCGCCGGCCGCAGTCGCTTCCCCGTCCAATCCCGCCGCTTCCGCGCCGGTTGTGCCGCATCTGGACATCAAGCCTGTGTGGCGTGTTGAGTTGGCCGACAGCACGTTCCAACGATTGTTTGCCCGCTGGTCGACACTGGCCGGTTGGACGCTCGTATGGGACGTGCCGCAGGACATCCCCGTGATCGGCCAATACTCATTCTCGGGCTCGTTCACCGATGCCGTGCTTACCGTCACGGACTCGACGGACGGAACCGACATGCCGGTTCATCCGTGCTTCTACAGCAATAGCCTCGTGCGGATCGTTCCAGTAAGTGTCGTTTGCAATCCTGACAATAACTAACCAAGGCCGGTCATGAAAGCTCTCCGTCTTGCCCTGATTCCCGCCCTCGCGGCGGCTTCCCTCACCGGGTGTATCGACCCGCAACTTTCGAAAGGCATCCCGAAGGCCGCGAACGAACAGACCGACGCGGCAAAGCAGTTGTCCGATCGCGTAATCCAGCAAGTCGACAATGCGCGCGAGGTGCGACGCCGCAACGCATTCGTGGATCATCCCTATCTCGCGGGCAAGAGCGTTGCACTCTCGCCTACCGCGAACCTTCCGCTGGCTCTGCGCAAGGACGTGAAAACAGCCCTCATGTTTCCGGGCAAGCGCGTCAAGCTCGCCGTGGCGGCCGAACAGATTAACCTCGCAACCGGCATTAACGTCGTGATTTCGCCCGACGTATATCTGCCGCAAGCAGCGCTGCTCCCGCGCGCGCAAAAGCTCGATGACGCAGGCAGCAGCGGTGCCGCAGGGCCGGCAGCAATCCCGTCTGCTGCTCCGGTCGGGGGCGGTCGCATTGCGGCCGGTCCTCTGCCCCCGCTCGATAGTGCTGTCGGCAGTGGTGGAGGTCTCGTCTCGGCCAGCTATACCGCTACGCCATCCCTCGATACACCCGACGACGTGGATATCCAGCGGGACGAAATGCCGCTCTCCCAATCGCTCGACCTGATTTCAAGCCGGCTCGGCGTCAACTGGTCCTACGACTCGAAGAAGGGCGTCATCCGTATTTACCGGATGCAGACAAAGACGTGGGCATTGCCGGTCAAGCCGGGCTCGATGTCGTACAACACCCAATTCGACACCAGTACGGCGCAGTCCAACAACCCGAACGCCCTGAACGGCGTCAACGAAAAGAACGCGAACAAGTCGGAAGCAACCAACGTCAACGAAATGACGGCGATGCTCAACGATATCCAGACGGTCATGACGCGCTCCGGGTCGGTTTCGGGCAACGTCGCGGACGGCACTATCACGCTCACCGATACCAAAGATGCCGTTGACCGCGCAGAGGGGATCATTAACTTCCATCGCGCCTTGCTGAACAAACTCGTTTCCTACCATATCCGCGTCGTCCAGATCACGCGCAGCAACGCAGGGCAGCTCGGCGTCGACTGGCAAGCGCTGCTGACGAAAGCGCTGAACAACGTGCCGGGCTTCGTTATTTCGAGCACGTCTCCGTTGACGTTGACCACAGCAGCCGCCGGCTCACTTACCACGAAAATTACTTCCGGCCAGTTCAGTGGAACGCAGGCCGTTGTCAATGCCATCGCGCAGCTCGGCTACACCGTGAGTACCGATGACATTCCGATGCAGGTTCAGAACCGCCACTCCGGCTATTACGACAACGTAAACCAGTTTTCCTATGTTTCGCAGACGACGCCGGCTGCGTCTACTGTCGGCGGCACAGGCGGCACGCCGGGTATTACGACCTCGATGGACTCGGTTGGTCTGAAGTTCCTGATCTACGGAACCGTGACGGACGATAACAACATTTCGATTAGCGTCTCGATGGATAACTCGGCACTGAACGGCCCTATCCAGACTTTCACATCCGGGACGGGTGCGAATCAGCAGTCCGTTCAGGAAGTCGACAAGAACAAGTACGGTGCGTCGACCGATGGCATCGTGCGCAACGGCGGCATCATCGTTCTCGCCGCTCACGACCGCACTCAGTTGCAGTCGCAGCGTAGCGCGCTCGGTTACAAGATTCCGATGCTTGCGGGGGGCTCTGTCAATGATAGCGACTCGCGTACCACCACGCTTTTCGTTATCAGCGCGTCGATCCGCGACATGGGTGCCGGTCAGTCCGATAACCGGGGACTCTGATCGTGAAGATTGTCGAGAAAAGCGGCAAGAAACTGGTGTTCGGGCTTGAGTGGCGATTGTTGGTCAACAGCAATTCGCCGTCGACGGCAGCGACCCAGCAGGCGCTCACGGCCAAGGCTCCCCTAATGTGGCACGACGGGAAGAGCCCGTTCGCCGGTTTGATGCCGCCCGCAACAGGTAGTCGAGCAACGGCAAACGGTGCGGCCTTGTATGCGGCGGCAATCGCTTTCAAGCGCCTGCCAGGGCTTCCGCCAAACGCGCTGCTTGTCCTGAAGACGCCGGACGACAGTTTCGCAATGGTCGGTATAAGCGGGGGGCGGCCGCGCCGTGGTTTCGATCACGACAAGCTGAGTGCCGACGAGGTTCGCCAATACTACGAGCAGTTCGGCAATCTTTGCGGCGACGAAGGGTTCGCCCTTGTGGGTGACGCTGACCTTCCGTTCATCGAGCGCATTACGCAGTTCACGCTCGATGAACTGGCGACGCTTGCTGACTCGACTTGCGTCCTGAAAGTACCTAGCAGGAAGGGGCTGTATAAGGCGCTCGGTTATGTCGCAGTGGCGGGCGTTGTCGGTGCTGTCTTTGTGCCTTGGTGGCTGCACGCGTTCTTTCCGAAGCCCGCGCAGGAGCAACAGAAAGACCCGGCCCAGCAATACCAGGAGTTCATCCAGACCCGCGTCAACGATCCTGTCGTCCCGGCACAGGATTACGTCAATTGGTATGGATGGGTTCGGTCGCTGTCCCCGTCCTATGGCGGCTGGACGTTCCAGGCAGTCGATTGCTCGTTCCACAACAAGCAGTCCCTACCAACCGCCTCGTACATCCCGTGGGACGGCAAAACGCAATGCAAGCTCACCTATGCGCGTACCGCACGCGCGGTCGCGACGAACGAATCTTTCATGAAAAGCATACCGGCCGACTGGCGAGGCAAAGCCGTCTATGACCCGACGAAAGATTCGTACCTCGTTTCTCTTGAGCCGACGCTTTTCCGACCAATGCTGCTACGAACGATGCTTCACGACGCGGGGCTTGCTTCGGATCGGGACGTGCATTTCATGTCGCAGCTTCAGCGGGCCGGCGCACTGACCACGCCGACCGGGACCGGTGCCGGCGGGAACGTGACTATGGGAGCGCCTGCGGCTTTTCTGACCGCTCCGGGCATGGTCGGGGTAGTGCCATGCGGGCAACAAACATGGGCCTGGGCGAGCTGGCACATCGCATCGCAACTCCGCTACGTCGAGTTGCTTTCGCAGTTCCCCGCATACACGACCATCACTACCGCTGGTGTCAGTGTCGATCCATCGCCTGCGCCGGGCGAGACGCCGTTCAAGGTAGACGTGACCGGCGAAGTCATCACCCGTAATCCTGTTGTTGCTTGCCTTAAAAAGTGAGACGCATAATGAAAACTCATTCCTTCGTGACCGCTACGCTGATTTTCCTGGGGACGCTGCCCGCTGCGAGGGCCGCAACACCGTCCTCTCCCCCCGGTCTCATGTCGCCGTCGCTCATGACGCCGGCCACCGCTACGACTCCCACCACAGCGATAACTCCCGCAGCTCCGCGCGCGCAAGTCGATGTGCCGCGCGTCACCAGCGTAAGTCAGGCTGCGTCGGTGCCTACCGCCACTACCCCCCCCACAGCGACCGCATCGACGCCGCGTATCGCTACGGATGGACGGCCTACGCTCGGCGATTGGGAAGACCTCGCAAACCGACAGGCTTTCAACGACCAGTCCAAAAAGCTGAACGGCGACAATGGTCAGCAGACCCAGCAACCGCTGCAAGCTGCCCTGCCGCCGCCGCCGCGCATGCAACAGTCGCCGGAAGCCGACGCGCCCAAGAAGCCCCGCCGCGCAAGTGATTCGTGCGGCGACGGCGATGCAGCCTGCTTCTATGCGGTGTACGGCATGCACGTCGATGGCGGCCCGGACAACTATCACGGCCTGTTGGCTATCGACGGGCTCGTGCAGGCCGTCTACAAGGGTAAGCGGTTCGTCACGTCACATGGCCGCTACACCGTCAAGGAAATCTCGACGCACGAGCTTTCGTATGTCGATCAGCATGGCCGAGTCCGCACTGTGCCCTTCTCTGGTGAGGCCGACGTACAGGCTGACCCGACCGAGCTGAAGGCCGATCAAAAGCCGGGGCTGGGCCAGCCGCCGCTCTTCGGTTTCCCCCAAAGGTAAGTCGCCATGAAGCAACTCATCGAACGTTTGAAGCACCGCTTCGGCCAGCTTGGCCGCAAGGTTCCCGGTGCGCAGCAACCGCCACAGGTAGCGCCGATCACACTTCCGCAAAAGCAGTTTGATCGCGTCGTCGTGCGTTCATCGGACGTGCGTGAGGGCGAAATTTTCAATGGTGTTGTCGTTGCTCAAAGCGAAGTGATCGCCGTTAGCGACCTGCCCAAGTTCACACGAACTCTTCAAAAAGAATTCGTGCTGCCGGAACACCTTGACCACATCTGTCCGATCCAGATAGCCGGCGATGCCACGGACGGTAAGCGAACGTTCGCTGTCGTGGTCGTTGAGCACATGTTGAAGTCGGACATGATGGAGGCTGTCATCCAGGCACTCGCGCGCGAGTACCGGGCGGCGTCGCCGTGCGTATATGTTGCGACACAAAACGTCCTTTCCGAGCTGGCCCTTCGCTCGCGCGACCCGCAAGGCGTCAAGACGAACGAGACCGAGCGTGATAGCACGCTCTGGAATCACTTCGTCAACTTCGTCATGTTCGCGGTCGAAAACGAAGTGTCCGACTTCCATATTCGCCTTCGAACGAGTCAGGAATATTCGCAAGTCAGCTTCCGTATGGACGGTAGCGTTGCGAGGCCGCGACGTTTTCGTGTTTTGACATCGCAGCTCTCGAACATCATGGGCTACCTGTACAGCTTCCACGGTAATTCGAATACGGCCAACTACTTTAGTCTCTCCTTGCCGCTTGAGTGTCAGCTTGAAGAGACTATCGCCGGGATGCGCATGTCCTTTCGTTGGGGGCAGTTGCCGGTCAGCGACGGGCTGAAAATCGTGCTGCGGATGCAGCGGCTCGATGCGGAATCGGCGTTCACGTCGCTCGGTCGCGAGAAAGGTGGTGCAGGGTTCACCGCCCACCAGATTCCCATTTGGGAGCGGAACCTGTATTCCGCAGGCGGCGCTATTGTCATGTCCGGCGTGGTCAACTCAGGCAAGAGCAAGACCGTCTACACACTGGTTAGCATGCTGCCCGACGACGTGGAAATCAATACGGCTGAAGACCCTGTTGAGAATCCACTTCGTCACCCTGGCGCTAATCAGCACTCTACGGCGCGGCGTCTTGGCGAAGATTCCAACAAGGATACGTTCACTTCGTTCAAGCTCATGAACAAGCGGATGGACCCGGACGTGACTTGGATCGGCGAATTGCGTGACCGCAATACGGCGAGCGCCTTCCGCGATTCAGTGCTGTCCGGTCAGCGTGTCCTTACGACAATCCACGCTCCCAACGCCCTCATGATTCCCGAACGCCTGGTCTCCGAGGAATTCGGGCTCACGCGTGAGCTTATTTCCTTGCCGGAATTCCTGAAGCTGCTCGTCTATCAGGCGCTCGTGCCGAAGAACTGCGCGAAGTGCTCCCTTGATCCTACTTCGCCAGAGACGGTGAAACTGCTGGACGACATCCTCTCGGCCGGAGCGGTGTATGACCCGGTAGTGACGCGGCTCGCTCGCAAGGCGAGACGGATCGCGGACCCAGCGATGCTCCATCGCGTCGAACGGCTGTTCCACTTCGACGTGAAGAGCATGCGTGTGCGCAACCCTCTCGGTTGCCCTCACTGCGCTCGCGAAGGCGTGCCCGACCTCAACGGCCTGCGTGGTCGCCAGCTTGTCGCGCAAATGGTTGAGCCGAACTACGACATGCTGGATGCCATCCGAGCCGCAGACAACATCGGGCTTTACCGGCTCTATCGGAATATGCGAACCGCTGGCTTCGATAGCGACAACTCGGACGGAAAGACCCCGATGGAAATCGCGATGTTCAACGTCGCACAGGGCGAACTCTGCTTCTCAGAAGTCGAACGTCGTTTTCAGACAATCGACGCCTACGAACACCAGATCAAGCAGATGGTCTCGCAGGCCGAACGCTTCTCCGCTCCGCGCTACGTCAACGGTGGCAGTAACGGAGCAGCGGCAATACGCGTGCCTTCTGCCGTTGAAGAAACGGCCGCAGCCATCCAGTGACCCATTGACGCGAGCAAGTTCATATGTTCAGCCTGATACACCGCCTTATCGCACCGCTGACCGATCCGCTGCATCGGCAAAAACGTGCTTTCAAGAAGGAACGTGCGACTTTCTACAATGACTTGGCCGAGAGCATGCAGGCCGAGCCCGGCACGCGGATCACAACGTTCATCACGCGCTATGCAGAACGCTATCCGAAAGAGCCCGTTGGAAAGCTCGCCGGGCACTGGCTCAACGCTTTCCGCGAGGAAGGATCGTTTGCGGAAGCCGTGCGGGGCACCGTGCCGGACGACGATATCGGCACTATCGCCATTTCGGAGAAGGCCGGCGATTTGAAGGCTGGACTGTTTGCGCTATCAGAAGTCATTGCCGGGCTCGACAAGACGAAAGAAGCCATGATGACAGTGTTCGCGTCCAGCATTCTCGTGTTCATAGTCTTGCAGTTCTACGTCGGCTTCTACTCGTTCTCGATCATTCCGAAAATCGAATCGGGTCTTCCTCACGATATGTCGATCTACGACGTAGGACCGGTCGCGTCGTTCATGCACACACTGAGCTACAGCGTCCGTACCTTCTGGCCGCTATGGTTCGCCTCGATCTTTCTCTTCATCGGCCTTTCCGTATGGGCCGTACCGAACTACATCGGCCCGTTTCGACCGTGGCTCGACAGGCACATCCTGCACTTCCAGCTCTACCGGGAGTTTCGCGCGGCACAGTTCCTCACTTCGCTGTCGACCATCACGCAGAACATCAACAACTCTGTTCTGCCGGTTCCGCAGGCGTTGCAGCGCATGGAGGTTGAGGCGACGCCGTGGGTTCGTTGGCACATCAACCGCATTCTCGCCAACATGGAAAACAACACCGAGGGCAAAGGCGAGAACTTCGCAACCGGCATGGTCAGCAAGAAGATGGAATACCGAATGATCGACATCGCGCAGTACGCCGACATGTCGGACATGCTTGACCAGGTGGGCAAGACGATCCTGAAACGAACTCCGAAGGAGATGGAGCAACGCGCGCAAAAAATCCAGTTTATCTCTCGCATCATCATGGTCGGAATCGTCTTCGCGATTTCCGCCGGTTTCTACTACCTGTCCTTTGAGTTTCAGGACGCCGTTACCCTCAATGCTTATATGCGCTAAGGAGAATCACACCATGCAACACCGCATCAACGAAGCACACGCAGTCAACGTCGAAGACATCGCTACGAATGGTCAGCCCTCCCGCTCCGCGCTGCGTACGGCGAGCGGCTTTGACCGCAACCTTCGGATCAACCATCCTTCGAAGCGCGGACAGGCCGGCGCAACGACCGGCGAATATCTGTTCTGGTCGCTGCTGGCCGCCGCGGTTCTGATTATTTCCGTCGCAGCGTACCTGCGCGGCAACAGTCAGGGGAACGCGCAGGCGCTCATTAAGGATTTCACGTCGATGTCGGCCGATGCCGGACAGACGTTCCAAGGTAATTGGGCGAGCTTCACGACCGCCAACGCTGACCAGGCCGGTATCTTCAAGAACTACACGTCCTGGACAGACGGCGGCGGCGGCAACATCACGCTTGCAACCGGAGGCACTATGACGGTCGCGCCGGGCACGCTCGTCAGCGCCAACGACTCGGGGCAATACACGCTTACCGGCCAAGATCAGGCTGTGTGCAAGAACTTCGTGACGGCTGTACAGAAAGCGGCCGGGTCTGTGACCGTGAACGGCACCACCGTTAAGGCATACGGGGGCACGTTCAACCCGCAACAAATGCAATGTACGGACACGAATAACACCATCGTCGTGACCCGTTCGTCGTAAACTGCGAACACCGGGGTCTGGCAGGCATCGGCCCTCGATGCCTGCCTTTTGCTTTCACGAGGAGAGCCAATAATGTCGTTGATTATCGACGCAACACTTGCGATGGCTATCGGAGCTGTCGCGATTGTCCAAGCCGACATGCAGGCGGTTCGCACGGCGCAAATCAATAACGCTGTTCAGACCGGCCAATATATGTACGGTCTTCAGCAAGCCGTCAACAAATACGTCGCCGTGAATGGTGATGTCATTTCAGGTCGCACGGCTGGATCATTGACCAACCCGACCGGCACTGCAATTACCATCGCGAACCCGACAGCCCCCACGCTCGCCGAGTTGCAGACGAACGGCTTCCTGCCGGCCGGATATACGACCACGAATCCGTCGCAACTGTCCTTTGCGGTAAAGATCACGCCAACCAACTGCCCCGGTGTGGGGTGTCAGCTCCCCGCAACGATCACGTCCAGCCCGTATACGGTCAACGGTGCGGTACGGAATGACCTTCTTTCCTATGCCGTTACCGCAGCCGGGCTCGACGGAGGCCAATCGCTCGCTGGCAGTCCAAGCCAATTTACGTCCTATGGCCGAACATGGACAATGCCGAACGCCAACAACGCGCCCGGCGAGCTGATGATGCGCGCAGGCATGCTCACAACTGGTTACGTCGACACGCTGCCCTACTACAAGCTCGATGGGACACGCGCGCTGACCGGACAGATGAACGCCAACGGGCAAAATATCGCGAACGTCGGCACCATGACCGCGAACCTCGCGCAAGCTAACACGGTCAACGCCGGCACGGCGAACGTCAGCGGCAGCGCGACCATCAACGGCAACGCGAACGTCGGCGGCACGGTGTCAGCCAATCAGCTTTACACGAACTATGCGCAGTCCAACGGCAATGCCTACGTTGCCGGCACGACGACAACCGGCGCGGTGAATACCAACTCCGCGACAGTCAACGGCGACGAATACGTGGCCGGAAACCACACGGTCAACGGCGTTCTAACTGCTCACAATCTGGTGCAGCTCCCCGCGCTCGCCTGGGCCGGTTATGGCTGTAGCGGCAACGGGGTTACGACTGATCCGAACGGCCAGCTACTTTCTTGCCAATCCGGTGTGTGGAAATCACCTACCCCAACCATCACCGTAGGCGGAACAACCGTGCTGGGAGCGTCGAATAGCGCAGAGGCATATTGCCCAGCCGGGCAGCAAGTCGTAGCAGGCGGTGGT
>Ga0310811_10000461_pt1 | contig 53852 bp, 42 predicted proteins | sample YCmetagenome_FD_207642 | JGI IMG/M metagenome (GOLD analysis project Ga0310811, IMG submission 207642) | Soil microbial communities from experimental microcosm in Duke University, North Carolina, United States - YC | ecosystem: Engineered > Artificial ecosystem > Soil microcosm > Unclassified ... | reverse complement strand
TGCTTTTATTGTATTTTTCTTTCTATAATTAAACAAATTTCTATATGATACTGATATATACGATAAAAATCGAATATAGTAATCATTACCCTGGGGAAAATACTCAATATCGTGGTACAATGACGACGGGATAAAGCAGTACCAACCATATAATGAAGAAGGGTACGTGTATGCCATACATCACAACAATTCAAGATCAACGGTATACAGTCTCATTTCAGCAAGAAGACGGGCAAATACAGGCTTCATTCGCCACCAGCAATCAGACGTATACTATCGATTGGCAAAAAATTACCCCTTTGCTTCAGGACCACATTGAAACAGAGGGTGGACACTACAGTATACTGATCGCAGGTAAAACATACACTATTTTTGCACGCCGATTACAAACAGTAGAGGAAAATGGTGGTCGTACATATGAAATATGGCTCAACAATCAACGCTTTGAAGTCACAGTTGAAGATGAACGTACCTATCGCCTCTCCCATATGGTACGGAGCACCAGCAGCACTAATAGTGCCAGACTTCAGGCTCCCATGCCCGGACTCGTTGTTCAGGTTCTTACCGAGCCTGGTATGCAGGTTGAAGCAGGACAGACTGTCATTGTGCTGGAAGCAATGAAGATGGAGAATGATCTGATTGCACCACTCACCGGCGTTGTGAAAGAGATCAAAGTTGAAAAAGGACAAACCGTCGATCAGAGCCAGTTATTGATGGTCATAGAAGGCCTTCCGCAGCCAGAACACACAGATTAACAACCAGCACCGAACCCTACAGCATCCACAATGTCAATATTCTATTACGAACATATATACAATACAGAAAAGAGTATGGATGGTATGAATCCACAAAGAAGCGAAAACGCCGAGGCATGGCGCCATACAACGGCGCAACATGCCCGCGAGAAAACAACCGAACGCAAAGAGGACTTCGTCACAAGCTCCAACATTCCTGTTCCTGATCTGGCAACAGATGAAGATCTCACAAACTACCAACCGCATGAAAAACTTGGCTATCCGGGGGAATTTCCCTTCACACGCGGTATCCATCCTGGCATGTATCGCTCACGTCTCTGGACGATGCGCCAGTACGCGGGCTTTGCCAGTGCTGAAGAGTCCAATCGGCGCTACCACTATCTACTTTCCCAGGGCACAACGGGCCTCTCAGTCGCTTTTGATCTACCAACACAGATGGGGTATGACGCGGACCATCCAATGGCACTCGGAGAAGTGGGACGCGTCGGTGTCTCTATCTCCAGTCTGGAAGATATGGAAACGCTCCTGAGCGGACTTCCGCTCGAACGTATCAGCACATCCATGACGATCAACGCAACCGCCAGTATTCTGCTGGCTCTCTATATCGCTGTCGCCAAAAAGCAAGGGGCAGATATCCGCAAACTCTCAGGCACAGTGCAGAACGACATCCTGAAAGAATACATCGCACGCGGCACCTATATTTATCCTCCTGAACCATCTATGCGCATTATTACCGATATTTTTCAATTTTGCTCGGAACAGCTACCACGCTGGAATACTATCAGTATCAGTGGCTATCATATCCGTGAAGCAGGCGCAACCGCCGCGCAGGAGATCGCTTTTACTCTGGCGAATGCGATCTCTTATGTACAGGCGGCACTTCATGCTGGACTCAATGTTGATACCTTCGGGCGTCAACTCTCATTCTTTTTCAATAGCCACAACAATCTGTTTGAAGAGATAGCGAAATTTCGCGCTGCCCGCCGTATGTGGGCGCATATTATGCAAGAGCGCTTTCAGGCGCAAGATCCCCGCTCACTCATGCTACGCTTCCATACACAAACCGCTGGCTCAACACTCACAGCGCAGCAGGCCGATAATAACGTTGTACGTACGGCTTATCAGGCTCTGGCAGCAGTCTTAGGCGGCACGCAGTCACTCCACACCAACGCCAGAGACGAAGCATTATCACTCCCAACCGAAGATACGGCTCGTCTGGCTCTCCGCACTCAGCAAATCCTGGCCCACGAAACCGGGGTCGCCGACATTGTCGATCCACTGGCAGGCTCTTACTATATTGAGTCGCTCACGGACAAACTCGAAGAACAGGCATGGAATTATATTCACACCATTGATGATCTGGGTGGCAGCGTCAAAGCCATTGAGAATGGCTATATTCAAGCACAAATCGAACAGGCCGCGTATGACTATCAACTCTTATTAGAGCGCGAACAGAACATTGTCGTCGGTGTGAATCGTTTCACCCAGGAAGAAACAGAGCATCCGCACCTGCATCGGATCGACCCGGAAGTAGGAAAACGTCAGATAGCAAAACTGGCAGCCCTGCGCCAGCGCAGAGATAACGAACAGGTGCAACAAACCCTCCAGGCGCTCGCACAGGGAGCGGCAAGTCAGACCAATCTAATGCCATTATTAATTGCTGCAGTAGAAGCATACGCCACACTGGGTGAGATCAGCAACACACTCCGTATAGTCTTTGGCGAACAGCATGAGTTCCGGAGTCAGGGTATATAGCCGAAATCTCTCATTTTCCGGGTAGCGAATAAAACTTGTAGAGTATAATTAGGAAGGATTATGAATACGTTAGATCAAAATACTAAGGTAGAGAGTTCTACCCTGGATACTAGCGAGCGGAGAGCAACTATTACTTCTCAAAATCAACAGGATATGCATCAGACCGCGATCCTACACGCCCAACAAGAGTCGGCTCTCGCGCCCATCGGAGTTTTTGACTCAGGAGCAGGAGGACTCACTATTTTATCAGCCCTGAGACAGGAGCTTCCGAACGAAAATTTTATTTATTTGGGCGATACAGCCAATTGTCCCTATGGGATACGTGATGAAGAGGAAATCATACAACTGGCACTACAGGCCTGTCGCTTTCTAATCGAGCAAGGGGTAAAGTTGATCGTTGTTGCCTGCAATACCGCCTCACAAGCGGCATTAAGCACACTACGAGCCACATACGCAATACCATTTATTGGTGTCGTGCCAGCAGTAAAACCCGCAGCAAGCCTGACCCAACGTGGTCGTATCGGTATAGCCGCGACCAACCGCGCGGTAAAGGCTGAATACTTACGGCATCTCATCGAAAACTTCGCCACAGATGCTGAAGTCTATACGGTTGGTTGTCCTGAGCTTGTCACCCTTGTAGAGGAGGGAATGCTGAGTGGCCCTGTGGTGGAAGCCACCCTGCAACGCAATCTACAGCCCCTCATCGCCAAAGAGGTTGACGTCATTGTCCTGGGCTGCACACACTTCCCCGCCTTGCGCCCGGCCATTCAAAAAGTCGTTGGAGAACAGGTGCAAGTGATTGACAGTAGCAGTGCTATCGCTCGTCGCACACAATACATTCTCACCAGTGCGAATCTGACACGCCCGACACACAGCACGGGAGGTCAATTACACATCTGGAGTAGTGGCATGGCTTCCCACTTTAGTCAAATCGCCAATCTGGTCCTCGGTTATACCATCGAGGCACACCAGGCCATATTTTCATAAACGCCTCATCCAGATCGCACATCATGCACCAACTCATTTGCGGCGTTTGTCAGTTTCCGCTTTTTGCACAATGGTGTCATAAAAAGCAGAAAGCACCATATTCCGCCGCCTTACGCCAATAGCGCAGGAGAAAGGAACAAACATGCTAGAGAACCAGACCAAGCAAGAAAGGAATAAAGAGATACTTCTCGATACTGCCCATCCTTTCTCTTTACAGGCCGCACGCTTTATTTCTACAGTACTCTCACCTGCAATCATCGCATTACCAGTTTTATTGCTGGTAGCATTATCAACCCATCAATCAAATGCGTTGCTCTCAGCGCTCATCGCCATCTTCTTCCTGAGTATTGGTCCCATGATCTATATCGGGATTGGAGTCCGCATGGGCAAGTTTACCGATATTGATGTCAGCGTGCGCTCACAACGTACTGGTCCCTTTCTCTTCGGTCTGGGTTCATGCCTGCTCGGCTTCATGGTTCTGGTTCTCACCCATGCCCCTAGATATTTGCAAGATGTGCTCTTACTGATCTGTATCAGTGGCCTTATTCTCATGATCATCACCTTCTGGTGGAAGATCAGCATGCATACTTCATCCCTTTCAGCCGCCATCACACTGTTAATCATGATTTACGGCAGAATTATCCTGCCAGCATCAATCCTGATTGTGCTCGTATGCTGGTCACGCGTGGTTCTCAAACGTCACACCATCGCACAGGTCACCGCCGGAACCATACTGGGCATCGGGCTCTGCTGGTTGCTGTTAACCCTCATGAAAATGTAATGTGCATTCATCACGCTTTCTACTGAGTAGTAATGCCACAAAAAAAAAGAGAGCGAGCAATTTCTCAGTTGCTCGCTCTCTTTTTTTTTGTGGCCGCTAAAGCGCCATAAAGGTCTTATTCAGCGCTACTACCAGCACCAACAGCACTAGCACTGGCCTCCTGAGGCAGAGCCACACGTGTTGGTACCCCATCACGCAAAGGCAACGCAGGAGCTACTGGCTTTGAGCGCAGTTGAGCGCGGATTGCAGGAGCCTGAGCACGATTGGTTGTCGTCTTAGTTACACGGCCTACCAGCCAGATGAAACCGAAAACGCCAATCCAGTTTACAACAGCCAGAACCGTCAGGAACAACCCTGTTGGCAAGTGCAGACCCTGAATCGTGATAAAGTAAATCAGGCCAGTCACCAGAATATTCGCCAGTGTGACAGGCATCAGGATCAACCAGGCGAATTGCATCAGCTGGTCAGCACGCAAACGTGGCAATGTTGAACGGATCCAGATGAAGACAAAACAGAGGCCATAGACCTTCAATACGAAGTAGACCAGACCCAGAATATTGCCGAGGAAACCCCAACCCAGTGAGTTCAGACCAGTTAAGAAGCCCACACCAGGGCCAGAGAAACCACCCAGGAACAAATATGTCGAGATCGCAGACACAATCGTCATATTCGCATATTCACCCAGGAAGAACAGCGCCCAACGCATACCACTATATTCGGTCAGATAACCTGCGACCAGTTCTGACTCAGCCTCAGGCAGGTCAAATGGCGCACGGTTTGTCTCAGCTAAACCACAGGTATAGTAGATAACAAGCATCAACGGCTGAAACAGAATGAACCAGGACCAGGGGGTAAAACCCTTAAAGAGGAAATCAAGGATACCAATACCGGTCCCATTCACAGGCCAGGCAGAGTTCTGGAATTGCGCAATCTGGAGCAGTGAAATCGTGCCGATGCCAGAATCATTGCCGGGGAAGCCTGGTAAACCAGCCAGTACGCTTGTCAACATAATCACGCCAACCAGGGCCAGCACCAGTGGCAGCTCATAAGAAATCATCTGAGCAGCGGCACGTAAACCACCAATCAAAGAATACTTATTATTTGAACTCCAACCAGCCATGATCACGCCAACAACATCTATCGAACTCATCGCCACCAGGAAGATAATGCCAGTCGCTAGTGCGCTACCAGGAAGATGGATGTATGGAGAAAAAGGTAAAACAGCGAACGCAGCGACAACTGGAGCCAGAAAGACAGATGGAGCAAACAGGAAAAGATATTTATCACCACCAGTGATGTGAATATCTTCTTTGTTCATCAACTTCAACACATCGGCGGTCGACTGAAGTAATCCCCAGGGGCCAGTATGATATGGACCCAGGCGATCCTGCATCCAGGCCATCACCTTGCGTTCGGCAAGAACCAGAATCACAGCGCTTGTCAGAATAAACGCGAACATCACAATGAACGCGACCACAAATTGTAGGAATGACCAGGCTGCAATGCCACTCCACAACTGTACAGCAAATGCGTACCACGGAGTACCATTAGTAGCATTAACCATTGCAAACATATGCCAACTCCATTGGGAAGAAGAGAACAGGCAAGCGGCATTTTATCGTATCCGCCTGCTCATTCCTTCCCGGACATCTATGTAATCTATCGATCAACCTCACCCAGTACAATATCCGTACTACCCAGAATTGCGATTGCATCACTCATTTTGTGACCACGAAGCAACTCTGGCAGGATCTGTAAATTCACAAATGAGGGGCCACGTAACTTGGCACGCCAGGGATATTCGCTGCCATCACTGATGAAATACACCCCTAACTCACCTTTACTGCCTTCCAACGCGAAGTATGTCTCACCACGAGGAGGGCGTAAAGCAATTGGAGTCCGTGTACTGATCGCGCCACCAGGAAGCTTATCGATAGCCTCACGACACAGACGAATACTCTCTGTAATCTCATCCATTTTGACGATATAGCGTGCGAAACAATCACCTTCTTGACGTACCTGTGGGTTTACAGCAATTTCACGATACGCCATATAGGGACGGTTCACCCGCAAGTCCCAGTTAATGCCACTCGCACGCAACATCGGGCCAGTCAGGCCATATGCCAGCGCCTGCTGTGGATCAATATAACCGACGCCCTGCGTACGAGAAAGGAAAATCTCGTTCCCGTTCAGCAAGCCCACCATTTCAACCATATTCTTCTCAAACTGATCCAGAAACTCAGAACATTCCTTTAACCAGCCCTTGGGGAAGTCATGGAGAACACCGCCAACACGCAGATAATTCACATTAAAGCGGCTACCACCCAGAGCCTCAAAGAGGGAGAGAATACTTTCACGATCACGGAAAGCCCACAGAATTGGAGTTACAGCCCCCAGGTCCATACCGTAGGTTCCAATAGCAACCAGGTGACTTGCAATACGCTGTAGCTCATTGACAATTAAGCGGATATATTGAGCACGGCGTGGTATCTCCATGCCCATCAATTGTTCGACAGCTCCAGCATACGCTGTCTCATTTAACATAGGGGAGAGGTAGTCAGAGTTATCCGTATAGCGGATACCTGCCATAATAGTGCGGTTTTCAAAGATTTTCTCAAGTCCACGGTGCAGATAACCAATCACTGGTGTACAACCGGTAATGGTTTCACCTTCCAGAGTCAAAACCAAACGCAACACACCGTGCGTACTGGGGTGCTGTGGACCCAGGTTGAGCAGCATTTCCTGCGACTTTGGCTCCTGTGGCAGTTCTGTCTCCTGAGAACGGAAATCTGTTTCTTGGTTTGTAGCCATAAGCTAGCTTCCTCTAAAGTACGATTATCTTCTTATCTGCCTCTTGCGGAAACGTAGGCCGAACATAAATGACCAGATTATAGCCAGTAGCGCTGCCATCCCACCAAATAAATAATGGTTGGGATCATGCATAAGGAAAACATAGTAGCATGCTAGCCCCCAACAACCAATTGCCCCCATAGCCGACATCATAACTCCCTGCATATTCCTCATCCCTGAGTCCAAAACCGCAGGTGTGGGACGTGATGTTGTGTCTAAAGCAACCTCAGCAACGGGTGAAGGTATACTTGTACGGCGTACCGAGGTAGTCCTTTTGCCTTGTGCTATTCCTTTTTTTCTCGTCTTTGATTTTGGCATACCACTAGCTCACATTCGGCACCAATCAGGCACTATTACTTATTTCCTATTATCATAAGATGTTATAAGTACCGTTTCCGGGGAGCAGGCTCGTCGGCACTACTCTTTGTTGTATCTAAATTAGCTTCTTTTTGAGCAGCCTCATTCGCATGACCAAAGGTAGGGGTCCCTGGATGGAGTCGCTCCTCCATACCCTGCCCAAGTTTTTTCTGCACAACGCGCTCAATGCGCTCCTGCTGGAATTGACCAGAAACAGCCATATTCGGATCAACCTGCGTGGTCGCACGTGGTTTGACCGTCATAGGCACCTGATGGAAACTCTTCAGCAGAGGATAGCCCTCAAAATCATCATCGAGTAGCATTCGTCGTAAATCGGGATGACCAGAGAAACGAATGCCATACATATCAAATGTTTCACGCTCCAGCCAGTTTGCCGTAGGCCAGACAGAAACAACGCTATCAACCTCTGGTTTCTCAGGATCGATGCGTACTTTCAATTGTAATACTTGATTGCGGGTGGTTGCACGAACGTGGTAAACCGTTTCCAGATGGTCAAGCATGTCAACCCCTGAAATACAGGTTAAAAGATCAAAACCCAGTTGATCGCGGAGAAAGCGGCAGACCGCTACGAAGTGCTGGCGTTCAATCTCAAGGCCCAGATAATTGCCTTTCTGGGTTTTGGGATTGACCGTACCACCTGTGATCTGAGCAATTGGAGCCAGATCACGCGCCAGAGCTGCATTCTGATCACGATAACCAGTTGTAGCACTAGGAATATTTGTTGAACGCGGTACTAAATCCATCGGGTCACTCCCTTACGCCAAGCATACACCAAACCCAGAGCAAGCACAACGATGAAGAAAACAATTTCAACAAAACCAAAGATGCTTAATTGTTTAAATATGATTGCCCAGGAAATGATGAAAACAATATCTACATCAAATGCCACGAATAAAAGGGCAAAAATGTAGAAACCCAGTGGATATTGAATCCAGGCTGAGCCAATGGGAGCTTCACCAGACTCATACGTTTGTAACTTTTCTTTTGTACTTTTATGAGGCGATAGTGTATTCGAAAGGGTTGTCGCTATAATCACGAATATAAACCCAGCCGCGAACAGAATCGCTGCATACAAATATCCAACATTAGCTGGTGTATACACGAGCTTTTTCCTCCCAATAAATGCCTCCGCTATTTAGCAAGCGGAGGCAAAGAAAATGCTGATTTGATTATAGCACAGGGCGAAAGGTGCGACAATTTGCTTCTTTTATAACTGGGGCAATTGGACAGTGTCAGGTTTTGCCAGAAGTTGTAGCCGAGGCATCTCGAGTGACTTTTTAGCTTCCGCGACCTGAACTATAATGACACTCACGTTATCTTCTCCCCCACCCTCAAATGCGGCCTGTATCAGGGATTCTCCTGTCATGACTGGACTCGGATCGGGCGTTCTAATAATACCTTCTATCTTGGGATCACGCACCATGTCCCACAAACCATCAGAACAGATGAGTAATTTGTCGCCCGCTTGAAGCTGCACAAGAAAATCATCAACCTCAACTACAGGTTTCTCACCTAAGCTCCGATAGATCTGATTTCTCTTCGGGTGAGTGTAGATATCATCTGGCTTGATGATACCGGCCTCAACCAGACTCGCGACGACCGAATGATCGGTCGTGACCTTCTTCAAACCAGTTGAGGGTCGATACAGATAGGTCCGACTATCACCAACATTCACGACATAGGCCATATTGCCAACTAGCAGTGTACCTGTCATGGTTGTGCCCATATCAGCATGTTGTTCCATATTGTTCTGATGCACAGCCTGGTTGGCTGCCTGAACGCCATCTACCAGCAATGCGGAGTAATCTGTATCTGCGGACACTTCTCCAAGCGTCAATTTGGGCAACAGATAGTTAATGAGCGTCTGAATAGCTAATCGGCTGGCGTCACGTCCATTCGCATGACCACCCATACCGTCAGCAACGATAAATAAACCGAAATGATGAGATGATGTTCCTAACAAGCCTTGAGCCGCAAATAAACTATCCTCATTAGGCTTATATTTACGCTTAATACCAGGATCAGAACGAGTTCCAACGATGAACTCAAATTTCTGTCCATTCATTTTTCGTTTTGCAAATGGCAGCGTCTTTTCAGGATCTCCATCCTCATCTATACCTTGCGACGATTGGATATACTCAGCCGTTGATTGCTCAGCAAGAGCACGGTTTGTCGGGACCAGAGTTGGCTGGTCCGCGATCCCCCCCACCCCACCTGGAGTACGGTTTGGCTGATTAGCACCGGAACGAGCATGCGCGGCAAACGAGCCACTATTCGACTCGAAAGGCGCTGACGCCGGACTCAACTCGCCTGAAATTGCTGCTGGCGCAATCCGTGGCTGTAAACCAGCTTCAACATTCTGTTTCGCGGTCGGATTCGGCAAAACTGCGCTGACCTTTTGCGCGGCTTCTTTCTCTGCAATCTGGCGAGCAGCAATTGTTGCTTGCCGTTCAGCATCCGCCAATTCTTTGTGCAGCGTTCTACGCCGCCGCATCCGTGTACTGGCAAATAACGCAACAAAGACTAAAATAACCAGCAAGATCGCCAGACCAATCATAGCTAACTCCCAATACGGGAGGAAGTAACTGGATACAGAAATACCTTGCGCAGCAGGTGGCGATGACGCCATAGACTTACTGCCCTGATCAGTTTGATTCGCGGTACTTCGTAACGCCTGCGCGGAGAACGTTTGAGCCGCGACGAAATCAGGATTAGCCGTAAATGCTAACTGTAAAGCATCATGGGCCTCCATCGATTGTTGATGATAATACGCATCCATACCATTATTCCAATTTTGATGGACTGGATTATCTGCAACCGACAACAATTGAGGAGAAACCATATTCAAGAAATTCTGGATATCACTCGCCGACAGAGTCTGGGCTTGTGAGAGACGTAAACCCGTAAGCTGACCAGAGCTATTCACAACTGGCGCACCTGGCTCAATCCCGTCTGCCGCTGGAGCCATTACAGTTGGAGTAAGATACGATTGTAATTGCTTTTGATATTGCGCGAAAAGACTACTGTTATTAGATGATTGCGTTGGGTTTAACCCTTGTAACGAAAGACTCTTATTCGCCAGTTCAAGCACCTGATCACTGGTAGCCATTGACGGTGTCTGGATTGGCGTCGAGGTACCTGATAACGTCGGCATCACAGTAGCTTGCGCCTGGGTCGAACGATTCGTTGCGGACGACAGAGCAAGATCAATAAAAGGTTGCGGACGATTTTGCGCGCTCTGAAAAGAAAATAAGGCCGGGCCGTTAGCACATTGTGACGGACTCGGAAGACAACTAACAGCATCAGAAATAGTAGAACCGGTAATAGTAAAACTGACCACCTGTCGCGGATTATATTCATTACTGGTAAAAATCTGAATACTGGAAAGTTGTGCCGCTGGTTGTGATGACAGACACGTTGCGGTCCCGCTAGTATTCACCAGACTGCCATCAGTCAATACCCAGTTTTCATAGTGATTACCAGAGTCATTGCTATCCTGCTCTTCGCGACTCGCCAGGAGCACCCCCAGACCAGTACAAGAAACAGTTGTATTTGCTGCTCCCTCAGTAGTGCTGCCGCTCATATAACTTACAAGCAAACGAACGACAGAGACGCCCGCTCGTGTCACATTCTGGGGCGGCAACTGTTGCAGTGAAGAACCACTGGTCGCAGCCAGAGCAGTAGACGCCAGCAAAAATTGCAGCAGGACTACTGCCAGGCCCAGAAATACAGAGAAAGCAGACTTGCCAAAACCACTATGTCTCTTTAATGTGAGACGATGCGTTCTCATTGACACTTTCCCTTCATGCCAGATATACAGTGCATAAAAGTTTGCTTCATTATCGTCCTAAGCGATTTTTCAAATTTTGATAAAATTGTTGCACCGATGGATTATTTCCCATTGTATTCATTATGTAACTGCACTGTGTAAAGGCTTCTGCTAACTTCCCCTCACGCTCATAGACCTGACTCAATAAGTAACGAGCCTGACTATCCGCTGGATTTAGAATTAATACCTGAACAAAGGTATATTCGGCTACAGGTAATTGCTGCGCTCGCCAGGCAGCCAGACCAAGAGCAAAATGTAATCGTAATCGTACCTCACGCCCTTGCGGTGCGCAACGCAACGCTTCTTGATAAGCGCGAACAGATAATTCTAACTGGTTCGTCTTCTCATAGCACAGTCCCAGACGCTCGTGAGTTTCAAAATCGTCAGCCTTCAAACGTACTGATTGCACATACGCTGGAATAGCCTGTGCTGGATTAGGACGTAGATAGAGCCAGATATCCCCAAGCAATTTATGCACACTCGCGTCATTTGGATCTAAACGCAAAGAGGTCGTATATGCCTGGATCGCATGATCAATATTCGAAACGGTACGAGGCTGCCGACGCGCGTAGATCTGCCCAAAGACCTTATGCACCAGCGCATTATTTGGTTCCAAAGGATGAGCATGCGTAATGGCATCATACGCGTCATCAATACGCGATGGCGTGGCTGCAAGATGATTGATCGCCGCTGTAATATATGCTCCCGCTGGCCCATTCACCCCTGTTGACGCAGGAGCAGAACCACTTTGCGCTCCTTGATATGGTCCAGAAGCAAATGCTGGTGTCAGCGCTGGATTTGATGATCCCTGCGCCTGCGCATTGAAACCTGAACTCGGTCTGATCGTTGTTCCGTTTGTAGTAACAGGAGGCAGCGTGATAAGCGCCCGCTCCATCTCCTCGGCACTTGTCCAGCGTTGCTCCAGATTTGGTGCCAATGCCCGCATAATCACCTGCTCAAAAGCTGGCGAAATATCAGGACGTAACAAACGCAAAGGGGGGAAGGAGAAAATGTTTGGCTTATTACGTGTTGCATCATGCCGTGTCAATAAACGATATATCGTTGCACCAAGGGAATACAAATCACTTCTTGGTTCAGGCATACCCTGTAGCTGTTCCGGTGGAGCAAAACCAAGGGTCATAATCACTGTTGCCTGCCGCTGTGATTGGAAGGTACGGGCAATACCGAAATCGATCAATTTAATTTCATTTTTCGTGGTCACCATAATATTCTGTGGTTTCAGATCACGAAAAATAATTGGCGGTGTTTGCTGATGTAAGTAGGTCAGCACATTACAAATCTGTCTGGTCCATTCACGTGCGCGTGTCTCAGTAATACCACGCGCTCCATTCGCACCAGCAATGATTTCTTCTATCTCTAGTGCCTCAGCCAGGGTACGCCCTTCTATAAAATCCATGACCAGATAATGGCGCCCCTCTTCAGCGAAAAAATCACGCACACGAGGAATACAGGAATGGTTCAAATCAAGTAGTAGTGTCGCTTCACGCGAAAACCATTCCACCGATTGTGCTCGTTCAGCCTCACTACGGAAATGATCCAGCATTTCCTTAACTGCGCAAGGACGATTAAAGCGCGTATCGGTCGCGCGATAAACCGCTCCCATACCGCCAGAAGCGACCAGTTTCTCTATTTTGTAGCGTCCACCAGAAAGCACCGTACCAGAATTGAGACGATCAGGACTCCCCACACCTCCTGCATTGACGGATGCGGAACCAGGAAGGGGCGGTGTTTGCTGTCGTACGTCTTCTGGCACATCAGGTCCCGCGCCAGACTGAGAGAGCACAGAGTCACTTATAGGCAACGCATTGTTCGGGTCAGATGAATAGTTCCTTGCCATCGTATTTCTACACCGCTCTGCTATTTATAATGTTTGCAATAGATCATTCCATACTATGCAAGCTCTTCTGAATCTGTTGCCAGCCATAAGCGGAGAACAAATTCTGGGAACGGCTCGTTTCTTACCGGGAAACAATCATCAACGTCCCGCTAAAACTCACATATCAATTTATCTTCTTTACTATTTGAACTCCACCATCACTGCTTTTTGTAGCTACTATCTGAACAGGGAGTTCCAGCATATATGCTCTCTATACCACAAATTAGACTTTCATAGGGGGCATTATAACACATCTTTCCTGTTGTGAGCAGTGGTTACTTCAACACGCCTAAAGTAGTATAGCTAACATGGAGTCGTATGACCAATCAAGCTTCACGCAAGATTGCTTATTCTCATACTGCGATCAGGAATTAGAACAGGCTCCTCATAAAAACATTTTTCAGAGGGTTGCAAGTACAATCTCCTTTTGAGATAGCATACACCTGTATCACCCTGAACGTAAATGTGACAGTACTCTCCTCCCACAGAGAACTGCCCGTTGTCTACCAGACCTCATCACAAAGGTAGGGTTACAAGAGGTAATAAAGCTCTTGATCGGAGTCAGGACATGCCCTGACTCCTCTTACCCTTTATATAATGAAGAACGGTTAGCCTCATTCCATATAAAACAGATCAACCACCCACTCGCAAAAAAGGAAAATGCTAGTGACGTGCTTGTGGTCGATTCGTAACAGCTCTGGCATGGGAAGGGAAACCTTCGAACTCGGCTAACCGGCGCGTTGTCTCACTCAACTGCGCATAGCCTTCAGCCGTGACATAGCCGATACCAGTACGCTTTAAAAAGTCAAATACGGAAGTACACGAGAAGGTATGAGCGAACCCGCCGGTAGGCAGAATGGCATTAGTTCCCAGACTATAATTCCCCAGGCAGGTGGGCGTCTGTGATCCTAAGAGTATTTCGCCCGCATTGCGCAGACGAGCCAGCGTGACGAATGGCTCTTGCACATGTACTTCCAAGTGCTCAGGAGCATACTCGTTCACAAACGCAATCGCCTCATCCATGGTCTGCGTCAATACCAGACCACTCGTGCCCTTTTCGCTTTCAAAATTCGTACGGCAAAAATTCTGACGAGGTTCCGGCAACGCTGCGATCTTCGCAGGTAACAACTGTTGGACAGCCTCAACAAGCTCCCGGCTTGTGGTAACAAGCAAACTGGAAGAGTCAGGACCATGCTCGGATTCGATCAATAAATCAGTTGTCACCAGTTCAGGATCTGCGGTTTCATCAGCCAGCAGGATCGATTCGCTGGGGCCAGCAGGCAGACCAACATCAACCGTGCCATACAGGAGACGCTTGGCTGCGGATACATATGGATTACCCGGACCAGTAATTTTATGCACACGTGCGATACTCTCTGTGCCATAGGCAAGCGCGGCGATAGCCTGGGGGCCACCAATACGATAGATTTCATGCACACCACAGAGATCGGCAACAACCAGCGATGCCGGATCAACCTCACCATTTGGGCCCGGAGGGGTCGCGACTACAATCCGTGGCACACCCGCGATACTGGCAGGGGTCGCCAGCATATATAGCACAGAAGGAAATGCCCCCTTGCCACGTGGCACATATAAACCAACGCTGGTAATTGGCGTCACTTTTTCACCAGCCATGATGCCCGGAGAGACTTCCGTAAACCACTGCTCATGCGGCATCTGACGCTCATGGAAGGTACGAACGTTGTGAATGGCATGCTCAATCGCCTGACGGACTTCTTTATCAAGCAAATCATGGGCACGATCAATCTCTTCGCGACTGACACGCAAACGATCCGGCGTCAACTGCACATGGTCAAAACGCTCCATATACTCGATGAGAGCCACGTCGCCACGATCTCGTACATCGCGTACAATAGGGCGAACATAATCCAACAGATCATCTATCGCCATTTCAGAACGTCGTATCAATCGAGCACGCTGCTCGGCAGGTAATGTTGCTAAGTCATAAAAATGAACCATTGTATTTCAGCACTTCCTTTCATCCCACCAGCACGATCTTGCCACAACAGAATAGCGCTTCAGGCAGGATGGTATTTTGCATGGTGTGACATGATCAAGCGACCAGACCAGAGGGCACTACTATACTACAAATGATACGCGAAGATAAACAGGAATGTCTATAGAGATCCCACCGTCCAGCAACAACGCGAAAACATTATGCCTGTCTCTCACGCTCTAACTGTACCGTCACCGCAATATCATTTTGGAGCCAGCGTGCGCCAAAGATACCAATCAAACCAGCCAGCAACAACGCAGGTGTACAGGTAACTAATAACGCCATTGCCAGATCATGTCCAGCCATATTCATCTGAAAGTGCTGCCCATGTGTTGGATCAAATTGTGTGGCTAATATACCGACCAACGCAGGCGAGAAAGCGTCTCCACATAAGTGCGCAACCATCAAAAGTAGCGCATAGGCTGACGCACGTAACCATAAGGGCACGACTTCCTGCGTCGCGGCTCCATGAGGACCACTATACATAGAGATGAGGACGATCGTCAGGAAAAGGAAGATGCTAAACGATACAATATTATGGGACAGCAGTGTAAGGGCAATGGCAGGAGCACATAATGTAAAACTGATACCACAGATAAGTATCCGCGCCCCTCCATACCAGCGTCCAAGCAGATCAGAGAAATACCCACCCGCAACAGTGCCTATCAGACCAGCAACAACCAGAATAGCACCTGAATACAAACCCGCAGTCCCCGCTGAGAAATCAAACGTATCGGATTGATGCAAATAAATAGGAAGGTAATTAGAACAGACACCAAGCACAAAGAAGGAAAAAACCTGCATCAACATCAGGACCACCAACGATTTTACGCGTAAATTGTTGCCACAGAGATGCCTTTTTGACTTCCACAGTGGTTTCCTGCTCTTCCATATTTGAAATCACAGGCATGGTGACCATACCGCTGGTCTGTTCCAGTTCCAGATCGGCCTGGTTACGCTGTGGTTCACGAATCCTCCAGACCACAAAAGCCGTAATCAAGCCAGGAATTGCCGTAATCAGAAATGCATAGCGCCAACTACCAAAAGCCAGACCAGCAACCATACCACCAATCACGTAGCCCCCCAGAATACCAATATACTGCGCAATATTCCACAGACTCAGCACACGTGCACGCCGCTCGCGATTAAAACAATCACTGAGCAACGCCGTTCCCGCCGGAAAATAACCACCTTCACCAATACCAAGAATCATACGAGAAAGAAACAGCGTGAGGAAATTCGTCGTTATCGCGGTCAGCGCGGTCGCGACACTCCAGATCCCCACACTCAGCGCGATCACCTTCTTCCGACTGGTACGATCAGCCAGCAATCCCAGAGGGATAGTACTCACTGTATAGACTATCAGAAAAGCCGAAGCAATATAGCCAATCTGACTTAAAGAGAGATGTAGCTCTACCCCAATAGTATTCGCCGCACCAGTAAACAAAAAACGGTCCATATAATTGAGTAAATAGATAACGAAGAGCACTCCAAAGATATAGCGAGGAGATCCAGAGCCTGAACGACGAGAAGTCTTGGGAGGTCCATCCATTGTGGGGGCAGTATTTTTCATAAATCCTCCATAATACTATAGCGACCCTCACAGCATAACTCCTCGCAACATTGAGGAGCTTTTATTGCCCTAACAATATCATACATCCCAAAGGGGAACAATCAGCCAAACAGATAAGTACAAATCATGCTCCTCTCCCTCAAAGATACCATGCATATGCGGACTACTGTTTCTATGAGCCGTATGGTATGATGGCGGAAAGCACATACTTTTGAAATAAGGATGAGGGGATAAGTGTTTTTATGGCACACCAGGATCCAAAACAAGAAATTATCAACAAACTAACACGCTTCCTGTTACCCAAAACAAACAAAATTTTAGCAGGTATGAATGAGCCAGAAGAGATGCAACGTACATTGCGCTTCTTAAAAGAGCGGGCATTGGAAGATCGCATCACTTATTTTGTTCTTTTTGAAGATGAAAAGGGGCAAAAGCAACATTATACATGCTATGTTGTCAAGGATATACGTGGGAACTGGCAATTTCGTGGCGCGGCTGGTGGGGGCATTTCGGGGCAAGTCGGTCCTGTCGTTCAGCAAGCATGGGCTAACCTTGATGGTGGTGGTATTCCAGATCATTTCCATGCGGGCGGGTATGTCGCCGATCATGGTCAAAATGTGACAAGGATACGATTAATCGCCAAAAATGGTACGACCATCGAGGATACTGTAGATGAGAATGGTGTGGTACTCTTCCTCACAGATCAACGGGTTGACCTGCCCATTCAGGCCGAACTTTATAATCGCAGGCAGGAACTGGTGTACAGTCATACAGTCCTTGGTTAGGTTAGTTCAGCAGTTCCTTTGCGCTCACGCTCAGCAGATCGTGTGTTCAGCAGATCCAGAAAACTCCAGGACTTCAGATCACGCTCCAGGTAGAAACGCAATAGTCCATGCATAACCGACTCAATTTCTGCCCGGAGCACGGCATCCAGGCGTAGACGGGGTACCTTCGCCCATTCCGTACGACGCAGCAACCGCAATACCTTCAATCCATTCATTGAAAGCGCTTGCGACCACAGATGCGAACAATTCGGACAGAGTGCTCCACCTAATGTAGGGGTAAAACCATTCTCTTCAGGTTTCAGCTCGGCATTGCAATGCGCACAGGTCAATAGCACAGGCTCATATCCAATATACGAGAGCAGATAGAGTTCAAAATACCGTAGCAAAAGCCAGGAACGATCACGATCATGGACAGTAATCTCTTCACCCTCTGTACGACGCTGATGCATCTCAAGCGCGTCCGCTTCTAACACCCGCAAAGAACCAAGCAAAAGATTATAGACATCAAGATGGGGAGAATCATCCTCAATAAAGCGATCAATGAGTTCCGCCAGATAGAAACCACACGTCATGTGCCATAGCTCGTTACGCAAACGTGTAAATGCATTGATTGTCTGCGCTTGCGTCACCAGATCAAGGTTCCGACCTACCGCCATTTGCAATTGACTATGACAAAGAAGCTCCAGATGACCGGCTTTACGGCTGGCTGGACGCCTTGTGCCTTTGGCTACAGCATGGAACTTCCCCTTCTGTGGAGTAAAAAGGGTGACGATCCGATCGGCTTCACCCAGATCGGAATGTTTCAGAATAATAGCTTCGGTGGGATAACTTCGCTGTTCACGCATAGTGGATATACTCAAAGATGGATAAAAAACAAAAGAGCGTGGTATCGACCACGCTCTTTCATTGGAGGCGACGAGCGGACTCGAACCGCTGGTGCAGCTTTTGCAGAGCCGTGCCTTACCACTTGGCGACGTCGCCCTGAGAAAAAGCGGGAGACGGGATTCGAACCCGCGACATCTTCCTTGGCAAGGAAGTGCTCTACCACTGAGCCACTCCCGCATACAAGCTTTTTTACTCTTTTCAATTGCTTTGTTGCGTTTGCATGGTTAAGATACCATACGACGCTCTATTTGTCAACAGTTTTTCTGTGAGCAACACCACCAACCCCAGAACAGGGCATCACCCCGTATGCTCCATCACGATATTTCCATTATAGGCATCAGGAAAATATATACTCCCAGATATATCAAAAGGAGACCAGACGATACACCCAGGGTACAATGTATTTCCAATGACGGCATTAAACGATACTATCCATCGATAGTAAAACCACGTTGACGTAATAACGACAATACCCGTGAAAGATGTTCTTCTTTTACGTGTATCAAACGTTGCTGCTGCCCTACCTCTGGTCCTAGCAGACCCACAAATTCCTCATCACGTTGCAAATCCTGCAATACGTCGGATGCCAGTTGTAACAACGGTGTCCGTTGCACATGAACATCCGATTGAGCAGCATACCCTCCACCCCACAACTTTAATCTGATCAGAAACGCGCCCGGAATGCCATCCACACAATAACGCTGTAAAAATTGAATGATTTGTTCAAAAGTCATACCTTTTTGCAAAGCAGTTTGCAGCGAGTCAGTAGTAATACGCAGTTCATCCGCTTCGCGCTCGCAAAAAGACGCGAGTTCTTTCACAAGATACATATCAGAGACAGTATACAAAGCCTCAAGGCGACCATCAGCAAACAAGCGCCATTGTGGTTCATACGTACGATCCTGCTGCATAGATTCACATTGGCGAGCAGGAGTGGAAAAAGCAGGCAGAAGTTGTAACTGACTGAGCTTCTCTTGCACTGTTTCCAGATGGCGCTGCTCGATCTCAACAGTTGTTGGCGTCAGGCGACGACGTAAAAACGGCGCAAATTTTTCGTCTGCAAACCAGCTATCTAATACAGCGGAATCATCTACTTCTACCAGTGTGACTGCCGGCCATATCTCAATACGACGTGCCTGCCGCTCCCATTCATGCAAAGAATACTGGACATTCTGTGGTACATCCCCACCGGAAACACACACTAAAAGTGCAAGTATCGCCTGAACGTTCAAACCACGTTGTAAAGCACGCGTTATTGACGCCTTCGTCAGACGATACTGAGCAGCATGCTCCAGGCTTGCGCGTTCCGCGAAACGATCCAGAGCTACCAGCAAACCTTCAGAGAGTGGTGCTAACGCGATCAATTCAAAATTTGGCTGCACAATTAATTTGCCAGTTTCAACTACGGGGATCACGGGATGCTCTTGTAATAACAAATGAGCGCTGGCCGAGAGACGAAATTCCAACGGTTGCGCGGGAGCAGAGATCATATGCACCAACCCAAGCCAGAAGAGTGGCCCGGTCAACAAAGAGCGAATAAAGCCGCCTTCAACCATATACCAGCCTTCACGATGTGTTAACCAACCACGCTTCAAGCGAAAATCCCAACCGTAAGGATTGCTTCCACTCGAATATCGCTCAGTTCGTGTTCCATATTGACGCGGGAAAAGCAGGTATGGAACATACAATTTCATACGCGCAATAAAGGATGATAGACGCCATGACTGCTGATAGATACTGCAATCCAACTGTTCAACAATCTGTTGACGCGCATATACAACTTCTCCATGCGCCCCATCCAGCACATTTGGACCAGGCCGCACATTCACATCAGACAGATAGCTCAATTCATTCCAGAAGTTTTTTTCAAGAAAAAGGCGATAACAACGATGGGCACGCTCCACTACTGGTAAAGAGAAAAATTCCTGCGCAACCACTGGTATAGACCAGATTGCATTGCTTCGGGCATGCAATAATCCTAATTGCATCAATAATAGACGCACAAACAATAAACGCGGAATATCGATTTCAATACGTATCTGCTCGTTTCGTTCATATCGTGCTTTATCTACGAATTGTTCCAATACCAGATGCAACGAAGAACGAGCCAGCAAACCATTATTCACCATACTCAGTCCGTTATTCTGTGCATCAACAAGCGACCAATACAAATAGAGATCACGCTGGAAAGAGAGAATCGCGTCATCAATTGTTTCATAACCATCTGTGACATCGGAGGTAGCAGCAGAAATACGTTGCTGCTGCGGCCATAAGAGGAGAGCTACCGCACGTACTGACGCGGGAACAATGAGTACACCATCATGTACCCCACTGGCATATTCACGCCCGGCAAAATTTGTCTGTCGTCCCCAGATCAGAAAGCCAGATAGGAGTAATGTGCGCACCGCCTCCTCAAATATGCCATGTGGATGAGGATTGGGATAATGGATGGGAGTCGATGAAATTTCGCTCTGCTCCGCTTCTCCGCGCTCAAATGCTCCCCCTGGCGGCTCATTACTCAATTGTCCAGCATAGGACAGGAACAATGCCACATCACGACTATTTGCCCGCCCTCCACAATATACAAATTCACGCAACACAGCCGCAGCGACATCATCCAACTCACATAATCTATCACGGATTGTATCTTCGGCAAAGATCGAACGCGCAATCTCCATTATTACGGCATCAGGGATAGCAACAGAGGAATTGTCGCTCGATGCTCCAGAGAGAAATGCCTGCGCGGAATTTGACGCATGTCGTGTTCTGGCGATAGCCTGCAAATGATGCACAGGTACCAGCCGTAAAAGATCAAGATCACTCTGCTCCATAGCTATCCTCAGTATGCACAAGAGGAGCATGACCTCGACGGCGCAGTTCTTCAAGCACTTTCCCAGTCGTACCAGGACGTAACACATGCAAGGTTGGCTGAAAGGTACGCATGATCTGTTCTTCAACCGTCGTTATCGCCGAAAGTTCACGCATAACCACCGGCTCAATAGTTTCTAACAATGTCACTCCAGTATAAATGCGCACTCGCCCATACCCTGCCAGCCAGTTCTCCAGTTGTGTCAATAATTGTTGTAACGCTTCCGACTGCTCATCCCGCAGCTCCACCAACGCACGCAAGATAGCAAACAAACGTTCTGGTCGTTGCCCTCTACCAAGCGCCTTAGCGATAGTACGCGCGGTAAAACGATACCGTAGAAAATGATGCTCCACGCCAATCGGCTCAGCAAATATCTCACATAATTCTATTAATGACCACGCTTCCAGAGAGCACGCAACCAGTATCTGACCATCGTTACCAGTCATAACCTGCAATGGCTGCTTCTCATCTGCTGTCTGGCTGGCAACAGACGATGAAGCCAGAAGCGCATTTTCAGCGTTATGCTCTCCTTCTCCTCCACCATCCTGCATGGCGGACAACAATGATTCTGCCAGAGGGTTCAGACGAAATGCCAGCAGTTGCCCCTGTGAAGAAAGAGCAAGATCACATATTCCCCACCAATAGAGCGGCCCACTCATAAAACGCGTCAGATACAGTAATTCACCACGCCTCCAGTCATTCCACTGTAATGGCTTGAATGGGCGTCGATCCTCCTGCTCAAACCACCAGTGAGGCGCGGCAAAAAGACGTTGACGTTGCTGTAAAAACAGCGGATTCAAACGCCAGATGAACTTCGCAAATGCCTGAAAATGAATCCACTTGCCACGGGGAGATTGCGCCAGCAACGTCAATAGCGTTTGTCGTGCCTCACTCATCTCCGCTTTCAATTCTCCAGGCCGTAACAAAGGCATACCGGCGCTCGTCACCCGACAACAGATACGCACACCATGCTCTAACAGATCAGATAACTCATGATAACTCGACCGCTTTACCCAGAGTTGAAAGAGATCACGCAATACTTCTCCATGCATATCGCCTAGCAAGAGTTGCGCGATATCAGGTATCACCTGCACACGCTTATTATCCCCGCTAACACTTTGTACAATATCAGCGGTGCGCAAAATGTGGGTGGCGAAACGACAATAAGCAGCTTCCAGACCCAGACGACGCTGTAAACTTGCGAGTAATTGAGGAGAGGGAGTATCAGCCGGAACCGGGAGTAATACTGTGCTCGCAGCCTGCGTACCGCCAGCAATGCGCCCCACCATATTTATTTCCGGTACGCCGGGCGTAGTAGTCTCTGCCGCAAACAGGCCTTCACCAGCATTGAGTTCCTCCTGAGCCAGAGCACGTGCAACCAATAAAAGATTGGGAAATAAAGCTGACTGGTTCGCATACTTCAATTGCACAGGACCATACTTTTCATCGGGCTGTTCCACATCAAAATACGTTACAGGAGCAGATACATGAAGGGCAATCCGTACTTCAACCGGCACATACCAGTGAATATCCAGCAATGTGCTACCCAGGCCGGTGCGCACTGACGTATCCGTACCATGCATACTGGTACGAAATAGAAATGCTTTACCCTGCAAGGCCAACAACATATGCTGCAACTGGCCCGACCTCCCCAACGAAAAACGCTCAACCATACCACGCAGATCATTATCAGACAACGAACCACCAGCCAGAATTAACGCCGCCAGTAATTGTCGCTGCGTTTTCTCCAATTCTGACGCCATCTGCCGTACCACATTGGTTTGTTGCAAACTGGCGAAAATAGCTTCCGCGATCTGCTGACGCGACATCCCGTTCAGTGTCAGACGATATTCACGAGCGATATTGCGTAGTTCACTCAATCCCAACTGAGAGAGATTATTCAGGAGATCAGTGCTGTAACGAATAGTCGCAGGACTGGCAGTCGCCTCTTTTACCGTCGAACGTGATGCTGGCGCAACCTCTACATTTGCTTGAACCAGCGCGGGAACTTGTTCAGAAGATAATGATGCAGGAGGAACTGTTGTCTCTGACACCGCCAGAACCTCAAAAACATCTGGTTTTGCTAACCAGAGATAGAGCAATGCTGCCGCATGCAAACAGATAGATGAGGCTGTACTGGCATGACAGGAACAGCTACTTTCCCATGAGTTCGCGCTATGCACAGTAATCTCTACCGAATAAGCATATGTCTTTTCAGTCTCTCTGGATAGAGAGAATTGTACCTCATCCGAAGGTAAAACAGTATGCGTAGCAGTTGGCGCTATATCTACACTACCGCGCAAACATGCTCCCAGACGCTGAGTCTCATGGATGTAGGCAGTGCGGCTATATTCTTGCCCCAGAGCAGCATCAGCAAGCCCGGCCATACGAATGATATCAGCAGCCCGCAGGCGGCGAAGTGGCACAGGTACGATGTTTTCCATACAACTTTACTCAAACAAATGTGCAGAGAGCCAACTACATTCGGCTATCATAGCATGAAGTGTCTCTCCGGGTCAATCTTCTCCAAATTACACGAATAAGCTGAAATCCGCATCATCTTCTATCAACACTCATAAACCTTGAAAACTCACAGCATAACTTGACATAACAATGCATTTATTCATATATTACATGTAATGGTATCTTTACCATCACAGTGTACTGAAAGGAGATGCAACTATCATGAACAACATTTTTCGTTTGCTTGCGGACGAAGAGCATCTCACCGATGAACTATTCGCGTTCATCACTGATCCCAACGCCGATAATCGCAACGAACGAGCCATTGTCAGTGTACTACACGAGACAGTACCACAGGTCGTCTCCGTCGCAGAATGCATGATTATTGATGGTGTACAGGAACGAACATATGTCGCGGACTATGTCCATGCATTGGTCAATGGTATAGGAGCCGACGAATAAACGTCAGTCATAATAGAATAAACGGACATTTGTAGATTACTTGTTTATGCTTTTCGTATGTATAAAATGCAGAGATGAGCATACTCGTCTCTGCATTTTATACGTCTTCTTATCTTTCCAGCCGGGACTCCAGTTCATACATAACATTCGCCACAGTTGCCAGCGCAGCCGTTTCAGCGCGCAAAATCCGTCTCCCCAACGAGACAATGCGGACAGCATGAGCACGTGCCAGTTCCACTTCCTCAGCGGTCAGCCCACCTTCTGGCCCGATAAAAATAACCACGGTCAGAGGAGACGAGGCGGAAACATCCGGCACCTCATGCAACACATCATATAGACTGCACCCATTCTCTTCTTCCCACGGCATTATTGCCAGCGATCCAGCAGGCAATGATGACAGTACCTGCTTTAATGAACAAATAGGCTCCAGAGTAGGAACATGTGAACGACCACATTGCTCGGTCGCCTCCTGTAGAATGCGTTGCCAGCGTTGCAATTTAGAAGAACCAGCACCTTCCAGTCCCGCTTGTGAGCGCTGAGTCTGTACTGGCGCAAACGAGGCCACACCTAGTTCAGTGCCTTTTTCCAGAATCCACTCGAAACGGGCTGATTTCAATAAACCCTGACAGAGAATAACGCGTGTTACTGGATCGTTCTGATTGGTACGTCGCTCCTGTACCTCGACGACAACCTCCATACGATTGCTGCTGGCAACCGTACAGAGATATTCATCACCACGGCTATCAAAGAGAACCAGAGCCTCCCCAATTTGCAAACGCAGCACATCTCGTATCTGGTGTGCCAGTTTATCCGGCAAAATCAGCGTTAATCCTGCCCCACCAATCGCTATTTCAGAAGATCCAAGGAAGAAACGGTGCATAGACTAAGCTTTCTTTTTCCGTAATACCAGAGCCAGCCAATCATCGATCTTGCGCTCTTCAACCAGTTCCAGACCAGAGTCCAGCAGTGGTACTTCAGCATCAGGGCGACGCGCCTCAATAATACCACTCACCACCAGTAATCCATCAGGAGCCAGCACCTGTGCCAGTTGCGGCGCAATGGAACCAATGACATGAGCAATAATATTCGCCAGCACCAGATCATACTTACCCGCACGGCGCTCGGCTTCCGTCTCATCCAGCACGCCCAGTACGTTGGTAATGCGGTCGCTCAGATCGTTCATAGCAGCATTCGCGGTCGAGCTCTCAACAGCAACGCTACTGTTATCAATCGCATGAACATGGGCCGCACCCAGTTTCGCAGCCGCCAGCGATAAAATGCCAGAGCCAGCCCCTACATCTATGATTTGCATCCCCGGCTGCACAAGCTGCTCGACCAGTTCAAGACAGAGACGTGTCGTCGGATGCACCCCCGTACCAAAGGCCATACCAGGGTCCAGAGTGACAACAACCTCATCATCCTTTGGCGTATATTCACGCCACGATGGTCGGATAATCAGGCGACGACCGATATGCGTCACATGATAAAACTCTTTCCAGGCATTGGCCCAATCCTCTTCATTCACGGTTCGTGTATGCAGTTCGCCAACAAAGTGCGCCCCAATGCTGGACAAATGCCACAAAGCCTGCGCGATACGCTGTTTTTTCTCTTCTTCCGTGCCATCCATTGGCAGATACGCGTGTATTAATACAGGCTTGCCAACCAGAATATGATACTCCTGCCCATCATCAGACAGCTCGTATGGCTCTTCTATTACAACACCATCACGCGAATAATCACTGAGTAATTCACTCACTGACTCAACCGCGTCAGGATGGACCTCTACTGTCAATTCTAACCACAACATAGCAGCAACGCTCTACCTTTCATTCAAAAAATACTTCATCCATCATACAGGCCATGTCTAGCCTACCAGAAAGAGCATCACTGCTACAAATCAAGCACGAAATAATCATAGGTCGTGACAAGCCAGAAACCGGCAGTCTCATAAAGATGTTTCGCTCTGGTATTGTTGATATCTACTTCCAGCATAATGCGCCGCTTCTCTTCTGGTACCCGCACGAGACGAATGACTTCCTCCAACATCTGACGACCATATCCACGCCCTTGATACGCAGGCAACACAGCAAAGCCATAAATACCAATGGAATCCTCATCATAGACAGTGCGCAGGCAGCCAACAGGTTCTTCACAACTTGTTTCATCTTCACCAAAAGTTGCTATGTAAAAGGTGCTATCAGGATGCTGCATACGGTAAAGAAGTTGCTGTCGTGTGCTATTCAGGTCGCTACCAAAGCCACGCGCCTGCATCTCTGCCATCGCTTCAACATCACGCATATCTGCTTTGTGCAATGACAGGCGATCATCAAATCTTCCTGACTCCTTGAATACGCCTAATTCCATCTCATGTTCTGAGGAATCATAGGCAATACGCAAAGCCTGCATTGCCTGCTGACCACTTAGCGAAGCATGTTCACAGATGAGAATCAGCCGCTGGACTTTGTGTAAACGCCCATCTTCAACTACAGCCTGTAAAAGTGCCTTGAAGATGCCCCGCCGCCGATAATCAGGATGAACCATACCCAATAATTCAACTTCTCTACCATCCCAACTCTCAACACACAGATACCCAACCAGTTCGCCTGCCTCATAATAAAGAAAATCACGAATATCCTGACCAATACGTGTCTTCAACACCGACCAATCTATGCGCATATGTAAATTTTCGTATTGATCGCAGCATCTCACCAGTTGACGAATATGATCGATTTCGGTCGCCGTCAATGTTTGTCGTCTGAATAATCCCTGTAATTGTTCCTGCAATAGAAAGCTCCACTCTCTTATGTAGTCTTTTCTGTTACTCTACCATTAACAACACATATCAAAATACCACAGGTTCTATATATTCACCAAAAACGTTGCGAAACACGTCCATAATTTCACCCAGCGTCGCATAGGCTTTTACCGCCTCAATCAACGCGGGCATGGTGTTCGCGGATCCTTCACAAACGCGACGTAATTCGTCCAGAGCCTGTTGCGCCTTGCGCGAGTCACGCTCATGGCGGACACGTTGCAGACGTTCAAGCTGGATACGTTGCCCTTCATAATCTACATATAACGTTGGAACTTTGATCTGTTCATCCATCGTATACGCATTAACGCCCACAATTGTTCGTTGCTGAGCATCAATTTCCTGCTGATAGCGGTAGGCAGATTCAGCGATCTCACGCTGGAAAAAGCCACTGCGAATACAGGGAAGTACTCCACCAAGCGCGTCAATACGCTCCAGATAGGTCATTACTGCGCGCTCAGTCTCGTCCGTCAATGCTTCAACAAAGTACGAACCACCAAGTGGATCAACGGTATTTGTGACGCCACTTTCATGCGCGATCACCTGCTGTGTACGTAAAGCAAGTAGAGCCGCCTGCTCTGTTGGAAGCGCCAGTGCCTCATCAAGCGAGTTGGTGTGCAATGAGTTGGTGCCACCAAGAATGGCGGCTAAGGCCTGCGTCGCAGTACGCACAATATTATTCTCTGGTTGCTGTGCGGTCAGCGAGACGCCAGCCGTTTGTGCGTGACAACGCATCATCCATGAACGAGGATCTTTTGCCCCATAACGCTCACGCATCAGCCGCGCCCAGATACGTCGTCCGGCCCGAAACTTGGCGATCTCTTCAAAAAAATCATTATGTACATCGAAGAAAAATGAGAGGCGTGGCGCGAAATCATCAATCGGTAAACCACGTGCCAGCGCGGCATCAACATAGGCCAGACCATCAGCAAGCGTAAAGGCCAGTTCCTGCACCGCAGTCGCGCCAGCTTCACGGATATGATAGCCACTGATACTGATCGTATTCCACCGTGGACAATAGCGTGAACCAAACTCAATTGTATCTACCACCAGTCGCAATGATGGCTCAGGCGGAAAAAGAAATTCTTTCTGCGCGATATATTCTTTGAGAATATCATTCTGTAACGTCCCGCCCAACTGCTCCATGCGATACCCGCGCTTCTGCGCATTCACAATATACATCGCCCAGATAGCGACAGCCGGACTGTTAATGGTCATAGAGGTTGTGATGGTATCCAGTGGAAGATCCGCGAATAAAATCTCCATATCAGCAAGTGAAGAGACAGCCACGCCACACTTGCCAAACTCACCCGCCGCTAACGGATGATCGGTATCATACCCATACAAAGTCGCCATATCAAAAGCGGTCGACAGGCCAGTCTGTCCTTGTTTCAATAGATACTTGAATCGTGCATTGGTATCTTCCGCAGTACCAAATCCGGCAAACATGCGCATCGTCCAGGGACGAGCACGATACATCGTTGCTTGCACCCCACGTGTATAAGGATACTCACCGGGGAAGCCCAGATCACGCATATAATCCAACTTTGCCTGCTCCGCTGGCGTATAGAGACGCTCGACAGGCACACCAGAAGTGGTGTATAGAAAATCACGTTCGGAGATACGCTGTGTTGATTGCCTGACCGTGGTCTCTTCCCATTCAGTGCGCCTCACCTGTAAGCGTGCAAGTTCAGTGGCATCAAACAATGTACCCTGTGAGACAGTCGGCGACGTTGTCTCAATCTCTTCATGTTCAAGCATCTTTTTCTCCACTCCACTGTGAGCTTCAGAACAAGTACACAGACTGCATAGCTATATTTCCTTTCATTCAGATGAGCATATGCTAGCAACGAAAGTTGCGTTTCTGCATGCCTATGGGTATGATTTCCTTTCATTCAGATGAGCATATGCTAGCAACGAAAGTTGCGTTTCTGAATGCTTATGGGTATTAGACTTCCACCGCGAGCGCGACAGCACCACCACCACCAAGACAGAGTGTGGCTAAGCCTCTGCCACCACCACGACGCTGAAGTTCGGAGATCAAAGTGATCAACACCCGCGAACCACTGGAACCAATCGGATGACCAAGCGCGATCGCCCCACCATTCACATTCACCCGTGCCCAATCCCAATCCAGTTCTTTGCCATTCGCCAACACCTGAGCCGCGAACGCCTCATTTACTTCAATCAGCTCGAAATCATTAATCTGCATACCTGTTCGCGCTAACAAACGTTGCACCGCCAGTGGCGGCGCGGCAAAGATATAACGCGGCGTAATCGCGGCGGTCGCGTAACCAATAATCCGCGCTAATGGCAGCAAACCATGCGCACGAGCAAACTCCTGCTCAACCACCACGGTTGCCGATGCCCCATCACTTAATCCAGGCGCATTGCCGGCAGTTACCGTCCCATCCTTCTGAAATGCGGATGATAACCCTGCCAAAGCCTCCAATGAAGTATCAGCACGGATTGGCTCATCAGTATCAACAATCGTCGTCTCTTTCTTCCACCTGACCTCTATCGGTACAATCTCAGCCTTAAAACGCCCCTCGGCGGTCGCGGTCGCGGCATTGTGCTGGCTGCGCAGCGCAAACTCATCCTGCTCCTGACGCGTCACACCATATTTTTCCGCGATGATCTCAGCCTCATTTCCCATATGGATATCTTCAAACGCGCACCACAAACCATCACGAACAACGCTATCTACCAGCGTGCCATCACCCATACGATAACCGGTACGAGCTTTGGGCAAGAGATACGGCGCGTTACTCATACTCTCCATACCACCCGCGACAAACGCCAGACCATCACCAGCACGTATTGCCTGCGCGGCGAGCATTACCGCCTTCAAGCCTGAACCACAAACCTTATTGATGGTAAACGCGGGAATAGCATCAGGCAAATCTGCATGCATGGCAGCCTGACGAGCAGGTGACTGACCAATACCAGCCGAAACGACATTCCCCATAATCACTTCGTCAATCGTCTCCGGCACAATACCAGAACGCCGCACCGCCTCTTTGATAGCAATCGCACCTAATTGCGGAGCCGTAAAATCAGCCAGTTTACCCAGAAACTTACCAGTTGGCGTTCGCGCCAGAGCAACCAGTACTGGAATATGCTCTTCAGTCATTCTATTCACCTTCCCTTTCACCTCTTTGTGATGAGGACTGACCCGAAATCATACCCATTATATCCCTACCTACAAACATTCGGCACATTACTGCTTTTTACTATATGCACTTTTTCTACATTGTAACAGAGACAATATCGATATTTCTCAAATCTATTCATTATTTAGCCATCCATACCCAATATATCATGCTAAATATCTGACACATTTTACTTTCTTAACCACATATATAAAACAGTATTACTACAATATAGTACCATTATCCCAAAAACCTTCCTATTCTTTCTATTTATCTGTAATATGACACTACATGAAACAATATGAAATACCATTTCGCATATATACATGGGAATTTCGACTACGCTAGTATTTATATGTGAAACGGGATTGTTTTGTGTTGATACCTATCTGGTTGGAAGGGAGGTCATACACGTTCAATGTCATACTACAGACATACTATGTTACCGAATACAAGAGTACCCGCAATTCCTGAGACTCAACATACCTATGGGCGTCTGATTACCGTCATTACGCCACTCTTAACACTTACCTTTGTCATCAGCTTTGTCTCATTCCAATTGTTACAATTCTCTTTCGCGAAAGCAATTGGCGATAGACCACTTACCCCATTTCAGAATGCATTTGTGCCAGCGGTTACATACAGCCATATGCTGGGACACGCTAACCCACAACAACGCATTACACTCTCACTTGGTCTACAACCACGCCATCAACAATTGCTGGCTCAACTGGCTCAAAACGAGCAGTTACACACGAACATCACAACACTCAATGCAGCTCAAAATATTGCGCAATTTTATCCTGATACCCAGACATATAATAAGCTTCGCCAATTCTTACAGCAATCTGATTTCATCATCACACAGGTCTATACACATCGTCTGCTCATAGAATTCAATGGCACAATCAAGCAGGTAGAAAAAACATTTCATGTTACTATCAATATGTATGAGGATAAGGACAAAAATAATTTCTATGCTAATAGTGCAGCGCCAATATTACCTCCCCAATTTGCCAGGGATATTTTGAGTATCAATGGACTAAATAATGCGCCACACTGGTCGCATGCTTCACTTACTATTCCACACCCACATAACGCGGAACAACAACATCATAATCCCTGTCCGGCAGTGGATCCCCATGCAATCTCACCGGGCCAGTTTACCGGGGCATATCAGCTCAATGATTTGTATCGAGCACACTATCAAGGAGAAGAGCAAACTGTCGCGCTTTTCGAACTGAGCGCATATAATGCTGGTGATCTAACAGCCTATCAAAACTGCTTTGGTCGTAGCACAACAACTATTCAGACTATTTCAACAATGAACAGCCAGACTGCGGCGTCACATAAGACGGACGCCACCGCTATCGATGCAGAGCTGGTTTTGAGCACAGCACCACGACTCAGAGCATTGATGATCTACGAAACGACCAACGATGACCGTAGCTATCTGGCACAATGGGCACAGATTATTCAAGATGCTCCCCCTGTAGTATCAACCAGTTGGACACAATGTGAGACAACAGCGACCCCTCAGACAATATGGGAAGAGAATGCACTCTTTCAGATAGCGGCACTGCAGAAGCAGAGCATTATTGCTGCCTCTGGCAATAATGGCAGTGAATATTGTTCCCGGGATAGCGTCTCACCAGCAAACATGCTCACGGTCAGTGATCCAGCCGCACAACCATTTGTCACCGGCGTTGGCGGCACTTCGCTGACACGGCAAGGAGTGAGATATGAACAGGAAACAGCATGGAACAATACTATCGCAAGCAGTAACATCATCACCAACATCACCAATGGAGGCGCATCCGGCGGTGGTATCAGCCATTACTGGTCGATGCCAGATTGGCAACATATGGCAGGTGTGCCAGATACACGCTATAGCTCGTCACATCCATGTCAACAAAACGCAGGCCAACATACAGCCTATTGCCGAGAAGTACCGGATGTGTCATTACACGCCGATCCACAAACAGGCTATTGGATCTATTGCTCAGTCCCAAGCACATGTAATCCGACCCACCCCTGGATCAAAGCAGGAGGAACCGCAACCGCCGCCCCGCTCTGGGCCGCGTTTATTGCCTTAAGCAATGAAATGTCTCAACATCAGGGCGGCACGACGCTTGGCTTTATCAATCCACTGCTCTACACTATCGCTAACGATCCACTCAAGTATGTCGCCAGCTTTCATGATATTACCAGCGGTGACAATGACTATCAGCAAAACAGACAGGGGGAATATCCAGCAACGGTCGGCTATGATATGGTTACTGGTCTGGGAAGCTATAAAGCGCTGGCACTGGCAACCTATCTGACCGAACTTATGCCACACCAGACACTTCACCATTAAAACAGTTCGCTCTCTCTTTGTCTTGTCGCTCCTGATAGAGATATGGATCTACCGTGTATCTTCTTCTCAATACATGATAGATCCATATTCTTAGCCACACAACCTATCTGCTATCTACGCCAACACGTTCCTCTTCACGAACATTGTTTGTAACTACCACCCGCTCATACTTCATTGTCGGTTCTTCATCTTCGTCAGTGTCATCCAGACCGGGATCTATCATGCCATTGGTATACGCATCCGGCGGCATCACAAGCGGAGGTACAATTGGCAGAATAGCTCCAGTGGCAAAACCTATATGCGGAACTGCTGAAGCAGATTGCTCAACACGCCCGCTTGTATCCATCGCGCCATGCTCACGCAAGATGGCTGATGCCTCCGCGAAACGTGCCGGGACGTTCACCGAGATAATCACACGTCCATGTCTCTGCTGATCCTGATAATAATAAACCTCTTGCTCAGATACCTCTGTGTTCAAGAGCGATCCGGCAAAACCGCCCGCCACAATACCTATCGCCATGCCACCCAGAGCCGAGGCAAGTGAACCACCTGCCAGTACGATTCCCAGTCCGGGGAGAATTGATGCGACAAAAGCTCCGACACCACCACCGAAGATACCACCACCGACAATCCCAACCACCGTACCAGGAAGCGAAACCTTCTCCGCAGGAGCCTTCACCTGGGGCCGCATATTAAGATGATGAGCCATCACCCCGATCTTCTCCGCCGGGAAACCTGCCCCCACTAAATCTTTATAGGTGCGATCCGCCTTCTCAGGGTCATGAAATACACCAACCGCGATTGTTCTCTCTGTTATCAGCATAGTTTTTTCTCCTTATCGGCACAGTCCATCAAACAGATAATTCATACTGAAGCACACTTACTTGCTGCTCTTAAACACTTCTCAATCGTTTTACGGGATACATATACATAGAAAAATACACCTGATTGCAATGATAGTAGAGAAAAATAGCTATCGTATATACGAAACACAACCATGAATAGATGCAACTATATGCACACGACTAAAAGATGCAAGCCGTCTCTCACCTACCTCACTTTTGCGCTTTTGATAAGATTTCACAACATTTCTCGAGGTTTTTTTTGATCATTTACAGTAATATATAAATAATCAAAATACACATAATAATATATTACTTATATAAGCGAATACCGCAAATATAAATATTCAGTAACGACATGATGAATGAAAAAGACACAAATCAGTACAGCACTGAATAACAGAAAATCCATAAAAAACAAGCCTGTGGGTTATTAAAGATTTTAGACACTTCATCATTATTGAAGAATAAATTACACAACATATAATTTAATACTTTCCGAAATACAAATGAAATAACTGTTAAATACATGTCTACAAATATAATACTATGAGTTATACTTTCCATTACTTTGGTATATACGAAAAGCATAAGAAATTGTATAATCTAATAGCAACATATTAGGGAGATTTGGTGGACAATCGGCATGCCCAAAAAGGATTGACACGACCCGTTACCTGGGAATACTATGTGCATAAAAGCCGAATAGGATCAGCCAGAGTGTCCTGTCTGATACAGAAAACAGTCAGCAAATAAGGATCATACTACTATGTCACAGATGCACAATCAAAATTATGGAGGCTGGGAAGAGGAACGTGAGGATGATGATCTGGAACAACGAATTTTATACGGGCTGTCACTCACTCCACCATCCCCATCTTACCATGAAGAGGCATCTCAACCTGTCACAAACGATAGAGCAGCACGTATGGACAATGATGTCCAGGGGGCATTGGGGCTTTTTGCAGAGGCAACACAAGATATGGCAACAGCGGGCGTCGAATTGAGTCTGGGCCGCCATTTTGCCTGTGTTGATTTTTGCAATCAGGCTGCTGAAAAAGCTGCGCAAGCAGTCAGTCTATTTCAGTTTGGTCGACGCTCCATGTACGATCACGATCTACGAGCGCTGGGAGACATCGTTTGTGCTCCTGCTGACATCCAGGACGAAATGGCTCGTTTGACACCATTTCATCCAGAGGCATTTTATGCAGATACTCCTCCCGAAGAAGCCGACGAAATTGTCAATGCCGAGCAAGCCAGCAGTTATATGCAAAGTGCTCGCAAGGTGTTACGTTGGGCAAAAGCCATCGTTCTCGAAATCTGATCTGAACTGATCGTTCTTGTGTCAGGTATCATGATGTGTACCTGCCACATTCATATGAGTTGGATGGAGGAAATCTTCATGACACAACAGATCACCCACACAGGGTTGGAAGAGGCAGTGAAGCACTCTCCGCGTAAATGGGTTTATCTCTTTACTGAGGGTAATGCAAGCATGCGAGCTTTGCTCGGTGGAAAAGGCGCTGGCATAGCTGAGATGACGAACGCTGGATTACCCGTCCCTCCCGGCTTCACCATTACGACTGAAGCATGTAACGCCTACTATGAAAATCAACAACACTTTCCAGATGGATCCTGGGAACAGGTGCAGGCAGCCCTCCTGGTAATTGAGCAACAGACAGGAAAAAAATTCGGCGCACGTGAAAATCCTTTGCTGGTATCTGTACGTTCCGGTGCCAAGTTCTCCATGCCGGGCATGATGGATACTGTACTCAATCTCGGCATCAACGATGAAACGGTGCTTGGCTTAATCGCCCTGACCGGCGATGAGCATTTTGCGTATGACGCCTATCGTCGCTTCATTCAAATGTTCAGTAAGATCGTGCTTGATGCCAATCCACAGTCATTCGAGGCAGTGCTGGAACGCTATAAAGAACAGGCGGGTGTACAGACTGACGCGGAAATTTCCGCCGCTGACCTCAAGAAGATGGTGGTCGAGTTCAAACAAATCGCGGAAAAAGCATCTGGTCAACCTTTCCCTACCGATGTCTATCAACAGTTACACAAAGCTATTGAGGCGGTTTTTTCCTCCTGGAACAACAAACGCGCCATTGATTATCGCAACTACAATAAAATCCCTCATAGTCTGGGTACCGCCGTCAATGTGCAAACAATGGTTTTCGGCAATATGGGCAATGATAGTGGCACGGGCGTTGCCTTTACCCGTAATCCTGGTACAGGCGAGCAAACATTATATGGTGAATATCTGCTCAATGCCCAGGGTGAAGATGTGGTGGCCGGTATCCGCACCCCATCAAAAATCAGTCGCTTGAAAGAGGATCTACCTGCTGTCTATCAACAATTCCGCGAGATCGCACAACGACTGGAACAGCATTATCGCGATATGCAAGATCTGGAGTTCACCGTTGAGAAGGGCCGCCTCTATATGCTGCAAACACGTTCAGCCAAACGGAACGCGCAGGCAGCCATCAAAGTCGCGGTTGATATGGTGGAGGAAGGATTGATTACACCTGAAGAGGCGGTACAACGTGTTGAACCTTCACAGGTCTATCAGGTTCTGCTGCCACGCTTCAACGATGCGGAGAAGAGAAAAGCCGAGCAAGAGGGCCGCTTACTCGCGAAGGGACTCAATGCCTCACCAGGTGCGGCAACTGGCAAAGCTATTTTTGACGCTGACCGCGCCGAAGAACTTGGCAAATCTGGCGTGAACGTGGTTCTCGTCCGTCCAGAAACCAGCCCCGATGATGTCCACGGTATGCTTGTGGCTCGTGGCATTTTGACAGCTCGCGGTGGCGCGACCAGCCATGCTGCTGTTGTGGCTCGTGGACTCGGCTTGCCCTGTGTCGCTGGTTGTGAAGGGATCCGTGTCAATGAAGTCGAACATCTCTTCCGCGTTGTCGGCTCCGATCTGGTGATCCGTGAAGGTGATGATATCTCGATTGATGGTGCAACGGGCGAGGTCTTCGCTGGTATCATCAAGACGGTTGATCCCGACTTTGATAAAGAGACTGATCTGAAAAAACTGCTTGGTTGGGCCGATGGTATCCGAAAACTGGGTGTATGGGCCAATGCGGACTATCCACGTGACGCGAAACGTGCGGTCACCTTTGGCGCACAGGGTATCGGTCTATGTCGTACCGAGCATATGTTTATGGAACAGGAACGTCTTCCAATCGTGCAAAAGATGATCCTGGCAAAGAGTCCTGAAGAACGGCAGGCTGCGTTAAACCAGTTGCTCCCATTCCAGCAAAGCGACTTCAAGGGTATCTTTGAGGCAATGGTTGATCCCAAAACCAACGAAGGCTATCCAGTTGTTATTCGTCTGATCGATCCACCACTGCATGAGTTCTTACCTTCTTATGAAGAATTGCTCGTCGAAGTTACCCGCATGGAGACGGAAGGTGGACACGAGCAGGAACTGCAAGAAAAACGTGAGTTACTGGATGCGGTCGGTGCCATGCGTGAGATGAATCCTATGCTTGGCTTACGCGGTTGCCGTCTGGGACTGCTCTTCCCTGAAATCAATATTATGCAGACACGCGCCATTCTTGGTGCCGCTGCTGAATTGAGCCGGGCAGGCAAAAAAATCCATCCGAAGATCATGATCCCACTCATCGGTCATGTCAATGAGTTGCGTGAGGTTCGTCGTCAACTACAATCGGTCGCCGATGAAATCGCGCAGCAGGCCGGTCAGAAAATCGACTATAAGTTCGGTACGATGATCGAATTGCCACGGGCCGCTCTAACCGCCGACAAGATTGCTGAGGTATCAGACTTCTTCAGCTTTGGTACGAACGACCTGACGCAAACCACATTTGGCTTTAGCCGTGATGATGCCGAAGGAAAATTCTTGCTCAAATATGTTGAAGGACTCGATGTCCCAGGCACACGAGAGCGTGTAAAAATTCTGCCATCCAATCCATTCCAGACCCTTGACCGCGAAGGCGTAGGCCAGCTCGTGGCAATGGGTGTCGAGAAGGGACGCCAGACAAACCCGGAGATTGAACTGGGTATCTGCGGTGAGCATGGTGGCGATCCAGACAGCATTGAATTCTGCCATGAGGTTGGACTCGACTATGTAAGCTGTTCACCATTCCGTGTTCCGGTGGCACGACTCGCGGCGGCACAGGCTGCGCTCAGCCACACAGAGAAAGATAGATAACCTCTCCCATTTGTCTGTCTCACAGAGAACCCGTTAGAGAAGTAGCTCTGATGGGTTCTCTTGCCCACTCCGTCCCTGCTTTCCCAACGCACAGGCGGTTATTGCATTCAAACAAAAAAGAACTTGTCATCTTCCTGACTGCGACTTATACTAGCGGAAGATAGATAATACCCATATGCATTCAGAAACGCAACTTTCGTTGCTAGAAATGTGCCCGGGCACATTTCTCATCTGAATGAAAGGAAATATCAGCACACGCTGACAGCAACGGGCAGTTGGAAAAGGGAAGGAAACGGTCGAGAAGAACCGATGATAGATTACGATTTAATAGCGCCATTCTACGATATAGAACATGCTCACTTTGATGAAGATATCGATATGTATCTGAACTTCGCGGAGTTAAGCGGAGGAAAAATTCTGGAACTGGCCTGTGGGAGCGGACGTGTGCTCTTGCCACTGGCACAGGAGGGCTATGAACTGACCGGAGTTGATTACTCTGATAAAATGCTTGAACTGGCACGGGAAACCCTCGCACAGGCTGGCGTCGTGTCTCGCTGCACACTGGCACAGCAGGATATCTGTACCCTCCAACTGGAGCAAAAGTTTCGTCTGGCATTTATCGCGCTGGGTTCATTCGGGCACATTACCACACGCAAAGATCAGCAACGCGTGCTGAGCGGACTCCGCAACCACCTGAGCAAAGGAGCAACGCTGATCATTGATATCAGCAATGCCGATGCCCGTTACATGGAAGATCTAAGTGGTCAGGTACTCCATCAAGGAACATGGCAGAGCGAAGATGGCAGCTATTATACTCACTTTGTTACTCCATCCTCCGCGACCAGAGAACATCTACTGGAACTTACCCATTTCTATGATCATCATATCCAGGGTGGACCAGTCGAACGAACCGTCGTTACTACCTTCCTCTATCTCTTCGAACATACCGAGATGGAACTTCTGCTTGAACAGGCTGGCTTTGTCGTCAAAGATATCTATGGCGATCACGAACTGGGACCGTTCCAGCGTGAAAGTCCACGCATGATTTTCGTTGCCGAAGCCCGCTAAACAGCACAGCGTTACCAGATAGAAAAGGAAAAGAGCAGTATGGAACCGCTTCACGAATGGAACCTGACACCCGAAAAAGCGATTGAACTGCAACAGAAACTGGCAAAAGAGGTAATTCTCGAAGATCAGGTGGGCGATGTGCGTTATGTCGCAGGCGTCGATATGGCAATCAATCAAGATTTGAATGCCGCGCACGCCGCGGTTGTCCTGTTAAAATATCCAGAGATGGAAATCGTCGAACGCCATACCTATGAAGAACCCATGCGCATGCCATATGTTCCAGGCTTACTTTCGTTCCGAGAAGCCCCCAGCGTCATAGGAGCCATTGCGAAACTCAAACAGAAACCAGATCTGGTGATGGTTGATGGTCAGGGCATTGCCCATCCACGACGGCTGGGCATTGGAGCACATCTAGGACTCTGGATCGGTATCCCAACCATCGGTTGCGCCAAATCCATTCTTGTCGGTCACTATGATAACGACACACTGGGAACCGAAGCCGGTTCCTGGCAACCACTGATCTACAGAGGTGAAACTATCGGAGCCGCCGTACGCACACGTACAAACGTCAAGCCGATGTATATCTCCGCAGGTCATATGATCAGCCTGGAAACCAGCATCAAATATGTATTGGCCTGTAGCAAAGGATACCGCTTGCCTGAACCAACCCGTCAGGCCGATAAATTATCAAAAGATAAGACCTGGACAGAAACTACTACAGAAATGCCCAGCCAGCAACCTGAACTCTGGGACCAAACACCTTAAAGTAGACCAGCAAAGCCTATGCTTCTACCTGCCCCATATGCAAAGGCAGCGTAAAATAAAAAGTCGTGCCTTTATTCATGACGGTATCAAAGCCAATGGTACCGCCATGCTGTTCTACAATCAACTTCGCAATCGATAACCCCAGCCCATAGCCGCCCATTTTTGATTGTAGACTATGATTCGACTGATAAAAACGCTCAAAAATATGCCGGCGGTCTTCAATTGGAATGCCATACCCTGTATCAGAGACAGTGATCATCTCAAAAAGCTCATCGTGTGGTCGCGACCCAATCGTAATTGTGCCACCCGGAGGGGTAAACTTGATCGCATTCGCCACCAGATTGTTCAATACTTGCTTGATACGCTGAGGATCAACCGACAGATCAGGTCCATGCACAGAAACGGTACAGCCAAGCTCAATCTCAGCCTTCAAAGCCTGCGGTTGCAAACTTGAGAGCACCTGCCGTACCAGACTATGTAAATTGACTTTTTGCTGCTTTACTTCAAATTGCCCAAGATCTGAACGCGTCATAAATAAGATATCTTCGACAATTGAAATTAACTGGTCAACCCCTTCCTGGGTATAGCCCAGATACAGGCTTTGCTCGTCTGTTAAATTTCCCATATGTCCCTGTAGCAGCAGGTCAATAAAACCATGCACAGAGTTCAAAGGAGTACGAAGCTCATGAGAGACCATCGAAACAAAATTAGAACGGACACGATTCGCCACATTCAAAGCAGACATATCCCGTGCGATAAACACAGCACATGGTTGACCATCTACGACGACAGGCGTTACACTCGCAGAAACCTCACATAGATGTTTTGTCGCCTTGCCAATAATCATCTCCTCATTTGCCAGCGGCTGCATCGTCTGTATCACACGAACGAGCGGACAACTTGATGTACCACACAGCACCATCCGATTGAGATTGCGACATTCCAGCACAGTCGCGCAATTCTTCCCCTTATTTGTCTTGCCGGGCTGCCCAAACACAGCTTCCGCAGACGCATTGACATCAACAATAGTAAAATCATCTTTTATTGCGACAACAACATCAGAGGTTTTATCAAACAATGCAACGAGCGGACGATGATAGCGATCTTCAAGAGAAATATCTGACTCATTCAAGTGTACCTGTTTGGGCGCATCTCCAGCCTCATTCCCATCATCGGTATGAACTGCCGCTACCTGTCCTTCCTTACGCACACGCTTCCGCAACCTTCCCCAGCCTTTCCCTTGAAAAAAAGCATTTCTATCAATGCTTACTTACCAACAAATTTGTAGCCGATACCACGGACAGAAATAATATGTTGAGGTCGATCAGCATCCACCTCTAATTTCATCCTCAAACGTCGGATATACACGTCAACGATGTTACTATTGTTCTCATTGTCATTCCACACCTCCGCCAGCAACTGGTCACGATTTACCACCTGACCTGAACTATTTATCAAAACACGCAGTACCTGCATTTCAGTAGGAGTCTGTTCACCCACCACCACTTTTAATTCCGCCGGAAAAAGTTCTATCTGCCCACCACGAATACTTTGATTACCAACTTTGCCATTCTTCTTGATACGGCGCATCACTGCTTGAACACGCGCAACAAGTTCCTGGTGATTGTATGGTTTACAAATATAATCATCCGCTCCGTTATTAAAACCTTTGAGCTTTGCTTCGAGGGTATCCTGAGCGGTCATAAAAATAAGTGGGATTTCATAACCTTCGGTGCGTAACTTTTCAGAAAACTCAAAACCATTCAAATACGGCATGGTCACATCGAGTATGAGCAGATCCGGTTCACGCTTCTGAATCATTTGCATCGCTCCACGCGGGTTGTCCGCTGTCTCAACTTCATATCCTTCTTTTGTTAAGACAAAATGAACCAGTGTGTTGGCAAACCGATCATCATCAACGACAAGAATATACACTGTCTTCCCCTCTTCTTGATCCCTCAGTTTGCTCTGTGTCGCCTGTGAACATGGATAGTACAGGTCATGATGCTCTCCTTCTGCACTGACGCTCGTCAATCACATGCTCATAGACATCAGAATATTCTGGAAGAGGCATCTTTTCCAGATACCTCTTTTCCTTCATCTATTTCCTTACGAAGCAAAAACGTATAACGGGGCGGGGGGGAGAAATGGATACGCTTTTACTTCACATGAATATCGATACATTATAAAAGAGCAATATGTGTGTATGTTACACGTTTAGCACGTTTACTGTCAAGACGATGCCTTCGTTTCACGTTGCTTCTCAAGATAGATCATGATGATAGCAACATCTGCCGGTGTTACTCCTTCAACACGTGATGCCTGTCCTACTGTACGCGGCAGTGTGCGCAGTAACTTCTGACGAGCTTCTGTACGCAGATGCGGAATCACCTGATAGTCAACTGCCTCTGGAATACGCATCTCTTCCAGACGACGAGTGCGATTCACCATTTGCTCCTGCTTACGAATATAGTTCTCATATTTCACTTGCAGATCAACTTCATCCGCCGCTTCATCTGGCAACGTGGGTAGCGATGCGGCGGTTGACTCCGTTACAGGCGCGAACTCAGCAGCCGCGATACGTGCCTCTTCAACACGAGCTGCCAGTTTAGACACCTGATGATAATGGACCTCCGGACGTCGTAACAGTTCACGTGCTGAGAGCATCTGATTTAACGGGGCAATGCCAACTTCCTGCGCACAATTCTCAACGGTACGAGATGAAGTAAAAATCACCCTATCCAGCCGTTCCAACGCTTGCTCAATAGCCGCCTGCTTCTGCACCACCTGGAAGTAGCGCTCCTCGGAAATCAATCCCAGACGGTATGCATGATCACTCAGACGGAGATCAGAGCTATCTGGACGTAGAAGCAAACGATGCTCCGCCCGCGAAGTATGCAAACGATAGGGTTCACTCAAAGGACGAGTCACGAGATCATCAATTAAAACGCCGATGTATGCTTCATGACGTCCCAGTACAAATGGCTCTTCACCATGCGCAGCGAGTGCGGCATTGATCCCTGCCATAATGCCCTGAGCGGCCGCCTCTTCATAACCAGAGGTGCCATTAATCTGACCTGCCAGGAACAGACCTGCTACTGCTTTTGTCCGCATCGAAGGCAAGAGCTGATACGGTGGCACATAATCATACTCAACCGCGTAGCCCAGACGCATAATCTCCACATGCTCTAACGCCGGAATACTTCTCAGCATCTTCAACTGCACATCTTCAGGCAGACTGGTATTCATACCCTGAACATAGACTTCACCTGTACGCCAGCCTTCGGGTTCGAGAAAGACCTGATGCGCAGTCTTATCGGAGAAACGCACAATTTTGTCCTCAATGGAAGGACAATAACGCGGACCAGTCCCTTCAATAATGCCGTTGTAAAGAGGAGAACGATCCAGATTATCGCGAATCACCTGATGAGTACGTTCCGACGTACGCACAAGGTAGCAGGGCAGCTGTGGTCGCCAGCCATGAAGATCTTCGTCCGTGGTCGGATAGATCGGATTCGGGCGTCCACCGGGCAATAACGTATCCTCATGCGCCTCGTGATCTTGCGAAAAATACAATGGCACGCGGCTACCCGGTTGCAGTTCTGTCTTACTATAATCAATCGTTCGTGCATCGATACGCGGTGGCGTTCCGGTCTTAAAACGGCTCATCTCCAAACCCATCGACCGCAGAGAGTCCGCGATCCGACGTGATGGAGCTTCACCAGCACGCCCACCAGCCTGTGTCCTATCACCAACCACCAGACGACCATTGATAAACGTTCCGGTTGTCATCACCAGAGATTTTGTCTCATAGCGCCAACCTTCACGCGTCACGACACCATACACATAGTTGCGACCCTGCTCATCCTGTTGATGCAGGAGTTCTACAACCTTTGCCTGCTTCAACTCTAAATTCGGCTGACTCTCCAGAGCGTACTTCATTCCCAGACGATAAGCCTGTTTATCGCATTGAGCACGGAGAGCCTGAACAGCGGGACCTTTACTCGTATTCAGCATGCGAATCTGGATAAAAGTACGATCAGTATTACGCCCAATCTCTCCACCCAGCGCATCAATCTCTTTGATCAGATGTCCTTTAGCAGGCCCACCCATCGAAGGATTACAGGCCATTAAGGCCACACCATCCAGCGTCGTCGTCAGTAATAATGTTTTCCTTCCCATGCGAGCACTTGCCAGCGCAGCCTCACAGCCAGCATGACCGGCACCCACAACGATCACATCATATGATCCCATCGGTACCTGCTCAGCCGAGAAATGTATGCTCTCAGTATCGTTACTCATCGCGAAAGACCTTATGTGATTATTCCTAACCAATCATCAACAAGCTACATAATACATAGAAAAAAGCCACATTGATGATCAGTAAACAAAGACAAATCCAGCTATTACATGAATGTTTTTTCACACCAGCATGTTTCGTATTATGCCCCAGACGCTTTGCATAAGTCAATATTGAGCGTACCTTACCAGTAGTTTTGTACTTCTTTATAGTAAAAATGTTTTGCGATTTTATAAGAATTTTCTATATAATATACTTAAAACATGATGAAAGATGAAGTGAATAAGAGAAGTTACGAGTTGGCATAAAAATTCGTGGACAAAAGTGATTGACGAATAGGCTGAAGCATGATACTATCTATCTACAAATCACAAATGGGGCGATGGCGGAATGGTAGACGCCGGGGACTTAAAATCCCCTGTCCGCAAGGACGTGAGGGTTCGACTCCCTCTCGCCCCACTCCTCACTACAGGCTACTTCACACACAACGAAAGAAGGTCAGCAGATTTTTTTTTGCCATTTTTCTAAGCTCCAGCGTTAAAACGGTTTCAAGCAATGTTAAATATGACCCAGACGTTTCGCTACCAGATTTTGGCAATATCGGCTGTGTAATCGATTCATAATACTGATAGTAATGCATAAACTAATACCTAGCAAAATGTCAAAAATAAAAAACAGGATATTCTGTGCGAATAATGAACCTGATAATAGCAGTAAACCCATAAATACACACACACATGCCCCCGCAAACTGCCCGATTGGCTTGAAACGATGCGATGATGGAGCAAAATATAATCGATAGGGATTCTTCTGATCATAAAGAATAGCTACAGGGGTATTTAGAAAACGAGGGGCAAAATAACCAGACACATCAAAGAATTTCCCCCTATCAGTAGTAAAGCGAACAGTGCCGCTTGTTCTGCAGTATCCAGTCGTTAAGACTCCATAACGGACAAGATCACGACATTTTCGTATCAGCAACCAACCAGGCCACAGTCGAAAGAAACCACCAAGCATAGGCAACAGACTCATAACCCCAAATGCAATTTTAAAACTTCCTAAAGATGCATGTGTCAGATTATAAGGATAAATAAGCATCGGCATATTACATCCTTTATTCATTTATCATTTTTTGACAGAAAAACACCAATTTTCTATAAATTATCTCCTTATGTTTAAAACGCAACTATTAATCATTCATCCAATGATACTCTTCCGTTTGTTCCATTCTTCATTGGCACCTCTACCATCATTGAGCATAATAGACTATAAGAATTCCTATTGACGGATTGATACACAAAATTATATGCAAGAGGTATAGAGGCATACAAAAATACACATAAACACATTCACATTATTCACTGCATAACCATCGGTTATAGCATTATTTCTTCTTGTTCTTGCTTGATTAGTAGAGATTATACATAATGGAGTTACGACATATGCGAATCCAGTACTTTGATTATTTTCTATGCGCATGTTGCCGCCCCTCGACGGCAAAACGCCTGGATAAAATAAGATTGATCAGACAAGCGATAAGATTATTCCGCCTCTGGCTGAGACTGACGCCACGATTGTATCGCCTCCACTGTGTTCGACGTAGCAAGTAGTCCGTCACCTCTTCAGCAACAATCCACGATCAAGCATAGACGATAGCATGTCGCCCACTTTATTTCATGATGTTAGGATTTTGGAAAACAAGCATTACGGCAGTAGTACTCACTCTTGGTCTATTCATCCCCACTACAGCATCTGCACAGACTACGACAAACAATCACACCACTACAGCAGTGAGTTATCAACAAACCTCCTTCACGCCACAATCGGATGTGTTGGTTGGAGCAGCCGCCAGCCCACAGGTTGGAACAGGCAACGGCGATTTTTGGATTTATTCTCTTAGCAACGGTCAAAGCACAGAGGTGCCTCTGGCGACTGGCGTAAATGCGTTCAGTGTTGCCCTCGACCATAATCTTGCCTATGTACCAACGCTGCAAGGAACAACGTACATCGTCAATATTGATTCACAGCAGGTTGTTGGACAGTTTGCATCGGCTATGGATGCTCGTTTCGCAAGCATTGCTCCCAATGAGAACTTGCTGATCGTCACCGGACTCTATGGTGTATACGCCTACTCTCTGACGACGCATCAGTTAGCATGGGCAACGCCTGTTGGTGGCAATACGCTGGCAGTGGTAGGCAATCAGGCTTATGTTTCCAGCAATGTAAGCCCTATCACCACAATCATCAATCTCAATAACGGCTCCATTGCGGGAACAATCCCGGTCGGCAATATCGAGAACTCGGTCTACGATAGTACAAATCATACGGTGTGGTTAGCCAACTGGTACAATGGCGATATGACGGTGGTCAATACCAACACACGAAAGTTTACGACAATCCATACGTCAGAAGGCGATCCCAATCTGAATACACTCTATCCATATTCTGTCTCACAGGCTCCTGCCGGCTATATGCAACTCGCAGTCAGCCCACAGGGCAAGTATGTCTATGCGGCAGGCTTCACTGGCAATATTCTCGTGTTTGATGCCTCGAAAGCTACGCTCCAGCGTCAGATCATGGTAGGAGGAAAGTTGTCAGGTCTGGCGATTTCACCTGACGGATCAGTCGCATACACTGCTAATGAGGTAACTCAGGAAACAGATGCAGTCTCATTAAAGACAGGAAAATTACTCTGGTCCAAACAGGGTATGATCGCCAACCGCTGGTTTGTTACCACAAAATAATAAAATCACTTACCAGAGAACAGGACAGATCTAATACTATAGATCAGCCCTGTTCTTCTTTTATACCCCCAACGCTCATCATTGAAACTCATCATCACTCCTCTCCTCCCTGAAGTGTCAGATAAACATTTGTAACCACAGCCCTTACCTTGACAAATAAAATTACAATATGTTATATAATATATTACTAATTGCAATAAGGAGGTTGCTATGCAGAGGACGATGCGCCAACCACATCGTTTCTACCTGATCTCAATATGCCTTCTGGCGCTCACACTGGCAGGTTGTATGCAGATACCATCAGGGTTAAACCTTTTCCCCGATCCCTCTAAGACTGTTGCTAACTGGATACAAAAGAATGCCATTCCCCTCCAAACAACTGATCAGGGCACGCCAGATACAGATCTCGCTCCGCTACAACAGATCGTAGGCAACGCCAACATCGTCGGTCTGGGGGAAGAAACCGATGGCACACATGAAGTGATCGATCTTAAAGCACGTCTTGCCGAATATCTGATCACCAAATTGGGCTTCACAACCTTCGTGATGGAAAATAACTGGGGTATATCGCAGATCGTCAACAATTATATCAATGGTGGATCAGAAAACATCAATGAAGTGATGTCTGATAGTCTCTCCACAGCCTGGCAAACGCAGGAATATCGCACACTTCTTGAGTGGATGCGTGCATATAATGCGAATCCAACCCACCAAACAAAAATCCAATTTCTGGGTATGAATAGCAATACCATCAGCCAGAACGATCTCAATACTGTCGAAAGCTACATCAAAAAGGTTGATCCTCAACAGGCCGCATACGTCCAGCAACTTTATGTACCAATCACGACCTCTAGTAATCCAATTTCCTTTTATGACTCATTAAATGCAACAACCAAACAACAATATGAGGATCAGGCTCAACAGGTTTATACTCTCTTGCAAAAGAATCAGAAGGCATATATCAGCCACTCCTCTTCGCAAGCCTTTGCGCTGGTATTGCAGACAGCGCGTGTCATCGTACAATTTGCTACTTTGTACAACTATAATACGACAAATGAATACGACACTCGCTCTATCCAAAGAGATTCTTTCATGGCAGAGAATGTTGAATGGATTCACGATCATATTGCAGGGAACAATCCTAAGATGATCATCTGGGCACATGACGAGAACATCGCAAATGATCCTTCCTCTGAGCAGAAGGGGAAAAGCCTGGGAAATTATCTGACAGCACAATACAAAAATAGTTACCTGCCAATTGGCACTACGCTCTATCAGGGGAGTTTTAGCACATATTCTAATGATAGTGGGACAACAGGAACAGCACAAATCATCACACCACTCTCACCCTCACCTACTTATAACTATACATTGGGGCAGACAGATCTTCCTCAATACATGCTTGATCTGCGTAAAATTCCTGCTGGCTCAGTCCAAACATGGGCATCAGGGCCAGCGACACTTAACAGCTACGGACCAGGTGGCGCACAAGCCGCTATTCAATGCAGACTCAATACGATGTTCGCTGTCATTATTAATATCCAGAATAGCACACCAGCATATATACTACACTTATCTTAAATAAAACGAACAGGTTGACGTAAATCAACCTGTTCAATAAGCAATCTATCAATCAGCGATCTTTGAGATATACCAACTCCTGAGCAAATTGCTTCATGGATAGCTCAATACTCTGCTTCATAAGAACCACACGTTCTTCTTGCTCAACCTTCTGATTTTCCATACTGTGCGCTGCCAACCATTGATAAAAACGCTCTCGGCCCCTACTCACCACCAGTCGCTCAATCTCTTTCGCATATGCCAGATCTTCGTCACTGTCCATATATACAATCCGCAAACCATTCACCAGCAGAAATGTTGATCCTGCAATCAAGGCCGTTCGTTTATTTCCATCCGTAAATGGATGATTCAATACGAGACGCTCGATCAATAAAGCGGCTTGCATCATAATATCCGCACCTTCATAATACGCCGACTGCTGCGGTGCCGCTATCGCACTTTCCAGCAAATTGGAATCCTTAACGGTGCTATTAGAAACCAGGAGTTGATTTATATCAATACACGACCCTTTTTCCAGATAAAACGTTGTGTGCTCATCCATCCTGAAAAACCCTTCCATACGTCATTTCAACAATAATATGTTAGCTCAGCATAGCACATATGAGCACATTTTGATCCTGCCTTCCTAATTTACCTCACGCCGCTTTTTACCTGCTCTTTTATCTCAGTAGCTTCTACTTTCTGTAGAGACGGTTCAGTTACTGGAATTGCCTTACGACGACTAAAACGCTCACCAAACTTGATGCCCGGCACCTCAACCCAGCGATAGAACAACGCACAAAACGGAATCACCAGCAGCAATATCCATAGCCAGAGAATCCAGTAAGCCTGCAACGGTTGCCAGTTGCTTAGCCATGACTGTGTTCCCTGCAAAAAAACCAGTAAAAAGGGTAAATGCCACATATACAAACTATAAGAAATCATACCTACTTTGTGCAGTATGGGCCAGTTAAATGGTACCTTAAGCCAGGATGATCCAAATAGCAACGCCAGCAGGCAAAGACCAAAGGAGAACGATATGCAGAGTTGGTTGACCAGATAATAATGATTGAGAAGCAATGGATGACTGAAAAACGACCATGTATCCACGTAACGTTGATTATAATTCCACAGCACCATCACCAATAAACAGCATACCCCTGCTCCGCACAACCAGGGGCTACACTTTTGCAGCAGGTGACGTAATTTGAGCGAACTCTCTGGCAATTGCGCATACACAAAACAGAGTGAGAGTAGCATCCCTACACCAAAATCTTCATAATATTTGCCACTGATCCCATATGTGAAAAATAAAAAGACGTTTAGCACAGAACGAGGAACCAGGATTGTCGCCGCAGGATGCTGACTCTGAAAATAGGTCCCTACATACCGCGTAAAGATGCCCCAGGCAATCACCAGCAGAATACACAGCATAGTCGCGCACACACGATAGCTCGGTCTGACACGCCAGACAACCATACGCATACCAAACGTCAATAAAGGCAAAAACATATAAAATTGCCACTCTATCGCTAACGTCCAGAAAGGTGCATTCAATTGCTTATACGTCGTCTGAGAAGAGTCCATCAGAAAGACAAAGAAAAGTCCTAATTGCTTCCAATGCTGTGGCTGCAAATATTGTTGCTGAAAAAGAAGTATGATCAGGATCAGCGAGAGATAATATGCTGGCAGAATACGAAAAACACGTCGCACATAAAAACGACGAATGGAGGGCCAATTCTGCCTCTGCAAAAGCGCCTTCGCGAATGGGAGAAACAGCAAGAAGCCAGAGAGCACGAAAAAGAGCGTAACTCCATACTGTCCAAAGTACAGCAAAGAGTTCAGCCAGGGATGAGTAGTTGGTGAGGTGCTCCAGATATCCAGATCACGCGGTATACGGTAAATATGAAACCAGATAACGATCAAACAAGCGAACGCACGTACACCATCCAATACCGATATTGTATTTTTCTTCTGAGTCTCTTCTTGCCTCGTCTCTATATGTTGACCTGTTGTCATGATAAGCAGAACTATATTTCTATTGGTACTAAAACAATAATAGGAGAATGAAGATCATTCTCCCGCCTCTAGAAACTAAGCATATAAAACTATCACAGCATTGTCAAGTTATCACCTGTTTCTTTGATTAGAATCCATAAAAGCATAAAGCAGAGTAAACTCATACATTAGCACACAATAAAACTATTTCACCGTTGTTCTATCCTCTGGTGTCAACGCAAAAATGAGCGTATTGCGCAATTTGCCAGTAACATCAAACTGCTCATTACGCAAACGCCCCTCCTGCACAAAACCTGATCTGCGAGCGACCGCCGCGCTCCTCTCATTGCGCTCATCACAACAGATCTCAACCCGATTCGCATGCAAATGGGTAAACGCATACTCCGTCTGGAGTTTCACAGCTTCAGTAACATAACCCTTGCCAGTTTCTGAAGCACGTACCCAGTAACCAATTTCAAAATAGCCCGTCTCCCAGCTATGCACATGCAAACCACTGCTGCCCAGATAACGTCCAGTTACGGCATGCCAGAAACCAGTAAATAATTGCTCACGCCGCAACCACGCCGCCATCCACCGAATAAGCAAATCTCGCTGCGCCTCTAACGTCCAATCACCTTGCGCGAAAGGCATCCAGGGGAGCAGATGCTCACGTGACTCCATCCTCGCCTCAAATACGGCCTCGGTATCGCTTTCACGATATGGACGCACAACAACGTGCTCACCTCGTAGCTCTTCAAACAATGAAATAAGCGTATAAAACGTTTTATCACTCATCTTTGCCATTCTCATCCTTACTTAAAAACACCTATCCGTACCATAATCTCAGCAGATTGACGAACCCAACAGAAATATTATACAAGGGAGAGAGTTGAAACATCGCAAGCGAAAGGACAACCAGACAACGTATGACCGAAACACTTATCTCAATCACCGACGTACCAGCCCTGATCGAAGTAGCAACAAAAGCAGCAAGAGAAGCAGGACAATACCTGCGCGAACATCTGGGGCGAGCCGAGGTACAGCATCGCAAAGCCCTCAAAGACGACCTGCTCGATGTCGATCTGGCATCAGAGCGTATTATCATTGACAGACTAAAACAGGCAGCACCACACATCGGCTTCCTGTCAGAAGAAGCAGGTATCATCGGCAGACAGGACCAATACTGGACCATTGATCCGGTTGACGGATCAGCCAACTTTCAACATGGCAACCCGGATTTCGCCACCTCCATCGCCTTGATCGTCAATCAAACCACAGTAGGTGGCGTCATCTACATTCCCTGTACCGATGAATTATTTACAGCAATACAGGGTCAGGGAGCCTATCGTAACGGGCAAAAAATCAGCATTGCGCCAACAACCACACTTCAGGATGCACTGGTATACTATGGGGATATATCAGTAGCGGCCAGCGCACAAATTTTCGCGGAAAGTATCAACAACTTCACCCAAGTCGCCGCGCAGGCCCACAGAACACGCATCATCGGTACCACTGTCACTGAACTTGCATATGTCGCCTGTGGTAAAGCGGATGCGCTGATCAGCCCGACCATCAATCCGTGGGATGTTTCAGCAGGCAGACTGCTCGTCACCGAAGCAGGCGGTAAGATTACCCCCATCACGGCAACAAGCAGCAGACAATTATTTCTCTATAGCAATGAAGACCTGATTGAAGCAGTAAATCAGCTATTCGCAACATCCGCACAGTAACAGACAGCCACAGAGAGGAGGATCAACACATGCCTCCTTTCTGGCTACTTCTCCTCCTCTCGCCATTCCAAACACCAGCGAAATATTCAGCACAATCCCCGTGTTTTACATAGTGAAGGAATGCATAAAACGAATTCTATACAAGCCAAAAAAAGGTCTTGAATTCCGATTTGATTTTTCCTTTTTAATACGTCTATATATAGAGATAATCCTGAACAAAGATAGAGAAAATTCGTCTTTCACAGAAAAAGTAGAGCGTGGCATATTCTCATAGTGCATTATATGTAGCGTCATAATACAAATAAACAAGTAGTATGGATAGGATTTCACAAATGACGTTTTTTTCACAAAGCGGAGAGGAACAGGCGCTACGAATCAAACAGACTACTTGTCAGTGGCACATACTCGTGTTACACTGCAGCAAAAGATTACAACTTTTTTAGCCACTGCTCGTACCCATTTGTAGGAGACGTTGTATATCGACCTCTTAAAACTTTTTATCAAGAATGAAAATAATACGTGAGCGGTGACGATGTTAGATTCAACAATAAACGCTTCAGATATGCTGGGGAATGTGGGTGCGGGAGCACACGCAACAGCGAATAGAGAAACGCGTTCCAAACAAACCAGTGGGGCATTAACAAGTGGCGCGGGAGTACAGAGTGTCACCGGTAGCGAAACAATCAGCGCCAGACACAATGTAGGGGCCAGACTTGAGGCAATGAGTGATCCTGCTCTTGTTGAGCTTGTACTGAGTGGGCAACAAGAGATATTCTCAATGCTGGTGGAGCGATACAAAGACGCGGTACAAAACCTCGCCTATAGGATGTTAGGAAATGTAACCGAAGCAGAAGATATTACCCAGGAAGCATTCGTACGAGCATATACACAACTTGCGACATATCGATCTGCACACAAATTCAGCACATGGTTACTTTCAATTGCATCTCATCTCGCCATCGATCAACTGAGGCGGCGACGTTTTCTTGCTTTACCGCTTGATGATGTCCCATTTTTAGAATGGATCGTCGATGCCGGGATAAGCCCGGAACAATCTGCGCTCCATGGAGAGCAGCAAGATGAGATACAAGTCTACTTGCAGCGTCTACCAGGGAAATACCGCGCAGTTATTGTCTTGCGCTACTGGTATGACTTCTCATACGAAGAGATAGCAAACGCGCTCAAACTGACGCCAGCATTAGTCAAAGCACGATTACATCGTGCCAGAGAACTGCTGGCCCGCTATATGCAACAGGCGGCTGATCAAAAGGAGGAGCAGGATAATGCGCTGTCGCGACGCTAGAGAATGGCTGAGCATTCAGCGTGAGAATGACTCCGCGTCATCGCAAGCTCATGCCGTTCAAGAACATCTGAAACACTGCACGGCATGCCGCATGCATCAGCAACGCGAGCGGCAACTCAAAACTGCTCTTCGCACATTCAGTAGCGACGCTCCTCTGGTGCCGCCATCCAGCATTTCAACCAATCAGATCATGCGGGCGGTCCAGCAGCAAAAGCGTATCACAGATCAACTGGATACAATACGGCAACAGCAACAATTGCGTATTGCCCGTATGCGCACAGCAGGCGCAATCGGTGCAGCACTAGGCTTCTTTATGCTAAGCAGCATACCACTGTTGTTCCTTGCCGTGGCAATCATCCAAACCAATCTAGCGCTCAATGCTCTTTCATTCTTGAATGGCATCATTGATGTGTTCATCGTGATGGGAGAATACCTCCAGGGAGGATTAACTCTGATCACACGCAACAATATGCTTCTTTCTGGAACAGCATGTGTGGTGGTTGTCATGATGGGAATGTGGCTTCGCTTAATGCGCACTCCACAGGAGGCGTAGAAACAAGCGGGGGTCATGGTCAAATAGACGACCATGATAGGAGTTCTAGTATGCGAAAGGTTTCTCGAAGACAGCGGTTTATGCTCACGCTGCCAGGGCTACTACTCTTAGCAGCGTTTTTCATAAGCGGTGGCGTCAGAGCACTGACCAGAGGAGTACCAACAGCCTACGCGGCCAGGCAGAGCGAAAAGACGGAG